>Ga0137373_10005401_pt1 | contig 13825 bp, 12 predicted proteins | sample SagtaG_5_FD_104912 | JGI IMG/M metagenome (GOLD analysis project Ga0137373, IMG submission 104912) | Vadose zone soil microbial communities from Sagehorn Ranch, Mendocino, California, USA - Sage1_R_80_16 metaG | ecosystem: Environmental > Terrestrial > Soil > Vadose zone | place: USA...
CGCAGGTCATCGACTTCGTCGAGCAACGCCCCGAGATCGACAACACGCGACTGGCGATCATTGGGCGTAGCTTCGGTGGCTACCTCGCTCCACGGGCGGCATCGATCGAGCTCGACTGGCCGCGCTCACCGCCGATCCGGCGCAGACGGACATGTTCGCGGCGCTCGCTCAGTGCTTCCCGGCCACGTGGATCGACCTCGTGAACAACGACGACCCTGCATTCAATGACGAGGTGTGGAAGATGTTCCCCGGCGTCCACGGCCAGGAGTTCTGGATGTCTCGGGCACGTGCCCACGGTTGCGCGACGCCCGTCGAGTATGCGCGGGAGATGAAACGCTGGGTGGTCGACGTGGAACGGATTACCTGCCCCACCTTCGTCTCCTACGGCGAGGGCGACTACGCGGAGTCGACCACGAAGGAGTTTTACGACAGGCTCACCGTGCCGAAGCGGTTTCTCGTGTACCGCGAGGCCGACGGAGCCGGCGGCCACTGTGAGGGCATGGGGCAGTCTCGCTATTTCACCGACCTCTTCGCATGGCTCGGCAAGCTGTGGTGACTCGTCGTAGGGCGACACAACCCGAAGGACGCTGATGGAACGAGGGGAGATCCAGGTCTACCGCGATCCTCGAACGACGTCGAGGCGCGAGTGGAATCATCGCCTCACCCGTCGGTGACGTCTGGTTCACGAGCATGGCAACGCCCGGATTGGCAGTGTCCTGACCCGGACTGTGGGCGTCGTCAACCACTTGGACGGATTTGGACTTGGAAGCGAGGCCCGATTGCGCGAAAATGACGACCGCCCTCAGACTGACGCCGACCAGGATTCCGTTACGGATCGGTTTGGGCCTGCCTGGGTCCTATCAGAGGCCCCTTTGAAGGATGCGCTCAATATAGCAGCCCCCCATTGGTTTCGGTTTCCATCGTGCCCTGCAACCCTCTCTTAAGGTTCCGGGCGCGGCGACTGCAGGGCGACCGACGTGACTCGGGCGGGGCTCAACGAGGGGTTCGATTGGAGTACGCGAACCAGGTCGGCGGTGAGCTCGGCAGGTCCGACGGCGGAGATCGTGACCCGAGCCTGCCCCTTTCGGCCGATGCCTGGCGTTACCCACGCGTCGCTGGCCCCTTCCTGGATCAAGCGCTCTAGGAGCTCCGCATAGTGTTCGGCATCAGCCGATTGTCCTGCTGCCTCCACTAACACGCTGCCGGTCGCCTCCGGCCTCCACCCGGTGGGTGCCCCGAGCGCCGGTCTCCGCTGGTCCTCGCCCACCACAACGCGAAGGACGTGTGGAAAGTCCAGGCGAAGCGGCCCCGCCCCGTACCCCACCTGCTCGGCCCGCATCATGGGCATCTCGCCGTAGCCTTCGGAAAGCGCGGCGAGGATGGCCGCTCCCGTGGGGCTGACCAGCTCCACGGGGATCCCCCTGGAGTACGTGGGCGCCCCTTGCAGCAGTTGCAGAACCACAGGACCCGGGACCGGCATGAGACCATGCTCGGTCCGGGCCATCCCCAGGCCGGTGGGGATCGGAGAGGAGAAGATCCGTTCCACGCCTAGCTGGTGCAGCGCCAGGGAGCACCCGATGATGTCGACGAGACAATCGACGTCCCCAAACTCGTGGAACGTCACCAGCTCGATATCCTTGCCGTGGACTCTTGCCGCGGCTCCAGCCAGCCGCCGGTAGATGCGTGCCGCCGCGCGCCGGGGCTCTGGGGGAAGGTCGGCGTGATCGAGCAGCGCGCGGATGCTCGCATAGGTGCGGATCACGTCCTGGGGGCCAGCATCCACGTGGATGCGGGTGGCCATTATGCCGTGGATCTCAACCTCCTCGCGCTCCAGCTCGAACTCGCCCACTGGCAGTGAAGCTAGGACCTCCGTGATCGATGCCAGATCCGCGCCCGCGTGGACCAGCGCTGCCAGGGCCATGTCTCCGGAGACCCCAGAGAAGCAATCGAAATAAGCGATTCGCACCAGCAGTGAGGGTATACTTCGGCCCACAACTGGGCCAGGCAGACTTCCCAAAACGACATGCACCTCTCCAACTCGACCCTCTCCATCCTCGTCATCGCTAGTCTCGTGCTGTCGGTCGGGGCCCTCTGCCTGCTGGTGCTATCGGGTAGGGCTACCGAAGCACGGGGCAGACACGGGCGGAGCCGGGCAACGACGCCGCCTGACCGGGACCTGGAAGCGCTGGCTCAGACCCACGCCAAGGCCATTCAACGGCTGGAGTCCGCCGTCCGCCAGCTGGCTCTGGGGGAGAAGCGTCTGGGGGAGCTGGCCGAGGAAGCCGTTCGCCACGTGGGTGTGGTGCGCTTCGACGCCTTCGAGGACATGGGGGGCCGCCTGTCGTTCTCGGCGGCGCTCCTGGACGGACACGGCGATGGCGTTGTCATCACTTCGATCAATGGCCGACAGGACACACGCTGCTACGCGAAGCAGGTCCGGAACGGGACCAGCATTCACAACCTCTCAGACGAGGAGCGGGAGGCTATCAGGGAGGCCATCACTGGCTCCGCGGAGATCTCGGAGGCGAGCTGATGTTCAAAAGGGGCGATGGCGAGGAACGGCAGGAGCGGGACCGGCATGACCGGCTGGGCGGCGGGCCCATCGAGGACAGGGAGGTGCGGATGAAGGATCAGGTGGGGGGTGAGGTCACGGTCATCGGGCAGGGGGCCAGCCTGGAAGGTACTGTGGTGTCGGCTGGATCTCTGCGCATCGATGGCCAGGTCAAGGGCAAGATCACGGCCGAGGGCGACGTCACGCTGTCTCCCCAGAGCCAGGTGGAAGCGGACATTCAGGCCCAGAGCGTCACGGTGGAGGGAACGTTCAAGGGGAACATCTTCGCCCGGGCTCGCGCCGAGCTGGCTCGCGGTGGAAGGGTGGACGGGAACGTCACCACCAAGACGCTGATCGTGGCCGAGGGGGCCTCCTTCAGCGGCCAGTCGATCATGGATCAGGCTGGCGGTCAGGGCCGGCCGGACCAGCGCTCCGCCGGGACCGAGCGGCCCGGGCAGGCCCAGCCCCAACCGGCCCAGGCGCAGCAGCCCGCGCCGGCTCCCCAGGCGGCTCCTGCCGGCTAGGTCGGATCGATCGGCCCAAGGGGCGGCGCACTCTGCTTGACCTCAAGGCGATCCGGGAGGACCCCGAACCGTTCCTGCGCGCCCTCGATCGGCGGGGGGCGCGGGAAGACCTCGAGCGAGTCATGGCCCTCGACCACTCTCGTCGGGAGACGATCACGCTCGTCGACGAGCTGAGAGCTCGTCAGAATCGCGGCTCGAAGGCGATTGCCTCGGCCTCCCCGGAGGAACGCGCCGGGATCATCGCCGATCTTCGCCAGGTCTCCGAAGAGCTGAAGCTCCACGAGGCGCGGCTGGGCGAGCTCGAGGACGAGTTCGCTGCCCTGGCTTCACGACTCCCCAACGTTCCGGACGACGCCGCTCCCGAAGGGGAATCGGAGGACGACAACGTGGAGATCAGCCGGTGGGGCCAGCCGCCCGACTTCGCTTTCGAACCGAAGGATCACGTGAAGCTGGGCCAGTCGTTGGGGTTGATCGACATGGAACGCGGCGCACGCACCTCGGGAGCCCGCTTCGCCTACCTGACCGGGGCGATGGTCGGTCTGCAGTTCGCCCTGGTCCGTTTCGGGCTGGAGTTCGCCACCGCCCGCGGTTTCGTCCCCGTGCTCCCCCCGGTGCTGGTGAGGGAGGAGGCCATGTACGGCACCGGCTTCCTGCCCACCGACGAGGTGAACCTGTACGTGACTCGCGACGACGATCTGTATCTGGCTGGAACGGCTGAAGTCCCCCTGGCGTCGCTGCACACGGGCGAGATCCTGGAGCGTTGGGAGCTCCCCAAGCGTTATGTCGGCTACTCCACCTGCTTTCGCCGGGAGGCGGGAACCTACGGCAAGGACACCGCCGGGATCTTCCGAGTGCACCAGTTCGACAAGATGGAGCTGTACAGCTTCGTCCTGCCGGAGGAGTCGAAGGAGGAGCACGACCGGCTCCTGGCCTGGGAGGAGGAGTTCTACCGTGCTCTGGGCATCCCCTACCGGGTGGTGAACGTATGTACCGGCGACCTGGGGGCGTCCGCGGCCAAGAAGTACGACATCGAGGCGTGGTTTCCCGGACAGCAGCGGTATCGTGAGATCACGTCCACGTCCAACACCACAGACTTCCAGGCCAGACGGCTGGAGATTCGAGTGCGGCTCGCCGAGGGAAACCGCCCGGTCCACACTTTGAACGGAACCCTGTTCTCGATGCGACCGCTGATCGCCCTGCTCGAGAACGGCCAACAGGCCGACGGATCGGTAAAGCTACCTGACGTTCTGCGCCGCTATCTCCCGGAGGAGGACCTAGTCCTTCGCCCGCCCAGCCGAGCACCTTTCCCCTGAGATCACGGTCAGGGTGAGAGCCCAGAGGGTACCGGAGCCTGATGGCTCCTCCCGGCTTTGGGCTCACCGAGTGGCGCCTTGAACTCGGCCGTTCCGGGCGCCTAGCGGACGATCGGCTCCTTTTCGAACGCCAGACGCCAGATGAGGTCCGCGGCGTGCACCGTCCCCGGACTCGCTTGAAGCCGCGACGCGATGGCAGCCATCCGACCGTGAAGGCCCCCGTCGGTTACCAGCCGGCCGATGGCCTCGACCAACTGATCCTCTTCGAAGGTGTAGGTGGGCAGGCGGATCCCGAACCCCAGCTCATCGACCCGCTGGGCGTTGTCGTACTGGTCCCAGAACAACGGCAGAACGACCATGGGTTTGCCGAAGTGGAAGCACTCGGTGACGGTGTTGTTTCCCCCGTGTGTGATGACCGCGTCGACCAGCGGCAGGATCCGTGTCTGAGGCAGGAACTCGGCGCCGGTCATCGTATCCGCCAGTCTCAGCTCCTGATGCTGCGGACCCATGCTCGCGACAACTCCATGCGGCGCCCGCCCCAGCACGTCGATGAGCCGTTGCATCAGCTCGACGTCGGCCGACCCGAGGCTCCCCAGGCTGAGGTAGATCAGCGCAGTGCCGCCGCTCAGGTGCTCGGGCAACTCGAACGCGTCGTCCGTGGTCCGCACGGATGACTCCAACCGGTGCCAGGTCGGAGCGAGAGGCCTCGACCGACGGTAGTCGGCCTCGGCCGGGTACACGTACAGGTTGAGGAACGGCGATTGGTGGATGAACTCTCGGAGTGGCAGCGGCGGAGCGCCGTTGGCGACGAGGAACTCCGTGAAGTCCGCAGACAGCGGCCCGAGCACCCGGTCGTACTCGGCCCAGAAGTCGTTCCACCCGGTGCGCTCGTTCGATCGGTAACCGCTGAACACTGGGGGAAGGTCGGGGTCCTTCAACTCCAGAGGGTTACAGGAGAGGATCCGCACCCAGGGGATCCCGGAGGCGGGGAGCGCGGCGAAAGCCACCACGTTGTCCTCGACGATCACGTCCGGTCTGACTCCCTCGATGATGTCGGCCAGCCGCGCGTTCACGTACTTCGAACCGTCGATAAGCGCCTCCCAGGTGGGGGCCAGGAACGACGAGAGCTGCTCGATGGTTGGCTTGCGGAACTGGGGTGCCGTGTCTCGGATGAAGTCCTTCCAGAACTGTCCGGGTACCTCTGCGGCCGCCGGCCGAGGCGTGAGCCGCATCAGGGCCTCCTCGAAGCCCTTGGCCTCCAGCGTTCCGGCAAAGGACTCCTCCACCACGAACACAACCCTGGCTCCACGCCGGCGAAGGGCGTCGCCGATGCCCACACAGTTGTTGGTGGGGCCGTAGGCGCCCTCCGGGAAGATGATGATCGTCGGGCTTCGCTCGGTCATATGCCCAGGGAACGCACCTCCGTTAACAGCGGTGGCCGGAACCTATCATCGGACCGGTCCCTCCACCGAAGAGCGAGCCGGGGGCGACCGGTCAGAGGGAGCGGCGGTGCACGAGAAGCGCATCGAGGTCAGATGGCGGGACATGGACGCCTTCGGTCACGTGAACAACGCCGTCTATCTCACGTATCTCGAGGAAGTCCGTGACGAGTGGATGGAGAAGATCATCGGTCCGATCGGCGACGTATGGGACTTCGTTCTGGCCCACGTGACGATCGACTACCGGCACCAGGTGGAGCAGGGCGACGATGTGGTGATCGCCCGGGTCCGCTTGGCCGAGATCGGCCGATCCAGCATCCGAACACGCGAAGAGCTGCTGTGCCCCGACGGTACCGTGGCAGCGCATGCCGAGTCGGTCATCGTGGCCCGCAACCGTGGGACCGGGCGGTCACGGTCCCTCACCGCCTCCGAACGCGCCGCGCTGGAGAACGAGCTCCGTACCGAAGGCCGGGCCTGAGGGCTGGTTGCCTGGGATCCCAGCCGGGTCCCTCCACCGCGTTCGGCGACCCTTGGTTGCCCAGTGGCCTCAGGGAACGAGCGGCCGGTGCTCGAAGGGCGTGGACAGCACGATGGTGGTTCGGGTTCTTGCGCCCGCCTTCTCCCGGAGTCGCTGCAGGAAGTCCTCCAGGTCGGAGGTGGTCTTCGTCCGGACCTTCAAGATGTAGTTCTCGTCGCCGGCCACCGAGTGGCAGTCCTCCACCTCGGCGAACTCCAGAACCCGCTTCGGCAGGTCGTCGGGCTGCGTGGGGTCGAGTGGCATGACCGAGATCAAAGCGGTAACGAAAAGGCCCACGGCCTGGGGATCGACCTCTGCCCGATAGCGCTTGATCACCCCGGATTGTTCGAGTTTCCGCACGCGATCGTGCACGCTGGAGGGCGCCAGCCGGACCTTCTGCCCAATGTCCGCGAAGGTGGCCCTGGCGTCTTCCTGGAGAGCCTCGATTATGACCCGGTCGCGTTCGTCGATCATGCCGAACATCATACCCCCCAGGCGCACTGGACCGAAGAAATACGGCCCATCTACCCACATTGCCGGACAGAATGCGGGTAAGATACGCTTTGGGCGAAGGCCGTTCCGATTACGGACTCATCGAGGAGAGGAGTGGAGTGCTCACACAGAGGGACCCGAGCCTGATGAAGCGGCCGGCCGCACCGGACGGGTGGCCGTTCGAGGATCAGCCCGCTCCTTCCGGGGAGCCTACCCCGACCGGCCATCCCGACCGTCCGGATCACCGGGAGCCCCGAGTGCACGCTTCGCCCCAACCGTTCCGTTACCCGTTGGACAAAGAGTTCGGGGAGCCCGACTGGCGCAGGCTGCCTGCGTATCGCGACGTGAGCCCGGAGCAATGGGAGAGCGCGCAGTGGCAGCGGGCCCACACTGTTAAGAACCTCAGGGAGCTGAAGGAAGCGTTGGGGCAATGCCTTACGGACGAGCTGGCCGCCGACATCCAGCAGGACATGCTCGAGCGGGCCACCATGTCCATGCTGGTGCCGCCCCAGATGCTCAACACGATGGACGAGCAGGATCTGCGCGCGGATCCCATCCGCCGCTACATGATCCCCGCATTCTCCGAGCGAGAGACCGAGTGGACCAGCCACCCCTACGCCCGACGGGACTCGCTTTACGAGGCCGACATGTGGGCGGTGGAAGGCCTCACCCATCGGTACCCCACGAAGGTTCTGGCCGAGCTCCTTTCGACCTGCCCCCAGTACTGCGGGCATTGCACCAGGATGGATCTGGTGGGCAACAGCACCCCTCAGGTGGCCAAGTACAAGTTCGAGATCAAGCAGCCGGATCGTCACCAGATGATCCTCGAGTACCTGCGCCGGACGCCTTCCGTCCGCGACGTGGTTGTCAGCGGCGGAGACATCGCCAACCTGCCGATCCGGCGGGTGGAGGAGTTCGTGTCGGCGATGATGGACATCCCGAACATCAGAGACATCCGGCTGGCCACCAAGGGCCTCATGGGCCTGCCCCAGCACTTCCTCCAGCCGGAGGTGCGGGAGGGGATGGAGCGCCTGGGGAGGAAGGCCAAGGAGCGGGGGATCAGCATCGCCGTGCACACCCACGTCAACCACGCGAACTCGCTCACCCCGCTGGTGGCCAGGGCCAGCAGGCAGTTCCTGGAGTGGGGTTTCCGGGACGTCCGGAATCAGGGAGTCCTGCTCCGCGGGGTCAACACGACCCCCAATGAGCTCCTGGAGCTCTGCTACACGCTCCTGGACGACTGCGGGATCCTCCCCTACTACTTCTACATGTGCGACATGATCCCCAACGCGGAGCACTGGCGGATCGCGGTGTGGGAAGCACAGGAGCTGCAGCACGCCATCATGGGCTACCTCCCCGGCTTCGCCACCCCCCGGATCGTGTGCGACGTGCCTCTGGTCGGAAAGCGCTGGGTGCACCAGGTCGAGAGCTATGACCGGGAGAAGGGAATCTCCTACTGGACGAAGAACTATCGGACCGGGATTGAGTTCGACGATCCTGACGCGCTGCGCCGCCACTACCCCTACTACGATCCGATCTACACCCTCCCGGAGGAGGGTCGTCGCTGGTGGCGCCGGCACGCGCTGGAGCTGGTTCCCACGTCGTAGCGCTTGACTCCATCGACTTTGATGGAGCCCAACGAGTACACTACGGAGCAGATCATGCTCTCCCTACTGCTTGCTCTCCTCGCGGCGTTGTTCTTCGCGGTCGGCTTGGTCTTCCAGCAGAAGAGCGCCATGGAGGAATCCGGCGACGAGGCGCTCAAGGCTGGCTTTCTTCTCACGCTCGTACGGAAGCCCGTCTGGCTCGTGGGGCTCCTTGGAACCGGACTGGCCTACGCGGTGCAAGCGGCCGCCCTTGGCCTGGGAAGGCTCGTCGTCGTTCAGCCCATCCTCGTGACGAGTGTCGTGTTCGCGCTGCCGCTCGGCGTGAAGTTCACCGGCCAGCATGTCGGGCGGCGCGAGATCCTCGGGGCGATCGCCGTGACCGGCGGCATCGCGGCGTTCCTGGTGATCAGCGATCCGTCGGGGGGCCGAGACGATGCGCCGTTTCATCAGTGGCTGATCATGGGAGGTGTCCTGGCTGGGGTGGCTGCCGTCCTGGTCCTTGTGGGCATGGGCCGGCGGGCCGGCCTCAAGGCGGCGCTCTTCGGCACCGCCGCCGGTGTCCTCTTCGGGCTCGTCGCCGCGCTCACCAAGGCAACGGTCGACCGGCTCGACGGCGGCCTGGGAGCCGTGTTCACGGACTGGCACGTCTACGCGCTGATCGCCGTGAGCGTCGTGGCCTTCGCTCTGCTGCAGGCCTCGTTGCAAGCCGGGGCGCTGGCACCCGCCATCGCCACGCTGATGGCCTTCGAGACCATCGTGGGCGGCGCGATCGGCATCCTGCTGTTCAAGGAGCAGGTACGCCACACTCCGGTGCGAATCATCGGGTCCGTGATCGTGCTCGCCATCGCCCTTGCCGGACTCGTCCTTCTCGCCGGCTCCGAGGCGAAGGCCGAGAGAGAGGCGAAGGCACGGGTCGAGGCCCAAGCGCGGGATCAGGCCGTCGAACTGGCCTGATCTCAACCGGTCCACGGACCGCGGCGCTCTCGTTCGGGAGGGCGCTTGGCCATGGTAGCCTCCATCTTCCGCGGTCCGGCGGGGGAAGGAGCGTTCTGGCGTGACCCGGAACCTCATCGGGATCAAGCTCGTCCACATCGACGGCCTGGACCGCCCGGAGGACCTCGGGTTCGTGCCCCAGCCCATGGTCCGCTGGCTGGGACCACGAGGCCTGGCCGTGACCGGGGCTCAGGTGCTGCTGTCCGGGATCTTCGGCGCGTACTCCGACAAGCGAGAGATCCAGGCGGCGCTGAAGGAGAGCACCGGCACGGACCTGTCGCACGAGGACGAGCTCTGGGTGGACTGGCTCGCCGACACCGGAGACGGCTTCGATGCGACCTACTCCACGATCATGGCTCTTGCTCGGCCCACCCTTGATCTTTCGCACGAGGGTCAGACCCATCGCACGCCCCGTGGCCGGGTCCTGGTCTTGGGCGGAGATCTCGCCTACCCCGCGGCGGCGTGGCACGAGTACCACAATCGATTCACGGGACCATTCGAGGCGGCCTTTCCCAGGCCGCCTGAAGGCGAGCCTCCACCCGTCATGCTGGTGTGCGCGGGCAACCACGACTGGTACGACGGCCTGACCACGTTCCTCAGGCTCTTCTGCGAGGAGGTTCACATCGGTGGGTGGCAGACGGAGCAGACCCGAAGCTACTTCGTCCTGCACCTCCCGCACGGCTGGTGGCTGTTCGGCATCGACCTGGCCTTCGAGACCTTCATCGACGAGCCCCAGCTGGACTTCTTTCGGCACGTGGCCACGGACCTGGCCAAGCCGGGGGACAAGGTCATCCTGGCCACGCACCGGCCGAGCTGGATCTTCGGCCAGCTCCACACCGATGAGCTGTTCTTCTCACCGGCATCAATGTCCAACCTCCAGCGGTTCGAGCACGAGGTCATCCACAAGCACGGTCTGAAGTTGCCGGTGGCTCTGGGCGGAGACATCCATCATTACAACCGATATGCGCGCCAGGACGGATCCCATCAGCGCATCACCGCGGCAGCCGGAGGGACGTTCCTACACCCCACACACAACCTCCCGCCTGGTTTCTCCTGGCCCGACGGGGACGGCCAGGCCACCTACACCCGGAGGGCCGTTTATCCGGACGCCAAGACCTCCCGGAGGCTTCGTTGGGGCATCCTCCTGGCGCCGTACAAGAACCCCAGCTTCATCGCCTTCATGGCCGGGATCTACGTGGTCTTCGTGCTGGGCATCCGGTTCGCCGTTGCGCCGGTGGTGGACCGCGGCCTCCTGCCCGCGCTCCAACACCTGACCTTTCGCCAGACCTTCCAGATCCTGTTCGACAGTCCCGTCACGTACCTGCTGATCCTCCTCCTCGGCGGCGCCATGATCGTCTTCGTTGACGCATCCAGATGGCGGTGGCGCATCATCGGTGGCCTGATCCATGGGACGCTCCACCTTCTTCTGATCGTGTGGGTGATCTGGGGACTCGCTCACCTGCTCTATCCCACGATCAGGACAGCGGGCCTCGACTTGGTGGTCATCGCCGCGGCCGTGGGCGGCGTGCTTGGCGCCCAGCTGATCGCGATCTATCTGTGGTTCATGCAGACCGTGTTCCGCAAGCACGCCACGCACTCGTTCTCCTCCCAGCGGATCCCCGACTGGCGCAGTTTCCTGCGAATGCACCTCGATCGGGACGGGAACCTCACGATCTATCCGATCGCCATCCGGAAGGTTCCCCGGCGGTGGCGCCAGGTTCGGGATCGGGCCTCGCACGAGCCGTGGTTCGAGCCGGTCGACCGGCCCATCGAGTGCGAGCTGATCGCGGCCCCCATCAAGCTGGACGCGGAGGGGGACGTCATCGATGCGGCGGGGCAGATCCACCAGGCAGGCTCCGAGGCGCCACAGCCCGGCGGTGCCTGACGCCTATCGCGGACGGCCTCCTGGTGCCTCACACGAGCGCGAGCTAGGAGCGCTGCTCGCTTCCAGTTGAAGGTGCGGCCGCGACTTCGCCGGACCAGCCCCCCAGCCGCATGACCACGCCGGCGATCACGCCGATGATCAGGGCGGCCACATGTTCGACGCCCGTGAGGGAATGCTGAACCACGACTTCCCCAACCAGACCGATCGCGAGGATCCCCAGCAGGATGGGACAGTCCAGCACGACGAACACCGCGGCAAGCACGCTCACGCTGATCACCGACGGTCCGGTATCCAGGTCGGAGCTGTTTGCACCAAGGCCGATCAGCTTTCCGGCGGCCGTCCCGGTTAGCGCCCACCCGGCAAGGGTGGCCAGGACCTGCCCGATGACTCCCACCACGATCAGCCGGAGGCGGCCGAGGTGCACCTCCCCGATGGTAAAGGAGACCATGATCAGGATGACCATCCACCAGAAGGGCACCCCCGGGTAGGGGGCGAGGATGGAGCCTGGCAGCCGCACGGCGTTCGTCACCCCGCGGTTCGTTTCCCTGACGGCGCTGACCGCCCGGAAGGCGTGCTGGGCTCCCGACCGGTACCCGAGCCAGAACACGATCGTGCCGATCGCCACGATGAGCGCGATATCCATGGCCAGGAGGCCCCGCTGCCGTACCGCGTGCCAGGTCGAGACGAATACGGCGTTGAGCTCACGGCGCAACCGCCCCAACTCAGTGTTCCTCGGGACGGAGGTGGGGGAACAGCAGGACCTCCCGGATCGATTCCTGGCCGGTCAGCAGCATCACCAGCCGGTCAACCCCGATGCCCAACCCGGCGTTGGGGGGCAGCCCCAGCTCGAGGGCCCGAAGGTAGGCCTCGTCGATCTGCATGGCCTCTTCGTCTCCGCCCGCCTTGGCGAAGGCCTGCTCCTCGAATCGCTGGCGCTGATCGATCGGATCGGTGAGCTCGGAGTAGGCGTTGCCGTACTCCCGCGCCCCGATGAAGAGCTCGAACCGCTCGGTGAGGAACGGGTTGTCCCGATGCGGATGGGACAGCGGGGAGGTCTCGACGGGATAGTCGGTGATAAAGGTGGGCTCGACCAGGGTGTCCTCGACGTGATATTCGAAGAGCGCGAAGACCAGCATGCCCGGTCCCCACGTCGGAAGCCAGGGGATGTGACTCCGGTCACAAACCTCTCGGAGACGCTCGACCGGCCACTCGTAGGACAGATCCGGGATCTCCAGGACCTCCCGGACGGAATCCAGGACCGGGACCTCCCGCCAGTCCGCATGGAGGTCGACCCGTCGACCCATGACGTTCACGTACCGGACATCGACGGCATCCGCCGCCGTGCGGACGAGGTCCTTGGCCAGGCGGGCCATGTCGTGGTAATCGGCGTAGGCCTCGTTCGACTCCAGCATGGTGAATTCGGGGTTGTGACGCGGGCTCATCCCTTCGTTTCGGAACATCTTGTTCAGTTCGTAGACGGCGGTGACACCGCCCACCAGGAGGCGCTTGAGGTATAGCTCGCTGGCGATCCGCATGTACAGCTCGGTGTCCAGCGCGTTGTGGTGGGTGATGAACGGCCGAGCCGTGGCCCCTCCGTGGATGTGCTGCAGGATGGGGGGCTCGACCTCCACATAGCCTCGCTCGTGCATCATGTGGCGGAGCACATCCAGGATCTCGATGCGCTTGCGCATGATGGCCCGCGAGGGCGTGTTGAGCGTGAGATCCAGCTCACGCTGGCGGAACCGTACCTCCACGTCCGTCAGCGGCTGCCACGGGTTCGGCAGGGGGCGCAGCGACTTGCAGAGCATGGCCACCCTCGACGCCATCACCGACAGCTCACCTCGCTTCGATCGAACGACCTCGCCCTCCGCGAACACCCAGTCCGCGGGGTCGAAGTCCATTGCCAGCCGGTATGCCTCCGGTCCCAGGACCGAACGATCCAACATGACCTGCAGCTCGTCATCGAATTGGCGTATCACCCAGAACGTGAGCCCGCCCAGGCCCCGGCGGACGACGACCCGTCCGGCGACCGAGACCGTGTCCCCCGACGCCTCCCCCTCGGCGAGCCCGCTCCAGTTGGCCCGCACCTGTGCGATCGTCTTGGTCGGGCGGTACCCGACCGGGTAGGGGTCCACTCCCGCGGCACGGAGCCGATCGAGCTTGCCCCGCCGGATACGCTCCTGATTGGTCAGAGCCCGCTTGCGCGAGGATCCGGGCACCGGATGCGGTGGTGGACCCGCCTCCACTGGGCCGGCCGGCGGAGCCTTCGGCCGCTGCAGGATATCTCGGCGACGCCACTTGTCCCAGGGGAAAGTGAGCTGTCCTTCCGCCCGCCCCATCGTGTACGCCACCCGCGGGATGTCGCCCATCGACTGGACGCAGGCGTAGCGCCGATGCCAGTTTGGGTCGAACTTCTGATTGAAGCGATACAGGGACTCGATCTGGAACGACCCCGATAGCTTCCTGAGGACCCGGCCCGCCACATGAACCCGCCTGGGCGCGTC
>Ga0137373_10005404_pt1 | contig 13819 bp, 16 predicted proteins | sample SagtaG_5_FD_104912 | JGI IMG/M metagenome (GOLD analysis project Ga0137373, IMG submission 104912) | Vadose zone soil microbial communities from Sagehorn Ranch, Mendocino, California, USA - Sage1_R_80_16 metaG | ecosystem: Environmental > Terrestrial > Soil > Vadose zone | place: USA...
ACGCCCGAGGCGAAGGTGCGCGGCTACAAGCCCGGCCGCTTCTCGTTCAACGTGCGCGGCGGCCGCTGCGAGACCTGCAAGGGCGACGGGACGATCAAGATCGAGATGCACTTCCTGCCGGACGTCTACGTCCCGTGCGAGACGTGCGGCGGCAAGCGCTACAACCGCGAGACGCTCGAGGTGCGCTTCAAAGGGAAGTCGATCGCGGACGTGCTCGAGATGTCGGTCGAGGAGGCGCTCCGCTTCTTCGCCAAGATCCCGAAGCTGCGGCGCCGCCTCCAAACGCTGCACGACGTCGGGCTCGACTACATCAAGCTCGGCCAGCCGGCGACGACGCTCTCGGGCGGCGAGGCGCAGCGGGTGAAGCTGGCGAAGGAGCTCTCCAAGATCGCGACCGGCCGAACGCTCTACATCCTCGACGAGCCTACGACCGGGCTCCACTTCGCCGACATCGAGAAGCTGCTCGAGGTGCTGCAGCGGCTGGTCGACGCCGGCAACACGGTGCTCGTGATCGAGCACAACCTGGACGTGATCAAGCAGGCCGACTGGATCGTGGATCTCGGGCCCGAGGGCGGCGAGGCCGGCGGCGAGGTGGTCGCGACGGGCACGCCCGAGCAGGTCGCCGACGTGGACGAGTCGTTCACTGGCCAGTACCTGCGCCAGATCCTCCGGGCCCGCGAGCCGGCTGCCGCCTAGCCCCGAAGTACACTTGGCAAATGGAGGCAGGCGCCTCCGCACCGGCGGAGGAAGGAACCCGCTATTCGGGCGCCACGGTCGTCGGAGCGGTTCTCGCGACGCTCTTCTTTCCCCTGATCTCGCTGATCGCCGCGCTGCTCCTGCTGGGCGGACAGACGGATCCACGGAAGCGCTCTGCTCTGCGCACGTGGGCCTGGGCGTCTGGCGGTTGGATGGCGCTACAGGCGATCGTGTTCGTCGTGCTCTTCGCGTCGTTCTCGGGCTCGTCGGCGAGCGAACGGTCAGGACCGTGTGTCGGAGGGCCTAAGCTGAATGCGAGCGGCAAGGCGGTTCCCGGAAGCAACACGAAGTTCGTGATCCCGTGCGAGATCAGCGGTACGCAGACGATCACCGTTCCCTGACAGACCCTCACACGCCCTCGGCCGAGCGGCTCTGGCTCGCGCGGGCGGTGCTCGTGCTCGTGCGCCCGCGTGAGGTGCTCGCGGGCCTGCAGGACGACTCCGACGACACGGCGCGCGCCCGGGGTGAAGCCGTCCTCGCGCTCGTGCTGCTGTCCGGAATCGCGTCCGTGCTCTGGACCCCCGTCGCAGGCCGGATCCTGAACGACGTCACGCTCGACTGGGTGGACGTCACGGTCTGGGCGTTCCTCGGCGGCGGCATCTACGCGGTCGCGCTCTACTTCGTCGGCGGCCTCGTGCTGCAGGGGCTGGCGCGGGCCCTCGGCTGGATCAGCTACCGGCAGGCCCGGCACCTGCTCGCCTTCGCCTCCGCGCCGGTCGCGCTCTCGCTGTTTCTCGTGTGGCCGGTGCGGCTCGCCGTCTACGGAGAGGACGTCTTCAAGGGCGGTGGCTCCGACCGCGGTGCGGGCAACGTGGCGTTCGTCTCCGTCGAGCTGCTCTTCGTGGCCTGGGCGCTTGCGCTGCTCCTGCTCGCCCTGCGGATGCTCCTCTCGAACGCCTCGAGCTCCTCGCGCGGCATCTCGTAGGTGTGCTGCTCCTCCGGGAACGCGCCTGAGCGGACGTCGGCCGCGTAGCTCTCGAGCGCGTCGCGGATCTCGCGCGAGAGGTTCGCGTAGCGCTTCACGAACCGCGGCAGGTGGCCCTCGGTCAGGCCGAGCAGATCGTGGTAGACGAGCACCTGGCCGTCGCAGTCGGGCCCCGCGCCGATCCCGATCGTCGGGACCGTCAGGCGCTCCGTGATCGCCGCGGCGACCGGCGCCGGAACCGCCTCGAGAACGACCGAGAAGCAGCCGGCCTGATCCAGTGCGAGCGCACCCTCGACGAGCTCCGCCGCCGCCTCCGCGGTCTTGCCCTGGGTCTTGAAGCCGCCCAGCATCGTCGCGGACTGCGGGGTCAGTCCGACGTGCCCCATCACCGGGATTCCGGCCGCTACGATCGCCCGCACCCGTGAGAGCGACGGGCCGGCGCCTTCCAGCTTGACGGCGTCGGCGCGCGCCTCCTTGACGAAGCGAACCGCGTTCTCGACCGCCGCCTCGTCCGAGACCTGGTACGAGCCGAAGGGCATGTCTCCGACCACGATCGGCCGGCGCGCGGCGCGCGCGACCGTGCGCGTCAGGAAGAGCATCTCGTCCATCGTCACCGGCACCGTCGTGCCCTCGTGACCGAGCACGACCATCGCCGCGGTGTCGCCAACCAGGACGATGTCGATGCCCGCGTCCTCGGCGAAGCGCGCGCCGGGCGCGTCGTAGGCGGTCACCATCACGATCTTCTCGCCGCGCGCTTTCAGCTCGGCGAGCTTCGGCAGGGCCAGCTTGCCCGGAGGCGGGGTGCTCACGTGGTCTCTCCTTCCAGGACGACGTTGTCGATCAAACGCGTTCCGCCGACGCGCACCGCGGCCGCGAGGACGCGCGGCTCGAAGTCGGCCTCTTCGAAGTAGTCGACCTCGAGGCCGTTCAGCAAGGAGCGGTCGCGCGCCTGCAGCGCCCGCGGGAGCGCGAGCACGGCTTCGCGCTCGGCGGACGAGAGGTACGCGTTGCGGGACGAGAGGGCGAGGCCGTCCTCGTCGCGAACGGTTGGGCTGACGCGGATCTCGACCTCGAGCCCGAGGTCACGCACCATCCGCCGGACGACCGCAGCCTGCTGCGCGTCCTTCTGCCCGAAGTACGCGCGGTCCGGACGCACGAGGTTGAAGAGCTTCAGGCAGACGGTCGCGACGCCGCGGAAGTGCCCGGGCCGGTGCTCGCCCTCGAGGATGCTGCCGAGCTGCTCGACCTCGACCCAGGTCTGGAAGCCGGGCGGGTAGATCTCGTCGGCGGCCGGGACGAAGAGGACGTCGACGCCTGCCTCCTCGGCCAGCCGCGCGTCACGCTCCTCGTCGCTGGGGTAGCGGTCGAGGTCCTCGCCTGGGCCGAACTGCGCCGGGTTGACGAACAGGCTCACCACGACGACGTCGTTCTCGGCGCGTGCGGCGCGGAAGAGCGAAAGGTGGCCCTCGTGGTAGGCGCCCATCGTCGGAACGAGCCCGACCGAGCCCTCGAGCTCCAACTCTGCGGCGGTGCGGACGATCTTCATCGTGCGGTTGCTTCCGCCAAGACGTCGTAGAGCGGCTCCAGGTCGGGCCGTACGCTGCGAATCGCCGCCCGGTGCGCCTCGACCGTCTCCCAGTCGCCGCGCTCGATCGGCCCGGTCAGCTCGAAGCCGTTCTCGATCGTGCGCCGCATGAGGGGCTCCAGCGCCTCGGGCGGAGCGCCGGCGGCCGTGAGGAGCTCAGATGCCGCTCGGTGCAGCGTCACGAGGTAGTTCGAGGCCACCGCGGCCCCGGCGTGGTAGAGCGGCCGGGCCACGTCGGCGAGCTCGAACGGCCGCAGCTCGAGCAGCTGGGCCAGCTCGAAGCCGAGCGCCAGGCCCTCGTCCGTCTCGGCCGTAACCGCCGCCCAGGCGCCGTCGAGTTGCTCGGCCCCGCGGGCGCGCGTGAACGTCTGCAACGGGTGGAGCGAGAAGCGCCGTTCGTGCGGGTCAAGCGCCGAGAGCGGCGTCGCCCCGCTGACGTGCGCGATCCAACGGCCATGTCCCAGGGACAGTCCCTGGGCCACGTCTCGAATGGCCGTGTCCGGGACGCAGAGCAGGGTCAGCTCGGAGTCCCGCTCCAGCAGCGGCACGCCGCGCTCCTCGAGCCGAGCGGCCAGCGCCGAGCCGACGCGGCCGCGACCGATCACGTTCACGCTCTCGACCATTCTCTCGCTCCAGTTCCGTAGCGGATACCGGGCGGCCAGAACTCTAGCGTTTGGCTTCCAGGCGCCGTTCGAGCGCGGCCTCGACCTGCGGCCAGTCGTCGTCGATCACCGCATACCAGGCCGAGTCGCGCCGCTCGCCGCCGCGAACGAGCATGTGCTTGCGGTGGATCCCCTCGAACTGCGCCGGCAGGGCCGCCAGGGCGGCGCGCGCCCGCTCGTTCTGCGCGTCCGTCTTGAACTCGACCCGGCGGCAGCCGACCTCCTCGAACGCATGACGGAGCAGGAGGTACTTCGCCTCGACGTTGGCCCCGGTGCCCCAGGCGGAAGGGTTGAGCCAGGTGTTGCCGATCTCGAGCCGGAGGTGCTCCGGCGCGAGCGACATGTAGCTCGTCGAGCCGACCACCACGCCGTCCCGCAGGACCGCGAACGGCTGTATCGCCTCGTTCCCGAGCGTGTACCTGAGCCAGACCTCGAAGTCCGTGGTCAGCATCCAGCGCCAGATCCGCTCGTCGGCCGCGGCCTCGCGCAGGCCCGGCGCGTGCTCGGGGCCGAGCGGCTCCAGCACGACGATCCGCCCCTCGAGCCGCTGAGCGAGATTTTCGAACACCTGTGCGTCATGATGATGGGACCGTGGGCCGGAAGGCGGGGGTACAGAAGGCGGAGCTGCTGCTCTCTGCCGCTCGCTACCTGAACGAGACGCTCGACCTCGAGCGCGTCTACGACCGCTTCCACGAGCTGCTCGCAGAGGCCGTCCCACACGGGGGCGTGATCGTCTCCTCCTTCGATCCGGAGACCGAGATGATCCGCTGCGACTACGCCCTCGTCGACGGCGAGAAGCTCGACCCGGCGATCCTGCCGCCGTTGCCGCTGAACCGGGAGGGCGGCGGGATGCAGAGCCGCGTGATCGTGAGCGGCGAGTCGCTGCTCGTGAACGACGTGCCGGAGCAGGTGAAGGACCCGGCGGGCGTCTACTACGACGTCGACCGCGAGGGTCACCTGCGGAAGGTTCCCGAGGAGGGGCCGCCGGGGGTGCAGGCGGCGATGATGCTGCCCGTCAAATACGAGGGAGAGGTCGTCGGCGTCGTTCAGCTGATGCACGATCGGTTCGAGTACGACCGGGAGCAGCTCGAGCTGGCGGAGGGCCTCGTCGGCCTGATGGCAGCGGCGGTTCGCAACGCCCGCTTGCACGTGCGCTCGCAGAACGAGGCGGCCGCGAGAGCGCGCGCGGAGGCGACCGCCGCCGAGCGCGAGCACGCCGCCCGAGTGCTGGAGGCGGTCGGCGACGGCATCTTCCTGCTCGACGACGACGGGCTCGTCCGGCTCTGGAACCACGCAGCCGAGCTCGTCACGCGCCGGCCGCGAAGTGAAGTAGTCGGCGTCCCCCCAGCCGAGGTCTTCGACGGCTGGGACGGCCTCGCCGACGAGATCCCGGTCGCAGCGGGCGGTTCGCCGGCCAGGCCGGTGACGCTTCCGGTCGAGCTCGACGGGGAGGAGCTGTGGCTGTCGTTCCTGGCGGTCCGCAGCCCCGCGGGGATCGTTTATGCCTTCCGCGACCTGACGATCGAGCGCCGCCTGGACGAGGCCAAGAGCGACTTCGTCGCGTCGATCTCGCACGAGCTGCGCACGCCGATGACCGCCGTGCTCGGAGCCGCCACCACGCTGCTCCGCGACGACATCGACCTCTCGCCGAAGCGTCACCGGCAGCTCCTCGAGATGATCGGGAGCCAGGGCCGACGTCTGGCGCAGATCACGGAGGACGTGCTGCTCGCGAGCCGCCTCGACCGCGGCGACCTGCGCATCGACCGGGAGCAGGTGAACGTCGGCGAGCTCGTCCGCTCGGCCGTGGAGACCATGCGCGAGCAGCTGCCCGATTCCGTCACGCTGACCGCGGTGCCCGACGGCGTCTCGACCGCCGTGGGCGACCGCGACCGGATCGAGCAGGTGCTCGTCAACCTGATCGACAATGCGGTCAAGTACTCGCCGGACGGGGGCAATGTGCGGGTCTCGACCGTCCCGTCCGGGCACCGGGTCCGGGTCGAGGTCGAGGACGAGGGGATCGGCATCCCGACGGCGGAGCAGGACTCGGTCTTCGAGAAGTTCTACCGGGGCCGCTCGACCCAGTTTCCCGCCGGGACCGGGCTCGGGTTGTACATCTGCCGTGAGCTCGTCCGCCGGATGGGCGGCACGATCGGCGTCCGCTCGCGGCCAGGTGGGGGCTCGACCTTCTTCTTCGAGCTCCCCTCTTCGTAACGTTCCGTCCGACGCACAATCGAAGATGCTGACCCGTTGCTAGGGTCTGCTGACACGGTGCCGATCTACGAGTACGTCTGCATGGAGTGCGAGTCGCACTTCGAGGAGCTCGTCCGGAACGGCGAGCAGCCGGACTGCCCCGACTGCGCCTCCGCGAACGTCCGCAAGCAGCTCTCGGTCTTCGCGGCGCACGGCACCGCCGAGCAGCCGACCTACGGGTCCTCGGGCGGTTGTTGCGGCGGAAGCTGTGGCTGCTGCTGAGCAATTGACCGAGCTCGAGGCGTTCGCGCGCGAGGTCGCGGGCTGCACGCGCTGCCGCCTCGCGGAGGGGCGCACGCAGGTCGTCTTCGGCGTCGGCGACCCGAACGCGGACCTGATGTTCGTCGGCGAGGCGCCGGGCTTCCACGAGGACAAGCAGGGCATCCCGTTCGTCGGCCAGGCCGGAAAGCTGCTCGACAAGCTCCTGGCCGGGATCGGCCTGGCTCGGGGCGACGTCTACATCGCGAACGTCCTCAAGTGCCGTCCGCCGGGCAACCGCGACCCCGTGCCGGACGAAAAGGAGACCTGCGAGCCGTACCTCTTCCGGCAGGTCGAGCTGATCCAGCCGAAGGTGATCGCGACGCTGGGCAATCACGCCACGAAGCAGCTCAGCGGCAAGGAAACCGGGATCACCCGCGTGCACGGCCAGGAGCAGCGGATCCATGTCGGTTCGCTCGACGTGCTGCTCTACCCGCTCTACCACCCGGCGGCCGCGCTCTACACACCGGCGATGCTGAGCGTGCTCGAAGAGGACTTCTCGCGCCTGCCGGAGCTCCTCGGCCGCACCGCTGCCCCGCCTGCACCGGTCGCCGCTCCGCAGCTCGCGCCGGTCGCGGCCGAGCCCGCGGTTCAGCTCGGCCTGTTCTGACAGTGGAGCTGCGCTCCGCCTCGCCGGCGGAGACCGAGGGCGTGGCCGCTGCCTTGGCGCGCGAGCTCGTCGCGGGTGACGTCGTCACCGTCTCGGGCGAGCTCGGCAGCGGCAAGACGACGTTCGTCCGCGGAGCGTGCCGCGCGCTCGGCATCACCTCGCCGGTGACCAGCCCGACGTTCACGATCGGCCACCGCTACCCAGACGATCCCGACGTCTCTCACCTCGACCTCTTCCGCTTCCAGGGCCTCTCGCCTGCGGAGTGGGGAGACCTCGAGCCGTACTTCGAGGACGCGATCTGCTTCGTCGAGTGGCCGGAGGCCGCGGCCGGTTCGCTCCCGCCGGTGCGGGTCGAGGTACGTTTGTCGCACGTGGACCCGACTCATCGACTGATCAGGCTCGACAACCCGGAAACGTCCGTGCTCGACCGCCTGTCCGGGGGTGCTGACTCTCGCCTTTGACACCGCGACGAGCGTCGCGACGGCCGCGCTCGTGCGGGACGGAGCCTTGCTGGGAGAGCTGGTGTCCCGGCCCGTTGCCGTGCTCGAGAGCGTCGACAAGCTGCTCCGCGAGGCCGGTGCCGGCCAGGCGGACCTGAGCAGGCTCGCCGTCGGCACGGGCCCCGGCAGCTTCACCGGGCTCCGGCTCGGGCTTGCGGCCGCGCGCGGGCTGGCCTTTGCGCTCGACCTGCCGGTCGCCGGCGTCTCGACCCTGGACGCCGTCGCGGCCGGCGCGCCTGGCGCGCTGCCCGTGATCGACGCGGGCCGGCGCGAGGTGTTCACGCTCGTGGACGGCGAGCCCGCGGTCTGCGCGCCGCAGGGGCTGGAGCTCGAGCCTGGCCAACTCTGCGTCGGCGACGGCGCCGTTCGCTACCGCACGGTGCTCGAGGAGCGCGGCGCGGAGATCCCTCCGGACGACGACGAGCGGCACCTGCCGCGTGCGCGCTTCCACGCGGAGCTCGCGAGGGACTTCGGCCCGGCCGACGCCGTCGAGCCGCTGTACCTCCGGATACCGGACGCGGAGCAGAAGCGTTGACGACCGTCGAGTTGCGCCGGCTCGAGCTGCGCGACCTCGCCGAGATCGAGGAGATCGAGCGAGTTTCCTACCCGACGCCCTGGTCGCGCTCGATGTTCGCGAGCGAGCTCGCGAAGCCGTCGTCGCTTTGCCTCGGGGCATACGACGCGGACACCGGTCGCCTCGTCGGCTACCTCGTCATCTCGCGCTACGTCGACGCCTGGCACGTGATGAACATCGCGGTGCGGCCGGATCGCCGCCGCCAGGGGATCGCGTCGCAGCTCATGAACCGGCTTTTCGACCTCACCGCCGGCCGGAGCAGGCGCGGTTACACCCTCGAGGTACGGGTCTCGAACACCGGCGCGATCAAGCTCTACGAGCGGCTCGGCTTCCGCCCGCGGGGCGTCAGGCGCGGCTATTACACGGACAACCGGGAAGACGCCCTCATCATGTGGAAAGACCCGGTCCAGGAACCGGCCCGCTCCTGATCCTCGGGATCGAGACGTCGTGTGACGAGACCGCTGCCGCGGTCGTGACCGACGCAGGCGAGATCCGCTCCAGCGTCGTCTCCTCGCAGGCGCACCTGCACGCGCCGTTCGGCGGGGTCGTCCCGGAGGTGGCCTCGCGCCACCACCTCGAGCTCGTGCTGCCGGTCGTCCGCGAGGCGCTCGACGAGGCGGAGGCGACGCTGGACGACGTCGAACGGGTCGCCGTTACACAGGGGCCGGGGTTGATCGGCGCGCTGCTCGTCGGGCTGTCGGCGGCGAAGGCGCTCGCCTGGGCCCGGAGCATCCCGCTCGTCCCGGTCGACCATCTGCAGGGCCACGTGGCCTCGCTCTACCTCGCCCCCGACCCGCTCGAGCCGCCCTTCCTCTGCCTGCTCGCGAGCGGCGGGCACACGCTGCTGCTGGACGTCCAGGAGCACGGGAAGTTCGACGTTCTCGGCACGACGCTCGACGACGCGGCCGGTGAGGCCTTCGACAAAGGCGCGCGCCTCCTCGGTCTCGGTTACCCGGGCGGCGCCGAGATCGACCGCCTCGCGCGGGAGGGAGACCCGGAGGCGTTCGTGTTCCCGGTCGCACGGGTCCCCGGGCTCGACTTCTCCTTCTCGGGCGTCAAGACGGCGCTCCTGTACGAGATCCGCTCGCTGCCGGACGAGCTGGAGGCGCTGCGGGCGGACCTGGCGGCCAGCTACCAGCGCGCGATCGTGCGGGCCCTCGTGCAGCGAACGCTCGAGGCAGCCGAGCGCACCGGCGCAGAACGGATCGCCGTCGTCGGCGGAGTCGCCGCCAACTCGGAGCTGCGGGCGGCTCTGCCGGACGCGGTCGCGCCTCCTCCGGAGCTCTGCACCGACAACGCCGCGATGATCGCCTCGGCGGCTCGGTACGCGGAGCCGGTCGGACGTTATCTTGCGGTCGATGCCTACGCCCAGAGCCTCTGAAGCGCTCAAGCTCGCCCCGGTCGCGGTCGTCGCCGTCGCCGCCGCGGCGCTGCTGGTCGCGGGCTTCGCAACCGGAGGCGCACCCCAGGGCTCACCGGCCGCTCAGGCCTCGTCATGGCGGGGTCTCGTCGGCGGCCCGCGTCCCAGTGTGACCGTCGGCCAGCGGATGCTGGTCGTGCTCAAGGCGCCGTCGCTCGCAGCGCGGGTGGCCGCGAACGGCGGCTTCGCGACCCAGCGGCACGAGCACGAGTGGACGAGAACGGCGGTCGCCACGCAGAAGCAGCTCCTCAGCGAGCTCGGGGCGCACGGGATCCGCATCCGACCCGACTTCAGCTACGTCCGCGTTCTGAACGGCTTCTCGGCGCCGCTCGATGCCCGTGCGGTCGCGCTCCTGGAGAGTCGTCCCGAGGTGGCCGGCGTCTATCCGGTCCGCGTCGCGTACCCGGCGACGGTGTCGTCGCGCTTGCTCGAGCGCCAGGGGCTCGCGACCGCCGCCGGGGAGCTTCCCTCGACTGCTCTGCCGGGCTACGACGGCGCCGGCGTGACAATCGCCCTGCTCGACACGGGGGTGGACTCGGGCCACCCTTACCTGCACGGCCGGATCCTGCCGGGCAGCAACATGGTCGATCCCGAGCTTCGGAGCGGAACACCGGCGGTCGCGGATCCCGCGGAGCCGGCCCGCCGGGAGCAGCACGGGACCGAGTTGGCGGGGCTGCTCGTGGGAAAACGCGGGGTCGCGACGGGCGCCTCGGTCCTCCCGATCCGGATCGCCGGCTGGCAGCGCGACCTGACCGGCAGCTGGGCGATCTACTCGCGAGGCGACCAGCTGATCGCCGGGCTCGAGCGCGCGGTCGACCCGAACCTGGACGGCGACGCCCACGACGCGGCCCGGATCGCGCTGGTCGGGGTGGCGGCGCCCTACGCGGCCTTCGCGGACTCTCCGGAGGCGCAGGCGATTCGAGGGGCGCTGCAGCTCGACACGCTCGTGGTCGCGCCCGCTGGGAACGACGGGCCTGCCGGGCCGGCCTACGGGAGCATCGGCAGCCCGGGCGGAGCTCCCGCCGCGCTGACGGTCGGCGCCGCCGACGTGCGCGCCCGTGCGCAAGAGGTGCCGCTCACGGTGCGCACCGGGCTCAGGCTTCTGCTCGACAGGCGCGTGCCGCTCGCAGGGGCCGTCGGCTCTGTCCGGCCGCTCGAGCTCGAGCTCGCCGCGCCTCGCGAGCCGGCGACCGGCGGCCCGAGGCTCGCCGACTTCTTCGACGATCACGGTCTCAGCCTCGTCGCAGGGCGAGCGGCCTTCGTCCGCGCCGGGGACGACCCGCGCAGGGCGATCGAGTATGCCGTCGAGGCGGGCGCGCGGGCCGTCGTCGTCCGCGGGACCCAGCTGCCGGCCGGCGGGCTCGGGCTCGACCAGGCAGTCGACGTGCCGGTCGTGAGCGTGCCCCAGCGGGTGGCGCGCGCCGTCGCCGCGGCGACGGCGCACCACGGGCACCCTTCCGCCTCGATCGGGAGACCTCGCGCGGCGGCCAACTCGCAGGCCGACGCCGTCGCGGCCTTCTCGTCGCACGGCCTCGCCTTCGACGCGCGGGTGAAGCCGGACGTCGCGGCGCCCGGTGTCGCGCTCGAGACGTCGGAGCCGGGGCGCAACGAGGACGGCTCGCGGCGCTTCGGCACCGTCAACGGCACGAGCGCGGCCGCGGCCGTCGTCGCCGGGTCGGCTGCGCTGCTCACCCAGCTCCGGCCTGATCTCGGCGCGTCCGATCTGAAGAGCCTGCTCACGGCCACCGCCGAGCCGCTGCCCGAGACGAGCGTGACCGCGCAGGGCGCGGGCCTCATCGACGTCGGCGCCGCCGCGACCACCGAGCTCGCCGTCGAGCCCGACACGCTCTCGCTCGGCCGGGCTCAGGGCGACGGCTGGCACGTGACCCGGCGTCTCGTCCTGCACAACGTCTCGGCACGGCGGTTCCGCGTGCGCATCGGCGGCGAGGGCGGCGGCGGGCTCGAGATCGTCTCGTTCCCCCGGCGCATCCGGCTCAAGCCCGGAGGCTCGACGGTCGTGCGGCTCGTCGCGCGGCTCCGAGGCGCGCCGCCCACAGCGGGGTCGGCGGAGGGCGCGCTGCTCGTGACCCCGCGCGCCTCCGAGCCGCTCCGGGTGCCGTGGGCGATCACCTTCGGAGCCTCCCCGCGGCGGCTGCTGTCGGCCATCGCGCTCTCCGCCCCTGCGTTCCGCCCCTCGGACACGACCCCGGCAGTCCTCTCGCTCCGTGCGGGCGCCCTGGAGCAGGAGGCGACGGGGCCGGACGTCCAGCCGCTCCTGCGGCTCGACGTCGAGCTCTTCCGCGGTCGCAGGCGCCTCGGTCTGCTCGCGCGCCTCCGCGACGTGCTGCCCGGCCAGGTCGCGATCGGGCTGACCGGCCGCGACCCCGACGGCAACCGGCTCAAGCGCGGGCGCTACCGGATCCGGCTCACCGCGGTCCCCACGACGGGCCGGCCGGTCCTGCGCAGGACGATCGGCTTCCGGATCCTGTAGCTTTGCGGCGGTTTTTGCCCACGACAGCGCCTGCGGAGGAGAACGCGTGACCACAGTCGAAGCCCCTGAGTCCCACCTGCGAGAGAACCCGTTCCAGATCGCGCGCGAGCAGCTCCGCCGCGTCGCCGAGATCTTCGACATCGACCAGCGGCTGGTCAACGTCCTGCAGGAGTGCAAGAAGGCGATCATGGTCTCCGCCCCGGTGACGATGGACGACGGGAGCATCCACGCGTTCGAGGGCTACCGCGTCACGCACAACATCGCCCGCGGGCCGTCGAAGGGCGGCATCCGCTACCACCCGGACGTGACGCTCGACGAGGTCAAGGCGCTCGCGATGTGGATGACCTGGAAGTGCGCCCTGATGAATATTCCGTTCGGCGGGGCGAAGGGCGGCGTCGTCTGCGACCCGAAGAAGCTCTCGCGCGGCGAGCTCGAGCGGATGACGCGGCGCTACACGAGCGAGATCATCAACGAGATCGGTCCGGAGAAGGACATCCCGGCGCCCGACGTGGGCACGGACGGCACGGTGATGGCCTGGATCTTCGACACGTACTCGATGAACAAGGGCCACTCGGTGCTCGGCGTCGTCACCGGCAAGCCGCTCAACGTCGGCGGCTCGCTCGGGCGGCTCGAGGCGACCGCGCGCGGCTGCCTCTACTGCATCCAGGAGGCGGTGCGCAAGCGCGAGCTCAGGCTGGAGGGGCTCAGCGTCGCGGTTCAGGGCTTCGGGAACGTCGGCAGCTTCCTCGCGAAGTTCCTCGCCGAGGAGGGATCGACGGTGGTCGCAATCTCGGACTCGACGACCGGCCTCTACAACCCGAAAGGCATCGACGTGCCTGCGGCCTTCGCGCACAAGCAGGAGTCGGGGACGCTGCGGGGCATGCGAGGCGCGGAAGAGATCACCAACGAGGAGCTGCTCCTCGTCGACTGCGACGTGCTCGCGCCGTGCGCCCTGGAGCAGGTCATCACGCAGGACAACGCCGACAAGATCAAGGCGTCGATCATCTGCGAGGGCGCCAACGGGCCGGTGACGCCGAGGGCCGACGAGATCCTCGACGAGCGTGGCGTCCTCATCCTGCCCGACATCCTCGCGAACGCCGGCGGCGTCGTGGTCTCGTACTTCGAGTGGGTGCAGGGCCTCCAGGAGTACTTCTGGAAGGAGCCCGAGGTGAACTCGAAGCTGCGGGACATCGTCACCCGCGCCTTCAACGAGACGTGGCACCTCACGGAGGCGCGTGAAGTCGCGATGCGCAACGCGGCCTACGGCGTCGCGGTCGGGCGTGTGGCCGAGGCCACCGTCACTCGTGGGCTCTATCCCTAGCGGCGGTCGCTCTTGACGGCCCGTCGGTCTCGACCGGTCATTTCAGACGGACGCGCGGGTAGAGCCCGCACGTCCTGATGACGGCACCGCAAGCGGCGCCTCGGGTCGTCGTCTACCACGGCGCGGGCTGCCACCTCTGCGAGCGTGCACTCGCGCAGGTGCGGGAGCTGCAGGCCGAGCTCGGCTTCCAGCTCGAGGAGATCGCGATCGACGGAGATCCCGAGCTTGAGCGCCGCTACCGCGAGCTGATCCCGGTCGTCGAGATCGCGGGCCGGCAGGCGTTCACGTACTACGTCCACGAGGAGGCCTTCCGGCGCCGTCTCGCCGCGGCACAAACTCGGCCCGAGACGTCGGGCTTGTGACAGTCCGACGCACGGAGCCACGCGCGCTGGCACAATCGGTTGTGCTGTGTCACAAGCCACCGCTCACGAATCGGCGACGACGGAGCGGGTGACGGTCGGGGTCGC
>Ga0137373_10005406_pt1 | contig 13818 bp, 12 predicted proteins | sample SagtaG_5_FD_104912 | JGI IMG/M metagenome (GOLD analysis project Ga0137373, IMG submission 104912) | Vadose zone soil microbial communities from Sagehorn Ranch, Mendocino, California, USA - Sage1_R_80_16 metaG | ecosystem: Environmental > Terrestrial > Soil > Vadose zone | place: USA...
CGGCACTCGCCACCCCCAGGTCAGGAACTGGTCGCCGGAAATCTCGCTGAACGCCAGCACCGCCACATTCGCCAGGAACAACCCGGCCGGCGCGCCGAATTGCGGCCATGACGCAAGAAAGCCGCGATTGCTGTTGCTACGTGCCCATTCCATCGACAGGAGCACCGAGCCGCTCCATTCGCCGCCGACCGCGACGCCCTGAATGAAGCGCAACAGGAAAGAGCGGCGAAACCAGCGGTTCCCTCAGGCTGCCTTGCGCGACCCCGGCAATATTCGGCGGGCCGACAAAAATTTTCCGCCTGTGAGGCGGATCACAGACGGCGGTGGTGCCGCGACGCTACACCTCATTCCGAAACCGGCGCGCGGCACATGCCACCTGACCGGTTCGGGGAGTGGGTCCGATGCGTAGGCCGATACCGTTGCGATGGATCGAGGAAGCCGAGGCGCGTGAGGTGCGCATGCTGGCGCTGTGCGATCGCGTAGTGACGCCGCAAGAGGGCGCGACGGCCGTTACCGTTTGGGGCTCGCTCGGATGGGTCGGCACCTGGCTCGTGCCGGGGAGCCCACCCGTTGTCCCGCCTCAGTCGCGGTTCCGGGGGCACCCCGAATGCCTGACGCGCGGCAATGCCGAAACGGCGCTGCCGCAGCGTTCATCCTGCTGACCTATTCTCAGCCATAGTCCCGCGGCGCCGCGGCTTCGCCGAGATAGCCGTCCGCGACATCCGCCCGCAATCGCGCGGGGTCGCGGGCGGCCGGCGGGCCGAAACCCGCCGAGCCTGGCGTAAGTGCGGCGCGATCGGCGCCGCCGCCATGCCGTCCCGATCCTTGCCCTTCGCCTCTCCCCGCGCTGCCGTTAGTATGGGCGGCGCGGTCAGAAAAGCGAAACGCGTTGGAGCGACGGGAGGGGCGATGGATCTGAACATGCTGCGCGAAGCGGCGATCGAGGCGGCCAACCGGGCGCTGTACGAGAAGCACGGCTTTGTGCCGAGCGATGACAGCGACGAGTGGGAAGATGAGTACCGCCGGCAATTCGCCGCGCTGAAGCAGCGCTATGGCGCGGAGTTGCCGACCGTCCAGCGCCCGGCCGCAGCAGCCGGCAGGCAACCCTTGCCGGAACTGCGCGGGACACTCGAGGAGCAACGCTGGGGCAACTCGATCCGCGAGGAGCGGCTGCGCGAGATCCCGAGTGAGGCGGTGCGATCCTTCCTGGTGCAGACATGGCCGCGCGCCAAGCAATGGGTCGACACTCGCGACGTACCGACCGCGACCCTGCTGCAGCGCCTGAGGCCGCAATACGACGAGTGGCGCAGGAAGCGCGCCGAAGCCGCCGAGGCGAAGAAGGCCGAGGCGCAGAAAAAGGCGGCCGAAGCGGCCGCCTATCGGCGCAAATTGCAGGAGGCCCGGATCACCCCGGAGGGTCTCGTCGAGCTGGTCGACGCCAGCGACCGCTTCGAGGTGGCGCCGCTCACCACCAAACTCGCCGACATCGAGGTCGAGGACCGCCACCTGCGCATTTTCGAGACGAGCGACCCCAACCTCCTGCTGGTCAAGGAAAAGGATCTGCGCGGCAACCACGAATATGCGATCGAACGCGACGAGGGCCTGGTCGGCGACCTCAAACTCTACGCCCAGGCGCCTTGACGAGGGCCGCCGTTACTGCGGCGTGTTCGAGGACCGCGAATTGCCGGGCAGCCCGGGCACAAGCACGGGGTCCAGATGGATGCGATCGGTTTTTCCTGGAAATGGGACCGTGGTGTAGGGTCACTTCCCGGGGTAGTCGGTGGCTTGGCTGCATTCGATTGGCGCTTTGAGGACGATCGACCCGATGATGAAATCTGACAGGTTGGAAACCCCGTCTCGCTGAAGGCAAGCCTCACTTCTCGGAGCTAACTGGAACGTCTGGGTCTGATCCTGCAACTAACGAATGTCGCTGGCCGAGCATCGCAGCTCGCCATGACATCGAGGTCGCAGCGAACGACGCGGTGTTGCTGTCGAACGCCGATGTCGGCAGCTTCACCTTTCCCGCCGCCTGCACGGTGCTGGGGCTGCGCTTGCGCCGCTCGGCGCTCGCCCCGCTCATCCGCGATCTGGACGGCGCACTGGTGCGGCCGGTGCGGCGGCGGAACGAGGCGTTGCGGCTGCTGACCCGCTATCTCGCGATCCTCGACCAGGCGCCGCTCGTAGAGCCTTTTCTTCAGCGGCTCGCGTCAACCCATGTCTACGATCTGGCCGCCTTGGCCCTGGGCGCGACCGGCGAAGCGGCGGAAATCGCTCACGGCCGCGGAATCCGCGTCGCGCGGCTACACGCTGTCAAGGCGCATATTGGCGAAACCCCTCCACCGTCCCGGGCTTTCGCTCGGCGAGGTCGCGGGCCGGCTGGGGATTTCGCCGCGCTCCGTGCAGGCACTGTTCGAAGCCGACGGCACGACCTTCAGCCGGTTCGTGCTCGAAGAGCGGCTGCTGCGCGCCTATCGGCTGCTGACGGGTCGGCTTTCCGCCGGCCGCAGCGTCACGGCGGTGGCGTTCGAGGTCGGCTTCAACGACCTGTCCTATTTCAACCGGACCTTCCGCCGGCGCTTCGGGCTGACGCCGTCCGAGGCGCGCGCTGCCAGAGGCCCGAGAGGCGACGGGCCGGGAGACGGTGGGCCGGGAGACGGTGGCCCGAGAGGTGGGGCGACCTGCTAGGCCGCCCGCCCCCGTCAGCCTACCTCGCCGGAGTTGCCGGAGCCGTGCTGGCCGGAGCCGGGCAGGTGCAGCTGCGGCGGACTGCGGCGCGGCGGTGGTGCCGGACGACCGCGCGGCGGTAGCGATAGGGGTAGGAATAGACCGGCGGCGGTGGCGGCACGTAATAGGCCGGCCGCGGCTCGACATAGATCGGCGGCGGCGGAATATAGGGCCGGTAGTACACCGGATACGGCCGATAATAAGGCCGATAGAACCCGGGATAGCCGAAGCCGAACCCGACGAAAAAGCGCGCCTGCGCCGGCGCGGCGCTGAGCCCGATCGAGAGCGCAACACCAAGGCCGATCGCCGCGGTAAGCAGTTTCGTTCGCCAGCTCATGGTCACCTCCCCAAGCAAGATCAGGCTATGACGAGAACAGGTTGACGCTTCCAGTGTCATTTCTGGTCCAGGCGGTTAGGACAACCGGCAGTTCGGTTCGCGAGGCCACCTTCGCCCTCGACCCGCGCCCGCCGGCTCTAGTTATACGCACGAATTGTCGGTTGCGTTGCCGCGGTGGTTTGGATCTGTCTTATTCCTAATTTAGCAATAACGCTCTTGACGTTTTGTAGAAGCATAATCATATCTGCGATGCCACACGGCGGAGGAGGGGGCATCTCGAAGATGCGACGTGCAGGGCTCGGGGGCGGACCGCCTTTTGCTGCAGATTCCTTGCAGAAGCAGCAAACGACGCGCTGGTCTGGTACGCATCGCCTGTTTTTTCCCTGCAGATAACAGGGAAAACAGATGGTCCCTATGCGAGTGGAGTGCGCCGCTCGGTCACGGCTTGAGCTGTTAGTTGCTGTTCCTCCGCTGTTCCCTCCTCTGTTATCCCGCTGTTATCAGCCCGACCAGGACCACGAAAGGCAAAGCAATTACGAAAGGATAGGGCCCAGCGAACTCGAGTTTCGGATCAGAACAGCGGGAACGGCCGAAAACCCGCGCCAGCGCCTCGCGAGAGGTCGCACCGCGATCGGCAGTAGGCCGCACCGCCCCGCCCGCTGTTTTGTCCCCGTACAGAGACCGGCTAATTCCCTGATGCAGGTTCGGCAGGTGGCATACGCAACGCGCATGACAGCCAGACCAATCGTCGCAATTTGGGCCGGCGGCGTTGCCGCCTTTGCGGCCGCGGGGTTATTGTGAACGACATTCAGACTGCTGCACGGGGCCCAAATCCCGTCCGGTCGAGAACAGGAGTTCCTTGACGATGCCGAATGATGTCCAGGCCGCGATCCGCAACGCGCCCAAGCCCGAGGCGCTCTACGAGAAATTGGAGGATCGCATCCTGGCGCGCGACCAGAAGGGCGCGAGCGACGTCTATTACGAGCTGGCGCGGCAGGGCCGGCCGCTCAACGAGATCATCGCCGAGGCGGTGCGCATCCACGCCCCCTACACGCATGTGCCCTATCACGAGCGCATCGACGACGGGTATGTGAATTTCGTCAACAACGACCATTGCCTGTTGTCGGCCCGCGCGACGGTCAACCTGACCCGGCTGATGCCCGAGGATTGCGCCGGGCTGCCGATGGCGCAGACGATCTGGTACATCCCGACCGGGCTCGACATCTGGAACCAGAAAATCCTGAAGGCGCCGGGCCATTATGCTCGCGCGCCGGGCTGGTCGATGCCGCCCGGTCCCCCGCCCGCGCCGGAAGTGGTGTGGCCCGACCAGGAGCCGTTGCAGCTCGAGGGCCCGCTGCAGGAGCGGCTCGATCACTGGATGACGCTGGTCCATCGCGGCAATGTCATCGAGGCCTATCGCGTGTTCCTCGGGCTGATGGAAAACCGGGCCAAGCGCCAGGCGGTGCTGGCCCAGCTGTGCCATGCCGGGCTGATGGATGTGCAGGACCGGGCGCTCTACAACCGCTCCTACACCACCGGCCACAAGGCATTTCGCGCCCGCGCCACCGTCGAGCTCGGCAACACGCTCGGCTGGGACAATGCCCACAACGTCGTCTATGCCGGCGCGCTCGACATCGCGGTCGGCCCGCGCTGGTACTCGACCTATGAGATGGCGTGCAACGTCATCAAGATCTTCCTCGAAAAGCAGGCGGTCTCGGCGATCCCCTATGGCGGCGCCTCGCCGGAGGAACTGGCAATCCTCGCCAACAACAAGGAGCCATTGAGCCGCGAGGAAGCGCAGGCGCTCGAAGACGCGCTGATCCGTCAGCCCGAGCCGGGCTTCCTCGAACTGCTGTCGAAATACCTCGCGGCCGGCAAGAGCCCGCGCCGCATCCTCGACGCGATGCAGATTGCCGATGCCCAGGTGATCATGGAGACGCAGGGCGTCAACAACTTCTCATTGCCGCAACATTGCTTCGAATATCTCAACACGCTGGGCTGGTTCTTCGACAATTTCGAGCACAAGCACCAGCTGAAGCTGCTCTACCTCGCGGCGTCCTACGTCAACCGCGCCGCCTGGCACCAGAAGGGGATCGGCGACGCCGAGCCGGTGCGGCCCAGCGCGGCGAGCGGCGCCGACAAGCTGCGTCCCGAGCAGATCCTTGACCGGATCGATGCCGCGGTCATTGCGCTGAACGGCCCGGACAGCGTGGCCTGGACCAAGGCCTATCTCGACAGCGGCGCCGACCGGAAGCCGCTGGTGCAGCGCCTGGCATTGCTCGCCTGCCGCATGGGCAACGACCCGCACAACCAGGAAATCGGTCAGGTCCTGCTCGAGGACTACGCCAAGAACCAGGGCTGGGACCGGGACCGGCTGCTGCTCGCCTGCGCCCACCACACCGCGGTACACCGGATATACGGCAGCCCGCTCGATTGCGCGCAGCGCTACGGCGCGGCGATGGGCATCGCCCGGCTGCAGTAGGGATCCGTTAGGCAGAAACATGCGTGGGCGGCGGTGCCTGTTTGGCGCCGCCCTGGTCGCTGGGTTATTCGCCGCAAGCTCGCCGGGCGCGCACGGCGGAGAGGCGGCGGCGCTCTACCAGGCCTATTGGGCCGGTGTTCCGGCTGGTGAGATCCGCCTGAGGCTGCGGGACGATTCCGCGAGTTATCGCGACGAGATCACGGTCCGCGCGCAGGGCCTGCCGTGGGTGCTGACCCATTTTCGCGCGACCGGCGTCAGCGAAGGCCGGCTCGCCGCCGACCGGCCGCCGGTGCCGGCGCGATACGACGTGCTTTACGATCTGCGCAAGGGCCGCGATCGCCGGCTCAGCATGAGTTTTGCCAGCCGCGACGGGGCGCTGTTTGCCGAGCGCGGTCCTGGCGACACCAGCAAGAAGCCGCCGCTGGCCGAGGCCTTTCGCAAGAACGTGCTCGACCCGCTGAGCACCGTCGCCGCGATCCGCCACGAATTGCGCCGTGGCAATCGCGGGTCCTTCGTGGTGCCGGTCTATGACGGCGCGCGCCGTTTCGACGTCAGGGTCCGGGTGCTGCCGAAGAAGGCAGATACCGAACGCGTGCTGCATCTCGAACTGACGCTGGCCCCGATCGCCGGGTTCAAAGGCGAAAGCAGCGACGAGGGCGACCCGGACAACGCGCCGCGCCCGGTCGCGCTGACGATCTCCGACGACGCGCAGCTGATGCCTCTGACGATGAGCGTCGCGGTGGCGCATTTGCCGCTCGTGGTCGAGCTGGCCCGATGGTGCAGCGCGGCGACGCCCTGCGAGTGACGGGGCGCGGAAAACCTATCGCCTGAGGTACACCGTATCGTCCTCGACCCGCACCTCGTAGGCCGCGACATCGGCCGAGACCGGCCCGTCGATCAGCTTGCCGGTGCGCACATCGAACTGCGCGAAATGCAGCGGGCACTCGACGATGTGGCCGGCCAGCCGGCCGCGCGACAGCGGCGCGTTGCGGTGCCCGCAGATATCGCTGATCGCGTAAAACCGCCCATCAACATGGGCCAGCAGCACCCGGGCGCGGTCCACCGCGACGCATTTCATACCGCCGGGCGGAATGTCGGCCGTGCTGGCGACGGCAGTGAAGCCGTCCGGAATGCCGCTCATTGCAGGCATCGAGATTGCTTCCTCGCTCCGCTCCTCGCAATGACAACTATTTTGCCGTCATTGCGAGGGAAGCGAAGCAATCTCGTCGGGCTTGCTCAGTTCAGACTGAAGCCGAACATCTTGGCCGCGTTGTCCGAGGTGATCTTCTGCAGATCTGCCTGCGGCACGCTGGCGAACATCCGTTGGAGAAATTGCTGCGATCTCGGGAAGGTCGCCTCGGCATGCGGGTAGTCGCTGCCCCACAACATGTTCTCGACGCCGATGCGGTCGCGCAGCTGAACCCCGAGGTCGTCTTCCATGAACTCGACGAACATGTTGCGCTTCCAATAGTCGCTCGGCAGCAGTCCTTCGGCCGACTTCCAGCCCTTGGTAAAGACCGGACGTTCGAGATAGGTGAAGTCCATCTGCTTCAGCCAGTGCGGGATCCACGCCGCCTCGTGCTCGACCGAGCCGATCTTGAGGCCCGGGAACTTGTCGAAGACGCCGGCGAACAGCATCGAGCCGAGCGAGTAGCGCACCCAGTAATCGGTGGTCGAACGTCCCGCCCCGGTCAGCTCCGTTATGTCCATCGTGAATTCGTTGGCCGGGATGCCGTCGCGCGGCGTCCCGATGTGCAGCAACAGCGGGTGCTTGAGCTCCTGCGCCGCCGCCCAGAAACGGTCGTAGATCGGGCTGCTGTAGGGCTTGTCCGGTTGTGGCGAGACCGGGATGAACGAGCCGACCAAGCCCATCTTGACGACGCGCTCGAGCTCCTTCGCGCCAGTGTCCGGGTCGTCGACATTGAGCATCGCGATCCCCTTCAGGCGCCGCGGATGCGCCTTGCAGAAGTCGGCGATCCAGTCGTTGTAGCAGCGGCAGATCTCCGACAGCAGCTGGCTATCAGGGATGCGGTACCAGAAGAGGCCCTGGCTGGGCTGCAGCACCGAGCCCCAGATGCCGTCCTCCTCGTTCTCGACAAGCATCGCGTCGGCGTTGTAGGCGCCCTTGCGCACGTCTTCCCAGACGCCGAGGAAATCGATCTGCGAGGGGTCTTCAAAGCGCTGGCCGGCCTGCATGACCGCGCCCAGCGTGCCGACCTGCTGTCCTTCGAGCATCCAGGCGTCGTATTCGCGCCCCGTCGGTGTCTTGCGGCGTTCCATCCGGGGCGCGCGATCGCGGAACTGAGGAGCGATGCGGCTGGAGTACATGTCCGGCGGCTCGACGATGTGCGAGTCGGCCGAGATGATCTTGTAGTCAGACATGCGCGCCTCCTGTGGTGTTGCCCCGCCGGGACCGGTCTATGGCCCGATCATAGACCAAAAACGCGGCCCCGCGCAGGTTTCCTGAACGTCGTTCAAAGCTATTCCGCTGCGGCGCGGGCAGGCGCCTGTCCCAGCACCTCGGCTGCGGCTTGGGCGACCCGCGTCCCCTCGAAGAAGCGCGGGTTCGCCTTGCCGAACAACCGCACCACATTGGCGAAGGTGAAGTCGCGGAAATCGGCGGGCGTGATCAGCGCCTTCTCGACCATCTCATAGGCCTCGGGCACGACCTCGGTCATGTCCGGCACGTCGAAATGGCCGATATCCGAGCTGAAGATCGCGTTGAGCCGGGCGCCGAGCGGGTTGGCGCTGGTGTTGAAGGCCCAGACATTCGACGGGTCGTCGGCCTCGCAGCCGAAATAGAACGGCGTCACGAAGAGGTCGCGCCAGTCTTCCTTGCGGCTGATCCGGCAGGCCGAATAGTCGTCGAGATCGGCGACTCCACCGGTGAGCTTCTCGTCGTCCGGGTAGGGATGGCCGTCGCGCTCGCGCAATGCCGCCCGGAATTCGTCGGAGCCGTATTTGCCGGCGAGGTCCGCCAAGACGGCGCGGTCGAGGTTGCGCGGGTCGACCTCCTCCAGCCCCTGGCGGCTGCGCTTCTCCCAATGGCTCACGAGATCGCCGTACAGCATGCAGGCCCAGCCCGAGCCGCCTTCGAGAAAGGCCATGTTCAGGTCGGGAAAGCGCCGGGTCACGCCACCCAGGAACATCGCCTTGCAGGCTGCGTGGTTGGCGGCGGCGAAATGACCGATATGGTTGTAGGTGACGTTCGATGGCGACAGCCTGAGGCCGGCGCGGCGGGCGCCGCTGTGGAACGACGGCGCGATGCCGAGCTCCTGGCATTTCGCCCAGACCGGATCGTAATCATACGCGCTGTCAAGCCCGATCACGTCCTGCCACACCGCGAACCGGGCGGCCTCCCCCTCGACCTTGCCCGCCGCTTCGACCGGGCGGTCCATCAGGCTGCCGAACATCGCGACCTTGTAGCCGAGTTGCTTGACCGCGTATTCGAGCTCCTCGATCGCCTCTTCGGGGGTGTGCATCGGGATGATCGCCGCCGGCGTCAGCCGGTCGGCGAACGCACCGAAATAGTCGGCGGTCGCGATGTTGTAGGCGTGGCATGCGGCCCGGCGCGCCGGCCCATCGCCGACCCGTGGCACCCTGAGCCCGCCTGTTGGATAGATGATCGCGAAATCGAGCCCAATCTCGTCGAGCCGCTCATAGAGCAGCCGCGGGAACAGCGCGGTCGCGAGGTCGCGGGTGTTCTTCGACGGATGGCCCCAGAACAATTCCTGGCTGATCCGCCGGCGCCGCCGCTCCTCGACCGACATCGACAAGACGCCGCGGACGCCACCGCCGACCGCGTTCCACCCGGCGACCGCCTGGTCGCCGCCGACCTTGCGCAATTGCTCGCTAAAGACCGGCCCGTATTCGATCCAATGCCCGTCGGCGTCGATGATCGGATGATCGAGGCGGGCTTTGATCTGCGCGGCAGTCAGATGGGCGCTCATCGAGGCACCTCCAGGAATGGCCTGCCGGGGACGGTAGTGCTCCGCCTGCGCCGACGCAAGCCAGCCGGGACGCCGGTTAGAAGCTTTCTCTTCCGACTGGCCGGAGGCCGTGCAATGCCGCTAGGATCTGCGGCGAGAGCGCCTGAAACGCCGGATGGCCCTGGACGCGGGAGGAGATCATGAAGTTCCTGACCGATGAGCAATTGCGCAACCTGCTGCCGGCGGAGACCGCTACCTTCCCCTCGCCGGTGCCGACCCAGATCGTGTCGAGCGACGAGTATCTGCCGGTGCCGCAGACGGAGCAGCAGCGCCAAGTCGAGGCTCGGCTCAAGGAACTGAGCGACGGGCTCGCCAGGCGGCAGGGCCAGTCGCGCCGGCGCTTCTTTCAGACCGCCGCCGGGATGGCCGCTTCCTTTGTCGCGATGAACCAGGTGTTCGGGCGCGTCTTCGAGGTGAGCCTCGCCGAGGCGGCGACCCCGGAGATGGCCGAGCAGCGTGCCCAGGCGCTGTCCGGCCAATACGTCATCGATGACCAGACCCATTTCCTGCGCGACGACACGCGGCTGACCGGCTTCGTCAAGCAACGCGAGTCGGTCGGCAAATTCGGCTGGAACAAGGCGCTCGCCGAGAAGGAACAGACCCTCGACGACCTGAAATACGACAATTTCGTCAAAGAGATCTTCATGGACAGCGACACCAAGATCGCCATCCTGTCCAACTCGCCGTCGGAGGTGCCGGAAGACTGGTTTCTACCGCAGGAGGTCGTCTTCAAAACACGCGAGACCGTCAACAAGGAGGCGGGCTCAAAGCGGATGCTCGCCCATTTCATCATCACGCCGGGCTGGGACGGCTGGCTCGACCAGATCGACAAGGCGACCGGGGTGTACAAGCCGGAATCCTGGAAGGGCTACACGGTCGGCGACAACACCAACAAGGCCAAGTCGAGCCATCCTTATCATCTCGACGACGAGAAATTGATGTACCCGTTCTACGAGAAGGCGGCGAAGGCGGGCATCAGGAACATCTGCATCCACAAGGGCCTGTTCGCGCCGGCCGCTGAGCAGCAATTCCCGAACCTGCGCCCTTATGCCGATGTCCGCGACGTCGCGAAGGCCGCCAAGGATTGGCCGCAGCTCAATTTCATCATCTACCATTCGGGCTATCGCTGGGTTGGCGGCAGCCCGGCCGACGGCATGAAGGAATTCGACGAAACCGGGCGTAGCTCCTGGGCCAGCGATCTCGCCGAGATCCCGGAGAAATATGGCGTGACCAATGTCTATGGCGATCTTGGGCAGTTGTTCGCCTGGACGGCGGTCGCGCAGCCGCGCCTCGCGGCGGCGCTGATGGGCATTCTCGTAAACGGCCTCGGCGCCGACCATCTCGTCTGGGGCACCGACGCGGTATGGACTGGCGCGCCGCAATGGCAGATCGAGGGGCTGCGCCGTCTCGAAATCCCCGAGGACATGCAGAAGAAATACGGATTCCAGCCGCTTGGTCCGGCCGACGGCCCGGTCAAGACGGCGATCTTCAGCGGCAACTCCGCGCGGCTCTACGGGCTCGAAAGGCACGCCGAGATCGTGCGGCGTGACCGCTTTGCGGTGCTCAAAGCCGATTACGATAGGAACGGGCCGGGCCGCAGCAATCTGCGTTATGGTTATGTGACAAAATCGGCTTGAACTTTGGCGGTTGCCGCCGAACCGCTCCGGGCGACGACTGGGCAAGCCGACAGAGCGGATGAAGGAGGTTTCGGAGATGGCCCGCAGACAGAAAATCTGGAACCCGAGCGACCAAGCCGGATTCAGCAATCGGCCGACGCGCCGCCGGGTACTCGAAGCCGCGATGGCCGGTGGCGGCATCGGCCTTGGCACGGCGGTTCTGTCGCCGCTGCCGTTGCGGTTCGCGCTCGCCCAGAGCAAGGCTTACCGCATCGGCACGATGCAGCCTTTGTCGGGCTCCGCCGCGATCATCGGCAAGACGGCACTGGTCGGCGTCCAGATGGCCGTCGACCGCATCAACAAGGCAGGCGGCATCAACGGTCGGCCGATCGAGCTGATCGTCGCCGATTACGAATCGAAGCCCGATGTCGGCCGGCGCAAGGCGGAAAAGATGGCGGTCGAGGACAACATCGACGCCCATGTCGGCGGCGTGCTTTCGAATGTCTGCCTTGCCTGCATGCCGGTCTGGGAGGAGCACAAGATCGTCAACATGGTCGGTGTCTGTCTCGACACGACGATGACGACAAGCAAATGCAGCAAATATACGTTCCGCCCCTTCGACTACGCGCCAGCCCAGGCAGTGGCGTTCGCGCCGTATCTCGTCAACAAGCTCGGCAAGAAATGGCACATCGCTTACGCCGACTATGCCTGGGGACAGTCGACGCGCGATGCCTATGCCGAGCAGATCAAAAAACTGGGCGGCGAGGTCGTCGGCACGACCGGCATTCCGATCGGCACTGCCGATATGACCCCGTTCCTATCGAAAATCAGCGGTGATTTCGACGGGCTGTTCGGCATCTTCTTCGGCAAGGACGCGGTGACGATCGGCAATCAGGCCTACGATCTCGGCTTGACCAAAAAGTACAAATTCGCCGGCGACGGCGCGCTCGCCGAATCGACCAACCTGCCGGCGCTCGGCGCGAAAATTGACGGTTTTGTCGGGATCAATCGCTACCTGCCGCTGCTCGAACCGCCGCTCGACACACCGGCGCACAAGAAATTCTTCGACGACGCAGTGGCACGCCTTAAATTGGTCGATCCGACGGCGACCTTGCCCGACCGCTATGTCCAGGCAAATTTCGAGGCGATGAACGCGCTGAAACTGGGTATCGAAAAATCCGGCTTCCGCGGCCGCGAAGACACGGCGAAATTGATCGAGGCGCTGGAAGGACTGGAATTGAAGGAAGGGGACGACTTCCCGCAGGGCGACAAGACCTTACGCAAGGAGGACCATCAGGCCTTCATCCGCGAGTTTGTCTTTGATGTTCACGAAGGCAAGTATCGCATCCTGGAGGTCGTACCCAAGGAAAAGACGGTCTCGCCACCGGCTTGCACCTTCGCCTAAGTGACAGCCGCATCGACGATGTGAAGGTGAGTTGCGTCGTCCCGGCGAGAGCCGGGACGCTTTTCCGCCGCTCGTGCATCTGATTAATGGGTCCCGGCCTTCGCCGGGACAACAATTCAAGGGGGCTGGTCGTTCGGAAAGATGGCAGTGATTACCGAAGCCGCGACCGGCGCCGACTCCATGCCGAAGGAAAGTGCAGAACCGATCCTGCGCACCGAGAACCTGACCGTCCGGTTCGGCGGATTGAACGCCCTCAACCGGGTCAACTTTTCCGTACAGCGGGATGAGATCCGCGCGATCATCGGCCCGAACGGCGCCGGCAAGAGCACATTTTTCAACTGCCTGACCGGCGTCTTGCGCCCCTCCTCCGGCCATGTCCTGTTCGATGGCGAGGATATCACCGGGCTGCCGCCCAACCGGATCTCGCAGAAGGGCATCGCCCGCTCGTATCAAATCACCAACATCCTCCCCAACGCGACCGTGCTCGAAAACACCCGCATCGCCGCCCAGTCGCGCCGGCATGCCTGGAGCCTCTTCACCCATCACCGCGCCTACCGCGACATCATCGACAAGGCCGAAGCCGTCCTGGAACAGGTCGGGCTGCGCGGCAAGGCGGACGAGTTGGCGGCCAACCTCTCGCATGGCGAGCAGCGCAACCTGGAGATCGGCATCGCGCTGGCGACCGAACCCCAGTTGCTCTGCCTCGACGAGCCGACTGCCGGGATGAGTGCAGCCGAGACTCACGAGACGATGGCGCTAGTGCGCCGTATCGCGAACAACCTGACCATCCTGATCGTCGAGCACGACATGCAGGTGGTCATGGAGCTGGCCCAGCGGATCACTGTGCTCGACTATGGCGAGATCCTGGCCGAGGGCACGCCGGCGGAGATCCAGCAGAACCCGCGGGTGCTGGAGGTCTATCTCAAGACATGAATGCGGTCGGCCACTCGCTCGACCCGCTGCTCAAGGTCGAGGACATCCATACCTATTACGGCAAGAGCCACATCCTGCATGGCGTCTCGCTCGAGGTCGGCCGCGGCGAGGTGGTCGGGCTGCTGGGCCGCAACGGCGTCGGCAAAAGCACCACCTTGAAGGCGATTGCCGGGCTGGTGCATCCGAGCGCCGGCCGCGTCTCGTTCGAAGGCCGGGAGATTACCGGGCTGGCGGCGCACCGGCTGGCACGACTCGGCATCGGCTATGTGCCCGAGGACCGGCGGATCTTTCGGCTGCTGACCGTGACCGAAAACCTCCGCACCGGCCTCGAC
>Ga0137373_10005413_pt1 | contig 13809 bp, 8 predicted proteins | sample SagtaG_5_FD_104912 | JGI IMG/M metagenome (GOLD analysis project Ga0137373, IMG submission 104912) | Vadose zone soil microbial communities from Sagehorn Ranch, Mendocino, California, USA - Sage1_R_80_16 metaG | ecosystem: Environmental > Terrestrial > Soil > Vadose zone | place: USA: California...
AAGGCACGTGGATGCTCGAGTACGCGCGAGGGCCGGTCGTCACCTGCCTTCCGCAGGCGCTGACCGACGCGATCGTGCGACTCGACGGCACGACGATCTGGAAGACGCTGTGCATCTCCACGCGCCTGATGTTCCGCTCGTTGCGCCGGGGCAAGGTGTGACAGCCATCGGCCGCCGCGCCGTCCTGGCGGCCATGGTGATCGGCCTCCCGCTCTTCACCGCGTACGCATACATCTGCCTCACATATTACGACGGAGCGCTCGCCGTGCCCGCGTTGCGCCTCCTGCCTCGACCATCGATCGCGGGCATCGCGATCTACAGCGCGTGGCTGATACTGCAAGTTGGGCTTTACGTTTTGTTGCCAGGACGCATGCGCAGCGGAACCGCGCTCGAGGACGGGACCCGGCTGACCTATCGCATGAACGGCTGGCTCGCGTTCTGGTGCACGTGCGCGCTGAGCGCCGGAGCGGTCTGGTCCGGTCTCGTGTCCCCTACGATCGGCTACGACCAGTTCGGTCCGCTGCTCGTCGCGGCGAACGTTGTGGCGTTCATCACGGCGGCGGCCGTTCTCGTAGGCCGGCCCTTTATGGGCCGGCGTTCACTCGCCGACTACGTCATGGGCGCCAGGCTGAACCCGCGCATCCGCGGATTCGATCTGAAGTTCTTCTGCGAGGGGCGTCCCGGACTGATGCTGTGGCTGGCGCTCGACGCGTCGTGCGCGGCGAAGCAATATGCGCTGCACGGCGCCGTCACGACGCCGATGCTGCTCGTCAACGCATTCCAATTCTTCTACGTCGCTGACTACTTCTTCCACGAAGACGCCATCCTGACGACCTGGGACATCCGGCACGAGCGGTTCGGATGGATGTTCTGCTGGGGATGTCTCGTCTGGGTGCCGTTCGTGTACTCGATCCAGGCGTACTATCTCGTCACACACACCCACGAACTGCCGGCACTTGTTGTCGCGGGGATTGTGACGTTGAACCTCACGGGCTATTTCATCTTCCGCACGGCGAATCTGCAGAAGCATCGCTTCAGGAGCGATCCGGATCGGCCGGTGTGGGGACATCCGCCGGAGTTCATCCGGACCGCGAACGGCTCGCTGCTGCTCACCTCCGGATGGTGGGGCGTCGCCAGGCATCTGAATTATCTCGGAGACTGGATCATGGCGCTTGCCTGGTGCCTGCCGGTGGGCTTTGCGCATCCGCTGCCGTGGTTCTACCTCGTTTACTTCACCATCCTCCTGGTGCATCGCGAGCGCCGCGATCACGACATGTGCCTGTCGAAATATGGTGCGGCGTGGGAGACGTATTGCCGGAAGGTGCCGTGGCGGATCGTCCCGGGGGTCTACTGACGCCACGCGAGCGCGCGCTTCAGAACCTGCTGTCGCTGCAGCGCGAGGACGGCTCATGGGAAGGAGAAGTCGTGTGGTGCACGATGATCCTTTCCCAGTACGTGATCGTGCGTCATGTCGTCGGCCGCCGCTTCACGGACGACGAGCGCAGCGACATCGTTCGTCATTACGCGGTGACGCGAACCGGGCAGGGCGGATGGGGGCTGCATCCGGAAGATGATGCGCAGGTGTTTACTACTTCACTCGCATATGTCGCGCTGCGCCTGCTCGACTTGGGATCGGAAGACGAGCTCACGGCTGTTGCGCGCACGTGGCTGCATCAGCAGCCCGGCGGCGTCGCAGCGATCCCGACATGGGGCAAGTTCTGGCTGACTCTCATTGATCTATATGGCGCCGACGGGGTCGGTGCGCTGCCCCCGGAACTGTTCACGCTTCCGGAGTGGTTTCCCTTTCATCCGCATCGGTGGTATTGCCACACCCGCTACATCTACCTCGGCATGTCGTACCTGAGCGGCCGCGGGTTCGTCGCGGATCTCGGTCCGCTCAGGGACCAGCTGCGAGCGGAGCTGTACGCAGCGCCATACGGCAGCATCGACTTCGCGGCGCAGCGCCGGCCGCTTCAGCGAGCGCTCGACGTGGCGTCGCGATTCATTCCCGCCGCTTCGCGGCGCAAGGCGCTGGACTCGTGCCTCGCGAGCATTCTTTACGAGCAGCGCGCGACGCGCTACCAGGCGCTCTCACCGGTGAACGGACTGTTGAAATGCCTCGCGATCTTTGCCGCCGACCCGCGACATCCGGACCTCGCGCCGAGCCTCGACGGTCTCGAAGCATGGAAGTGGCAAGACAAGGAGGAGGGCGTCCGGTATGCGGGGGCGCGATCGCAGACGTGGGACACATCGTTTGCCGCGCGTGCGCTGCTGAGCACCGTCGATGTAGGGCGCCCCTTTACGGGGCGCCATGAAGACTCCAACGCGCGCGACGCCCTGCGCCGTGCGCATGCCTACCTTCGGCGCGTGCAGATGACAGAGGAGCTCGCGGATTACGAACGCGAGCACCGGCTGCCGATCCTCGGCGGGTGGTGCTTCTCAGACGGGCAGCATCGCTGGCCCGTCAGCGACTGCACGGCGGAAGCGCTCGCAGCGATCGTTGAAATCGAGACGCTGCCGGAAGTCATCGCTCCCGAAGCGCGAATCGGAACGCGTCGAATCGAAGACGCCGTGCGATTCATCCTCGCACGTCAGAACCCGGACGGCGGTTTCGGCACCTACGAGCCCACGCGCGGTCCGAAGTGGCTCGAGGCGCTCAACCCGTCGGAGATGTTCCGCGACTGCATGATCGAGCACTCGTATGTGGAGTGCACCGCGTCATGCGTCGAAGCGCTCGCGATCGTCAGGCGCGAATACCCTCAGCTTTTGCCGGATGTCGTCTCACTCGCGGTATCGAATGGCATCGCGTTCCTTCGCCGCAGTCAGCTTCCGGACGGCACCTTCCCTGCTGCGTGGGGCGTCTACTTCACCTACAGCATCTTTCATGTCGCGAAGGCGCTCCGTGCCGCGAGGATCGATCCGAGCGACCCGGCGCTGACGCGCGCGGCCGAGTGGCTGAAGTCCGTCCAGCGCCCCGACGGCGCGTGGGGCGAGCACTTCTCCTCGGCGCTCACCGGCAAATATGTCCCGCACGAACGCGCACAGGCCGTAATGACCAGCTGGGCGTTGCTCGCGCTGATGGATATCGATCCGGATTCACCGGCGGTCGCCGCCGGACGCGCGTGGCTCGAAGCGCGGCAACAACCGGATGGCTCCTGGGGACCGGAGGCCGTGAATGGAGTGTTCTTCGGGACCGCGATGCTCGATTACCGTCTCTACCGCGCGTACTTCCCAACCTGGGCGCTCGGGATCAATTCAGCGACAGCCACCGTCAAGAGCGAACAGGAGGAGGAGAGGAACGGAGAAACTTAGTTGGTGATCTTCGTGTGCTTCATGCCTTCGTGTTAACCGCGGTCGGCCGTGCGGATCCAAGAAACTAGATCCTCTGTCGTCGACTGCGCCGACGCCGGCGCCGCAAGCAGCGTGAACACGCACACGAGGCGGGCACAGGTGGGCATAGGTACCCTGTACGCCTGGAGCAAGCCAGGCGCCGGAGACGACCGGCCGAAATCCGGGGTGTTATGCGTCAGCAACACCGCGGGCGCGTACGATCCGTTCGCAGCGGTTACAGATCTGACTGACGTTCGGCTATTTGAAAATACCCTTCAACTTCCGCCCGAGGCTCCCGAGGAACCCTTCAACGGCCCGCGTCACGCGCTGCTTCACTGTGCCGCGATGGATCGGACAGAGCCGCGACGGCACGTCGTCATCCTCTTTGAAGTACTCCGTGTAGACGGGACATCCCTCGACGGGCTTCAGGTATGACACGTTGCACAGCTGCACTTCGTGCAGACCGGACGGCTCCTCGAACGGCTGTGGCGGACGACGACGCGCGGTCCGGCGCATGAAGTCAGCCCAGATCGGCAGCGCGTAACGCGAGCCGTACGCTTCGCGGCCGATCGTGCGCGGCTGATCGAATCCGACCCACACGCCGGCGACGAGCGACGAGGAGAAGCCGACGAACCACGCGTCCTTGAACTCGTTGGTCGTCCCGGTCTTCCCACCAGCGGCGAATCGAATTCCCCAGCTGCGCGCAGCCGACGCCGTCCCGCGGTCGATGACGTCTTCGAGCATCGACACCATCTGGAACGCCGACTGCGGCGAGATGACGCGCTCGCTCTGAGGCGGATTGTCGTAGGCGGTGCCGCCATCGGCGTCGAGGACGCGAATCATGCCGCGCGGGCGCACCGCGAAGCCACCGTTCGGAAATATCGCGAAGGCGGCGGTCAGATCGAGAGGCGTGACTTCGCCCGTGCCGAGCGACAGCGACGGCACGTCGGGCAAGTCGCGCAGTCCCGCACTGGACGCGAGCCGCAGCACCGGACGCGATCCGAGCTTCTGCTGGAGCACCGTGGCTGCGCGGTTGTTCGATTCGAGAAGCGCGGCGCGCAGCGTCAGCGCGTCGGGGGTTTCGCCGAGCGCGTTCCGCGGCGCCCACTCTTCGGGACCCTGCGGCTGAATGTTCGCAAGGCCCTGGAGCACCGAGACGGGCGAGTAGCCGTGCTCGAGGGCAGCGGCGTAGAGCAGCGGCTTGAACGCGGACCCCGGCTGACGATGGCTGCGAACCGCGCGATTGAACTGCGACTGACGGAAGTCGCGGCCACCCACCATCGCGACGATGTCGCCAGTCCTCGGATCGATCACGACGAGCGCCGCCTGCAGGTCCGGGGCGTTGAATCGCCGCAGGCCATCCTCTACGGCGCGCTCCGCCGCGTCCTGGATCTCCGGGATGAAGCTCGTTCGAACTTCCCAGTCAGGCGGGTGATCGCCGCCGAACTCGTCGCGGAACTGCTGACGGAGGAACTCCTTGGCATATCCGCCGCGCGAATCCGTCGCCCCCGGGTACTGTGAGATCCGGATGCGCGTCGCACGCGCGGTGCGCTCCTGCGCCTCCGTGATGAATCCCTCCTCGCGCATGCGCGTCAGGACGATGTGGCTGCGCGCAACCGCGCCCTCGAGGTTCGTCCATGGCGAGAGCGACGAGGGCGCGCGCGCCAGCCCGGCGATCAGCGCGCACTCCGCGAGGTTCAGCGTCTTCGCGGCGCGTCCGAACAGATGGCGCGACATCGTTTCGACGCCATAGACGCCCGCGCTCAGATAGATGCGATTCAGATAGAGCTCGAGGATCTGCGCCTTCGACAGTTCCGAGTCGATCAGCAGCGCGAGCCCTGCTTCGCGAACCTTGCGTCCATAGGACTTCTTGTTCGAGAGAAACAGCGTCCGCGCGAGCTGCTGCGTCAGCGTGCTGCCCCCTTCGACGGCGCCGGACGATTGCAGGTCGCGAAACACCGCGCGCCCGAGCGCAATCGGATCGACCCCCTGGTGCCTGTAGAACCGGTGATCCTCGATCGCGATGAACGCGTGCTGAAGGTCGGGCGGGATCTGCGACAGCGGGACGTCGAACCTGTGCTCGTCCATGCGGAACCACCGCGACCCATCCGCGGCGAGGAACCACGTGTCGCCCACGCCGCGCTGGAGCTTGTGCACGGCCCACGCCTGGCGCAGCGTCCAGGTGAACGACACCGCGACGATGACGACGAGGATGCCGAAGATGATGGCGGCGACACGATCGCGAACGCGCGACGGCAACTTCACGGACGCACGCGCCGCGCGTTCAGGACGAGCGAGAGCACGACGTAGTAAACGGGAAAAAACAGCGACGCGGCCACCAACACGCCGGGCACTTCAGGCAACATGACGATCATCAGGAGTACCATCGCTCCCCACACCGCGCAGAGTGCAATCGTGAGGCCGCGCAGCACAGGTGTGCGCGTGGGGTACACATATCCAATTCTGACGAAAACCAGCGCGCCCAGGACGAGGAGGATCGAGGCATTCACGATCGCCGGCAGCCTCGCCGCATACAGGTAGAGCGCGACGATGTTCCAATACGACGGAAAGCCCGTAAAGAAGTGGTCCTCCGTCTTGGCGTCGGTGGCGGCGAAACCATACGCGCTGCTGAGCAGCATCGCCGACACGACCAGGCCCGCCCACTCCGGCGGCAGCGTTCCCGCGCGGTACAGGAGCAACGCCGGAACGAAGACGAACGTGAGGTAATCGACGATATCGTCGAGCCGTGCGCCGTCGAATGCCGGCGTCAGCTCCTTGACCCGTGCCCACCGCGCGAGCACCCCATCCGTTCCGTCGATCGCAGTTGCCGCCACCATCAGGAGAAACGCTGCCTGGTATCGGCCTTGGAACACCGCCGCCGTCATACCGAACGCAGCCACCGCGCCGAGCGCCGTGTACCCGTGCACGGCCCACGCGAAGAACGGTCGAGCTGAGGCTTGCGGCATTCCTTTCATTTACATACGGGCGGTGTCGTTGTAAAATTAGGGCACATTCCAACCCCCAGCGGAGTGTCTCTTTTTCTCAATTTCTAGTCTGCCGTCCTGGTGCCTGGCAGAGCCCGTTCGCACGCGAGGCGTGCGCATGCTCTTCGATCCAGCGCGGCGGCGACCTTTCGCGAACGGATGTAACTCTTGCTGCCACCGCGTTTCCGCCGCCCACGATTCCTGATCCTTGCTGCGATCATTGTCGTCGCCCTCACGGCCGTGCCGACCAGCATCTACATGATCACGCGCGCGCCGGTTCCGCAGCCGCTCGCGTTTTCCGAGTTTCTGCAGCAGGTCGAGGCCGGCAAGGTCACCCGCGTCACCTTTGACGAACGCTCGATCGACGTCGTCGTTCGCGACGGGCGAACGATGCAGACCGTCGCGCCTCCCGAGTTCCTCGCCGCCAACTCCTCCTTTATCAATGACCTCGTGAAGCGGAACGTCCGCGTCGAGGTGAACCCGCTCGCGGACCCGCAGGCGCTCAGCTACGGAATGATCGGGACGATCGCGGCGTTCTTCGGGCTCATCTGCTTCACGGTATACCGGACCACGGCGGGACGCATCCCGAATTCCGGCCGCGCGCGCGTCGCGGAGCGCGGCGACAGCGTGATCACGTTCCAGGACGTCGCGGGCGTCGACGAAGCCAAGGACGAAGTGAAGGAGATCGTCGATTTCCTTCGCACCCCGGAGCGCTTCACCGCCATCGGCGGCCACATTCCGAAGGGGGTGCTGCTGGTCGGCCCTCCGGGAACGGGCAAGACGCTGCTCGCGCGATCGATCGCCGGTGAAGCCGGCGTGCCGTTCCTCTTCGCGAGCGGTTCGGATTTCGTCGAAATGTACGCGGGCGTCGGCGCCGCGCGCGTTCGCCGCCTGTTCAGGGACGCGCGGAAGCACAAGTCCTGCATCGTATTCATCGACGAGCTCGACGCGGTCGGCCGCAGCCGCGGCGGCAACTCGCTCAGCCACGAGGAGCGCGAGCAGACGCTCAATCAGCTGCTCGTCGAGATGGATGGATTCGAGAACCACGCCGGCATCGTCGTCATTGCCGCGACGAACCGCCAGGACATCCTCGATCCCGCGCTCCTCCGCCCGGGCCGGTTCGACCGGCAGGTGACGGTCGGCAATCCCGATCTGAAGGGACGCGAAGCGATTCTGCGTGTTCACACACGTAAGGTGGCCATGGATCCCGCGGTGAACCTCCGGTCGATCGCGCGCGGCACACCCGGCTTCTCGGGCGCGGACCTCGCGAACCTGGTCAACGAGGCGGCGCTCTTCGCGGCGCGCGCCGGACGGTCAACAGTGGCCGACGTCGACTTGAACGAGGCGCGCGACAAGGTGCTGATGGGCGTCGAGCGCCGCTCGATGGTGCTGAGCGAGGCGGATCGGGTGAACTGCGCGTACCACGAAGCGGGCCACGCGCTCGTCGCGGCGCTGCTGCCAAACGCCGACCCCCTGCACAAGGTGACGATCATCCCGCGCGGCCGCGCCATGGGCGTGACGATGCAGCTGCCGGAACAGGATCGGCACACGTATACCAAGGGCTACCTCGAGACGCAGGTGGCGGTGCTGATGGGTGGCCGCGTCGCCGAAGAGCTCTTCATGAATCACATGACGAGCGGCGCCTCGAACGACATCGAGCGCGCGACCGACATCGCACAGCACATGGTCTGCGAGTGGGGGATGTCGGACCTTGGTCCTCTCGCGTTCCGCAAGCCGGGCAACGCCTTCGAATCCGACCGCGCACACGTCGTCAGCGAGGCCACCGCACAGCGAGTGGACGACGCGATTCACAAGGTGGTGATCGAGGGCTACGACCACGCACGGTTGATCGTCGAGCGCAACAGGGAGCCGATGCGCGTGCTCGCCGAGGCGCTCCTGGAGCAGGAATCGCTCGACGCCGACGAGATCAAGGTACTGCTCGAAAAGTCAGGCGCGCGCGCATAAGATAGCGCCGCTGCATGGCGCGATTTCGACGCGACGACCGCTTCGGTCTCGAAAGGCTGCACGCCTACTCATGGGGCGTGATTGCGGTCGTCGTCCTCTCGCTCATCTACGCTCTCCTGCAGGTCGGATTCGTCCGGCCGTACCTCTGGCCCGCCGGTACCGGCGCGGCAATCGCCGGCGATCCTGAATCCGCACTGGCGCTCGTTGCGCGCCCGCCCAACGTCGAGGCGGAGCGCGGACGCGAGGCTGTGGTCGCCGGAGTTGCGCCGGCAACATCCGCCGCTGACGCGGGGATCGCACCCGGCGACGTCCTGATCGCGCGCACCGGCGCAAACGGCCGCCGCGTCGACTTCTCGACGCTGTCATCCGCCACACCCGCTGAACGGCTGGCAGTCTTCCGCGACGCGTATCATCTCGGCCCGCGCGGAGCGGGTGACTGGACCCTGCGCTCGGCGGCGGGACAGCGCACGGTCACGATCGCTGCGCCGTCCGCGTGGCGATCGCCGGCACGTGAAGAATGGTTCCGCCGGCACGCCGGCATGATCGTGCAGGTGCTGGTGTTCACCGGCGCGGCGCTCATGCTGCTCGTGCTGCGAAGCAACGACCTCACAGCCGCGCTCGCCGTGCTCGCCCTCGCGTTCAGCGCTGTGAGCGGCGGCGGGCCGCTCCTCGGCGTCGAAGACGCGATCCCCCTCGGGATCGGCCGCGTGCTGACGGTGTTCGCGTGGCTGTCGACGGCGCTCGCCTTTCCCGTCATCGCGCTGGCGATTCTCTACTTTCCGTCGCCGTCACCGTGGCTGAAGCGATATCGCGCGCTTCATCTGGTGCCCTTCCTTGCCGCGGCGCCGATGCTCGTTCTCAGCGCGGCCACCGGCCTGTATCTCGCCGGACTGAATGCGGCACGGGATCTGGCCGTCTGGGACGCCGCGCATCCCTCCGTGTTCTACGGCTCGTTCGCGTGGGCGCTCGCGATCAATGTCGCCGCGCTGATGGAAGGCGTCTACCGCTACCGATTCAATCACAAGGCGAACGAGCGCAGGCGCATCCGCGTCGCCGTCTACACAGCGGTGCCCGGTGTTTTCGCCTACGCATTGAAGGACGGTGTGCCGCTGATTGCCGCGCTCGGGGCGAGGACGATGGCGGCGTATCCATTGTGGATGGTGGTGGTTCTGCAGGCGCTCGTCCTGATGCCGGCGTTCGGGCTCGTTTACGCCGTGGGCGTCGAGCGCGTGCTCGGACCACGGCTGGTGCTGCGCCGCAGCCTGCAGTACGCGCTCGCGAGCCGCACGCTGACGATTGTCGCCATCCTGCCGAGCGTCGCGCTCGTCGGCTGGCTCGCGTCCAACCGCAACATGAAGGTCCGGGATCTCGTCACGAGCGTGTACATCGTGCTGATTCCCGCCTCCATTCTGGTCTTCCGGTATCGCGCGCGGGCGCGCCAGTGGCTGGACGAGCGCTTCTTCCGTGAGGAGTATGACGCGCAGAAGATCCTCGTCTCGCTGGCGAGCCGCGTGCGCTTCGAGACAAACCCGGCAGACCTGTCCGCGCTCGTCGTCAACCAGATCGACGAAGCGCTGCATCCGGAGATGACCGCGATCCTCGTCAGCGGCGTCGAGGAGGGACGCCTGACGCCCGTGACGGTGCTGCACGGCAGCGCCGAATCATTGCCGCTCGAGGGGGGGCTCGTCTCGATGTTGCGCTGGTCCGACGAGCCGCTGGAGATCTCGCTCAACGATCCGCGATCGCCCGCGCGCCGGCTGCCCCCCGACGAGCAGGAGTGGCTCGAGTGCACCAACACGGCACTGCTCGTTCCGGTGATCGGCCAGGAGCGCGCGCTCCTCGCCGTCATCGTGCTCGCGGAGAAGCGATCCGAGGAGGGCTACACCAAGGAGGATCGCCAGCTGCTGTCGAGCATCGCGACGCAGATGGGGCTCGGATTCGACGTCGCGCGCCTGCGCCAGGGCACCGGGGGCACAGCCGGCACCACCCCCGCCACCACGAAGATCCTGTCACCTGCGGCGCTCCCGATGATGGAATGCCCGCGCTGCGGCCGATGCGAGGAGTCCGGAACGGCGCTGTGTCCGAGCGACGGCGCGCCGATGAACCCGGTCGCCTCTGTTCCGCGCGTGGTCGAAAACAAGTATCGGATCGAGCAGCTGCTCGGACGCGGCGGCATGGGCGCGGTCTATCGCGCGCGCGACATGCGTCTCGATCGCCTCGTCGCGGTCAAAGTCGTGCGTGCGGATCTGCTCGGTGAGCCGGACGCGCGCCGGCGATTCCGGCGCGAGGCGCAGATCGTCGCGCGGCTGCAGCATCCGTCCATCGTGTCGGTGTTCGACTACGGCACGTTCTCGGATGGCGGCGCGTACCTCGTCATGGAGCTCGTCAAGGGAGAGGACCTCCGCCGCGTGCTGCAGCGGGAAGGGCGGCTCGATCCGCACCGCGCCGTCGCAATCCTGACAAGCGTGTGCACCGCCATCGACGCGGCGCATCGGGAGGGCGTGCTGCATCGCGACCTGAAGCCGGAGAACATCCTGCTGCCGGGAGGTGATACGACAGCCAAGGTGCTCGATTTCGGCGTCGCGAAGGTGATGAATGAACGTGCCGAGCCTGTCACCGGGGCGGAAGCGCCGACGTTGATGACCGCGGCCGGCATGCTCGTCGGGACGCCGGCGTACATCGCGCCGGAACAGTTCCATGGCGCCGCGCCCGACGCGCGCACCGATGTTTTTGCCCTGGGCGTGATCGCCTACGAGATGCTGTCGGGCGAGCTGCCGTTCGGCCGCGGTTCGCTCGCCGAGGTGGTCATGGCGCATGCGCGCGGCGTGCCGCCGATGCCGCTGCCGGTCGCGGCCCCGGCGCTCGATCGCGCGGTCCGCGCCGCGCTCGAGATCGATCGCGATCGCCGGCTGCCGACGCCAGGCGCGTTCGCCGAGCTCCTCAAGTCCGCCGGTTAACATCGGACGACGATGATCGAAACGGAAAACCTTTCGCGCGAGTATGGCAGTCGCATCGCGCTCCATCCGCTCACGCTGCGCGTCACACCTGGCGAGATCCTCGGCTTCCTCGGGCCGAACGGCGCGGGGAAATCCACGACCGTCAAGCTGCTGACCGGCATGATCAAGCCCACCGGCGGCCGTGCGCGGGTCGCCGGCTTCGACGTCACCACTGATCCCCTGGAAGTGAAACGCCGCGTCGGGTACGTGCCCGAGTCTGCGGCGCTCTACGAATCGCTCACCGCGCGCGAGTTTCTCGAGGTGATCGCCTCGCTCTATCACCAGCCGCCCCGGAGCGCCCGACAGCGCATCGACGAGCTGCTCGATCGGTTCGACCTCGCCGCGGCCAAGGATCAGCGACTCAGCGAGTTTTCGAAAGGCATGAAGCAGAAGGTCGTGATCGCATCGGCGCTGATGCACCGGCCCGAGGTGCTCTTCCTCGACGAACCGCTCACCGGCCTCGACGCCAACGCCGCGCTCGTCGTCAAGGAACTGATTCGATCGCTCGCGGCGCAGGGACGGACGATCTTCTTCTGCTCCCACGTGCTGGAGGTCGTCGAGCGCGTGTGCTCGCGAATCGTGATCATCGACAACGGACGCGCGATCGCCGACGGCACGCCGGCCGCCATCGCTGGACGGGCGCATGCCGGCTCGCTCGAGGAGGCGTTCGTCGCGCTCACGGGTGCACGCAACACCGCCGAGGTCACCCACGACCTGCTCGACGCGCTGGAGCGCTGATGCTCAATCGCCTTCTCGCGGCGCTCGGCGTCGACCCCATTCAGTGGCGCGTGCTCGTCGTTGTGTACCTGCGGATGGACTTCCGCGGTACGGGCGGCGCGACGACGCCGAAGGGACGCGCGCGCCGCAGCTATCCGCTTGCCAATCTCGCGGCGGTCACGATCATGGGAAGCGCGATGTTCGCGGTGCTCGTGGTCCGCGTGCCCGACGTCCTGGTCTCCGCCACGTTGCTGACGACGTACGGGGCGCTCAACGCGGTCATGATCCTGCTGGTGGATTTTACCGGCCTCGTGGTGTCCCCCGACGACTACGTCATCCTGGGCGCCCGGCCGATTTCATCGCGCACGTACTTCGCGGCACGAATGGGGGCGGTTCTCGCGTACATCACCCTGCTCGGCGCAGCGCTCGCGTTCTTGCCGGCGCTCTTTTACGCGCTCTGGTGGCAGCTCGGCCCCCTGGGATTTGTCGCGACGTTCGCGGCGGTCATTCTCTGCGACGTGTGCTCCGCGGTCCTGATCGTGACCACGTACGTCGCGCTGCTGAGCGTCATCCATCCGCAACGTCTGCGACGCGCCTTCTCCTACCTGCAGCTCGGATTGATGATGACGTTCTACGGCGCTTATTACCTGGCGATGCAGGGCTTCAGCGACTCCTTCCTGATGCACGTCAGCTTCGGCGATCGCCCGTGGATGTGGGCGAACCCCGCCGCGTGGTTCGCAGCGCTCGTGCGCGTCGTGGCCGGCGGCGCACCGCCGGCCGTCTGGATCGCGGCCGCGACGGCGGCCGCCCTGAGCCTCGCCTGCGTTCCCCTGGCGGCGGGACGGCTCTCGCTCGAGTACGCGCAGCGCCTCGGAGAAACGACCGTGATCGCGGAGCGCCCGCGCCACCGCACGGGGTTCCGTCTTCCAGGGTTCCGCCGGGCGGAGTCCCGTGCCGTCGCGCTCCTCATTGCCGCGCAGTTCCGCTTCGATCAGAAATTCCGCATGGCGATTCTCGGGATCGTGCCGTTGATTTTCTTCTACCTGCTGCTCGGGCTTCACCAGGGCGCGCTCGTGGACCCGTTCACGGCCGGGATGCGCAGCGCCGCAGGGGCACCCGTCTACATGGCGGTGGTGTTCATGCCGATGACGCTGCAGGCGTCGCTTCAGTACAGCGACGGCTGGCGCGCGGCCTGGATCTTCTTCGCGGCCCCTGCGTCGGCGGCGCGGCTCATCATCGCGGCGAAGAATTTCGTGGCGATGTGGTTTCTCGGCGGGTATCTGCTGCTGCTGGCGGGAATCTGGAGCTTCTACTTCGATCGCGTCTGGCACGCCTTCTTCCATGCGGCCATCGTCGGTGTGCTGGCGCACACGCTGCTGCAGCTCGCGGTGCTGTTCAAGCCGGCGCTGCCGTTCGCGAGCGAGCCACGCCGCACCGAACGCACATCCAAGCTGTATACGGTGTTCTTCTTCGGCAGCCTGCTGGCGGGAATCCTTCCGATCTTCCTGCCGCTCCTCTACGAGCGCCCGCCGCTCCTCGCCGCGATCATCGCGCTGCTGCTGTTCGTCACGGCAGCGCTCGAATTCACGCTGCGTCTGCGCGTCAACGAAGCGATCGGCGATTTGGAATTCAGAGCGTAAGTGCCGAATCCCTCGTCTGTGACTCCTTATCGAAGCGGGTCTAAGTGTTGACGCGCACCAAGGCGTATCCAAGCTGTTTGGCGTTGGCGGCAATCCGCTTGACTCGAGCTTGGTGATACCGCGTCTCGTACGCGGCGGCGCCTTCGTCAACGTAGGGCTGGCCCCAACGGAGCAGTC
>Ga0137373_10005418_pt1 | contig 13803 bp, 18 predicted proteins | sample SagtaG_5_FD_104912 | JGI IMG/M metagenome (GOLD analysis project Ga0137373, IMG submission 104912) | Vadose zone soil microbial communities from Sagehorn Ranch, Mendocino, California, USA - Sage1_R_80_16 metaG | ecosystem: Environmental > Terrestrial > Soil > Vadose zone | place: USA...
CCCTTTGACACGCGCACAGTGGCGCAGTGGCTACGCAACGTAACTTAGGGAGCGAAGCCTTTTTCTTGCTTCAGTCTTTCTTGCACTTGCCGCAACTCTTTGCAGTACGGGCACTCCGGGTCAAAGCAATACGGTGACCCTGCCGATTTTGGTTGCTTGTGCGGTTGCGGAACAGGCTGGCTTGCCATGTTGTCCTCCACGTCGAACCAGGTAAGTAGAACCTTACGATTATTAACCCCTGGCTCACGCGAAAGTTGCGTTGACCTTCAAAACCCGTTGTGAGCATATTGATGTTTCAACAGTTATGCTCATGCGATAACTCTCGTGACGGTAAGTTTAGCTAAACCTCGTTGCGGTCACAGAAATACGTTTGCGCAGGTAGTAGTCTTTAAGATCATCCCAGCGCCTGATTCCGGCATTCCGCCAGTTGTAATAATTCAAGTTGGAGAATCCCACAGCGTTCAGCATCAACTCCAGCGCCGTTCTGCTGGGGTTCCCGCTGACCGCCCGCTTTGGGTTGCCAGGCTCGCCAACGGCTGCGGTACTCTCGTGCTCAGTCTCTTCATCGCGAACCTCGATGATACTTCCCGGTTGCAAAGAAATCGAAGTGTCAATTACAAGGTTTTGCGGTTGGAGGCGTGCAATCTTGCGGAGTAGGACCATGTGGTCGATCATGTGGTAAATAAACCCAAAGCAGAACACGGTATCAAAAGCCCCGGATTCGAGTTTGTCCAGTTCGACCATCACGTCACCCTGCACAAATTCGACCTTGCCCGGGGGCACTTGATATTCGATCATGTTAGCGCGTGCTCCATCCGTCAAGTACTGACGGGCTTCTATGCCAAGCACATACTCTGCACCCGCCTTGTGCGCAGCGAAACTCCATCGACCATCATGGGAAGCGATGTCCAAAACCCGCCGACCAGAAATAATGCTGGTGTTGGACTGAATCAGAGCACGATACCGCTGGTTTAGTCGGTCCGGCGCGGAGCCGGTTTCACTCGTGGAGAAAAAACGCGGGTACAAGTCGAAAAAACCCTTGCTGGGTGCGGTCCTCTTCCAACGCACCATCGCCCGGAACCAGCGCTCTTGGTTCACAAACCGCACTCTTTCGTAAATCTCCGATAGCAGAGTTGGCCTTTGCATGGGGGGCATGTTTATTGTTGCAAACGGAAGGCATTTTACTCCGAAAACCCCATACTAAGTGTGGGCCTTTTCCGCTATTGCATTGCGGTACCCGCGATAGATGCTGAAACCAGGCCTTTGCACTCAGAAGCTAATGAGCGACCATGCCGATGTTTCACCAGCAATCCGTTGACGACCCGAGCGCGGCCTACCCGACAGTCGCGTTGATCTTCGTTTGTAAACCTCCACACAATGTCAAAGTGACATAATCTTGGCAATTAAAACGAGGCGTATACGCCGTACACTTTTTCCGCATCTCGGCCCAGCGATATAAAGTTGTCTCGTCGGGGACGCCAAATCAGCAGCTTACAGGGGAAATGTCTACTCTCCGTTTAACAAGAGGATCGGAAACCGTGGGTTCCGTGACCTTGATGATCGACTACCAATTAGTCGAATGCTGCGACCGTGAAGAATCGATCCTGCCTAGCAGGTAACCGAGACTACAATGAACTTGCCAGGTGAAACAGAAGCGGGCGCTGCAGGGATGCAACCATGCTGAGGGATAGCCTGGCGGGGCTCATCGAGCCGATGTTCCGCAGCGCGGGAGCTGGAATCAGAGTGTCAGGCGCAATCAATCGAGTCATCGACGCGTTCACGACGCTAGGCGTCTGATCTATCCGCTTGAGTTGCGAGTAATCGCCCCGCGAGTATTCGCGGCGCGTGACCTTGTACTCGAGAGTGAACTCTGCTTTCCCCCGGAGCAGAATTCTGGATCTCGGCATACATCATCCGCTTGCCGTACTCAGGCTCCCGCGTCATCCGCGTTTTAACCGGAGCCTTGACCGCCAGAACGCGCACAGTCTGATGCTGGTCAGTCTGCGGCACCGGAATCCAGACACGCACTCGCTTCGCTCCGGAAGGAATATCCTTCACGGTGACGTTGTAGGTGAAGCGAAAGGTGCGGGTTGGCGGGCTGAATTTCTCGGTATTCGAAGTGGCTTGGGCGGCCAACTGGCATGCCGGAAAAAAGAACAGCAACAACAACGAGAAAACTCGCAGCTTCACGGAGACACTCCTTAATCGGCGGATGGATGCAGATTCTACCAGCGGCCAATGCGACCTGTCAGGGGCCGCGGAGAAATTAGTCAAATATCAATAAATTCGGTCAGACGATTTGAAGCATGTCGAATATTTCCAATCTGGTATAGCATCCACTGGACGAGGTTCACCATGACGACGATCGCAACCTCACCGCGAAGTGACGTAACCACAATGGCCCACCAACCGGAAGCAGCAGCCGGTCTGGCAATCGTGCGAGTGACAATCGGCGCGATGTTCGTATGGGTCTTTTTTGAGAATCTGGGGAAGGGCCTCTACACACCGGCGGGTTACGCGGGCCTGATCAACTACTACATCCAGCACAGTCACTCGCCGGCCATATGGAAGTCGGTCATGGCACTGGCGGCGAGCCACGCTGCGATGGCGGCGCCTATGCAAGCGATGACCGAGATTTGTCTCGGGATATTGCTCGTCATTGGTTTGCTTGCCCGACCCGCCGCTTTTGTAGCTTTTCTATATCTCGGCAGCCTGTGGATTTCGGAGTGGGGCACCTCGTGGATCTGGGAACTGTTGGTTCCGGTGCTCGCATCGCTCGGGATCGCTGTCGGACGCGCCGGCCGGAGATGGGGCGTTGACGCGTGGCTGGCGCAGCGTCGGCCATCTTCTCCGTGGTGGTGAATGGGACAAGTTCAGGTGCGAGTGTCCGTCATCATCCCTACACATAATGAAGCGCAGGCGATTGAGCGCGTTTTGGCTGACCTCCCGTCCGATGTCACAGCGGAGGTCCTCGTTGTCGACAGCAACTCGAATGACGGGACGCCCGAGATCGCGGCAAGAATGGGAGCCCGCGTCGTTCAGGAACCGCGCCGCGGCTATGGGCGAGCGTGCCTCACGGGTCTGGCCGCAGCAAACTCCCCTGACGTGGTTGTGTTCCTTGATGGCGACTACAGCGATCGCCCCTCTGAACTGCCGATTCTCTTAGCGCCAATCATTGAGGGACGTGCGGACATCACACTCGGTTCCCGCTTGCAAGGGCGGCGTTCTGCTGGGGCGTTGCCTTGGCATCAGGCATTTGGTAATCATCTTGCCGCCAGCCTGATCAGGCTTCTCTTTGGCATAGACATCAGTGATCTCGGCCCGTTTCGCGCTGGCCGCGCGGATGTACTACGCGCCCTTGCGCTCGAAGAGACCACCTATGGCTGGGCGGTTGAGATGATCCTCAAAGGCTCCCGGGCTGGATTCCGCGTGGTTGAAGTTCCGGTGAGCTACTACCCGCGTATCGGAAAATCGAAGATCAGCGGCACCCTGAAGGGCACGGTTGGCGCCGGTTGGTTCATTCTCAGCTTGATAGTGCGCTATTATTTCCGGCACCGAAGAGCTGGGACACGACGGCCAGCTTAGGTCCACATCGAAATTTTATGAAACCCGCAAGCGAGACGGTGGTGCGTTCGTCAGGTAATGACCGTGTGCTGGTAATAATGGCGAAAGCACCGAGGCCGGGCGCGGTCAAGACCCGCCTGGCGCCCAGCCTTTCTCCTGAGGCTGTGACTGATTTCTATTGCTGTCTTCTCGACGACACGCTGGCGCTGGCGCAGTCATTGGGCGATGTGGAAGTTGCCATCATGTGCCCGGACACCGACGTAAACGAGCTGGCGCGGTTGGCAAGCAACGAGGTGAGTGTAGTTGCGCAGAAAGGTGAAGGTCTTGCCGCAGGCCTCACTTCGGTGTTTGCGCATTTCACGGAACACGATCAACAACGCACGATTGCCTTCAACAGTGACAGCCCACACTTGCCGCGTTCGGTTCTCGAAGAGGCGTTCGAAACGCTGGCCGCATATGATGTGGTCGTGGGACCAACGCACGACGGAGGCTACTATCTCGTCGGAGCAAAGGCTTCTCATCCTACGCTTTTCGCACGCGACGGATTGGGCACCAGCAGCGCGCTGGAGAGACTCCTATCGCGCGCACGAGCTCTTGAGCTATCCGTAGGCTTCGCAGATCCTTTTTACGATATTGATGTAGCTGACGACCTGACTCGCTTGGCAGAAGAGTTGCGGCTGGCTCCGGCAAGGGCGCCACGCACGGCGGGCTGGCTTAAAGAGTGGGAGCTTGTGGCGGCACGATCTCGGACGGGCTATCGGACGGGCACGGGAGAATTGTGAAGGTCATCTCCCTGAAGATCAGCCCGGCGTGGAGAGTGTACGTACTCGGCGCCACCTTGTGCGTCGCGCTGACGATCTGCTCACGCAACTTCGGCGATAGAGGCGGGCCGTACTTCATGGCCTCTTTGACGGTCGCGGGCATTGCGTACCTGTTAGCCATCCGTGAGTTTTTCGCAACGCCAAAATTTGAACGACGCATTTCCCGACGCGTTGTCGTCACCGGGCTCGTCCTGGCTGCGGTATGGCACATTGAATTTCTTCGGCTGCGCGCGGGAGCCGATGATGATATTCATCGATATGTTTGGGATGGACGCCTGCAGAGGCTCGGCTACAATCCCTATATTGTCGTTCCCAGCGATCCTGCCGTTGCCGGGTTGCACACACCCGAGACCCGCACGCTGAATAACCCAGATCTACCGAGCCCATATCCAGCGGGAGCGCAACTGTTCTTCCGCGGCGTAACCGCCATTCACGAATCTATATTTGCACTGAAAGTAGCATTTGTGGTTTGCGAGTTCGCCATTGTTTTCGTGTTGCTCGATGTCTTGCGTTGCACCCGACAGGCAGCGCACTTGGTACTGGCGTTTGCCTGGAACCCATTGTTGGCCATTGAAGTGGCAGGAAGCGGTCACATTGATATTGTTGGCGCGCTATTGTTGGTGGTGTCTGCCGCTGCGCTAGTGCGCCGATGGCGGGCGACTGCGGCCGTCGGACTTGGGCTGGCTATAGCAGTGAAATTTCTGCCGGTCGTATTCTTGCCCCTCTACTGGAAGCGGGTTCGCATTCGCGACGCGGCGCTGGCGGCATCCGTGGTCGGACTCCTGTACGTGCCATTTGTTGATCACGGCCTCATTCCGACCGGCTCGCTTGGTACCTATGTGCAAGGTTTCCGCTTTAATGGTCCCGTGTTTGCGATACTCCATCAATTGGCGCCTCCGCAGTTGCTAGCCGGGCTGGCGGTGCTCGTCGGATTAGTGACTGCAACCTGGCAAAGAAGAAGAAGCACAGCGCCCGAATGGTCTCCGGATCAATTTGCCTGGGACCAATTTGCCTGGCCCGTGGCAGCATCTCTTTTGTGCGCCCCCGTCGTATTCCCGTGGTATCTTCTGTGGCTGCTGCCATTTCTGACCTCGGCCTCGACGCTGCTGATCATCATCTGGACTGTGAGCATCATCCCGACTTACGTCATGTGGCACTTGCGTACACTTGGACGTCCGTGGGGATCGCTTCCTGGTTGGGTAATGCTGCTGGAATATGGATGCGTGGCAATAGCTGCCGCAATTATCGTGTTGCGTCGGCTTAGGCCGGCGGCAGGAACCCGATGCTCGACGAAGGAGGTCGTGTGATCTTTACGCGGGCGTGAATTCATGTATCTTTGAACCTCACGCCGTCATCTCTCACGTATTCTTTCAATTCGTCGAGGAGGGATGTATGACAAATGCGAACCGTGTAACGATCGTCCGTGCTTTGGTCTTCGCAGTGCTTCTCTTTTCTGCAAATTCCTGGGCGCAACAGCGCGACCCAATCATTGAAAAGATCGCCAAGGCCTACGGTCTCGATTCCTATGACAAGATCGAAGCGATCCGCTACACCTGGAGTATTGATATCTCCGGACTCTTCAAAGCTTCTCACAAGTGGGAGTGGGAGCCCAAGACCGGCAAGATTTCCTTTGAAAGTACAGATAAGGCTGGCAAGCCGGTTAAAGTCACGTACGACAGCTCTCAGCTCGGCAGCCAACCCGACCAGGTGAAGAACGAGGTCGAGCCGGCTTTCGTCAACGACAATTATTGGCTTCTGTTCCCCTTACATGCTTACTGGGACAAGAGCGCCACGGTGACCAATCAAGGTACGAAAAAACTACCGATCGGCGCTGGCTCGGCCACGCTGGTCTCGGTGAAGTATCCTCAGGAAGCCGGCGGTTATACGCCGGGCGACACATGGGACCTTTACGTCAGCAAAGGCTATCGCGTCCAGGCAATGGTGTATCACCGCGGTGGAGACAAGAAGCCGAGCCTCGTCACCGCAACGTGGACGGGTTACAAGAAGGCTGGCCCACTGCTTGTTTCAACCGAGCATCGCGGTACCGCTGACGGCAAACCGTTGCACCTCTGGATTACGAATGTGGCGGTCAAAGTGACGGGATCGGATAAGTGGATGGCCGCACAGTAAACATCGGAAGTGTTCGTTCGAAACAGAACGGTGGCTCAAGCCCGCCGTCGGCTTGAGTGGGGAACATCACCTCCCCATTTGCTACAATGCGCCCGTGACAAGACGACTATTGCTGGAATCGCTTTCCTCTTTACCATTGCTTTCGGCAGCACTCCTGGCAGCTTCGCAACGTGCTGGTGCTAAGGGAGCGGCAACCACAGTCTATGAGCTGCGGGTCTATCACGCAGCCCCAGGAAAACTAGGGGAACTACTGGCGCGCTTCCGCGACCACACCGCCAAACTGTTCGAGAAGCACGGAATGAAGAATGTTGCTTACTGGACGCCGGTGGATGAACCCGAAAGGGGCAATATGCTGGTTTACATTCTTCAGCATCCCAGCCGGGAAGCCGCAACCGCCAACTGGAAGTCATTCCAGGACGATCCGGAGTGGAAGCGTGTCAAAGAAGAATCCGAAGCGAACGGCAAACTGGCGGAGAAAATTGATTCGACCTTCATGGCCCTGACCGACTTCTCACCACGGTTGCGATAAGAGAATGGTGAGTGTCGTTATCTGGCGCGCCCCGGATTGCCAAGTTAACCGCCCAGCTCTTGTTCATTGATCTTCAATTCGGGGATGTTCATAAAAGCCTGCTGCCATTTCTCAACGTACTTCTGGCCGAACCGTGAACATTCCCCTTCACGATACTCGTGAAGGACCTTCATGAAAATGTCAATTGCGATCGTGGCCGTTAGTCTTACTTTGGTGGAGAACTCTTTCGGATGCCGAATAGAGTAAAAAGTGATCCGTCCACTTTGGAAGCGGATATGTTGGCCGTAATTCGAAGTGTGCATCACCTCAGACCCAGGGCCGTAGAGAAACACATATAAGGGTTCTTTGTTAACGTTTACGCCATATTCCTGAGGTCTGTCACACCAAGAGGTGAATACCAGGCAGGCCTGCCCCCATTTCGTTTTTTCCAGTCTCGAAATTCGTCGCGGATTCCGACGAACCGGGCCTGGGACAGAACGCGGTCTATTTCCTGGACCTGATTCTTGCCTTCATTGCCGAGCGTCTCGTCAACTGGAAGGCCATTCATGATGTCCTTGAAACTTGACGATTCAGCGGTGCCGGATTGCACGCGCATTGCCCAAAGCCGAAGTCGTAATAGGTTGTGAACGTAATAGTAAGCCGCTTTGTTCTCCCGGTCGCCAGCAAGCATCCAGTCAATATAAACGGACGCTTCGAACATAGCTCTAAGCTGCAGGGTAGCGGCATGAACCGCGCTTCTGCACAACAGAATCTCGATCGCATCGATCATTGCTACGAGTTGTCTGAGTAGAATGCCCATCAGGACCGCATCGGCAAGCGTCTTGCCGCTCGACGAGTACGCGCGTGGTATCAGGTGACTGCCGTAGTTTGCTAGGTCGCGAAGCAGGTTCGTCCACGTCTTGAGCTGCTCTGACGCGAACGCGGTGGCGCCCTCATCGTCTAGTAAACCCTTATGCGGGTCCTCTGGAATTATCATTTCTGCCCTTTGATTTTTCCCTGAAGGTCGTTCTACTCGTTGCATGTCGATGTGGAGAATGGATGTATGTAGTTTCCTACAATTCCAATTCGCGTTATATACCGACTATCACTCATTTGAGATTTACTCAATGGGGTACTCCCACCTTGAGCAACAATACCAGCTTGATACAAGATTCGAGAATCGGTTTACGATGACTCAGTGTCTAACATTTGCATCAGGCCCGCTCAGCTGTCGGATCACGACCAACTACTGCGCTTTCGCCAGGCCCTGTGGCCCAAGTCTTCCGCTGAGGAACATGCCCGAGAACTTACGCTGATTCTCGAAGGCAAGGCGGTTACAACGCTGCCGCTCATCATCTTTGTCACCGAGGCGAGCGATCGAACACTGGCTGGTTTCCTGGAAATTGACTTGCGTTCACACGCGGACGGCTGCGACCCGTTGCGCCCGGTCGGCTACATCGAGGGTTGGTACGTTGCTGAGAAGCATCGACACGAGGGAATCGGGAAGAAACTCCTGGCCGCGGCAGAAGACTGGGCGCGCAGCCAGGGGGTGCGTTGAGGTGGCGTCAGATACTTGGATCGACAATGAAGTGTCCCAACGCGTGCACGAGGCGCTGGGGTACGAGGTGGTGGACCGCTGTGTGCATTACCGTAAAACATTGTGACATGCACTCTGATCTGCGCGCAGCTTTCACGAATCAGCCTCTCGCGATCACGACGGTGGTGCAGGAACTGCTTAGTTTGGGCAGATCGCGATTTGCGGCCATGCGAATCTCAAGCCGTCGTTGTTCGCCGCGGATGATTGGACAATAACAATCAGGCTGTAGTAGTGCACCTTGCAAGCGTCGCCGTCCCGCACATCCGCCGTGGCAGGAGTCGCGGAACTCGCAAGGCTGGCACGCGTCAGGAAGAATGCGGGCTTGCTCGAAGGGCGCCGAGTCTAGAATGTCGAGTCCAGTCGAGATCAAATCCGACAGCGGCTCCCCCGATCCTGGCCAATAGACGCAGGGTTGTGTCGTGGCTCTTGGTGTCACTCGTACGGTGCTCAGGCCACAACCGCTTCGGAGCGGTGGGAGTCCCGCCATCGCACGAACCAGCGGCTCGCCAATAGCGATTACGTCGGTCTCCTCAAACAGGCGTCGGAACCCCTCCCAGTACTCTTCGTAGCTGAGGGCATAGATGTCCGATCGCACCGCCTGGTACACATTCACTCGCAAAGGAGCGTCAAACTGTTTGGCTACTCGCGCCACATCCGCTAGACGCAAGTAGTTCGACTTCATCATGACGGCGATGATGGTTACAGGAATACGCAACCTCAAACAGCGGTCTGCCTGCCGTTGGATGAGTGCCCAATTGCCATGCCCGCGCTGTGCATCCTGTTCCGCTTGCGTCGGGTAATCGAGAGAGAACTCGATGTCATGGAATGCGCGCAGTTCATTGTCTTCCAGAACAGCAACGCTGTGTCCGTTCGAAGTGATGGTGAGCTTTACCGATTTCGTTCCCAGGTAGGCGAGTATTGACTTGAAATCGGGATGCATGCCGTTCTCACCGGTGCCGAGATTCACCGAGCGTACGGGCAGCCGTTCCATGACTGCCTTCACTTGATCCAGCGAGAGACGATCAGCGCGAGTCGGATCGCGGTAGCAGAAGGCGCACGCAAGATTACATTCGTTGGTAAGGCCGAGCCCGAGCGAGATACCGGCATCAGGTGTCATCGTGCGAGATCCGGACGACGAAGACTGGGCTGTGACGCTGTTCATGTAACGTCCTTCATCACCGGACCTGCTCGATGTGCAAGGCAGTGCGTGTAGCGGGCGACTGCGGTAAACTCCGGTCGCTTGCCCAGCTTACGCTCTAGCTCAAAAATCCGCTTGTACTCATCATTTCGGGAAACCCTCGGCGGCAAGTAATCCGACATGACTCGCACGCCACGCTTCGCAGTTACCGCGAGTGACGATTCGAGCAGCATGGCCTGCAGGCTCTCCGCCGTAAATAGCCGCACCCTTCCTCCGTACAGGGACTCATCTCCCCACTCAGCGGTGAGATTATGCTCGGTCGCGGCCAAGTCGCCGTTTTGTATTGCGGCCTTCAACACCTCACCTGCCCGGTTACGCACCAATACCGAGATTATGCTAGACGGACCTCGTAAGGCGCGAGCCGCACTGCGCGACACAGCGCACGGGTCATCGACATATTCCAGGATATTGTGACAAAGAATTACATCAAACGACCGGGCGCGGAACAAGTCTGCGAGTTGGGTGGCATCGCCGTGTTTCAGCGCAACACTCTGCGTAACTCCTGCTTCCCGCGCAGTGCGTTCGGCGATATTCAGCATCTCCGCCGAAGAATCCAGCAACGTAACGTGAAGACCAAGTCGCGCCAGGCGCACTGCGACGGCCCCGGTACCGCACCCAAGATCTAGAGCGCGCAAAGGCGGTGTGGCGTGCTGCGGCAGAAATTCCTGCAAGTTGGCAAAGGCGAGGTCGAGGCGCAGTCGGCCCTCGGGCGTCTCAAGGTAGGCCGCATACTTCGCTGCGCCGGTCCGAAACCGTTCTAAGTCATCATTGGCGGTCATTTCCTTCATGCGCCAGTCAGCGAAGTCGCCCCGATCGAGTCGAGAACCCGAGCGTATATCGAAAGGATTAGGAACGACAAGTCGGCATGTCGGAACGTGATTGGGGATGGCAATCGGAACTCACCGATAGCTCTCCCGGATCGCGGACAATCTGGTAGTAATTCCACGAGACTGAGTCGCGCTTTTACGGTGCACCGCAATGACCTCTGTTCTCAACCGGTTGCCATAGGCTGCCAGCCCCGACTTGTTGCCAATCCGTATTGTCCATGATAAAAGTTCCACATCCTTCGTATTTCCGGGAGTACGCATGCCAGCCACCGTTCCCCGCATTCGGATTCATCCACCTCTTTTTTGGGCGGCGACGAAGGACATGCCGCCGGATCAGATCGAGATGCTCTGCGAACGCCTCGAGTACCTCATTGCTCAGGGCGAGACTGAGAGTTTGCAACAGTATGACTTTGTTATAGTGGAACGCCTCGACTCAGCTGCTTAATAAGGACAGGCGCCGAAGGCAGGTCCTAGCTTTTTTCATCCTGCCATTACGGTTCAAACTTATGCTCGCACTTCGTTGCCCAAGAACCAGATCTACCAGTATTGAAAATGGTGCGTTCAAGAATTCGCGGTACAAGGACGGTACAACCAAAGCCTGTGCCTTTGCGTTTCTAGGTGTTCCCTACAGGGCATTGCAGAGCGACCGCTGCCTTGTAATTACCACGTGATCCAATACTTTCACGGCGGTAACACGGGTTCAAATCCCGTCGGGGACGCCAAATCTAATCAACAACTTAGATGAACAGTGGCGGTTTTTCGTGGGAACAAAAAGGAACAGCAGAACCGCGAGATCTGTGTGTCCTGCCGTTCCACAACTGCATTTCCCAAGATTTGTCGACTTTTTCGTAGGCACAAGAAGGCACAGACTCACGCCCCAGTTGTAGGCGCCATTGCACGGACGCGAAGCAAGCGAATCACTCCACTCTGCGCTTTGCGTTTTTGTGCCGTGACTGCTTGTGTATAGGTGTCCATCGTGACCCGACTGGCGGCGTGCCTGAGCAGTTCCTGCATAACTTTGATGTCTGCCCTGTTTGCCCGTAGAAGGGTCGAATACGTGTGCCGGAAGGTGTGCCACCCAATGTGTTTGGTGATTCCCAGCTGAAGCGCGATAGGCCGTATGACTCTGCGCATGATTTCTTGTCCCCAGTACGGTTGTCGGCCCTTCATTCTTGGGTTGGCAAAGACCCAGTCCTCCGGCCTGTTGTATCTCACATGCTCAAGCCATGCCCGAAGCGCCTCCGCCAGATAAACGAGCGGGATGGGTTTTCTGAGACGATTCTGTTTTGCACGGGCCGGTCACCTGCATCACAATGGATCGAACCACGCTGATCTCATTGGCATCGAAGTCGACATCCTTCCACTTTAACCCAAACAATTCGCTCATTCTCAACCCCGTGCCGACATCCAGCAATACGAGGGTCCGTTCTCTGAGGGCCAGTGCGTCTAGCAACTATTGGACTTCGCTGGCACTCAGGACCACGGGAATCTTCCTCCGTTTGGCACTTTGCCGAACCAGCCGGATTGGATTATGCGAATAGACTTGATGGCGAATCGCATGGTTGAAAACAACGCTCATGAGGTTTCTGATCTTGGCGCAGGTGGCTCGTGCCAAGGGCAAAGACCTTAGCCATAGCTCGACTTCTCCCGCATTGATCGCGGAAAGCGTGTAGTTTCTCCAGCGCGGCAGAATCCATTTGTTTAGGTAGCCCTGGTAGGTCACTTTGGTCGGGTGTGTCTTCCAAGTATGGTCGGTGGCCAGCTCGCGCTGGCGATAGTGGCTCACCAACTCAGAGACGGTAACTGCTCGCGGGCTCAGGTGGGGGTGATTCAGATTAATTTTCCAGAGCAGCGCCCCGACCTCGAGAAGCGCCGACGATTTGTCGGAGAACTGTGCGATCGAGCCGATCACCATCCTTCGATGTTTCCGCTTGCCATCAGCTCCTGCCTCTCGCCATCTAAATTCCCAAACATCGGGACCGCGCAAACGCGTGGACCGCATGATACTTCCGTTTTGCATAAAGTCTCCTCTTCTACTTTTGGTTTTGGCCAACCACGAGTTCTTGGTCGGACTGCAATTGTGTCAAATGAAGGAGAACCAGAGGTGCGACCGACGGTGACCCAGTGGCTGTGATGTTTTGTGTGCTAATTCGTCTTCGGCCGGAACAAACAGTACAAGTTTCCAATTTCTGCGACGAGAAAGCGCGGGCAGATTTGGCGGACTACCGCTTAGCTGCGGCGATGTCCAATTGTTTGCCCCCGACCCGTAAGATAAGCGATGGCGCGAACAGTATTGCGAGGCAAACTGATTTCTCAATCGGCTTGCGCAACTCGGAGGACAACACATGCACCGGATGGCTTATGGATATCGCGTATTCGTGTGCTCGAACATGGCGTTTGCAGGGGAGTTCACACCCGTGTTCGCGAAACATTCAAGGTCGTTCTCGCTCATCGACTCGCTTGCGATCGGGGTGGATCGGATGCAGCGTAGCTTTGGGTCGATGCAAAAGAAAGGGAGAAAGGGGGAGCATGAGAGAGAAGGGAGTTGACGGTCGTCACCCGCCGAGGTGGAGAGCTTCCGGTTGGGCGACCAATCGGGAACTACTCCATACGTGGACACAAGCGCGGTTCCCAGTACCGATCTGGTGAAACTTCCTCCAAGCCGACTTCAGGCCAGCGTTAAAGTGCGAGATCAAGTGTCGCATCCACTCCGCCGTGACTCAGGCAAAAGCAGCAATCGAAATCGCCTCCCTCTCCATCGGTAAACACTAGCCGACTTGTCGATACAAATCCGGCCAACTTCATCGAAGCCCTTTCTTCTAGTCAACTTCCGGCTTGCCGACCATCCAGAGACAATGGGCAGGTGATCTAGTCGTAGTACAGGAGGTGCTGTTGCGTCTGCAACTCGCCCTTGCCGGGATGCGTCAGCCAAGACCGACGCGGTGGAGCAGATCTACAAAACGCGGGTCGCCACGCAGCGGGTCGAAGAGTGGATGCACCTTTACGAACTGCAGCATGTTTGACCGTTCCTTGTAAGCCTCCTCGAGCCAGGCAAACGCCTGCTCGTTTTCGCCGAGGCCAAGGTAAACGATAACGAAGGATGCGGCTGCGACATAGCCATGCTGCTTGCGACGTTTCAATTCAGCGAGGATGCGCAG
>Ga0137373_10005420_pt1 | contig 13802 bp, 13 predicted proteins | sample SagtaG_5_FD_104912 | JGI IMG/M metagenome (GOLD analysis project Ga0137373, IMG submission 104912) | Vadose zone soil microbial communities from Sagehorn Ranch, Mendocino, California, USA - Sage1_R_80_16 metaG | ecosystem: Environmental > Terrestrial > Soil > Vadose zone | place: USA...
CGGCGCTCGTGACGAGCGTCGGCTTCAGGTGCTTCTCGATCGTCTCCTTCGTGATCACGCACTTGGAGACGTCGCGGCGCGACGGGAGTTCGAACATCACGTCGAGCAATGCGGTCTCGATGATCGAGCGCAGACCGCGCGCGCCGGTCTCGCGCTCGAGCGCCTTGTCGGCGATCTCCCAGAGCGCGTCGTCCGTAAACACGAGCTCGATGCTGTCGTAGCCGAAGAAACGCTGGTACTGCTTCACGAGCGCGTTCTTCGGCTCCATCAGGATCTGCACGAGGTCTTCGCGCTGCAGCTGGTGCACGGCCGAGATGACCGGGAGCCGGCCGATGAACTCCGGGATGAGCCCGAAGTTCAGCAGGTCTTCCGGCATCACTTTTGCGAGCAGCTCGGACGACTCGACGGAGCTCTTCGAGCGCACGTCCGCACCGAAGCCGACGGCGCTCTTGCCGATTCGCTTGCCGATGATCTTGTCGAGCCCGGCGAACGCGCCGCCGCAGATGAAGAGGACGTTCGTCGTGTCGATCGAGAGAAACTCCTGGTGGGGATGCTTGCGCCCGCCCTGCGGCGGAACCGAGGCGACCGTCCCCTCGAGGATCTTCAGCAGCGCCTGCTGCACTCCCTCGCCCGACACGTCGCGCGTGATGGACGGGTTGTCCGCCTTGCGCGCGATCTTGTCGACCTCGTCGATGTAGATGATCCCGGTCTCGGCCTTCTTGATGTCGAAGTCCGCGGCCTGGATCAGCTTCAGGAGGATGTTCTCGACGTCCTCGCCGACGTAGCCCGCCTCCGTCAGCGCGGTGGCGTCTGCGATCGCGAACGGAACGTTGAGGATGCGTGCCAGCGTCTGCGCGAGCAGCGTCTTCCCGCAACCGGTCGGCCCGAGCAGGAGGATGTTGGACTTCTGCAGCTCGACGTCGCCGTCCTCCGTCCCCATCTGGACGCGCTTGTAGTGGTTGTAGACCGCAACGGCGAGCGTGCGCTTCGCCTCCTCCTGCGAGACGACGTAGTCGTTGAGAACCGCGTAGATGTCCTTCGGTCGCGGAAGGTTGTCGAGATCGAGCTGGGCGGGAGCGGTCAGCTCCTCGTCGATGATCTCGTTACAGAGGTCGATGCACTCGTCGCAGATATAGACGCCGGGCCCGGCGATCAGCTTCTTGACCTGTCGCTGGCTCTTGCCGCAAAAGCTGCAGAGCAGCTGTTCGTTGCCGTCGGATGCTCGGGCCACGTCTCTCCTTTTAGCGTCTCGCGCCCCGGCCGTCTACCGATGCGCGATCACGTTATCGATGATGCCGTAGTCCTGGGCTTCTTGCGAGGTGAGGAAATAGTCCCTTTCCATGTCCTTCGCCACCTGCTCGGTCGGCCGCCCCGTGTGGAGGGCCAGAATCTCCTCCAGGCGCCGCTTGAGGTTGATCGTCTCGCGCGCCTGGATCTCGATATCGGTCGCCTGCCCCTGGAAGCCGCCCGAGACCTGGTGGATGAGGATCTTGGCGTTCGGCAGGGCGACCCGCTTTCCTTTCGCCCCGCCGGCGAGGATGACAGCGCCCATCGACATCGCGATCCCCACGCACGTCGTCTGGATGTCGGGCTTGATGTACTGCATCGTGTCGTAGATGGCGAGGCCGGAGTACACCTGGCCCCCGGGCGAATTGATGTAGATCTGGATGTCCTTCTCGGGGTCCTCGGACTCGAGGTGAATCAGCTGCGCGACGATGAGATTCGCGATCTGATCGTCGATCGGCGTGCCGAGGAAGATGATGCGCTCGTTCAGCAGACGCGAGTAGATGTCGAACGAGCGCTCGCCTCGCGACGTCTGCTCGATCACCATCGGGATCAACGGGCTCATGTCAGGCTGGCTCCTTGCTGCCGGGGGTCCACAGTTTCGTCTCGGCTGGCGGTTTTTCCTTGTCCGGGGTCCAGATCCGCTCACGCGCTTCGGCCTGTTCGGGCGGAATCCGCTCCACCTCGGCGACCACGCGGTCGAGAGCGCGCGCGAGCCGCATGCTCTGACGCTCGGCCTCGTAGGCGCCCGCGGCATGCGCCTGCTCGAGCACCTTGTCGGGCTCCTCGAAGCGCTCGCGGAACGCGGCGTCGACCTCCTCGTCGCGAACCTCGATGCCGAGCTGGTCCGCAACGGCCTCGAGCACGAGCTCGCCGGCGACCGAGGCCGCAGCCTGCTCGCGGAGGCGCGCAACGAGGTCCTCGGCGGAGTCGCCGGAGAGCTGTAGGTACGCCTCGAGCGAGGCGCCGCTTCGGCGCATGACCGCGTCGAGCTCACGGAGGAGCGTCCGCGTGCGGCTCTCCACGAGCGGGCCGGAAACGCGAACGTTCGAGGCTTCCACGAGCCGGTCGAGCGTCGCGCGGCGAAAGGCCTCGTTCACCTCCGTGTCGATCTGCTCCTGCACGCGCTGCTCGACGTCGGCGCGCAGCTCGTCGAGGCTGTCAAACTCGGAGGCCGAGCGCGCCAGCTCGTCGTCGAGCGGCGGCAGCACCTTCTCCTTGATCTCCTTCATCGACGCCTGCACACGCGCGGGTTCCCCCTCGCCGGGCCGTTCGAGTTCGAGCTCCTTCGTCTCGCCCGCGGCCATGCCGACCAGCTGCTCCTCGAGCTCGGGGACGAGCCGCCCGGAGCCGAGCTCGACGACGTAGTCGCGCTGGCCGCCGTCCCCGGCGATGAGATCGACGACGACGGTGTCGCCGAGCTGTGCGGGACGGCCGTCCACGGGCGCAAGCTGGGCGACAGTCGACCGAAGTGCGTCGAGCTCGTGGTCGACGATGTCCTCGGGCACCTTCGGCTCGGCGTACGGCACCTGCAGCTTCGTCCAGTCGGCGACCTCGGGCTTCGGCAGCACCGAGACGGTGGCGGTGAAGCGCCAGCTCTCCCTGTCAGAGCCCGGGAGGTCGTAGTCGAGCTCCGGCTGCTCCGCAGGCCGGATTCCGGTCCGCGCCACCGCATTTCCGTACCAGCTGCCGATGTGGCTCTCGATCGCTTCCGTGTAGAGCCGCTCCTTCCCGATGCGCGAGACGAGGACAGGCATCGGCACCTTGCCCTTCCGGAAGCCGGGGATCTTCACGCTCGCGGCGAGGTCCGAAGCCGCGTGTTCGACCGCGTGGTGGACGTCCTCGCTCGGGACGTCTACCGTCAGCCGGACCTTGTTGTCCGGCAGCTCCTCGACCTGGGCGCTCATGGGGGCCATTAGACCAGAGGTGCCCAAGGTTGCGACGTGCACCCACGACGTCACGTTCAGTCGACGCTTGGTCAAGCGAGGAGTCGCGGCGAAGCCGCGACTCCTCTGAAACGGCATCCGCAAGCGGATGCCTGGATAGCCTGGGCCTTGTGCACCTATACGTGATTGCACGCCATGGTGAGTCCACGCTGAACTTCGAGAATCGCGTCAATGGCGACCCCTCCGTGCCTGTTGCGCTGACGGAGAAGGGACGGGACGAGGCGCGACTGCTGGGCCAGCAGCTCGCGCACGTGCCGCTCGAGCTGTGCATCCACACGCGGTTCGGGCGAACGCTGGAGACAGCGTCTATCGCGCTCGACGGCCGGGGGGTCCCGTTCGAAGAGGACCCGCTCCTCGACGACATCGACGTGGGTGAGCTGGAGGGCCGGACGCTCGATGAGTACCGCGCGTGGAAGCGCGCGCACACGCGCCGAGACCCGTTTCCAGGCGGCGAGTCGCTCGGCGACGCCGCTCGTCGGTATGGGCAGGCGTTTCGGAAGCTGCTCGACCGGCCGGAGACGTCGATTCTCGTCGTCACGCACGAGATCCCGCTCCGCTACGCAATCAACGCCGCCGATGGCTCGGATGAGCTCGACGGCCCGACGCGTCAGCTGGCAAATGCGACCCCGTATCTCTTCGACGAGACCGCCCTCGCGCGCGCCGTGGAGGGCATCCAGCGTCTGGCAGAAGCGCTGTCGAAGCGCACCAGACCGCCTGGGTAGGATGCCGTCGGGGTCGCGTCGGCGGAAGGAGCCACATGAACTTGATCGAGCGCATCGACGAGGCCCGGAGACGCTGGAACCTCCTCGACCATCCGTTCTACCAGTGCTGGGAACGTGGCGAGCTGACGCGGAAGGAACTCGCGTTCTACGCGGGTGAGTACCGGCACGCGGTCGTCGCGTTGGCCGACACGGCGGCGGCGGCGGGCGACCCGGAGCATGCTGAGGAGGAGGCCGCGCACATCGCTCTCTGGGACGAATTCGCGGAAGTACTCGACGCGCAACTCGACCGCGAGCCGATGCCGGAAACGCGCGACTGTGCGGACGCCTGGCGACGAGCAGACGAGCTGGAGGCGCGCGCGGTCATGTACGCCGTCGAGTCCGGCCAGCCGGACATCTCGCGCACGAAGCTCGCCGGCCTTGTGGAGCACTACGGTTTCGCGGACGGAGATCCAGGCACCGCGTACTTCTCTCTCCATGCCGACCGCGACCACGAACACGCCGCTGCATCACGAAAAGTGCTCGTCGACGTGCCGCCGGAACAGAGCGACCGCCTCGTAAGAGCCGCCGAGACGGCGCTCGAGGGCAACTGGCGTCTCCTCGACGGAGTCCAAGCCCGTTTTGAATAACACACGCCGCGAATGCCGGCTTTGCCGGCGTTCGCCCCCGACCGCTCTCCGTCAGCGAACGAACCGATCGAAATCATCATGGCTCCGCGAAGCGGAGCCGGGTTTCGATCGGCAGTGCGGGCGAGAGGACTCGAACCTCTAAGGGGCGTGAGCCCCACCGGGACCTAAACCCGGCGCGTTTGCCAATTCCGCCACGCCCGCGCGGTCACCAGAGTAGACCCTTCGCCGTCGGAGGCGTACGATCTCGGGCTGCCGGAACGTGTAATGACGCGCACAGGCTCGATCGCCCTTCTTTTTGCTGCGGCCGGGGCGGCCGCAGGCGTTGCCGTAGCCACGGCGGCCGGAGGGGGAGGCCATTCGGCAGCTCCGACCGCGAGCCACTGCGGAGGGCAGCTCTGGCGACTGAAGACGCTTAGCGACAGACTGCGAGGACGGGTGCAACTTGGCCCCCAGACCACGACGATTGCGGCGATCCGCGAGCGGCCTGGACCGGGACATCCGCCGAGGCGCCGTGCGACGCAGTTCCAACTCCATGTCTGGGAGGTTCCCGCGCAGGTCACCTCCTACAAGCTCGATCCCACGGGCGCAGTGAGACTGGTGCTCTTCGACGACCCGGCCTATGTGAACGCGGTGATTCCCTCGCCGGCTTGCCTTCCGGCGACGACGCGCCACCGGGCTGAGATTGTTGCCGCCTGGCGCGCGTTCATGACGAAGTGCGGGAAGCCGACGCGCGACTGGCAATCGCTGGGGGCCATCCTCTTCGTCCGCGGCGTCGGCTTCTGGAGTGAGAAACGGGGGCTTCGCGGCGCGGCGCCGAACGGGGCGGAGCTATATCCCGTGACGGGAATCCGAATCGTCGCCGGCTGTCGCTAACGATCCCTCGCCTGCGTTCTCTTCGCGCCCGCCTACGGCCGCCGCGGGCAATTCCAGCCAGAAGGTGGAGCCCTGCCGCTCGACGCTGTCGAAGCCGATCTGGCCGCCGTGAGCTTCCACGATCTGGCGCGCCAGCACGAGCCCCAGCCCGGTCCCGCTGATCCCACGTCGACGCCCGACGTCACCCCGGAAGAACTTCGTGAAGATGCGGTCCTGGTACTCGGCCGGAATCCCGAGTCCACGGTCGCGCACCCAGATCCAGACTTCGTCGCCGATCAGCGACGCGCTGACGTCGACCTGCCCGCCCTCAGGCGAGTACTTGATCGCATTCGAGAGGAGGTTGCCGATCACCTGGGCGAGGCGGTCGCGATCTCCGTGCACGACAAGTGAGTGGTCGGCTCGGTCGAAGTGCAGCTCGTGTGCTTCGCTCTGCGCCGAGTAGAGCGTCACCTGAGCTGCGAGGAGATCGTTCAGGTCGACCTGCTCCATCCGGAGCTCGAGTGTCTCCTGCTCGACGCGCTGGAGATCAAGCAGGTCGTTGAGCAACTCGGCAAGGCGTCGCGCCTCCGTGCGGATCACCTCGAGGTAGCGCCGAGTTTCCTCGGGCGCGAGGTCGCGGTCGAGCATGAGCGCCGAGAAGCCGAGCACGCTCGCGAGCGGCGTCCGCAACTCGTGCGAGACATTGCTGACGAGCTCGCCCTTCGCCCGTTCGCTCTCGACGAGTGTGCGGTTTCGCTCTTCGAGGTCGGCGAGGGTGCGCTCCAAGGACGCGGCCATGGTGTTGAAGGTCCGCTCGAGCTGGCCGACCTCCCCGGGACCGTCCGTTTCCAAGCGACCCGAGAAATCGCCGCCCGCTATCCCCGCGGCGGCGTCCGCAGCCGACCGCACGGGTCTCGCAACCGCCCGATTCAGATACATGGCGCCGAGCAGGATCAGGAGCAGGGCACTGCCGAGAGCGATGCCACCCACCGCCAGAGCTTTGCGCGCCGTGCTGCTTGCGCGATTGCTGCGCCGCTCGCCGAGCACCCTCTCGGTGTCGAGGAAGTGGCTGAAGCGCTTGCGGATCGTCTCCACTTGCTGGCGGCCAGCCGGCGCCGTAGCAACCGTGGGGGCAGCTTCTGGGTTTCGGCGCAGGAAGTCAACAAGCGGGAGGGAGTCGCTGAAATACCTTTCGACCGCGCGCTTGATCGAGAGAGCGCGCCGATGCTGAAGGCGGTCGTCCCGCGTCAGCTCGACGAGCTTCTCGGTGGCGCCGGGGTACTGCGTCCGGGCGTCTCGCCATGGAGCGAGATAACGCTCATCGCGCGTGATCGCGAAGCCGCGGACGCCGGTCTCGAGATCGATCACCAGGGTCTGGAGGCGATTCGCAGTTGCAATCACCTGCTGCGAGTGTCGGGCCTCGAGCGATCGGTGCCGGAGACCCGTGATCGCCAGGAAGAGGACCGCGAAGACGATCGCCAAGCCGGCCGCGACTGCGATCGCGGACAGAGCGATCCGGGTCACGAGCCCGGACCGTGTCCACCAGGTTCCTCTGTATCCGTTCTGTCCGCTCGACCCCGCCTCGAGCGGTGCGCCCTTGGCGCCGGCGGCCGTGCTCATCCTCTCTTTGCGAGTACCTCCTCCACCGCAGCCGTGATCTGCTCGGGCTCGAAGGGTTTCACCATGACGACGTCCGCACCTTCCTGCAACGCCTGTTCGCGCGTCGCAGGCTGGGCGGTCAGGACGATCACGGCCGTGTCCGCGAGGCTTTCCTCACGCCGGAGCTCGCTGAGCACCTCGAGCCCGTTCCGCCTCGGCATCATCATGTCGAGGATGACGACATCCGGTCGCAGGCGTCGTGCGATCTCCAGCGATTCCTCGCCGTCATCGGCTTCCACGAACTCGTACGGACCGTCCAAACTGACCCGGATCAGCTCTCTGAGTGACGGCTCGTCATCGCAGATGAGCACGGTTGCTAGGAAACCGGTCACCGCCTTCATGGAAGCAGATCCTGCCCGAAACACCTAGCACCGCCCTCGAAACGGCTCAAGGAGGGCGCTTTGCCCGCCGATTTCTGGATCGTGGCGGCCCCCGATCTTCCTGACTTCGATCCAGGCGTGATCGAGCGCTTCGTCGAGAGCGCCTATCGGAAAGCCAACGCGGTCTTCATCGGCTCCGTCACGGCGGGCGTGGTGATCGGCGCTGCATTTGGCGCGACGCCGCTCACCTCACTCGGGGCCGGCTGGCCGATCCCACGGGCGTTCGGGTTCGCGACCATGCTCCTCGGCGCCTTCATCGGTGGCGTCGTCGGCTATGTCGTCGGCGACACGCGCTCGGCCCTCTGCCGTCTTCACGGGCAAACCGCCCTGGCGCAGGTCGAAAGTGCGAAGAACGCGCGGGCCATGGTCGAAGCGATGCAGGAGATCCGCGAGCTGCACGACCAGATTCGACGGCTCGCCGCGCCGGTTGTCGCCAGGCCGACCGAGCCGGTCGCGGAGCCGCCCATCTCGCCGGTCGCACCCGTTTCACCCTTGCGCGTCGCATCCGGAGGCGTCCACCTACAGCCGCCGCCGGTCACCCCGACCGCGGGATCTTCGTAGCTCGTCCGACAGTCGAGAGGCGCCACCGTAGGATGGCGCCGTTGACCGACGGTCGCGAAGAACCCTCGCAAGAGCCGAAGGAGTGTCCCCGGGGACACGGCCCAATGCGTCTGCGCACCCGCTGGGCCGGACAACAGGCCCGACCCGGGCGGCGAGGCGCACGCGCGGAGCCGGTGACGGAGTGGGTCTGCCCCCGCTGCGGCCGAACGGCGCCGGCGTAGGTGGCCCCGGGAGGAGTCAGCCGCGACGGCGGGGCGCGCTGGCACACAGATCAGTGATCCTCGGCGAGGAAGTCGACTACGAGTCGACTCACGAACTCGGGCTTGTCCATCGGCAGACCGTGCGAGGCGCCCGGGACGACCGCGAGCTGAGCGTCGGAGATCGCTCGCTGCACGGCGGCGGCGTGCTCGACCGTCACCATGTCGCCGTCGCCGAGCATGAAGAGGGTGGGCGCGGAGAGGCGCTCCAGCTCGGAGAGCGCGAAGTTCGGCTCCGTCGCCCAGGTTGCGGTGAGCTTGTCGAACACCACCTCGAAATGCTCAGGGCCGTCCGGAGAGACGTTCGCGTAGAGCTGCCTCAGAAACGGTGGCAGGATCTCGGGAGTCATTCCCGCCGTCAGCATCTCCCGCACCTGCGCCGGTAGGCCGTCGTGGTTGAGCGCGGCGCCGATCAGCACCAGCTTGCGCACGAGATCGGGGCGCAGCAGCGCGACGTGCAGCGCTACGACCGCTCCGTCGCTCCAGCCCACCAGGTGCGCGTCGCGGATGTCGAGCGCGTCCATGAACGCGATCGTGTCCTGCGCCATGATCTCGAAGGTGATAGGCCCGTCCGCATCGGGCGTGCGGCCATGGCCGCGGCGCTCGGGGAGGTAGACCCGGTACGCCTCGGCGAGGCCGAGGGTCAGGCCGTCGAAGGTCTCCGCCGGACAGAACCCGCCGTGGAGCAGCAGCAGCGGATCGCCCGCGCCGTTGACCTCGTAGTAGGTGTTCAGCCCGCCCGCGTCGACATAGTCGCCGTTTCGGGTCTGCGTTTCGCTCGTGGCCATAACTGCCTCCAGGTCGTCGATTTGTTGGGGCCAGCCTAGGACGGGGCCGCCGCCGAGGAACAGCGCTTCGCGGCCGCAGAGTAATTTGCGCGACGGTCTAGCTGTTGACATGTCACAGGCGAAACAGCCCGAGCTGGTGGCTGCCGGGCTAGCTCGGGGACATGCTGGCCGGTCTGCTGCTCGACCCGCAAGCAGATGCCGATGGCAGAACTCGCCGGGCGGCTCGAAGCAGTGCCTGGGGTTGTGTCTCCCGCGGACCCTCGCGCTGTCCCTCGATGCGGCGATCTATCGAGGAAACTTGAGCGACTGTAAAATCTTGTCCGCCTTTGCCAGGAAGGCCGGGAACTGGTCTGGCGAAAGGTCGGCAGGCTCGATGAACACTACGACGGTTTTTGTCCTGATCTGCAGCACGATGATGCGGAAGACCGTGCCCTTACCCAGCTCGAAGGCGTCGCCGTAGAACCTCGCGTTGCGCGATTGAGGGGTGAAAGGGATGAAGGTGTGTTCCTTTCCGGTGATCGTGCCATCGAATTGGATACCGGCGAATCCGGCCACCGTGACGTGTGAGGTCGGCTCGTAGGTGGCCCCGTGCCCGCGAGTTCGCAGGTAGTTAGCTGTTGCTGTCGGAGACCGCGTTCGGGTGTACGACGTGACGATCGTGATCGCCCCGAGCGGCACAGCACCCGGCGTTGAAGGAGTTTGGATAGCGCCGACCCAGCCGAAAAACGGTGGCTTCTTACTGTGCATGCCGACCGCCGAGGTCTTCCATTGCGCCCCCGACCAGCTCCCATCGGGCGGCGTGAGTCGAAGCACAATCGGAAACGATCCCTTCGCCTGGTAGGTCACCCCGGCCCGCAGCGGAGTCGCCTTCCCTCCCCTGAGCAAGTTGCTCGTCGGCAGCGGCGTGACACCGCTGCTGGTTGCTGCCGCCGCCGTTACGCAAGCAACAGCAACGAGACTCGATAGAGAGACAATTCCGCGGCGCATAACTCACCCCTTTCGCGGACGGACACGATCACGCGGCGAGGAGAGAAGCAGCCGGCGAGACGCAATAGACGGTCCGTCGACGCGACTAGTCGCCTATCAATGAAGTCTATGCCGCTACCTACCCAGGGTTAGGTCGAGCAGGCTCGACAACAGCGCACTCGGCACCAGCAGCGCACCCTCACGGCGCCCGTCCGGCCACTCGCGCACCAGCTCTTGCACGCCGTTACTGACAGAGCATCGTTTTTAGCGGCAGGCCAAGTGTCCGCGAAGATCGGGCTCGCGTCTCCCGGGACAGGCTGATTCGGTATGGATAGTGGTCTAGAGGGAGTGGCCCCGGGAGGAGTCGAACCTCCGCACACGGATTCGAAGTCCGTCGCTCTATCCGCTGAGCTACGGGGCCTGCCTGAAGCCAGAGTAGCGGCGCTACGAACGATCGAAACCGATGAAAGTCATGCGGCGCAGCCGCGACTTCTGTCGGTGAGGTGGCGGATGGGACTCGAACCCACGACCACCTGGACCACAACCAGGGGCTCTACCAACTGAGCTACCGCCACCGCGTGAGACTCAGGATAGCGGGGTGTTTCCGAGGTCGCGGCGCGGTTCCTCCACCGAGTCGAAGACCGCGAGGGCGCCGGCTTCGCGGAGCTCCGCTCCTGAATAGGCAGCAATCGTTCTCGACGAGGTCCGGCGCAGGATTCATTTCCTCGACATCGTCCTTCGTCGTCCACGCGTCCGCAAGGTCGCGAACTTCGAAGAGGTCGACGAAATGCTCCGTGTGCTCTTCGATCGAAGAGCTCGATGCCGACGTGTCGATGCAGGTGCCAGAGCGCGAGCACGACGTCGTGCTTGCGGAACGCGCGATAGCACGCAAGCGCCTGGTGATAGCTCGCGTCGAACGAGCGTTCCGTCGACGTCGAGGATCGCCGCAGGCTTCGGCACTACGACGGAGCCGCTTCTGCGTTCACCGCATGTCGCGTCTTCGCCGCCTGCGCCTCGTGCCGGCCTTCGGCGAACTCCTCGATCAGCTTGCTGTTGAACGCCGGAATGTCGTCCGGCCTGCGGCTCGTCACGAGACCATTGTCGACGTGCACTTCCTCGTCCACCCAGTTGCCGCCGGCGTTACGGATGTCGGTCTGGAGAGACGGGAAGGAGGTCAGCGTGCGCCCACGCACGACGCCCGCCTCGACGAGCGTCCACGGTGCGTGGCAGATCGCGCCGACGGGCTTGCCCTGCTCGAAGAAGTCGCGCACGAACCGAACGGCGTTCTCGTCCTGACGCAAGTTGTCAGGATTGCCGACCCCGCCCGGCAGCACCAGTGCGTCGTAGTCCGAGGCGCTCACCTCCTCGACGGTCTTGTCGACCTTGTAGGTACCGGCGTTGTCGTAGTGGTCGAAACCCTGGATCTCGCCGTCCTTCAGCGAGATCAGCTCGAGCTTCGCGCCGGCCTCCTCGAGCGCCTTCCATGGCTTGGCCAGCTCGACCTCCTCGAACATGTCGGCCGCCAGGAAAGCAATCTTCCTGCCTTTCAGCTCGTCGGCCATCGCCCCTCCTCGATCGTGGCTTCCACGGGCCGATACCCGGTGGGCCCCGAAGGAGAAACCAGGGGCCGCCCGGATGACAGCGCCCGGCCGCCGCAGTACCTTCGTCCGGATGAGTAGAAGCCTTCGCAGCACTGTCGGAATTCGGATGAGGACGCTCGGCGTGCTCAGCCTCGTGCTGAACAGGCCGATCCTGAGCCGGCTCACACGCGGGTGCACACGCGAGCCAAAGGTCGACAGCATCAACGTCGACGGAGTGCCCGTGTCGATCTATCGTCCGGAGGGGCGCGGGCCGTGGCCGGCGATCATGTTCGTGACGGGTGCACACCCGCTCCGCCGTAAGGAACCCGTCGTTCAGCGGGTGGCGGAAGGCCTGGCGCGCGCCGGCTATCTCGTCGTTCTGCCCGACCTGCCGGGACTCGGGGTCGGCGAGCTGACGACCAGGACGGTCGACGCAGCCGCCGCGATCGCCCAGGAAGCGACCTCGATGCGCGACGTCCGCGGCGGACGCGTAGCGCTGATCGGCGCTTCGACCGGCGCCAGCATCGCGCTGCTGCTGGCAGCGCGGAGCGAGCTCGATGGACGTATCTCCCTCGTCAGCTCGATCACTCCCTACGCCGACCTCCGCAAGATGATCTGTCTTGCGACGACCGCCCGCTACGAGAACGGCGGCAGCTACCGCGAATACGCCGTGACGAACCTCCTCCGGCGGGCCGTGGCGCGGTCGATGATCGTGACGCTTGCCGCCGGTGAAGAGCGCGAGCGGCTACTCGCCGAAGTCGGCGACATCCTGGAGGACGACGATCCCTTCGCGCGGCTTCCTTTGCAGGCCCCGCCGCTCAGCTCCGAGGCGCAGGCGATCATGCGCGTGCTGGAGAACACCGATGCAACACGGTTCGAGGAGATCTTCGGCGACCTTTCCCCGGCTCTCCGGACCGTCATCGAGCGGCTCTCACCGCTGAGCGTCGCGGCGGACGTGAGAGCGCCCGTCGAGCTCGCGGTGCCGCCGAACGATCCGTATTTCCCGCTCGACGAGGCGGAGACGCTCGCACGCTCGATGCCGAACGTGCGCCTGACCGTGACCTCCGCCCTCGACCACACGCGGCCCGGCTTATCGCTGAAGCAGCTGCGCGAGCTGCGCGCCTTCGATCGATTCGTAATCCGCACCCTCGCCGGGGCGGCGTCCTGAGATGGCTGCTCGCGCGCTGACCTCCACCCCGCTTCCCACCAAGGTCGCGCTCGTCGCGACCATCGCGGCCGCGGTGGCCGCCGTCGGGACATTCACGGCGACGCGTTCCGATCCCGTCGAGACCGGTGACGCCGCGGCGTATCTCTGCCTCCTGTCGGGGTTCTTCCTGATTCGCGTGGCCGGGCAGGTGCTCGTGCAACTGCGCAGGCCGAGCTGGCTCCCGCCGACGGCTCAATGGAACCTTTCGCCGTACCGCCTGCTGCTACCCGTGCAGCTCGGAATCCTCGCGTTGATGGCGTGGATCGACTCGGACTTCGCACGCGGCGCCGGTTTCTGGACGAAGTCACGGCCGACTCTCGGCGGCGGCGTGCTCTGGTTCGCCCTCGTCTATGCGTCGGCGATGCTCGTGCGTTACGTCGTGCGCATGAGTCGCCGCCCCGAGCAGCGCTGGTTCGGCGGGACGATTCCGATCGTCTTCCACTGGGTGCTCGCCGCATACCTCTTCGTGTTCGGGAGTTTTCATGCCTCCCACTGAGAACGCGGAGATCGTGATCGTCGGCGGGGGCCCCTCCGGCCTCTCCGGCGCGGGCGCCTTGAAGCGGCGCGGCCATGCGCCGGTCGTCCTCGAGCAGGACGAGCGCATCGGAGGGCGTTGGGCCGGCCGGTACGAGCGGCTTCACCTTCACACGGTGCGCCGCTTCTCAGGGCTTCCGCACCGGGGGATGCCCAGGGACTATCCGCGCTACGTGCACAAGGATCTGTTCGCCCGTTACCTGCAGGACTACGCGGAGCAGTTCGGTCTCGACGTTCGCCTCGGCGAGCGCGTGCGCAAGGTGCGCGCTGACGGGGGCGGTTGGCTCGTCGAGACAGACAAAGCAGAGTGGCGCGCCCGCGTCGTCATCGTCGCGACAGGGACGTACAACGAGCGCGTCGTGCCGCCGTGGCCGGGAGTGGACGCGTTCCGCAGCCGCATCGTGCATTCGGGCGAGTACCACTCCGGGCGTGAGTTCGCC
>Ga0137373_10005430_pt1 | contig 13789 bp, 7 predicted proteins | sample SagtaG_5_FD_104912 | JGI IMG/M metagenome (GOLD analysis project Ga0137373, IMG submission 104912) | Vadose zone soil microbial communities from Sagehorn Ranch, Mendocino, California, USA - Sage1_R_80_16 metaG | ecosystem: Environmental > Terrestrial > Soil > Vadose zone | place: USA: California...
TCGCTCCTCGACGCGATGACCTTTGCACTCTACGGCAAGGTCTTCCGCGTGGAGCGGGAGTTCCGGTCAATCATGAGTTTGGGCGCCAAGGAAGTGCGGGTCTACTTTGAGTTCTCTGTAGGGCCCACCGTCTACCGCGTCACGCGGGTCGGCTTCGCGAATACGCGCCCCAGTCAGGTTGCTTTCGAACGCGCCCTCGGCAACGGTGACTGGGAGCCGCTTATCCAAAAGGGTGCCCGCGAGGTCGAGGCGAAGATCGCCGCGCTCCTCGGGCTCGACTTTGAGGGATTCACGAAGGCTGTGCTGTTGCCCCAGAACGCCTTCGGGCGTTTCCTCCAGGGTGAGCCGAGCGAACGCCGCTCGATCCTCGAAGCCCTCCTCGAACTCGGGATCTACGAGCAGATTCAGAAGCGCGCCAACCAGGTCGCCGACGAGCGACGGCAGGAAGTGAACCTGCTGGGCCAGCAACTCGCCCGCGACTACGCAGATGTGACGCCGGAACGGGTTGCGGCGCTCGAGAAGGCCGCGACCGATGCCGCGGAGCGAGTCGCCGCGCTGCTCATTAGCCGGGAGGCAAGCGCGGCGGCCTTCGCACTGGCGCACCGGCTCATGGAGTGTCGCCAGAGCGCAGTATCGTTGGTCAGGAACGCCACCGGCCTTGCTGAGGAATGTGACAGCCTCGACCGCCAGATCCTATCTGGTGAAGCGACCATCACTGGACTCACCGATGCCATCGCGACGCTCGACGAGGAGGTCGCGGAGATTGCGTACGACGACGCGCGACATCTCCTCTTGAGCTCGATCGAGGCGCATGCGGTTCGGCGTGAACAGATCCTCGGTCGTCTAGGTGAGATTGCCGCACGGGAGAAGGTGCAGTCCACAACCCAGGCGACACTACGAACCGACCTCGGAGCGTGTGAAACGGACCTTGCCGAGGCCCAGAGGACGCTAGCGGACAGACAGCAGGATCTCGAGGCCGCTGAGCAAGCGGTACTTGCGTTCGAGGCGCGGTACGGAAGCCCGGCGACAATCGCTCTCCTCCAGAGGACTGAGCGGCAGTGGGGTGACGACCATCGCGCACTCGAAAAGCTCGGGGCCGACATTGGTGCCCTCGAAGCCCGCCAAGCGAGCCTCGGTAAAGAAGTCGCACGGCTACGGACAGCGGCTGCGGAGGCTGACCGGGCTCTAGCGGACGCCGAGTCGGCCAAGGCGTCCTCCGAGCACCGCGCGAGGGAACTCCGTGAGCTCGACGCGCAAGCCTCGACGCTCCGCGGGCAGCTGCGAGACGCCGCTCGGGATGCGACACAGGCCAGCACGGCGCTCGGTGAGAAGCGTACCCAGACGGACTTTGCTGAGCGCGCCGCTACCGAGGCCGAGCAGCAGTTCCAGGGCGCTCGCGAAGTTTGTGAGCGTTCGGAGACCGCTCTCGAGGACCTTAGGTTCGAAAACGCCGCGTATGTTCTCAGAACACGCCTGCAGGTCGGGGCCCCGTGCCCGGTCTGCGAAGAGAAGGTAACCACTACCCCGGTGCTTCATCCCGAACATTCCCTCGAGGAGGCCCAAGCGGCATTCGCGCGAGCCAAGGGCCGCATCCGCACAGCTCAGGACGCTTCCCAGCGTGCGGCACACACGCTGACGCGCGTCCAGACCGAGGTCGCGGCGCTTGAAACCACCAAAGCTGAGGCGGAGATCCGCCTCGAGCACCTCAACGAGGAGATCTTGGCACTCCTCCCTCCAGACGTCGCTGGCAGCACGGACCAACTCAATCTACTCACGCAGAAGGCCGCCGTGGCGGAGCAGGCCGCCGAGGGCCAGGTTGCCCTGGCCCGGACAGCGGCGAGACGGGCCCACACGGAGGTCGCGCGAGTAGTGGGGGAGCGGCAAGGCCTCCCCTCCGTTGACGACAAGCAAGCTGCCCGCTCAGAACTCCAGACGCGATGCGACGCGTCCGCGGCCGAGGTCGCCAGGGTGTGCGGCCGGGCGCCGGGTGACGAGGCTCAGGCGTCGTTAGCGACAATTGCGGAGAAGCTCGCCGCGGCGGCCACTGCAAGAAACACAGCCGCCGGTGCCGTCGCGCCTGCCGCGGCAACCATGCACGAACTGGATCTCAAGCGTGAGCGGCTGGTCCAGCGCGCTGAGGCTGAAGAGCGCGCCGCTACGGCTGCGGCGGAGGAAGTTGAGCGGTTGACTTCCGAGCAGAGAGAAGTCGAGCGGCCGCTGAAGACTGCGCGCGTTGCGCTCCAAGGCGACGTGCTAACGGCCATCCGCAGCGAGCTCGGCCGACTCGCGGCTTCGAAGGTGGCACGCGAGGAGCGGCTAACCAAGCGTGAAGGGCTCATTGGCGATCTCACTCGCCTCCAGGAGGAAGTAGCAACGCTCCGGGGCCGGCGGGTAGAGCGCGGCGAGCAGCGGGACATCGCTCGGGCGGCGGCCGAGGTCGCGCAGCAAGAGGTCCAGCGCGAGCAGGCCCGCCTGGTTGCCGCCGTGGCCGACGGTGGATGGCCTGGATGGGACGAGGCGGCCGCCGGCGGCACCGAGGAACCATGGCTCGCGACGATCGCGAGCGAGTGTCAGACGGTCCACGAGCGCGGCATGACCGAGCACACCACGCTGAGCACCGAGGCCCGAAACCTCGTCGCGCGGCTGGTCCACGCCAACGAATGTCGGGCGCGGCACACCGAGGCGCAGCGGGAGGCGAACGTCGCGCACGAGCTCGGCCAGCTCCTCATGGCCAATCACTTCCGCTCGTATCTGCTCGAGGAGGCAATTCGCACTCTGGCGGCCGACGGCTCGCGACACCTGCAGGAGTTGTCCGGGGGGCGCTACGCCTTTCACACGGAAGGGGCGGAATTCCAGATTGTGGACGGCTGGAACGCTGATGAGCGACGGTCCGTCAACACTCTCAGCGGCGGGGAGACCTTCCTCGCGTCCTTGGCACTGGCGCTCGGCTTGGCCGAGGGGTTGCCGGCACTAGGTCCGGGCGAGCACGGCCGGCAGAGACTCGAGAGCTTGTTCATCGATGAGGGTTTCGGGACCCTCGATCCTGACGAGACGCTCGACACTGTGACGCAGGCCTTGGAGAATCTCCGCACTGGGGACCGGCTCGTGGGGATCGTGACTCACTTGCCTCAACTTGCCGATCGGTTGCCGGCTCAGATCCGGGTCGTGAAATCCCAGGTCGGTAGTCACATCGAAGTGACCAGCGATTGAGGTTCCTTCCTCTCTTTCCCGTCGGTGACTTACGGTTGCATCAAACTCTTTCGAAGATCTTGCCAACTCATGCGCTCGTTGCATTCTGGATACTTCGAGCATCCGATAAAGCCCCCATACTTACTAGTCCGTGCCAGTAGAGGGGCCGAGCATACTTTGCAGCGCGCATCCAGATCGGCGAGTGCTCCAGCCAGAACCTTGGGTGACATCGTCATGGTGTTCGCACAGCTATCGCGATTGCATTTTGCAAAGGGGCCATATCGTCCGACCATTGGAGTCATTGGGCCATTACATTTCTTGCATTCAACACCCTGGCTCCCCAGATGAGACCGGAGGGTGGACAGAACACGATCTCGGTCCATGCCTCCAAGCCTTCGATCCGTGCCTTCTACTGACCCCTTCGCACGATCTAGAACGGGCTTCTCCGCCAAGACTTCCACGCCATCGACCTTCGTTATCGAGGGTGACTCCCGAAACTCTCGAGTCTTCGAAACTTGACTCGCGGCAGACGCTTCCTGTACTCGAGCAACCTCCTCCAGCACTACCCTATGCCTGTTAGCAGAACCAGCGGCCTCGTCATCGCGCTTCTCACGTCCCAAACGAAGTTCTTGAACCCGTCGAATCAGCCGCTCATGCAGTTCAGACGCCGGTGGCCGCGAGTCATTAGACGCATCAAAATGTCCCTCTGGAGAAATACCAAACTGCTCCAACTTGGCCCAGACTGGACGCATCGCTCGTTCGCCGTCTCTGAAGAATTCGGTCCCGCGGACCCGTACAAAACGCCAGCCTAAGCGTTCTAGTACTGCCTGCCGGGCCATGTCGTCGGCAAGGTTCTCCAGTGTGTGGTAACGATCTCCATCGCACTCGACGGCCAGCCGACGCTGCCCCCCTTGAACTACCAGATCGATCCGATAGGCACCTGCTTTCCATTGCGACGTGACTCTATAGCCGGCAGAGACAAGCCGTTGAACCACTTGCCTCTCCAGTTCAGACTCCACGCGACCTTCCCCTTCGTCGATTCTCCGCATCAACGCGGCGGGATTCTCGGCGTGCTCTATCAACAAGCGCCGTAGGTCTCTCGCCTGAAGGTCCAATCTTGGATCGAGAGAGTGCACGACCCACATTTGGTCCCGAGCGCGGCTGGCTGCAACATTGAAGCGCTTCTTGAACCGCGGCTCCTCTCGAAGCCTGAGCGGTCCTCCGATGCGTGGGCTATCGACCACGGACAAGACCATCACGTCCCGCTCGTCACCCTGAAACTGAGCTGCATTCCCACAGACGATTCGCCGGCTCTCATACTCAACCGGAGATATCCGTTGGCGTAGGAGCCGTTCAATGAAGCGAGCCTGCTCATCCCCTACCATGGAGATGATGCCGAAGGTTTTCTCTTCATACTCCGGCTGCTCTATCGCCGCCTCTATCAGGGCAACAACTGTGAGAGCCTCTTCTTCATTCACACCGTTGTCGTCGGCCACTCCTGGTACTCGATACGATATGACAGGTGGCCGTTCCTGTACGAGCGAGCCGTCCCGAAGCGGTCTGATTCGGCCATCGTAGCTCAGGTAGTTGCTGAACTGGATGATCTCAGGCACGCAGCGGAAATGTTCTCGAAGGCAAATGGTCCCTCCGAACGCTTGCATCGCCAAGTCATAGACAGACATCTGGCCGTCATACAGATTGGCGTTTGGGATGCCCCCAAGGTGCTCATCGATGAGGTGCTGAACCTCGTCGAGCTTCTGCCCGACCGCATCTGGGCTCACCTGCTCATGGTCACCAACGACCACTACTTGGGCTCCCATGTACAGGGCTACCAAAGCCATTACATCGCTCTGGCTGGCCTCGTCGATGATGACCACATCCACGCGAGTCTTCCGTGGATCGAAGTTCTCGACAGCGCGTGCCAGAGGCATGATCCACACGGGCACTGAGGCCCGACACTCGGCCATCAGCTTCCGGGCCTCCGCTTGGAGTCTTGGGGCCCGCTTCCCGGTTCCCTTGCCGATGCGGCGGATCGTCTGCAGCCACCCCATGAGGGCTTGCCTTTGAGGCAGCCGCGTCCGCCTGGCTTGAGCTGCCCATGCTAGCCGGTCTATCAAACTGGCCGTGGTGCGTTGCAGATCATCGCGGAGAAGTTCCGCTTCGCGCTGCAACCCCTCAAGGGATGTCTTCGCGCGGCGCTCGAGCTCGTCGTTCCATTGGCGCCACAGCCATGCTGCCTTGGCATCTCCAGGTGGATCGCGTCGATCGTGAGGATTCTTGCGCTCCCGGACTGCCGCAGCCCATGCTGGGGCCACTGGCTCCAACCGGCGAAGCAAATCCTGACGCAGCACGACATCCGTCCGGCGTTGTTGAAGTTCTACTAGCCGTTCAAACGCTATGCGATATCCGGCGGTATCGCCGCGAGCAAGAGACTCCTTCAGAACTCGTACAACGTCAGCCGACACGTCACCGGTCACGAACAGGTCCAACTGCCTCTGAGCCCCAGCCAGCTTGGCGTGGGCCTTAGCCAGTCGGATCCGCTTGAGGCGGGCTCCAAATACAGGCGGCAAGGATTGCAAGACCGCTATCTGAAGGCGGCGAAGTTCACCGAATGGACGCAAGTCTGGAGGACACTCCCCGAAGCACGTGGCCCAGCGGAAACCACATCGACGCATATCCTCTTCTAGATGACTCCACACCTTCGCGTGCCATCCTAGGCTGGTTTCAAGAGCTGGCACAAACTGCAAGCATTGTTTCTCTGGATCCGCACCCAACCTTTCTCGGGTCGGGCCGCCCAGAGGCACCATCTGGCGCTCCCAACGCCCAAGTAGTTGCTCGCGGAACTCTCTCAGGCGAGCAAGCACGAGGAGGGCCCGGAACTGCTGGTGAGTCCGCGCTTGCTTCGCCCCCACTCGAACACCTGCGACCAGGCGCTTCCATCGTCTGTGCGCAAGAAGCGTCAATCCATTCAGCTTGCCTCCGCGCTCCAGGTGCTTAGTGATTTCATCAAGGCACTTGAGCTGCTCATCAAGTGGCATGTCCCGGGCCAGTACCGGCCCGTGGGTCAAAATGACCTCGTGTGACTTCGCCGCCTCCTCGCTGACTCCTTTGACAAGGTCAATCAGGTTTTGCCAAGGTTCCACATGGATTCCGCCGTCCCGCCCCGCGATCGTGGCCGCCAGCTTCCACAGGCCATCATTACCAAGTGAAAGCGCAGCATCTCGCAAGACTCCGTGAAGCCTCTCCAATACGTCTTCATCCTGACCCTCAGGCGGGCTTTCCCATAGATCCTCACGCTGGCGAACATCTTCCGCTTGGAGGTCATCAACGGTAGACACCAACTCATGAAAGTCCGACGGGGCCAATAGCTCGTCCGGCTTGGGAAGGGGCGCTCCGAGCTCGCGCTCATCCTCCGAGCTGACACTGAAGTTCGTTCGATAGAGCTCCAACAACTGAGCATCACTCAGAGCTACGGCAGAACCTAACGTGACTGGCCCTGGAATCCAGTTATCGTCCTTTCCTTTTGCACCGACCCGCCGAGCACACTCGGTTGGAGAAAATTCTTCACCTCCTACTAGCACCGGACGGTACTCATCCGGCCTGGCATCCAGGATGCGGTTCTCAAGCTCTCGAAGCTGATCCAAAAGGCCGGTTCGTGTCTGACGGAACTGAATGGCTTCCTTCTCCAACCGCTCAGGATTTGCCGACGACAGGCGCTCTACAATACCGTCCACCGAACTTTCGAGCTGCCGCCGGCTATCGAGATCGCTCTCCAGAACACTGACGCAAAGAGGCTGCAGCTCTCGAACCACATGATCCCGAAGAACCCGCAATGCCTTCGTCGTGTGACTCGTGATCAACACGCTCTTCCGGTGAGCAAGCAGGTGCCCCACGAGATTGGCGATGGTATGCGTTTTGCCAGTTCCTGGAGGACCCTGAACCAGGACGCAGCCGTACTTTTCCAATCGTTGCGCGATTTCTACCTGCTCCTGGTTCGCGGGCTTGCTCAGCAAAATATCTGCGTCGGGAGGTTCCTGCCCAGCGGTCTCGCTAGAATCTTCTGCCGAACTCCTTCCTAAGGCTGTATCAATTCCTACGATATTCACTAGTGATGCAGGGAGATCCTCCCGGATTTGGATATCTTCAAGAATGGCTTCGATCGCCGTCGCAAATCCCTGGATCCGGGCCCGGACGAAGATGACTGGATCCCGTCCTATCCGTGGCTGGTCGGTCATAGTGCGAGGAGCCCCACCCTCAAGAAACTCACCTTGGGGTCCAAGCACTGTAACTAAGCGCCGCAGGAATCCGGCCGTCGCTTCCTGGCCGAGAGGATGGTAACCGCCCTTGTCTAACTCCTCTCGGCAGCGTCCAATTTGGCGCCCGTCAACGTCGGGTAGAGCGCGGAATAGTGCCGAGTAGATCTCTGGGCCATGTTCCGTCTCGCGGATAATGAATTCTGGAATCTCGGGACGAAACTCCAGCTGAACGCGTTGGAGGAGAACCGGATGGTGGATTCCGCCGTCTGGGAGCCGCCAGCTTAGGATTCCATCGCCGACAACGAGCTCGACCCGCTCGGCCTCTCGCTCGATTTGGCCGTGCAATTCATAAAGCCGCTCAAACAGCTTTGCAGCCAACCGGGCGGGGCGCTCACCAACCATCCACTGCTCACGACGGACTCGCCACGCTTCAAGCGCATCTACCCGAGCCGCATCATCCTCAAATCGGACTACTTGAGTTTCGCCGCTCTCGTCGGGCTCATTGCGACTTGGATGGACTTCTATCGAGCCATCCAAGTCCCCCCAGCCAGCCCGCAGCCAGGAGACGATCTCCTCCGGCGGGGAGGGAGGTATGGTTATCCTTGGTCGGGCAACCCTTAATACAAGACCGTCGCCATCCTCCAACGAAGAGGAACTTTCCTGCCCACGAGGCTCCTCCTCCTGCTCGATATCTTCAAAGCGCTCCAAGGTGACCGCAGAGTGTTCGGGTAGCTCCCGGCACCAGAGGACCCATGGCTGATCCTCGATGAGCCGCTTGACAGGATTCCGAAGTTGATTGAGAGCCTCAAGATATCGGAAGACCTGGGAGATTTTCCGGCGCCCAATCTGCAGATCTTGAGGGCTCAGCCCCATCTCATCCCCTGTAAGTCAGACAGATTGCGTCCGGTAGGGTTCCCTGGATTCATAATCTCTCTTGAACACCGGAAGCACCGCCGATTCCGATCGTCTGAATGGACAGGACAACTCAAGCTATGGTCCGCACCTTGTGACGAAAGCCGAACGGAAGCAGCGTCGGTAACGTTTTGCGGATCCATTGCGCCCCTTGGACGCCCGAAGCAGAGCGTCCTTTGAAACGTATCCCGATGGCCAAGACGACTTAGGCCATGGTCCACACCCCGAGACGAAGACGGGACTGAAGCAAGGACGCGACCGCGGACCACTTCAGCCGGGATGGCAACTTCTCTTGGACCCGACCTGGCCTTGTCCCAACCTCGCCTAGAATAGGCTTTTGGCGGTTTCCCTGTCCATTTTTACAGACGGTACCAAGAAAGAGACAAAGAGCTAGAAGGGTGTACTCATCACTTCACGTCTCCGGCCCCGGAAAAGTCAGGTGGGAGGCACATGGGCAACATTTCAGACATTCGACCGGCTCTCCGATTCTTCAAAGTCGACGGCGGTAGTGTTGCCGCCGCAGATGACGACGCCCACCCGTTTCCCCGGGGCGGGCATGTAGCCCCCATACAGAAGACCGGCTAGCGCGGTCGCTCCGCCTGGCTCAGCCACGACCCTTAGGGAGGCCCACAGAGCATTTTGGGCCTGCCTGATAGCAGCATCGCTCACCAGGACCACGTGATCGACATAGGCTTGCGCGATGGGAAACATCAGGTCACCGACACGCCGAGGCGCGAGCGAGTCCGCCGCGATACTTCCCGTCGCAGCATCGACGGGGCGACCCGCCCTGAGAGCTTCCGTTAGCGTCGGGGCGGCTTCTGGCTCGACGCCAATGATCTTTGCGCTGCCGGCATACCAAGGCGCGATACCACCAATTAAGCCACCTCCGCCCACCGCCACCAGCACCGTGTCGAGAGACGGGGTTTGGGCGGTGAGCTCAGCGCCGATCGTCCCTTGGCCGGGCAACGTCTCGACCTGATCGAAGGCGTGCATCGGCAACGCGCCCGACCGTGCGCCCCAGGCCTCGCTGGCGGCGAGGGCATCCGCGTAGCGCTCGCCGACGATGACCAACTCGGCGCCGTACTCGCGGATCCGTTGGATCTGCGCGGGCGACGAGACCGTCGGCACGAAGATCCTCGCGGGCACGCCGAGGCGCATAGCGGCATAGGCCACTGCGGTACCGTGATTCCCTCCCGAGGCCGCCACGACTCCGGCATCCGGGATGACCCGCTTAAGCAGATTGGTGAAGGCGCCACGCGTCTTGAACGACCCCGCATGCTGTAGGTGCTCAAGCTTCAGCACGATCGTGAAGATCGAGAGGCCAAAGTCCTGCAGGGCGTGGAGGTGGGCCGCCCGAGCTTCCTGCACGTGAGCGCGGAGAAGCGCGCCGGCGCGGTGACGCGCGTCCGCGTGGGTGGACGCTGCGCCCCGGTGATGGAAGGGACGCTGACCGTCTGACCGCTACTTGAAGGCTCCGGCGCAGTCCAGCTTCATCAAGGCCTGCGCGCCCGTGCTGAACGTCGGCCCGCCGCCCGGCAGCGCGGCGGACTGGATGGCCTCCAGCAGCGCGCTTGGGTGGCCCCGTTGGTCGATGGCCTGGCGCTGGGCGATCACGCCTTCCTTCCGGCCCCGGAAGGCCAGGATGCCGATGATCACCACTGAAGAGCCCCGAGCTCTTCGATGAGGCACTGGAACATGGAATCTGCTTCGTACCAGGCGACGTGTTTTCGACCGCGACCGCTACACCCACTGTCTGCTGCTCAGCTGCGGCTACCGCTGGCATCCTCGGATCGAAGCGGGACTCAGGATCTTGGGCAACATTGCGAGCGCCGCCTCGGTGAGGGTGTCCTGACGAGAAGGGGACTCAAGGCCCAGGCGATTTGAATACCGGGAGGTGAGGTGTTGGGTCAACAACATCCAACTAGCCGATCGGATTGAGAAAGCGCGGGGGCGAACGGCAAACACGGATTCGAGCACCGGTTGAATCCCTCAAGTCTGTGCGTGTCCACGCGGGACCCGGCGCCGGCTTCTGGGAAACCCGGTCCGATTCCCACTTTCCCACCAAATTCTCACGGCCGTTCCCGCCGAATTCCCACCTGTTGGAGCTGGCGGGAGGTTACTGGGACAGGATCGGGAGGTTCGCCGCTGGTGCAGACGACCTCCACCACGAAGGTGAGGCGAGTCGATTTCGGTGATTGCGGGCCCGCGATTTGAATCAGTGGTTCACTGAAGCGCGCCGGGGCCGAAGGGGATCGGAAGTCGCCTTATGTAGCCCCTCCGAACGTCCGGGCTGGAACATTGCGTTCGACAGGCAACGTGCTCGCCCGGGGTTCGGCATCACGTGATGGGAAGCTTCCGGTGAGCTTGGCTGAGAAGCTTCTGCAGGACGTCAAAGCTCCGCGCTGTCCATGAGCCGCCTAGGCGAGTTTCCGTGCGATGACTGACGGCACCCCAGCCGCCTTTCCGATCGGCGTGGAGGGTACCACGGTCGGTGACCCGCTCCTTGCGATAGAGCAGTAAGACATTCGGCGCTATGCGTTTGAACACGCCGAGGCCTGGCCCCGTAAGCTCATCGGGAGCTGGCTGCCCATCGCACAGCAGTGAGACCCCGGGCGTCCACTGGAAGCCTGAGATGTCTGTGGGCGCAGGCCAGCTATCGAAGGCCTGATCCACTTGCTCCACAACCTCGGGCTTGACGAGTGCGCACGGCTTTGGAATCGCGCGGAACAAGGCGTTGCGGATGTCATCGGCCGGGATGGCCTTAGCGAGAATCGCAATGTTGCCGGTCGGACCGTAGTAGTCCAGGAAGAGAATCGGCAGCCTGCTCTCGAGAAAAGAGGTTCGGCAGCGGCGCTCGAGGTCGAACATCGAGATGGTGCCTCGCCCGAACACGTTCAACCCTCGGAAGAAACAGAGCCACAACCCTTGTTCTGGGTCCATCGGAGTGGCGCTTGCCTGCAGCTCACTATCGCGTGAGCTTCACAAGCATGATCAGACCACCAATGCAGGCCATCATGAGCAGGAGGAGAAAGTAGAGCGTCCAGTCCCGCTTGCGCGCCGGACCGACATCCATGACTCTCGCCGAAGGTGAATACTCGATCGGCGTGTCCCTGAACGGCTGGTTCAGCACGGGAGGCTCTGAAGCACGCGCGGCGACGGATCCGAACAGTCGGATCACACAACGGGCATTGGCCAAGGATACCTCGAGTGCTTCTTGAATGACGGTACCCGGCGTCAGTTTTTCCGCAGGTATCCTGATCGAAAGATGATCCTTCTTGCAGAAGGTTTGCACGGCCGATCCCGCCCGATGAACGACAACGAGGCCGGGTGTGGGAATGACCTGAACCAAAGCTTGCCCGCTCTGCACTGTTCCCAGGTAGATATCACTTGGCGGCCACTCGACAACTGGAGGGGCCGCGAGGACCGGCTCGCGCTGCGGTCGGCTCAAGTGGATTGGGGTGAGCGGCTCTGACGGCTCTAGACGTTCGTCCTCGGAGTCACCGGAAGAATCATCGGCCCGACCTCGCCGCCGCCACCTTCGATTGGCCTGCATGTCGTCGTAGGCGTCCCAAGGCATGCCGTCCCCCTCTTCCCTCGGAGCCGAACTGTCTGGAGCACAACTGATTGCTGTATCAACCGAGCCTTGCGGCCCGGAGTATAGCAGGTGAGACGGGCGTGGTTCATCGCCGGGCTGACGCCCCCTTCACGTGTCGAAAAGTTCGGTCTCTGTACCCGCAATGGGAGTCCGGACTTTTCTTGGGAGTTCAGAACTGCGATTGGGCGGCGATAAAGGCCTTCAACTCCGACACCGCAATCGCCTCTCCTATGACGACCTGCACCGTGTCGTAGAATTCCTCGAGAACGAGCGCGACGGCCTGCTCGTTCGAGACAGGCCTAACCGTGCCGTCGGGCATTGTGAAGGAGAACGTCCCAGTGAGGCTAGCCTTCGGATTTTTCAGCCCGCCAATCACGGTGGGGACAAGTTGACTGAGAAGGCGCTGCTTCCACACGACCACGCCGACCACCTTGTTATCATTCGCCATGAACAACGGCCCACCTGAGTTGCCGGGATTGAAGGCTCCGTTGACCACGATGTGCCTAACGATTGTCCCCCCGCTTGGGACAGCGGTGTAACCTGCCACATACCCAACGCTTAGAATCGGCGGCGGGCCATTGTAGATGAGCGGGAAGCCCCACGTTGTCACAGGAGTGCCGAGCGGAGGATTCACGTCCTGGCCCAGATCCAGTCCGCCGCTCAGTGTCTTTGCTGGTCGGAGCAGAGCGAGGTCACGGCCAGGGTCAGTAGCAAGGCTCTTGAACTGAATCGTTTCCCCAAGCGGGGATCTCGCCTCTATTTCGTGATGTGCGCAACCACGGACCACATGCTCATTGGTAACGACGATGCCACCTTTCAAGAGGAAACCGGTCCTCGACTTCTGCGTCTTGGGGCAAATCATAAGTAAGATAGACCGACGTGATCGAAGTCCGCTGGACTTCTCCCGCCGCATCAAGCACCCACCGCGTGGCTACGGGGACGTTGTCCGTGACAGTTGCCTGTTCCACCGCCGATCCCGTTTCCGAGGTTCCTGGGGAGTGTTGGCAAGGGGCCAATAGGAGCGAGGCAAAAATCAGAGCACGCCCACGGATGAATACCCCCCCCCCCTTAGCATGGCAACCGTTCTCCGGTCGGTGGTGTGTGAAACTCCCTTTCATCGGACTTGGGAACCGATCGTCATCTTAGCCTGCATTTTCGTTTTGCGCGGTGAATCGATCGGGCCATAATCGCTCAGCGCCCGCCAAAAATGCGGGCTTTGGGGGTGCCTTGCGGTTGCGGAGGGCATCATCCAGTGGGTGACGTGGAATCTGGCCCGTTTCGCCTCTCGTTCAATCCCCAGCTTCGCATCGAGTTCCGCGGCGCCACCGTCACGTCCGACGCGGGGCTTTTGCTTCCGCGCGAGTTGGACGAGCGCCTCGGCTTGAGTGCGGTGATCGAGCGACACCTCACCGACCCCCGCACCGGACGCAATGCCCAATTTCCTCTCCGCGATCTGTTGCGCCAGTCCATCTACAGCCGCCTGGCCGGGTACGAGGACACCAACGACGCGGAGCGACTGGCCGAGGACCCGACATTTCGCATGCTCGCCTCCGGGGAGCGGCGAGAGAGCAGCGTGGCGCTCACCTCGACGCTCCACTGGTTCGAAACGGACGTCCTCGCCGAGGAGCGAAACTACCAGGGCCTCGCTCAGGTGAACGCGGACCTCGTTCAGCACGCGGCGGCGCGATCGCTCAGTCGGCGGGTGGTTCTCGACATCGACAGCTCCGAAAGCCCGGTCCACGGCACGCAGGAGCAGTCCGCCTACAACGGTCATTTCGAGTCCGTGTGCTATCACCCGCTCTTCGTCTTCAACCCGGAGGGCGACTGCCTGGCCGCA
>Ga0137373_10005431_pt1 | contig 13789 bp, 14 predicted proteins | sample SagtaG_5_FD_104912 | JGI IMG/M metagenome (GOLD analysis project Ga0137373, IMG submission 104912) | Vadose zone soil microbial communities from Sagehorn Ranch, Mendocino, California, USA - Sage1_R_80_16 metaG | ecosystem: Environmental > Terrestrial > Soil > Vadose zone | place: USA...
CGGGTTAGGCCGTGAGCGGTTGGTCCGCAGCTGTTTGAGTTGGCTGGGTAGCCGAGCACGGCGTTCATACGCCCGCGCCATGCGCACGCTCATACCCGCACGCGCGGCAGGTTGTTCCTGGGTTCGGCCTTTGGCGCGTTCGCGCAGCATCATGAGGACCTCCGCGTCCTGCTTCATCGCACTCCCATCGTCTTGGAGCACGATGTTGCTCCGGCGCCTCAGCCCCGCGCTTCAGGCGGCAAGTCTGATTGACATGCTCCGGTAGTTTTCATCGTCGCTGAACACAGATGTGCCAAACGGCCCCATCCACTCCCATCAAGAAGACTCCGAGATCTCCAGGCGACCGTCAGCGTTGCGGCCAACCGGTGCCCGCCACATGTCACCGGCGAGACTGGCGTGGCCTGCGGTCTACCACTGCTGCGCCCCTGCACCGTGAGGACGTGGACAGGCCCCATATTTTCGGTCAGCACCGGAGTGGCCTTGAGCTTTGCATTCAACGCCCGGATGTCGTCGGGCAATCGCGTATTGTCCATCGCGATCCTTAACCGCGTACGCAGCGGCTCGCTTCCGCTCAATAACGCTCTGTCGACGGCCTGGAATGGCGTAGCCTCAAGAGGCCGCATAAGCGTTGATCCGTCGACGCGACGTGATCTATAACAGCGGTATCCTGCGCGCCCGCCAGACCGCGTACAATCCGCTTCAAGAGTACTTGCGACTGTGCGGCCCTCGTGGGAGCACGGCGCGTTTGCATCCATGTTCTACGACGTGCCGCTTGCAGCGTTGTGAACACAAGCCAGTGAAGTTTGAGCACAGCCTCAGCATCGCCGATCTTCGCTCGTGCGGGGTTCTGCCGCCCCCACAGCTTCACCAGACCGCGACCGGATCGATCATCGAGCCGGTCGTGCCGGCGATCTTGGTTGGCAGGGCCACGAACAGGAACTCGTACTCCCGTTCGCGCGCGAGGTGCTCCAGGTACACGCTCTCCATGATGTAGATGCCGTGGTCGATTAGCAGCTCCGTATGGACAGGCTGCGGGTTGCTTGGGTGGCCCGGGTCGGGCGCGGGCTGCACCTCGTACGTCTCGGTGTCCGAGCCAGTGGCCACGACGCCGCGCTCGACGAGCCAGCGCGCGGCGCTCAGATCGGGACCCGCACCGCGATGGGCCGCCAGTTGCTCGGGATCGGGCCAGTAGCGCAGCAATCCGGTGCGGATCAGGACCACGTCCCAGCGTTCGACTGACACCCGCTCGGCGCGCGCCACCGCCTCGAGTTCGGCGGCAGTCACAGGCGCGCCCTTTGGCAGCGCGTCCACGCCACGAAACGCAGGCACGTCCAGAAACACGCCACGGGTGACAATTGGCGGCAGTTTGGAGCCATCACCGCGAGTTGGCCCGAAGTCGCCCAGGTGCTCATCGGCGGTCGACCCGCCATACCATCGCGCGTCGGCACCTATCGTCATGTGGGCCAGGGCGTCGATGTGCGCGCCAGAGTGCATAGTGCCCGAGACGACCTCGGACATGTAGCCCAAGCCGATATCGTTGTGCGATCCCCATGGCGCATCGCCGCCGACTCGCAGGCCGCGCGGCGTGCGAAACGCGTGTACTTCGAACGTGGGATGGCCCGGAAACAAGGGCATGCCGCGGAACCGGGGCACGGCCAGATCGATGACCTTGCCGTGGCGCACCAACTGAATCGCTCGCAGCACCTGGGATGCCGGCAGGTCCCTGATCGGCCCAACTTCGGCGGCCTGAGAGGCGATCACGGCCGGCTTGCCTCGATCCAGGACACGATGCGCTCGGGCGTCATCGGTAGCTCGTTGACGCTGACCCCGAACGGCCGCAGCGCATCCTCCACGGCAGACGCGAGCGCAACCGGCGCGACCATACGTCCGCCTTCGCCCCCACCTTTCACACCGAACTCCGTATACGGCGATGGCGTCTCCTCGTGGACCACGCGCACCGACGGCGGCACGTCGAAGGCAGTCGGCAACAGGTAATCCATGAACGTGGACGTGGCCAGTTGGCCGTGCTCGTCGTAGACGTACTCCTCGAGCAAGGCGGCGCCAATGCCCTGCGCGATGCCACCTACCACCTGGCCCTCCAGTAGCTTCGGATTCATCACGGTCCCGCAGTCATTGACCGCCAGGTAATCGAGCACCGTCACGCGTCCGGTTTCGGGGTCTACCTCGACCACGGGCACGTGACAGGCATGCGAGACAATCGGGTAAAAGGCGCCCATATCCGTGCGATCGTCGGATGGCCGAGTCGCGAACGGATGATCGTACGTGAAGGTCGCGGCGAGGCCGCTCTCTTCGTCGGCCGGAATGTCGAGCTTGAAGAGGTGCGCCTTAAGGGCGACGTCGGCAATGCTCATCGCTCGATTCGGCGCGCCCTTGACGCGGACCGTACCGTCTCGCAACTCCAGGTCGGAGGGCGCCGCCTCGAGCAGGTGCGCCGCGATGCGGAACATCTTCTCCTTGACCCGCCGCGATGCGCCGCGCGCCGCGCCACTGAGCATCACCGTCAGTCGGCTGCCGCCCGGACCGGCTGAGAGCGCGCCGGACTGCGAGTCCGCATAGTTGATGGCGATCGTCGCGGGGTCGATGCCGAACTCTTCGGCCACCACTTGCGCGGCAACAGTGCTCGGACTGTTGCCCCAGAAAGGACAGCCTAGCGTGAGCAGGAAGCCGCCGAACGCATCGATACTGAGCTTCACGCTCTCCGGTGTTGTCGTAAGCGGCAAGGGGGGCTTGTCGTACCAGAACCACCATTCGGTGGCGCTGTACGCGCTGCGCTCCTGACAGCTTGCCAGGCCAATACCGATATATCGACCCTCCTGTCGCAGGCGCTCCTGCTCGCGGCGCCAGTGAGCGAGATTCGACTCAGCTAGCGCACGATCGAGGACGCGGCCGTAATTGCCACTGTCGTACACGTTTCCCGTCGGCGTCCTGTACGGGAACTGCTCGGGTCGAATGAAGTTCTTACGGCGCAATTCGGCCGCGTCGATGTGCAATTCGTCCGCGGCGGCATCAACCAACCGTTCGAGCGCGAAGTTGCCATGGTCGGAACCTGCGCCGCGGAAGAACCCTTGCTGCACCTTGTTAGTCAGCACACACTGGATGCCGTACTCGAGCGCGCCGATGCGGTACGGGCCCGTTGGTTGCGACAGCGCATTGCCGTGCTGACCCTGGGCGAACTGAAAGTAGGCGCCATAGTCGTCCACGATATTCAGCCGCAGTCCGAGAAAGGTCCCGTCCTCCGCCACAGCTAATTCGGTGTCATAGAACCGATCCGGGCCCACATTGTCGTTCGCGGCCAGGTTGTCAATACGATCCTCGATGAATTTGACCGGCTTGCCGGTGGCTTTGGTCAGCGCGCCGGCAATAGAAAAACACTTCGTGATCAGGTGTTTGCTACCGAAACTACCGCCGACCAGGCATGGGATCATCTTGAGTCGATTTGTCGGCACTTTGAGCAGATTGGCGAACACCCATGGGATGTAGTTGTACATGTTGGTGTTCGACCAGACGGTCATCGTTGCGGAGTACGGATCGAAGCTGGCGACGGCGCCCGCGGTCTCGATCGGCTGGGCACCCATGCGGTGCCAACGCAGCGAGCGCTTGACGATATGCGCGGCGCTCGAAAAAGCTCCCGCGACGTCGCCGAAGCGCAATGTGCGCTCGAACACCACGTTGCTTTGCAGCGTCTCATGCAGCTTCGGCGCATCGGGTCGCAGCGCTTCTGCGGGGGTACTCAACGCCGGCAGCGGCTCGTACTCCACGCTGATCTGCTGGCAGGCGTCCTCGGCAGCATAGCGGCTGGTCGCGGCGACCGCCGCCACGGCCTCGCCGACGAAGCGCACCCGATCGATGGCGATGGCGTGCTGGACCACGGGCTCGGCGCAGAACGCGGGCATCGGCGTCACGAATTCGAGCGCCGCGGGGCCGGTTAGCACCGCCACGACTCCGGGCACCTGTTTCGCTGCGCTGGTGTCGATACTGTTGATCCGCGCGTGGGCGTGTGGACTGCGCAGCACGGCCGCGTGCAACATGCCGGGCAGTTTGATGTCGTCGATGTACACACCACGCCCGGCCAGGATGCTTGGATCTTCGCGGCGGGCGACGCTCTTGCCGACCCAGGTACGTTCCTCGACTACCATCCTGAACCTCCTTGCCGCGTCAGGCCGGCACGGCGGGCGTCGCCGCGGCCGCGGCCATCGTCTCGGCTGCGGCGCGGACTGATCGCACGATGTTCTGATAGCCAGTACAGCGGCACAGATTGCCCGAGATCGCGGCGCGAATCTCCTCCTCATCTGGCGCTGGGTTGGCCCGCAAGAGTTCGTAGGCGGTCATCAGGAAACCGGGTGTGCAGAAGCCGCACTGCAAGCCGTGCTCCGCCATGAACGCAGCCTGAATCGGGTGCAGCGACCCGTCGGCGTCGGCGAGACCTTCAACCGTCATAACCGAGTGGCCCTTGGCTTGGACCGCGAACAGCAGGCAGGAGCGGACCGTTTGTCCGTCCAAAAGCACGGTGCACGCGCCGCACACGCCATGCTCGCAGCCAATGTGCGTGCCCGTGAGGCCGAGATCATCGCGCAGAAGATCGACCAGTAGTCGCCGTGGCTCGACGAGTGCCTCGTGCTCCTCACCGTTCACGATTACGCGGAGCGCGACCTTGCGCGCTGGTTTCATCTCAGTCATGTCGGGCTCCTGCTCGCTGGCCGGCCAGCTCGATGGCTCGCCTGGTCATGACGACCGCCAGCTTACGGCGATAGGCGGCCGAGCCGTGGATGTCGGAAGGTGGATCGATCTCGTCCAGAACGCGCTGTGCTGCCGTAGCGACAGCCGGTCCGGACGGCGATTCGCCGACCAGTGCTTGCTCGACCTGACGTGCGCGAATCGGGCCATTGGCGACCCCGCACAGCGCGATGCGGACGCGGTCGATGCGGCCGCTCGAGTTGAGCGTCACGAGGGCCGCGGTACCGCAGACGGCGAAGTCACCGGCGCGGCGTGCCATTTCCAGAAAGGCGCTGCCGGTGCCGGGCGGTACTCCTGGTACCCGGATCTCCGTCAGTAGCTCGTCATCGGCCAGCGCAGTCGTGAGATAGCCGGTGCTGAGCTCCAGTGCTGATAGCACGCGCGCGCCGCGCTGGCTGCGCACAACCACCTCTGCCTCGAGCGCAACCATGGCTGCCGGTAACTCGGCCGCCGGGTCGGCGTGGGCGAGGCTGCCGCCGACTGTCCCGCGATGGCGGATAGCCGGGTGCCCGACCAGCCCCGCCGCTTCGACCAGCAGTGGCATGCGCTGCCTGAGCAGGTTGGCGCGTTCGAGTGTGCTCTGGCGAACCAGCGCGCCGATCGTCACTCCGCCGTCCCATGCGGCCAGCCCGTCGAGCCCCTCGATATCGTTGATGTCGACGAGCACCGCCGGACCCGCCAACCGCATATTCAACAGTGGGACGAGGCTCTGGCCGCCGGCCAGCACTTTTGCCGCGCTGCCGCGCTCGGCCAGACGTGCTATGGCCTCGTCGAGCGAGTGCGCCGCGACATAGTCAAACGCTGGTGGTTTCATTTCGTACCCCACCGCACTGAGTCAGGTCCGCACGCCCGCCTCCGAGCGGTGCTGCAAGCGTAGCTCAATCGTGTGCGACAAGCACGTGGTTCCCTCGCCGCCTCGCGGATCGACATGTGGCCATCTAGGCTTGGCGTAAGGCCGTGCACCTCGGGCACTCGACACGCCGTCAGTAGTTCACCCACCTCTGGCACGCCCGGCAGACGTGCTGGACGTTGTCGAGCAGAAACAGTGCCCGCTGGCCGCGCAGCGTGTCCTTGAGCGCCCTTGTCAACGTAACGTCAACAGCCGCGCGTGCCGCTAGGCAAGCGCTACACGCGGCGTATGGTGCGACTCAGACACTCCTTCCGGTTGAGTGTTCGCGCGCGCTTTTTCGACGACGCCGTCCACGGGTTGATAGTGGCGCATGTACCATCTGCTCAGTGATCGCCGTGGATCCCCGCTCCGCGGCGGTCTGCGAGAGCGTTGCGCTTACGAAGCCCGAACGTCGCTACGGATCCGAAGTCATCGTCGACCTGCTCAAGCACTTCGAGATTCCGTACACGACGCTGAACCTGGGCGCCAGCTACCGCGGTCTGCACGACTCGCTGGTCAATTACGGTGGCAACGTCATGCCCGAGCTCATGTTGTGCCAACATGAGGAGATTGCCGTCGGCATGGCCCACGGGTTTGCCAAAGCCAGCGTCTGGCCGATGGCGGCGATCGTTCGCGATGTCGTCGGCCTGCTCCACTCGTGTGTGGCGATCTACTACGCCTGCGTCGATCGTGCGCCAGTGCTGGTCCTCGCATGTCGCTAGACAGCTACATACGCGCGGCGCCAAAGGCCGAGTTGCATCTGCATCTGGAAGGCTCGATCCGGCCTCACACGGTGCTCGCTCTGGTAGAGCGAAATGATGTCGCATTTCCCTACACAACCGTCGAGCAACTGCGCGAGTGGTTCCGCTTCCGAGACTTCGGCCACTTCATCGAAGTCTATGGCGCAGTGAGCCCCTGCCTGCGGACGCGCGAAGACTACGAGCTGATCGCGTACGAGCTGGCTGAGGAGTTGGCTCGGCAGAACGTCCGCTATGCCGAGGTAGGGTTCTCGCCAGCATTCCATACTCGGATGGGCGTCGCCGACGCGACATACCTCAGTGGCCTTGCCCGCGCCCGAGCGCGAGCCAGGCGAGAGCTCGGCGTCGAGTTCAGCTGGATCTTCGATCTGGGTCGAGCTTGGACCGGCGGGGAGGTAGAGACGCAACGCTGGGCTACCTTCACCACGGACCTGGCGATCGAGGCGCGCTCCGAAGGCGTTGTTGCGCTGGGCCTGGGTGGACCGGAAGCCGGCCACCCACCCGAGCCCTTCGCTGGGTTATTCGAGCGTGGCCGAGCAGCGGGGCTGCACAGCGCGCCACACGCCGGCGAGCACGCGGGGCCGAGCAGCATCTGGGGCGCGCTGAACGCGCTCGGCGCGGAGCGGATCGCACACGGAGTTCGGTCCGTGGAGGACACCAGGCTGGTGGAAGAGTTGGCAACCCGGCATATCGCACTCGACGTCGCGCCCAGGAGCAATGTGTGCCTGGGCGTTTACCGGAGTTTGGCCGAACACCCGCTGACCGACTTGCATGCCGCGGGCGTACAGATCACTATAAATACCGACGACCCGCCGCTGTTTGGGACAAGTCTCAACGACGAAGTCGCATTGCTGGCCGACCCGTTTGGCTTGGAAGTGACGGCAATTGACGAGATTCTGCTCAATGGTGTGCGGCACAGCTTCCTGTCCACGCAGGCAAAGCAGCGGCTGGAACTGAGCTACCGTGCAGAACTCGAGGCGCTGAAACGCAGCCACCTGATCGGCCAGGTTTTCTGAATGTCACCCATAGCCGCCGGCTCGAGGACCTAGAGTGCTGTGTCAGGCAACTCTTGCCCTGGATTCGAGGAGTCGGATGCGGCTGTTGTGATGGTCGGTATTGCGCCTGCGGAGGTAGCGACGGAAAGCGACGGCTACGTCTGCGTGGCTGGCGTAGTCGGAGGCATTTAGCACGAATTCGCGCAAGCGTCGGAAATGACACTCGATCCGATTGAGATGGCTGGCCGAGGTCGGCGTCGGCACCAGGTCGACGTTGTGCGCCTCGGCCCACGCGCGGATATGGCGTGTCCAGTGCAGCGACAGGTTGTCGTTGACCAGGTAGATGCGCACGTGATCGGCATAGCGGCGGCGCATGTATTTGTAGAAGGCCAGCACCTCAGTCGTGCTCTTGGCCAAGCGATAACCGCCGAACAGCACGTCGGCGTATACGTCGTACGGGCCGAAGAAGTAGCCGACGCCACCTCTGCGGACATACGTGGCTCGTCGCCGCCAGGGCCGCTTGCGTAGTAGCACCACTCTTTGTAAAGAGAGGGAGTTGGGGCTTTTGAGGCAGCCGGACGTCGGTCGGAGGCGACCACGGGTTCGTCCGAGCGCCGGCAACTTCCATTGCGTTCGTCCCGCCAGTACTGATCACAAGCGGCAATATGAGGATTCGTATAATCCGGCGAGTCATCGCGCCCTCCCACTGCGGAATGCGATGGCTAGGCCGGCAGGAATCGAAGCATCGGGCCATTCCTGCCAGTGTCCCCACGTATCTGGTCGGACGTGATGAAGACGACCTGATCGCGCATGGCGCGCAGCGACTGGCGCGCAGCAGGGTGTTCGACGGGCACGATTACCTCCACGCGTTGCTCGAGGTTGCGTTTCATCGAATCGGCTGAGCTGATGAAGTACTCTTCGGTGCCGCCGTTTCGGAAATAGTAAATGCGCGCATGTTCCAGGAAGCGTCCGACGATGCTTACTACTCGCACCGTTTCCGATACACCGGCCACACCCTGTCGCAAACGACACGTGTCGCGCACGCAGAGGTCGATCCGTACACCAGCCTGCGCCGCACAATACAAGGCGCGGGTGATTTCGGCATCCTCGAGCGTTCATTTTGAATTGGATCATGCCCTCGGAGCCGCGGGCTCGCTCGCGCTCGATCCGTTCCAGCAGCGCGGCTTTTAGATGGGCGGGCGCAATGAGCAACTTGCGGAAACGTCGTCCGGCGCCGTAGCCCGTGGTCAGGTAATTGAACAGCTCGCCGACGTCGCCGGCGATCGTCGGGTCTGTGCTGAGTAGGCCAACATCCGAGTAGATGCGTGCTGTCACCGGGTGATAGTTGCCGGTGCCCAGATGCACGTAACGGCGCAGCCCGTCGTAGTCGCGACGGACCACGAGCATCATTTTGCAGTGTGTCTTCAGTCCCAGGACGCCGTAACTAACGTGGATACCGGCGTCCTCCAAACGAGTGGCGAACGCGATGTTCGCGGCCTCGTCGAAGCGGCCTTCAGCTCGACCACAACGGCGACCTGCTTGCCGTTGCGCGCAGCCTGCATGAGGTAGTCCACCATGCGCGCATCGCGCGACGTGCGGTAGAGCGTCATCTTGATCGCGTGGACTTTGGGGTCTTCACTGGCTTCGCGCAGAAACCGCTCGACGCTGGCTCCGAACGATTCGTACGGATGCACCAGGAGCAACGTCCCGGCATCGCGAATGGTGTGGAAGATGCTCCGCCCGGCCGGCAAGCGTGTCGGCTCGAGGGGTTGGAACGGTGGATCGTGTAATCGCGGATCGTCGATCGCGACGAGCTCCATCAAATCGCGCATGCCCAGCATGCCGTCCGACTCGAAGACGTCGTCGGGATCGTTGAGACCGAGCTCGCTGATCAGCATCGCGCGTCGCGTTGCAGGCATACCCGGTTCGAGCTCGAGTCGTACGATTGGCGCAAAGCGTCGATCGCGGACCTCGGCCTCGATCAGCTCGAGCAGATCGTCCGCCTCTTCCTCGTCGCGTTCGGTGTTCGCGTTGCGCGTGACGCGAAACCGCTCGCATGAAGTCACGGACAGTCCGGGGAACAACATCCAGGGTGTGTGCCATGACCTCTTCGAGGCGGACGAAATGCGCTGCTTCACCAATCCGCACGAAACGTGGGATGCCTTCGCCCACGCGCACTTTGACGCGTGCCACGATCGGCTCGCTGCGATCCAGGGCCTGACCGGTCACCAGCAAGTTGAGCGACAGGTTCGACACGAACACGAACGGATGCGCAGGATCAAACGCGAGTGGCGTCACCAGGGGAAAGATGTCGCGCAAGTAGTACTCGCGTAGTTGCGCTTGTGTTGTGCACTCAGCTGGTCCCAGGCGCAGAATGCGAATGTCATTCTCGGCGAGCAGCTTCAGGAGCTGGCGTTCGCACGCGACGCGTTCCACGACGAATTGGCGTACGAACGCGCTGCATTCGGCGATCTGCTGTTGCGGCGTGCGGCCATCGACGGTGGGCTCTGCGACGCCGGCGGCGACTTGCCGCTTGAGCCCGCCGATACGCTTCATGAAGAAGTCGTCGAGGTTCGAACCGGTGATCGCCAGGAACTTGACTCGCTCGAGGAGTGGGTTGCCCTCGTCCTCGGCCTGGCGCAGCACGCGCTAGGTGAAGGCCAGCCAGGTCAGCTCGCGGTTGAGGTACAGACTCGGGTCAGTCAGGTCGTCGGCGATGGCGTTCGCACCGGCGGCCGTGCCATTCGCGGTTGGCGCGCGAACAACGCTGGTGGGCAATGCGCTGGTGCGGCGAGGGTCGGCAGACATGGGCGTAGCTGGCTGGTCAACCAGTCTAGCCCGACTGTGCGGCGCCTGGGCCGGCTAGACGCGCGTGAAATCGCGCCGAGATGGTGGGCGCAAGGGCCCATGACGCCAGGCAGATCAGGCCAAACACGGCTGGGCCGGCCCACTGGTCAAGGCCATCCAACCGCGAGGTGTAAGGCGACGGCGCCCGCGTACGTGAAGGCCGCGCCCGCATACGCCCACTCGTTGAGCCGCCTGCCAGATCTCCGCGAAGTCGCGCATGATAGTGACTCGTCCAGCGGATCAATGAAACGGAGCGCGCGCTCGCCGCACGCGCGTTCGACACCGCGGCAGAGCAGCTCCACAGCAACCTGGCGGCCTCGGATATCGTTGTGGACGATGGGCGCGATTTCTCAGTGAACATTCTCTCCATCGACGTGGGCGGGACGCACATCAAGGCGCTGGCGAACGGCCAGAGTGAGGTCCGCAAGGTGGAGTCCGGTCCGTCTATGACAGCCGCCATGATGGTCGAGGCAGTCAAACGGATGACCGCAGACTGGTCATACGACGTCGTGTCGATTGGTTATCCAGGGCCGGTCGTCCACGGAGCACCCGTGAAGGAGCCCGCCAATCTGGCACCTGGCTGGGTCGGGTTCGACTTTGCGGCCGCATTGGGCCGACCGGTCAGAATCATCAATGACGCCGCGATGCAGGCGCTCGGCAGCGATCAGGGTGGGCGCATGCTGTTCCTGGGGCTCGGCACTGGGCTCGGTTCGGCGATGGTCGTGAATGGCAGGGTGGAACCGCTCGAGCTCGCCCACCTCCCGTACAAACGCAAACGTTCCTATGAGGACGTCGTGGGCCTGCGCGGCCTGCGGCGGATCGGTAAGAAGAAGTGGCGACGCGAGGTGAGTGTGGTGATCGCACAGCTCGCCAACGCTCTCGAGCCTGACTACGTCGTCATTGGCGGCGGGAACGCCAAGCTCCTCGCCGAACTGCCGAGCAACGCTCGCCTTGGCGACAATGCAAACGCATTCCTCGGCGGTTTCCGGCTGTGGGCTGATTCGGCGTCTGCGGATCAAGCGTGGACCGGTGCCGAACGACGCATCGTGGACAGCCCTGAGGAGATCGTGCTGGCCGCCGCTGCCGAGTTCTACTTGCAGGCGATCAGTGCCGTTGGAAATGCTGGCGTCTTCAGGGTTGCACTCTCTGGCGGATCCACCCCGCGCGGTCTTTACGAGTTACTCGCGAGCGATCCAACATGGCGGACCCACATTCCCTGGTATCGAACGCATGTCTTCTGGGGCGACGAACGCCACGTACCACCTGATCACACGGACAGCAATTTCCGGTCGGCCAACGATGGATTCTTGGCGAGCGTCCCAATGCCGCAAGCCAATATCCATCGCGTGCACGGCGAGATGCCTGACGCCGCTGAGGCAGCCGCGGACTACGAACGTGAACTGGGCGATCAATTCCGTCTGGCCAAGGGAGAGTTGCCTAGGTTCGACCTGATCGTGCTCGGGCTGGGCGAAGACGGGCACACCGCCTCGTTGTTTCCGGGGACTCGCGCGCTATGGGAGAAGCAACACCTGGTGGTGTCTCACCGGGTCGACCAGGTCGCGGGTGATCGGATTACGCTCACCGCGCCCGTGTTGAACAACGCCGCGTGCATCATGTTCATGGTTAGCGGTGTCCACAAGGCCAGGGCGCTCGCCGCGACGCTCGAGGGTCCGCACGAACCCGATCACTGGCCGGCGCAGATGATAAAGCCGACGAGGGGCCGGCTTATCTGGCTGCTCGACCGCGCGGCGGCGCAAGGTCTGAGCGCGCCGAACAGAGGCTGACGCAGGGCCAAGAAGCTCCAGCGGCACTGGTCGACAAGGTCTCTCTCGCGAGCCTAGTCTGCAAGCCCGAGTTGAGCGCACGCGTGGATCTTGCAGCGGTGCTCGCCAACGACGCGCATCTCAGACCGTTCCCGCGGTGCCCGAGCGCGTCGCCTTGACCTCTTCAAGAACGGCATCAGTAGTGTTCCCAGTGAACGAGTTGTTCGAGCGGTTTGCGACCTGGTGCATTGGGTGTCCGCTCGAGGCGCTCGGCGGGATAGCCCAGCGAGATCGTCTCGCGCAGGACCAGCTCACCAGGGATGCCGAGCACGCGCTTGGCTTCAGCGGAGGCCGCCCAGGAATTGTCGGGTCCGGTGAAATGGCCAACCGCCGCACCGACGCCGTGCGCCGCCGCGGCGAGCAGAATCCGTTCGGCAAGTCGGCCCTCGTCGTACGCATCGAGGTCCGGGACTTCAGGATGAATGACGATGGCGATGCCGACCGCCGCCGTCGCGAGGTGGCCGGCGTTCGCACCCTCGACGCTCGCCAGCCGTTCCAGCACAACGCGGTCGCGGACGACCACGAGCGACCACGGCTGGCGATTGCCGGCGCTGCCGGACCAGCGCGCGACTTCGAGAATATCGTGTAACACCGTGTCTGGCAGCGGATCCGGTTTGAGCTGACGGACAACCCGCAGACTGCGCAGAAATTCGATGCGCTCGGACGCGGAATCGGTCATCGCAGAGCTTTCTTCAACGGCGCGCGCTCGTTCATTGACGCTTCGACACGCCACTGAGGTGCGTCACGAGCGCCGAACGCAGGCTTTCTGCGTCGTAGCCACTATTGTGGCGGAATTGCATAGCCGCGGAGATCAGCGTCCTCGAGCCCAAGCGAGCCAGGATGTTCTGGGCCACGAGCAACTGCCCGAAGTCGACAAATGTCTCGTGGCAGGGGCGATTGCGGCGGCTGGCCGCAGCGATGGGATAGCTGGCGATCACGTGAAGCTCATCCCGCAGGATAGGTGCACGAATGAGCTGAAAGATCCGCCTGTCGGGGGGCGTCACGGTTGAGCCGAGCCGGGATCCTTGAGCTCGATGCTCTTGACAGTCGAGACGTAGCGGCCACCGCGCTTGTCGCCGGGCGCCTCCAGGCGGGCAATGCCCGGCTCGTCGCCCATCGGCTGGCCGGGCGCGCGTAGGCGACCAGGATCGGCGCGGCGCCGAAATCGGGAGTCAAGATCACCCCAACCGAAGACGACATGATAGCCGTCGGCGCTGGTGACCATGACGGTCACGCGCACCGGTGAAGCTGGCTTTCTCGGTGGCTTGGCCGCGTCAGTTCGCGGCGCGTTTGTGCAAGAACGCTCTCACCGCGCCGTCGTCACACAGGTCGATGGCCCGCTCGAAGGCGCTACGTGCCTGGTCACGGCGGCCGAGGCGGTCCAGCAGGTGCGCGGCGACGGCCCAGTATGGCTGATAGCGCGCAATAGCCTCGTTCGGCAGCGGCTGGAGCAACTGCCAGCCGGCCGCTGCGCCGCCAGGGCGTCGCCGCGGTGGTGGTTTCCGGTAGCCGGCATTGCGCTCAGCTGCTCAGCGCCGCGGGACTGACGCAGTTGTTCGATGTGCGGGTCGATGGCATCGACGCCGCGCAGCTCAACCTGACCGGCAAGGCCGACCCGGCGGCCTTCCTGGAGGCGGCGCGGCGTTTGAACGTGACGCCCGCGCTGGGCGATCCTTAGGACGGTCGACTACTACCTGGCGCGCACCTCGCATGGCTCGACGC
>Ga0137373_10005438_pt1 | contig 13782 bp, 21 predicted proteins | sample SagtaG_5_FD_104912 | JGI IMG/M metagenome (GOLD analysis project Ga0137373, IMG submission 104912) | Vadose zone soil microbial communities from Sagehorn Ranch, Mendocino, California, USA - Sage1_R_80_16 metaG | ecosystem: Environmental > Terrestrial > Soil > Vadose zone | place: USA...
AGTCGGTTCCGTCGCCGCAGTCGGTGCCGTCGGCGCAGTCGGTTCCGTCGCCGCAGTCGGTGCTGTCGGCGCGGTGGGTGCCGCGACCGGCGGCGCAACCGAAGGTGCTGCATCCACTGAGGCAGGTGAGACCCCAGCGAGGGTCGCATCCGCCGACGGCCCCGCTTGCACCACTTGCGCCGGCGGCGGCACCGCCGCCGGCACCGCGACCTCTGCCTGTGGCGCGTGCTCTGCGACATCTGCCGACCCCACCGGCTTCGCCAGTTCTTTCTGCCGCACCGGCTTCGCCACCTGCGCCGACGCCACCGGCGCCGCGACCTCTGCAGGTCGCACCGGTTCGGCCAGATCCACCGGCGGCGCGTTGGCCCGCAACGCGGCCGTGGCCTCGGCAGACACGGTGCGGCTGTCGTCATCGGTGAGGCTTTCCATGGCCTGTCGGGCACCCAACGCCAGCCCTGCATGACTGCCCTGCAGCAAGCGCACCAGCTCTTTGACCGCCGCGGCGCGGACCGCGGCGAACGGGCTGTCGATCGCCTCCTGCAGCTCACGCGGCAGCGGCGTGGGCGTGGTAACCGGGCACCTGCGGCGGGCGATGATTAGTTCGCCCTGCACCCCGAATGTCCACTTGCCTGGCGTCTGATTGGGCGTGACCGCCCGCACCTTGTCATAGACGTAGTCATACAGCTCGTCCAGCGCGACCAGCCCGTCCTGGTCGCGGTCGGCATCACCGGTCTCCAACCCCTCCACCAGGGCGCCGGTGAACACCGACGGCGCCAGCTCACGAGTGTCGGCAAGCTCGTCACCCTCGAAGGCGTACTCCATCGCGCTTGACGCAGTAATCACCGCCCGGCCACGACCGCCGAACTGTTGCTCGATCCCCATCTCCGCGCCCGCCCTGGCCGTCAGGCCGCGCTCGAACGCGCCCGAGTAACAGCAGTCCAGCAGCAGCACGACCCGCCGCGAGCGGCTGCGGTTCATGCGCCGGTTAACGAACTCCGCCGCCACGGCGGTCGCGCCCAGCCGACGCAGCACGCTGTTCGACGCCGCGAAGTACAGCTCGCCGTCCTCGTCCTTCACCCCGTGGCAGGAGAAGTGCAGTAGCAGCAGGTCGCCTGGCCGACGGTCCGCGAAGAACTCCTCCACCGCCAGGTTGACCTCGTGCGCAGGCTACGCACCTCGAAGCCGCCAATCGCGGGATCCCGCAGAACGGCTGCGAGCGCCTGCGCGTCGTTCGCCGGGGCGCGCAGCCGTCGCAGCCCCGGATCGGTGTAGTCGTCGCTGGCGACGATCAAGGCGCTACGAGCGTCGTCCATCGTGCCCTCACCCGCCAGCGTGGCGGCGTAGCCACTCGTCGGTCAGCCGCCGCTGCTCGCTGGACGACACCCCCGCCAGCTCCAGGACATCGCCGCCGAGCTGAAGCTTGATGCTGCGATGCTGCGAACCGGCAAGCCAGGACCGAACCGCAGCCACCACCGGGCCTAGCAACTGCGGCTGAGCCATGGAGACCAGCAAAGCCCCGAGCGCCGCCACGTCCACCGCCCTGGCACCCGGCGGCGGCTCGCCCGCCCTCGACAGCTCGACCGCATCGACGTCGAGGTCGAGCAGTTCGCGGCGAAGCTGCGCGGTGGCCTCGGCGACCTCCTCAGCGTCGGCCCCGCCCTCCATGGCCACCTGGATCCCAAGAGTCGCTAACCGATCTTCCATGCTGATCCCCGCCTCTGCAGGCCAGATCCGCCGCCTGCGATGCAACGATCATATCGAGACGGATCGGCGGGAGGAACTTGCATGTGCGCCACCTCGCGGGTGCCTGGTCAAGTGCCACCGCCGCGCCGACGGCGAGCAGTCCGTGTCAGCTCCAGGTCACTGCACGCTCGCTGCTCGCGGTGTACTCCACGGCTACGGATTTGAACACCTTGGCGACGTTCTTCCGCGCAACCGGCTGAAGATCGCTCCAGTCAAATAGAATTGTGGCCACCTTCAAGCCTGCGGACGCCGCGCATCCTTGCCCTGTGCGCAGCACTGGCAGGTTTCACGAAGCTGATTGAGCCGGCCAGAGTCGAGCCTCTTTGGGGCTGGCTGTTAGGGGATGGCCGCCAGAGGGCAGTCGCGCTACGCTTTCCCTGCATTGTGCTGACGGGGAGGCGGCGGTGACGGCGGGACCGGGAGACGAGAAAGCAGCAGCCACCGCGGGCCGTGGCCACATCCGGGCCTCGCACGCCGACCGCGAGCACGTGATCGACACGCTCAAGACCGCATTCGTGCAGGGACGGCTGACCAAGGACGAGCTAGATGCGCGGGTGGGCCAGGCGTTCGCCTCGCGGACCTACGCGGAACTATCCGCGCTCACCGCCGACATTCCCGCCGGGCTGATCGCGGCTCCGCCGCGGCGCAAGCCCGCCCGGGCGCGCGCCCGGCCGCCGATAGGCAAGGTAGTCGCGGCCGCAGTCCTGATCATTCCGCCGCCAGCCATGGTGGCGGCCGTTGTCCTCACCGATAATGAGCAATTGGTCAAATTGTTCGGTCTGATCATTCCCTGGTATTTTATCGCCTGGATTGTGGCCGGGCTCCAGATGCTTGACTCATGGCAGAAGCGCTCCCGCGGGCAGCTGCCACCGCGGCCAGCTCAGCGCGGCCAGGCGCTCGAAGGTGAGCAAGACGGCGGAATCGGCAATGATCTGATTCTCTCCGAAGCCTGCAACGACGCCGACACCCGTCACCCGCCCGGTCATAGAATTATCCAGCGCACCTGGCGGTCATTGCCGGTACGTCAACACCAGCGCGGGCCTGCGGATCTACAGGTCACGGCATAAACCACTCGCACGCCTCCAAGCTGCGTGTTTAACCGGGTGATAACGCCCTCTGCTTTCGGCGGACACCAGCGTACTCTGACGGACGGTTCTTGCAGGCCAGATCGACGCAGTAGGTGGTTCATCACTTGCCGCATTGGCTTCGGGACGAAGAGGCCTGTGCCCCGCGCGGACCAGACGTGGACCAAGCGACGGATCCATATGCGTCCAGGTTGGGGCATGTGGTGGTTGCCGACAGGGGGTGCGGCACGTCAGCCGAAGTGGTGTCACGTTGCTGGTGGTGTGGTCAACACTGTGTCAATGTGCCGACGGAGCGTCAGCTTGGCCTGCTGAACCGTTACGTTGGACCCATGTTGCCTGCTCTTCTTGGTCTCTCTGGAGTCTTGGTCGGTGCCGTCTTGACGCAACTGTTCGCTACGTCGCGTGAGTGGCGAAGTCGGCGCTTGGAGGCGATGGTTGCGCTTGCGGCTGCGTGCGGCCGGGTGATAGGCGCCCATGAACGTATATATGAGTTATTCCAGGGGGCTGATGCTCCACCACTCACAAGCGATCGAGTTATAAGGGCCCTTACGGAACGAAGTGATGCTCATAATGAGTGGCGTATCGCTTGTTCTCGGCTAGAGATCCTCATTGCCGATGACGCTCGCTTGAATCAAGCTGTAGACGAGTTTAATGAGAATCGAGCAGCAGAAAGTAAATGGGTTCTGGCCTACCTTGCAGAGGGCGAAGACTTCCATTTTGCCAATTTTGCAGAGCTCGATAACAAATCGTGGACGGGAATGCGAGCCGCCCGACAGGATATTATGACGTTGTCTCGCGTCCGTTCTGTTCGAGATGCGAGCTGGATTACGCGTCTACGATTGATGTTTTCTGGCCGTGGATCTAACTGGTGAATTGAGTGGACGAAGGCGCCGTTCGCGTGCCGGGCGGGCCGTTCAGCGCCTGGAGAGTCCACGGCATCAACCGTCTGCTGGTTCGGGCACACGGCCCCTGCCCGGTGGGGGTGGCTACCCTGCTGGCATGGCCAGCCGGGTGCGGCGGGCACGGATGCGGCGGGCGCTGAGCTGGTCCGCTGGCGCGGTGCTGCCCGGCGCGACGGTGGTGGGTGTCGCGGGCCTGCGTGGGGGTGCCGGCCCGTGGCTAGTGCGGATTGAGGGCGCCGGGGACGCCGCCGAGGCGATCCTGCGGATCGGCGACGCCAGCGACCCTGCAGACCGCCAGCGGTTCGCCACCCAGGTGGCGGCGCTGGCACACGCTGCATGCCACGGCGTGGCGGCTCCGCGGGTGATCGCGTTCGATCCAGACGGGCAGCAGGCCGGCGCGCTGGCGGTGCTGACGACCGTACTGCCGGGCAGCAGCAGCATCCCCCGCTGGCCGTCGCCGGACCGGATGCGAGCGCTTGGGGCCGCAGCGGCCCGGCTGCACGCCGTGGCGATGGCACCCCGGCCCGGGCTGCCGCTGCGGCGGCGGCCGCTGGCCGACGTGGATTTCGCCGCGCCCCGGCGGCTCGAGTGCCTGTCACCGCGGAGATGGTGGACTCGCCATCGCATGCCGGGCACCTCATCGCTGATGGCCGATGCCGAGGACCGGGTGCGCCGGATGCCCGCACCGGCTGGGCCCGCCGTCTTCGTGCATGGCGATCTGTGGCAAGGCAACACCATATGGGCAGGGAACACCCTCACCGGCATGATCGACTGGGACTGCGCCGGGGCGGGACCGCCCGGGATCGACCTGGGCTTCCTGCGCTGCGACGTGGCGACCATGTTCGGCCTGCCCGCCGCCGGCCAAGTCCTCGCCGGCTGGCAGCACGTATCCGGGATGCGAACTAGCGACGTCGCCTACTGGGATACCGTCGCCGCGCTGAGCACGCCCACCGACATGGCCGAGTGGCTGCCGGTCATCCACGATGAGGGCCGCACCGACCTTGACGCGCGCACGGTTACCGCACGACGGGACACCTTCCTGCACGCCGCGCTCGGCCAACTCCATCAACAATGACCACAATCTCATGCGCCCTGTAGAGACCGCCGAGGCATTGGATGCCTGACGAGGCCTCAGCGCCCAACAGCCGATCGGCAGCCCAAAGGCGCGAGGTACGGGCCTGGACGCTACAGGGCTGGGGCACCTTCGGCACTGAAGCGCTGCGCTGTGGTGACGCACGTGGCTGGTTCGGCGCTGGCGTTTGGTTGCTTTGCGGTGCGGCCTCGGCGAGCGCCACGAGCCTGATCACCAGCCCTTGCTGCGCCAGCGGCGCCACGCAGGCGAACCGTGCGGCGTCGTAGGCCAGGACATAGGCGCTGTACGGATCGTGGCTGACCAGCCCGGCAGCGGTAGCGACGGTTCGGTGCGCCTGTTTGAGCAGCGGAGACCCGTCCGCCCTCGTGCCGACGGCCTCCCGGCTGGACTGCCCGACGACGAGGACATCGAGGTCATGAGGCGGCGGTCCCTGCTGCTGGCGGTACCTCGGGGCCCACGAGCCAAAGATCAGCACCCGGTCCGTTGCGGGCAGGCCCGAAAACTCCTCCGCCACGACCTGCAGCGGCCCCCACGCGAGAAAAAGCAGCTCCGCCAGCGGCCCGACCATGCGGTTGCCCGGATTCGCCGCTCATAACGAAGCTGACGGGCCACCGTAAGACGGTTCGCCTCGTACCGCTCGACCAGTGCCGGGGTGAGCGTGCGCGGGGCGGAAAAAGGCGAGCTAGATCGTCACGCCGAGATCGACCACACCACGGCGCAGCACATCTACCGTGCCACGTGCGTCAAGCTCCTTTGCCAGCCGGTCCGCGAACGCCCGTTGTGCCGTGTCCGCGTCACCGCCTGCAGCATGATCAGCTGGTTCCAATCCTCAATCTGCGTGGCCCCAATGAACGCGAACAACTCGGCGGTGTCGATGCCCCGATCCGCGTAGAAATGCGCGGACGCACCCGCCGTATAGCCAGCATGATCGGTCAGCCAAGCCGCGATCTCGGTCTCGAACGCGTGCTCGTCCAAACTCACGACGTCCCCTCAGGCTTATGAGAACCGGCCTGTGCCCGGTGCGAACCATCGAATTTGTCCCGGCGACGTGCCGTGGCGGCCCAATTGGTCAGTCTACGACTGCCTCATCGGCTACATGCGGGGCATCGCCGCGTCCTCACAGTGGAGGGCCGCCATGAATTCATCGTGCGGTACGCCAGTCTCGTTGCGAGCCTTCACGGCCTCGCAGACGGCGATATCAGCGGCGTCGCGGGTGCGCTGGAGGTCTTCAAGCTCATCGACAGAGATAAGCACCGCCACTGGTTCGCCCTGATCCGCGAGCACGACCCTTTCGTGGCCTCGCCTGGCTCGATCGACGAGTTCGCCGAGTTGGGCACCGGCGTGCCGCAACGAAGACGTGAAAGCCATATGAGTGACTTTACAGACGTGCCTCCGTGAGCGCGCTACGGGTCGCTGAGACTGAGAAGATCATATTGCGGCGATCACCACAGAAGGGCCAGACGATCACCAAGCCGAGCGCGCGGCGCCACATTCGTGGTAGGGCTCGCTAATCTCCAAGCGAATGCAGTCAGGCATGACCTTAACCGTGATGGCGTATAAAGCGCACGCATTAGCTTGCGGCTCGTCCTCTTGTACTCCTCCCACATCAGTCAATACCGGCCACCAAGCCTGAGCAGCGTTGTCACGCCAATAGCGACACCGCTTGTGTCAGCCCGGAGGCGTGAGCCCTGTGAGGTGCCCCGTTGCCAACTCCACACCCGTCGTTTGAGCCAGGTCCGGTAGTGGTCTGGCTGCCAGCCAGGAACAACCACGACCGTGATGTCTTCCCGCCCTGGAATCCAGGCATGGACGGCTCCACCTCGTATCTCCGCTTGCACCCCGAAGGCCGCAAAGGCCTCGACTAACGCCTGTGGGCTACCTCGCTGCATCCAGCGCCGTTTTTGACTTCGTGGTTGTGCTGGCGGCGGTACAGTCATTGCCTGTGCCCTCTCAAAATGAAGGATGATTACCTTGGTGGCGGATATTGCTTTGCGGCTACTGAAGTGGCTCCATCTCACACAATGCCCAGACCACCTTGCCTGCCATTTCGTTATGGGCGTACCAGTCCCATTTTGCACTAAAGGTTTCGACCAGAAGTAGCCCTCGTCCGCCCTCGGTTTGCTCGTCTACGTCCATCCGGACTGGCGGCTCCGGGTTGGCATCCCACACCAGGATGAGCACCCGTTGCCGGTCGGACAGCACCCACAGTCGTATGGGAGAAATCCAGTCCAAGGAGCGAGAGGCTTTGAGCGCGTTCGTCACTAACTCGGATACAACGAGTTCCGCCCGATCGCTAAACGCTGTGGCTCCCCATTTCCCACAGCAGTTGCTTCGTATGGAGGCGCGCACAGGGCACAGCCGTTGACAATGGGCCAAGTTCCAGAAAACTTTTGAGTGGCCAGTCCTCGGCCATGTTCATTCCTTGGTAATGGGGAGGCGAAACCGAGCACACTTGCTTACTCGTCCGGGTCGTCATGGCCGTGCCTGCCGCGAGCATCGGACGTCATGGATGGAAGCAGGGCCGACGTCGGAGCCTTGCTCAAGATCACGAGCGCCCTTGCTCGGATCCTTTGTCACGACGTCGCCCTGTGGCTCATGGGTTCGCTCCGCCATGGGGGTTTCGACCCTCCCGTGGCCCCTCGGGTGGGTACCGTGTCCTTCTATGTACGCCTAGTCTGCATCGGCAAGGTAGGCGCACGCAAGGTATGCGAACACCTAATTAACGTAGGACTGGCTTCGCTAAGATCGTCGCCATGCCTGCCCGACGGTCAACGCCTACCTTGCGTCTCAGACGCCTTGCTGCCGAACTGCGCCGCTTGCGCTCTGATGCTGGCCTCACCCGCGAAGACGTCAGCGCCCGCACCGGCATCAACGAGGCCACGCTCTACCGCATCGAGACCGCCAAGGCCCGACCGCAAGCCCGCACGCTCACCGCGCTCCTTGATCTGTACGGCGCGACCGACGACCAGCGCGCCGAACTCGCCGCCCTGTCCCGGCAGTCGGCCGAGCAAAGCTGGCTCCAGTCCTTCCCGTCCGAGCTGCCCGAGCCGTACCCGACGTACATCAGCTTTGAGGGTGAGGCCCGCTCGCTGCTCAACTACGAGTCCTCGTTCGTGCCTGGCCTCTTGCAGACCGAGGACTATGCCCGCGCTGCGCTGCAACGCGGCAACCCCCCTGCCACCAAGGATGAGGTAGCTCGCTTGGTCGAGGCCCGCATGGGCAGACAGGCCGTACTCACCCGCGATCCACCGCTGAGGCTGTGGGCGATCACAGACGAAGCTGCCTTGCACCGGCCAGTCGGTGGCCCAGGCGTTATGCGCGCCCAGCTCGCACACCTAGCCGAGTCCGCCGAGCTGCCCCAGGTCACGCTTCAAGCCCTGCCCTACGCTGTCGGTGCTCACCCCGGCATGGCCGGATCGTTCGTCATCCTCCAGTTCGGTGAACCCATCGCCGCTGATGTCGCCTACATTGAGAGCCAAGCGGGTGATCTGTTCCTTGAGAGCGAGACCGACGTGGTGCGCTTCACTGCCATCTTCGAGCATTTGCGCGCCCTGGCCTTGCCGCCAGAGGCGTCGGTGTCACTCATCACGAGCGTTGCCCGCGAGTTGTAAGTGAGAGGAGGTGCGGGAGCTATGAAGTACCCTGACCCATCCCGCGCCCAGTGGCGAAAAAGTAGCTATTCCGGCAATACTGGCAACTGCGTTGAGGTAGCCGACCTCGGTAATGCTGTTGCCCTGCGAGACTCAACAGACCCTCAGGGCACGGTACTCGTGCTTTCACGCGACGAGTGGCGAGCGTTCACAAAGCATGCTAGAAGCAAAGAAATCGGAACATAACGCCCCGCGCTCATGCGAGTACACCTGAGCTTATGGAGCCTCTCGAGAATGATGGCGTCTTTTAGCGGCCGGGCAAAGACATCAAATTCAGCCAGCAATTGCGTGCCATCCGTATTCATGGTGTCGCTGGCAAACGTTACCTCACGCTCGATGGCTGCTTTAACACCGACACCACGCACGAAATGCCGGGATCACCAAGCCGGGCGCGCGGCGCGGCTCGATTGGCACCCCACCAAGATCGCCGGGATTGAGACCGGCCAGTGGACCCGGCTCAACCTCCGCGACGTGCGTGACCTGCTCGATATCTACGGCGTGACAGACCAAGCGCAGCGGGAGGCCCTCATCCAGCTCGCTCGTGACGCTCGCACTCGCGGTTGGTGGCATTCCTACGGTGATGTGCTGCCCAGCGAGTACACGCACTTCATCGGCCTGGAATCCGAAGCCGCCTCACTACGCACCTACCAGCAAGTGCTCGTGCCCGGCCTGCTCCAGACCGAGGCCTACGCCCGTGCCGTCATCCAAGCCTTCCGGCCGAGTGACAGCGCCGAAGGTATTGACCGCCGTGTAGCCGTTCGCCACGAGCGCCAGCGCCGCCTCACGGAAGAGCGGTCCCTCCAGGTCTCGGCCGTGCTCGGTGAAGGTGTGGTGCATCAGCTCGTAGGCGACCGCGAAGTTACCGCCGCGCAGCTCCGATTCCTGGCCGAGGCTGGCGACCTGCCCAACGTCATGATCCAGGTCTTGCCCTACGCTGCTGGCGCGCACGGAGCCATGGTTGGATCGTTCGAGATTCTTGGCTTCCCTGAGCCCATCGACCCGGATGTGGTCTACCTGGAGAACATGGCCTCAGCCCTGTTTCTGGAGGAGCCCGAGGCGGTTGCCCGCTACGTCCAGGTGTTCGATTATCTCCGCGCCACTGCTCTCAGTCCGCAGGCCAGCGGCGATATGATCGCCTCAGCGGCAGAGGAGTTGGCATGACCGTAATCAGAGAGGAGCGCGGGATGACCGAACCTGACCTGTCCCGCGCGGTTTGGCGCAAGAGCGCCCGGAGCGGCGGCAACGGTAGCTGTGTCGAGGTAGCCGACCTCGGCCACCTCATTGCCGTCCGTGACTCTAAAGACCCGGATGGGCCCAAGCTGTTCGTCAGGCGCGAGCAGTGGCGCGGCTTCATAGGTTTGCTCAAGACTGGCTCACGCGACCTGTAGTTTGACTGGCAACAAGCGTGAGAGTCCCGTAATGGGGGCTCATTGTCCTTCCCGGCGTTGGTGACGAGCTGCAGACCTTCAGCCACCTCGGCCGCACCACCCACCGTGGTATGCCACACGGTGCTGAACGACAGCGCGGCCGGCCCAGTTCTCTACGACGCGACGCGCCGGTTGCCAACAATCCCGCACGTGAGCGTTGGCGGGCTGCTCTACTTCCACGTCGCCCGCGGATGCGCTCACGGAAGCCACGTGCGGTGGATCCCTTCGTCAGCAGCGCATCTGGTCAAGGCAGCGCACGCGAGGGACGGACTACCGGCGGCTGTTGTCCTGGAGCCGAACGGGCCTCGCTCTGCGTTCCGGCTGATAGGCACGCGCGACGGCACAGTCGTGGCGTCAGCCGTCGTGAGACTGAGGCCCTAACGGCGCGCATGTAACGTCGCGCTCGACAGCACATACCGCACCGTCGACGCGACGGTATCCCGGTACCTCTGCTCGACCACGCTGCCTACACGCGGCTGGGGCCCAAGCCAGCGAGATCATGGTCCGTGAGGGGCCGACCATTCGAAGCCGGGAACTCCACGCGAAAGGTCGTCCCCTTGCCATGCGCGCTGAGCACGCTGATGGTCGCCTCGTGGGCATCGGCGACCGCCTTCGTGATGGCGAGGCCGAGGCCCGCCCCCGGGGTGCCCGCCACGTCCGGGCTGCGGAAGAACCGCTCGAAGAGATGCTCTTGATCTTCCGCCGAGATCCCGATGCCGGTGTCGCAGACATCAAGCCGAACACGCCGCTCCGTCGGCCCGACGACGACATCGACCGACCCCGCGGAGGGGGTGAACTTGAGCGCGTTCGAGAGCGGTCAAGGGGGTGCGCAGGTCGTGCGACACGACGGAGATCAGGTCGCTCTTGGCCTTGTCGTTCTCGCACAGCAGCCGCCGCTCCACCTCGGCCGCGACGAGGGCGCGCCGCGCGGCCGCGAAGCGGAGCAGCAGGGTCGTCACGACCGCGAAGCCGACGACGACGCCGCCGATTTCACCGGCCGTCGCCAGCGTCTTGGCTGTGTGCGCCGCCTGGCTGTCCCTGCTCGCCGTGCGCCGCAAGACGCCTTCGAGTTCGTCGAACCTCGGGTCGACGAAAGACTCGTCGACCCTGCGCGCCGCGTCGACTCTCCCGGCCGCCAGCAATTGGAACTCCTCGCGCATGGCCGAGCCGTAGGCGTTGGCCATGCGCGACGCCCCCGTGTCGGACCCAAGGGCACCGAGATGATGCTCGACCGCACCGAGCAGCTGTACGACGCGCGCGCTCGTCTCCGGTGCCAGTCGGCCCTCGGCGATCGTTTGCCACTCAAGCGCGTCGATCCGAGCCGCTGCCAGTTGTGCCGCCACCGCGCGGGAGGCTGCCGCCCGATGGCTGCTCTCGTAGCCGCTGAAGAGAAGCAGTGACACAGCGGTCGCGGTCGCTACGAGCACAGTTGCGCCGAGCCACACCAACTCGCTGCGAGCCGCACCCAGGAACCCCCGACCCTGGGTGTGCGCGCCCCTCCTCGCGCATGTGATCCAGTATGAGCCAGAGAACCCGCGACAGCAATCTGTCACAGATTGATTACGATACGTGACGCTCGTCCAGTGTCAGATCCATGTCACTGGACGGTCGCTGCTCACGGTGTACTCCACGGCCACGGATTTGAATGCGGTGCTGGTGTCGGTGTAGCGCAGGATCCGGGTCAGGCCGACCGACCCGGGCCCGGCCTTGAGCGAGGTGACGTCCAGGCCCGTGTACTGGCCGCTGTCCGGCTGCTCGCCCGGGCTGCCCGCGCTGGCCGACGCGTCGCTCGCGCTGCCGCGTACCGCCGCACCGCCGGCCGGCGTGTAAGTGATGGTGAGGCTCGTGGTCCGCGGCACATTGGCGTTGGCGGCCGGCGTGAGGATCGCCGGCCGCGGTGGTGCGGTCACCGCCACGGTGGTCTGCGTGCCGCTGCGGGTGTAGACGAACTGGAACTTTCCACCGGGCGCCAGCTGCGGCACGCGCCCCGCGTAGCCTGACGTCAGCCCGTTGAAGGACAGCGCGACGTTGTCGCAGGTCACGGTCTCACCAGTGGCGAACTTGACGACCTTGCCGCCGGAGAGGAACTGCATGACCACGGCCAAGTCGTTCTGGTTGGGATAGACGTCGAGGACCGAGATCCTGACGTCAAGCGCGCCGGGCGATGTGTCGGTCGGGCTGACAGGGTTGCTGCAGGCCGCTGTCACAAGCGTGGCGCCGAGCGCCACCAGGCCGAGAGAACGAACTAACTGACGCACCACAGCCTCCGCAAGGTGATCACTCGTCCGCCGGCCGAGGTCTCGTCGCAGTTGCACTCAGCCAAAACGCGGACAATGTGGTGCAGAAATAGTAACGGTTGGCCGTAGCTCCGGCCGCCCGCAACGCGACGGTCACGGTCGCCGTTTTTTCAAAGGTCGATAAATGCGCCGCAGGCGACGAGCGTGCGGCCGGCGAGAAACACTGTCGCGCCGTCGCGGGCGAGGGCGCGGCAACCGCGCCGCCGACAGCGCCTCCGGCGCCATAAATGACCGGGTTCTTGTTCTCCAGCAGCATGTCCGTTCTCCTTTCAGCACGGGTTGGTGCAGACGATGGACCGCGTCACCTCGGCGGCCGGTGACAGGCTGCGGCAGCCGTTCGGGATAAAAAGCCAACCGATCGACGATCCCGAACGGCTGCGCGTGGTGACACTGCGCTTCTCCCACGTCTCGGCGGATGGCGTGTTCGCTAGCCGCACCCTCCGGCGGCTGCAGCGATGGCGCCTGTCTCCGCGGCCTGGGGCGCCTCAGCGGTGGGGCGCGTGTCGCGGAGCAGCACCACGGCGAGCAGGGCCAGAGTTGCCGCTACGACGATGCTGACCGCGGCGGCGGCGTTCAGCCCGTGGGTGAACGCCTGCCGCGCCGTGTCGAGCAGCGCAGAACCGAGCCCGTGCGGTAGCCCCGCTGCCGCGGCCGCGGCGCCGACGAGGCTTTCGTGCGCTGCGGCTGCGGCCTGGCGCGGGACGCCAATGGGAATGGTGTGGGCGGTCTGGAGGCGGTACACCGCGGTGCCGACACTGCCGATAACGGCGACGCCGAGGGCGACGCCAAGCTCGCCGCCAGTCTCCGACAGCGACGACGCCGATCCGCCATCGCATGCCGGGACCGAACCAACGATCAGATCTGTGCCGAGCACCCAGGCCGGGGTCACGCCCACGAAGACGATGACCACACCGGCTACCGCGACCGCGAGGCCGGATCGGGCCTGAACCTGGGTGAGCGCCAGGAAGCCGGCCGCCGAGACCGCGAGGCCAGCCCCGATCACATAGTCCGGCCGGATCCGCCGCGCGACGATCGGGCAGAGCAGTGAGCAGACGATCATCCCGGCCGTGTCGGGCAGGGACCACATGGCCGCCCGCAACGGTGACAGGCCCGCGACCAGCTGCAGGTACTGCGCGAAGAGGAAGCCAACCCCGCCGGAGACCCCCGCGGCGAGCAGCAGGATGCCGAGAGACGCGGTGAGGGCGCGGTGTCTGAACAGGCGCAGGTCGAGCAGCGGGTTCGCCATCGTCTGCTGCCGGCGCACGAACACCAGGCCGAAGGCCAGGCCTGCGCCGAGGGTAAGGATCGCCGGTTCGCCAAAGCCCGTTCTGGCCAGGGCCTTGAGGCTGTAGACGATGGGCAGGATGGCGGCTAGCGACAGAGCCACGCTGAGGAAATCGAGCCGGCCCTCGCCGGGGTTCCGGCTCTCCGGCAGGAGCATGGGCGCGGCTACCACGAGCACGGCCATCACCGGCAATCCGGTCAAGAACACCGAACCCCACCAGAAGAGCTGGAGCAAAACGCCGCCAACGACCGGGCCGATGGCGGTGCCGGCCAGCAGGCAGGCCGCCCACAGACTGATGGC
>Ga0137373_10005441_pt1 | contig 13777 bp, 10 predicted proteins | sample SagtaG_5_FD_104912 | JGI IMG/M metagenome (GOLD analysis project Ga0137373, IMG submission 104912) | Vadose zone soil microbial communities from Sagehorn Ranch, Mendocino, California, USA - Sage1_R_80_16 metaG | ecosystem: Environmental > Terrestrial > Soil > Vadose zone | place: USA...
ACAGCCGCCGCACCGAGCCCGAGGCGACGGACAAGCTCATCGACATCGCGCGCACCGGAACCGACCCCGAGCTGAGGCGTCTCGCCATCTCGAGTCTGTCCCGCAAGAACGATCCGCGCACCAAGAAGCTCCTCCTGGAGATCATCGACAAATGAATCATTTCATACAGATCAGCCGCCGCTTGGCGGGCGTAGCGCTGGCAACGGCCAGTGTCACTGCGGCCGCCAACGCTCAATCCATCGCAAGCAGAGTCACGTCCGGCCCTTCTTCCGGCGCGGTGCAGTTCACGTACGCCGCCCGCCCCGGCGTTTGCGGCAATGGCCGGTCGTTTTATTCGACGGGCAATAGCTTCTACGGAAATTATTCCGGTGATTTTGCCGGACAGTCCGAGCAGTGCGCCGCCGGTCCGGTTCGCGTCGTCCTCGACCTGTCCGATCACACCGTCGTCGGCATTCATACGTTCGTCGGTCCGGTCGCGACGAATCCCGGCGTAACTAGCCTCGGCAGCGTCGATGCATCGGCCGCGACCGATTATCTGCTCTCGGTCGGTGCGACCAGCGAAGGGCGAGTCGGCCCGGAAGCGATTTCGGCCGCGCTGCTCGCAGAGGGGCCGGACCTTACAGATCGTCTGCTCGCGATCGCGCGAGACAATGGCCGTCCGCTCGAGACGAGACGTTACGCCCTCTCGGCGCTCGCTACCGCCGCGGCAACGCAGACCGGAAAGATCACGTCGGCGCTGATCGACATCGCGCGGGATGAGAATGAGACGCAGTCGCTCAGGCAACGCTCTCTTTCAGTTCTGGCCCGCTTGGCCCACGGTGATGGCGTGCCTGCATTGATTCAGCTCAGCACGCGCGAGCTTCCCGGCTGGGTCGGACGTGAGACGCTCAGTGTTCTCTCCCGCTCCGGCGACCCACGCGCGCGTGCCTACATCCGGAACGTGATTCAGCGTCTGGATCTTCCCGACGAAGCTCTTGCTGTCGCGATCCGCGGTTTCGGCCGCGAGTACGTGACGCCGCGTGATGCCGATCTGCTGCGCGGACTTTTCCCCCGGCTTACCGGAACGAATTCACGTGAAGCGGTGCTGTCGTCGATCGGTGAGCTCGGCGGTGCGGCGAACGTGCAGTGGCTGCTCGGTCTCGTGCGCGATGCGAGCGTTCCGATGGAGACTCGCCGCCGAGCACTGCAGTACGTGATTCGCGCCGGCGTCCCCACCGCTCAGCTCGTCGCCCTTTACGACGCTACTGCGGAGCCGGCGGTCAAGGAGGCGTTGATCTCCGTCTACGCGCGGCTCGGCGAGAAGGCGTCGACCGACAAGCTGATCGCGATCGCGCGCACGGATGAAAATCTTCAGCTTCGCCGTCGGGCGATCTCCAGTCTGTCGCGAAATAATGATCCGGCAGTGAAGGCCGCGCTTACAGGAATCGTCGAGCGGTAGCCGCGAGTACCAAGGCTCCCGAGTAGTCAGCTAGGAGCGTTCAGCAGCTAGCTGACCGCTGACCACATGTAGTTCTGTTTAATGGTTTGCGTACACCGTCGTTTTTCCGCTCCGCGTGAACGCGACCACCTGATAGTGCGCGGGTGGCGGCCCTTCCATTCCCGGCGAACCGGGAGGCATTCCCGGCGCGGCGAGTCCGGCGAGCTTCGGTTTCGCCTTGAGCAGGCGGGCGATGTCTTCGACCGGAACGTGACCTTCGATGATGTAACCGTTGATGACCGCAGTGTGACAGCTCACGAGCGCGGTGGGCACGCCAAGATTCTTCTTCACGTCGTCGATCTGCTGCGTGTCCCTGACGTCGACGCGATAACCGTTCTTTCTCAGATACTCCACCCACTTCTTGCAGCAGCCGCAGCTCGGATCCTTGTAGACAGTCACGATCGGTCCGGCAGCATCCGACGTGGCGGAGGGTTTCGCCGCCGTGGAGGCGAGAAAAATCAGCGGCAGTACGCAGGTTATGAGGGCTCTTTTCATGGTTGATTGGGAGATGAACGATCTAAATCTATGGCAGGGATGGCGCTTCCTGGTGGTTCGGGGTATCTTCGGGTAGGATTATGAGTCCGAGTATGGGCCAACCCTATTTACTCGTTACTCGTTTCTTCTCGTTCGCCGGACCTTTCTGCTGGTTGTCCCTCATGTTCGTCTGCATCCGTTTCTCCCGTCCGCTCAAGCAGGATTTTCTCCACGAGATTACTCCCCAGCTTCTGACTCTGACGCCGAGGATCGTCGCAGGCCGCGAGAATCTTCTCTGGGCTGACGCGCGCGGGCTCAACGCCGACGCTCTCGTCATCGATCTCCTCGATCTTCTCGAAGAAAAAAACGTCACCGGCGCGAGAGTCGGAGTGGCCGCGACTCCAGTCGCCGCGTCCGTTGCCGCGATTCACGGAACACTCCCCGTCACCAAGGTTCCGCTCGGAGAAGACCGGCAATTTCTCTCGCGCTTTTCGATCTCCGTCCTCGAGCCGTCGGCTTCACTCACGACGCTGCTCGAAGGAGTCGGCATCGAGCTGTGCGAAGAGATGGCCGCACTCGACGGCGAAGGAATCGAAGTCCGGTTCGGCGCCGAAGGAGTCCAGCTCTGGCGTCTTTCACGTGGTGACGACGCGCGGCCGATTTTCACCAGCGTCGCGCGCTCACTTCCGTCGGCGTCGATGGACTGGGTCGACTACGCGCTCAAGGATCCGGAGCGGCTCGTCTTCGTCATCAACGCGCTGCTCGGCAGAATTTGCGGCGAGCTCAAGTCCAGAGGGCAGGGCGCGCGCGAGATGACTCTCGTGTTCTCGCTCGCCAATCGCGAGACGTTCGAGCATCTCATCCGCCCGGCGAGATCGACGTCGAGCCATAAGGCGTGGCTCCGTCTGGTGCGCACGCATCTCGAGCGCATCTCGCTCGACGACGTGGTGACGGGAATCGCGCTGCGCGTCGAGTCGGTGACCGGAGAGCTCGAGCGTCAGGGCGACATCTTCGACCGCGGCTTTGCGACGATCGGCGCGGCGGAAGAAACGATTGCGCAGCTTCTCGATGATCAGGGATCGATCGTCGTGACGCCGGAGAACACCAACCATCCGCTGCTCGACCGCCGCACCGAATGGGTGAGTCAGGAGCCTTCTCGCGCAGTGGGAAGAGACAACATTCGCGAGCGGTCGAGATCGACTGCTGTATCGCCGCGATTGATGCTTCAGCTCCTGCCGCAGCCGCGGCGAATCATCGTCAGAACGAAGCGCCGCCGCGATCACGATCTGCCGATTCAGTATCGCGACAGGGAGTGGACGGGAATCACTTCCGCCGCCGGGCCCGATCGCGTCTCGGGCGGACAGTGGACCGAGCCCTACGCGCGCGAATATTTCCGCTGCGTCACCGAGAACGGCTCACTCATCTGGCTCTTCCGGGACGCGTGCCACGACGAATGGTATCTCCACGGATGGTGGGACTAGCCGGCTACTCTACGGGAAATCCCTCGATGTGCGCCGCCTTCACAATTTGCTTCACCTTCGCCATGATCTTCATCCCGTCGGAGGTGTCGCCGAGGCGGTCGAGACTTTCGGCGAGTATCGCACCGGTGAACGCGTAAGTTTGGGGAATACCATTGGAAGGGCGATCGACCCAATCGCCTTCGCGGATGAGCGCATCCGGCGCGTGATACACCGTAAACCAGAGATCCTTCGTTCGCGGAACGTCGATGAACAATCCGGAAATTTTCTGGGTGAGCGGAGTCTCCTTCACCGGCTCGGGCATGACCTTCTGAACGAATCCCTGGCTGAGGAGATACGGGTCCAGGCCCAAACCCGACTCCGCGCCCGTTGACAGATAAATCGGACGCTCGGCCATCGCGTCGTCGATTAGACGGAGCACGATTATCTCGCCGCGTGTGAGATAGCCGGCGGGAATACTGAGCTTGATGTCGCCCCGCTGAAAGGTCTGGGGCGAGCGGAGCTCGATGTAATCGGGAATCGAATCCGCCTGCGCGAACGTCATGTGCAGCGGCGGACCGCTCGGCTTTTTCCAAACCTTTCCGCGGAAGATCGCCGGACCGTGCACCGAGTCGTACTCGGCGACTGGTCTGCGGATCATCTGCCGCACGAACCAGTCGGTGTCGAGATATGTCGAGACCGCGACCGTCACGTCGCGCCGGACGCCCTCCACTTCCTGCGCGTACCAGAGCGGGAATGTGTCGTTGTCGCCGTTGGTGACGACGATGGCATATGGCTCGAGCGAGTTGAGATAATCGCGCGCCCACTGTTGCGTGAACGTGTGTCCCGCGCGCGGCGCGTATTTCCAGTTTCCGAAAAGCGGCACAAGGGCGATCAGGAGAACGGGCGACGCCATCATCAGCCCGCGGCTGAACCGGTTCGTCGAAATCTCCTTCGCTGTGTCGCCGACTCCGCCGGCGATCGTCGCGGCGAGCTTCGACCAGATAAGCTCGAGGCCGAGCGCGGCCCAGATCCCCCACGCGGAGAAGCTCCAGATGTAGAAGTAGTCGCGGTCGCGCACCTCGCGCGCGACGTCGTGATTACCCGGGTCCTGCGACCACCCGTACTTGAAGTTTAGGTAGTAGATGAGCAGCAGCGTCATCGTCAGCATCAGCGGACCGAAATACCAGAAGGTTTCGCGGTCCTCCTTCCAGTGGACATATCCGCCGGTGAAAGCGAGTATCAGGAACATGAGCGCGAGGACGAGCTGCAGGGCGGGATGATCTCCGTGCAGATCCCGCAGCCACTGCCACTTGTAGTAGAGCCACCACATTCCGACCTGGCCGGTGTATGAAGCTCCTCTCTCAACCTTTTGGCCGTACTGCTCGCGGTTGATGTTCGCCTTGAGCCGCTGAAACGTCACTGCCTTGAAGGTGCAGCTCGCCTCGAGCGTCGTTGCGCACGCGGTCGGGGCTCCCTCGTTGATTCCCGGAAAGTGCGCCGCGCGCACCGGCTCGTAGATGAATGGCGTCAGACCGAGAAGGAGAACGCCGAACGAAACGAGGCTCAATCGCAAACCGATCGCATAGATCGCGGCTCCCGCTCCTGCCGCGGCGATGACCAGTGTCTGCACCATGTCGCTGGCACCGGCGACGCGCAGAAGAATCGCGAGAACTCCGACTCCCGCGATCACGCCCGCGCCTGCCATCCCGCGCTTGCGTACGAGAATCGCCAGTGCGACCGCGGGCGCGGCGAGGAATCCTGCCGGGTGATTCGCGTAGCCGAGGCCGAGCAGAAATGCGATGAGAACGACCAGTCTGCCGGAGCGCGGCCCGTCCGGGTCGTCGATCCACTTGAAGGTGAGCCACGAGATAATCGTCACGAACAAGAGCGACACCGGATACACCTTCTCGTTCACCACGGATTGGTTCCAGACGGTGAACGCGGTCGCGCCGAGCAGCGTCGCGACGGACGCGATGGCGATTCTCTGCCACTTCAGCTCGATCCACCGCGCGACGATTCTCTCGGTTATCAGGAACCAGAATCCCGCCGAGCACGCGCTCGCGAGCGCGGCGAGGATGTTGACGCGCGCCGCATATGAAACGGGGATCGGCAGCGACGCAAACGCGTGGCCGAGCAGCATGAAGAACGGATTTCCCGGCGGGTGCGGAAGTCCGAGCACTTTCACCGCCGCCATGTACTCGCCGGTGTCCCACATCGCGACCGACGGAGCGAGCGTGATCAGGTATAGAACGAAAACCAGCGTCGCGGCGATGGCCGCCGGCAGATACGCGGGCCCTTCTCCCGCTCTCGTAATCGTGGATTTTGACGGCATTTAGGATGTCGGAGTCAGGCCTGAATTTTAGTCACTTGTGCCTAGGGCGTGTGGAAAAAATTCCTACCGACTGACCCCGTTTGCCCCTTGCGTTTCGGGTTTTCTTCGGGTTAGTCTGAGAGCATGGGGTACGTCGAGCTGAGGGCTCACACCGCCTTCTCGTTCGGGGATGGAAGCGTTTCGCCGGAAGCGATGGTCGCACGCGCAGCGGAGCTCGGATTTCCCGCCATCGGAATCACCGACACGGCCGACCTCGGCGGGGTAGTCCGGTTCGGACTCGAGGCGCGGCGCCGGAACATCAAGCCTATCGTCGGCGTCGAGCTCAACGTGGACGGATGCACGGCGGCATTTCTCGCGCGTAACCGGCAGGGATACAACAATCTCGCGTCGCTCGTCACGAGATCGCGCGTCGGCGAGCTCGCGTCGTGGAAAAAGGGAGACGGGAAAACGACGCGCGGCCGGCCGCGCATTTCATGGGAGCAGGTCGCGGAGCGAAGCGAGGGACTGCACGCGCTCACCGGCCCGTCGTCCGGTCCGATCGCCTCGCTGCTCCGCGCCGGTGATTACCGCGAAGCCGAGCGCACACTCTGCAAATGGCGCGACGTCTTTCGCGGACGTCTCTCCGTCGAAGTTCAGCTGCATCACACCGGCGGCGCCGAGTCCGCTCTCGCGGAAGCGCTGATCGAGCTCGCCGAGCGCGCGAGAGTGCCATGGGTGATCACCCAGGATCCACGCTACATAGACAACGAGAGCCGGCTAGTGCACGACGTGCTCACCGCGCTTCGCTACGACACCGACATAGACACCGCGCTCAAGCGCGGCGTGCTGCACCCGAACGGCGAGTGGCGTCTCAATTCACCGGAGGAGATGTTCCGCCGCTGGCGCGGGCGGGAAATCGGTCTCTATGAAGCCGAGCACATCGCGTCGGAGTGCGATTTCGATCTGTCGTGGATGCGTCCGCCGCTGCCGCGCTTTCCCGTTCCCGCCGGATACAACGACGACACCTTCCTTCGCGAGAAAGCGTTCGAGGGCGCGCGCGAGCGCTGGGGGGAATTGAGCGACAAGCAGCGTGCCCAGCTCGATCACGAGCTTCGCGTCATCCGACAGCTCGGTTTCGCCGGATTCTTTCTGGTGATGTGGGACGCTGTTCACTTCGCGAAGCGGAAGGGGATTCTCTGTCAGGGACGGGGGAGCGCGGCGAACTCCGCCGTCGCGTATTGCCTCGCGATCACGGCGGTGGATCCGGTGCGGCACGGACTTCTGTTCGAGCGTTTTCTCTCGGAGATCCGCGTCGACGGCCCGACCGAAGCGCCCGACATAGACGTGGACATCGAGCACGACCGCCGCGAGGACGTGCTCGACTACGTCTACGGGAACTACAACCGCGCCAACGCGGCGATCACGTGTATCGTGCAGACGTATCGCGCGCCGAACGCGCTGCGCGATTCGATGCGCGGCTTCGGATATCCGCCCGATCTCATCAACAACATGTCGAAGCGGATGCACTACTACGATCCGAAGGAGGGCGCGAAGCATCTGCAGGAAGTTCTCGCGCCGCAGTTCGGGGTCGATCTCTACAATCCGCGGGGGCGCGCGGTCGTCGCGGCGATGGGCGCATTCGAGAACGTGCCCCGTCTCCGCGCGACGCACGTCGGCGGGTTCGTGCTCTCATCGTCGCCGCTCGGCGACTACATGCCGGTCGAGCACACGACGATGGGGCGGACGATCATCCAGTTCGACAAGGACGATCTCGACGCGATCAGCGTTCCGAAATTCGACTTCCTCGGACTCGGCGCGCTGTCGCTCGTGCGCCGTTCGTTCGACATGATCGAAGCGCGCACAGGCACGAGACCGGAGATGTACAAGCTGCCGCCCGACGACGACAAGACGTACGAGCTGATCGCGACGGGCGAGACGATCGGAACGTTTCAGATCGAGAGCCGCGCGCAGATCGCGTCGGTGCTGCACACGAAGCCCGACCGGCTCTATGACATAGTCGTGCAGGTCGCGCTCATCAGGCCGGGCCCGATTCAGGCGAAGTTCGTTCATCCGTACACGAGACGGCGGCGCGGTCTCGAGCCGGTGACGTACGCCCATCCCGATCTCGAGCCGATTCTCAAGCGCACGCAGGGGATCCCGATCTTCCAGGAGCAGGCGATGGCGATCGCGATGACGCTCGGCGGATATTCAGCGGCGCAGGCCGACGAGCTGCGGCGGACGATGGGCCACGTGCGAAAGGTGGACAAGCTGCTCGCCGTGCTCGACAAGCTGCGCTGCCGGATGATCGAGCGCGGGGTGGACGACGCGGTGGCGGGACAGATCGCCGAGGATCTGAGAAGCTTCGCGAATTACGGATTTCCGGAGTCGCACGCGTGGAGCTTCGCGCTCATCGCGTACGCGACCGGATATCTCAAGGCGCACTTTCCGGCGGAGTTCTACGCCGGGCTGCTGAACTCGTGGCCGATGGGATTCTATCCGCCGTCAACGCTCATTCACGACGCGCGGCGTCACGGTCTCGTCGTTCTGCCGCCGTGCATGCGTGACGGCGACTGGGAGTGCACGATCGCGCCGTCGGAGAATCCCGATCGTCCGGCGATGCGCGTCGGATGGCGTCACATCCGCGGACTCGGCGAGAAAACACTCGAGACGCTGAAGCTGGCGCGTGGCGCCGAGCCCTTCCGCTCGATCGAGGACGTCGTGCGCAGGGCGAAATTGAATCGCACCGACGCACTTCATCTGTCACGAGCGGGAGCGTTCGGGTGCTGGGAGCCGGACCGGAGACGCACGGGATGGATCGCGCTGCGTTATGTCGGCGACACGCTGCCGCTCGCCCCGGCGCGGGAGCAGCCGTTCACGCCGCGTCCGTTCACGCGCGACGAGCTGATCTTCCTCGATTATTTCTCGACCGGGGTGAGCGTGAACGGCCATCCGATGGAGCATCTGCGCGAGAGATGCCGGCGGGAGGGGATGGTGGACAGCAACGATCTCCGGAGATTGAAGGGAGGCGAGTCGATCGTGACGAGCGGGCTGGTGACAATCCGGCAACGGCCGCAGAGCGCGAACGGTACGATCTTCCTGCTGATGGAGGACGAGCACGGCTTCATCAACGTCGTCGTGCCGAAGTGGATCTCGGAGAAGTACTCGGAGGCGGTGCACTTCGCGACGTTCCTCACCGTCGAGGGGAAGTTCGAGAACGACGACGGGGTGATGAATGTGATCGGGTACCGGTTCAAAGAGATGCAGGTAGGGAAGCTAGTGCACGCTTCGAGGGATTTTCACTAAAGGGAAGGGGAGGAACTACAACTCAGGACTACCGGCTGGGGGCTGTCGGCCGAACCGGCTGTGAGCTACGGGCGGTTGCTCGCCGAGTGTGGCGCGCATATGCTAAGCCCGTGAGCAAGGAAAAGAAAAGCGCGCGCGCGTTCGCATCCGATAACTGGGCCGGCGTCCATCCCGACGTCCTCACCGCGCTCGCGGAAGCGAATTCGGGCCACGCACCGTCATACGGTAACGACGCATGGACCGCGCGCGCGGTCGAAAGAGTTAGCGCTCTCGTGGGGAAGGACTGCGACGTCTTCTTTCTCTTCAGCGGGACCGCGGCCAACGTGCTAGGACTGCAGAGCATGGTTCGCCCGCATCAGGCGGTCATATGCGCTGAAACGGCGCACATCCACACGTCCGAGTGTGGCGCGCCGGAAAAGCACACCGGATCCAAGCTGATTCCGATTCCCTCGCCGGATGGCAAGATCTTCTCGGGGGACATCACGTCGCAGCTCGGCTACCTCGGTAACGAGCATCACGTTCAGCCGAAAGCGGTCTCCATAACTCAGTCTACCGAATACGGCACGGTCTATTCGCTCGACGAGATCAAGCGCATCGCCGACGTCACGCACAGGAACGGCATGTACCTGCACATGGACGGCGCGCGGATCTTTAACGCCGCCGTTTCGCTTGGCTGCTCCCTCGAGGAGACGACGCGCGCGGTCGGAGTCGACGTGCTCTCATTCGGCGGAACTAAGAACGGGCTCATCGCCGGCGAGGCGCTCGTTTTCTTCAACCGGGAATTCGCAAAGGATTTCGAGTTCCGCCGCATGCAGGGGATGCAGCTCTCCTCGAAGATGCGTTTCATCGCCGCGCAGTTCATCGCGCTGCTGTCGGATGATCTCTGGAAGAAAAACGCCGGGCACGCCAACCGGATGGCGGCGATGCTGAAGGACGGGATGTGCGGTTTTCCGGGCGTCACAATCACGCAAGCGGTTCAGTCGAACAGCGTCTTTGCGATTCTTCCCGCGGACGTAATTCCCGTTCTACAGAAAGACTTCGCGTTCCACGTCTGGAATCAGCCGAAGAGCGAGGCGCGGCTGGTTACGTCGTTCGATACTGAAGCGAGCGACGTGACGCGGTTCTGCTCGCTCCTGGCCTCGACAATCGGAGTAAAGGGGACCGCTTAGCGCAGCGTTTTTCTCACCGCCTGGGCGATCAGGTCGGCCGCTCCATCGACACCGAGCCATCCGGTGTTTACGCTCAAGTGATAGTTCTCGTGCGCCGACCACTCGCGATTCCAGTGGAGCTTCACCCATTCGCGCCGGTGCTTGTTGGTCTCATCCACCTTCCGCGCCGCTTCCTCCGCATTCAGATGGTCGCGCTCCATGCACCGCGCGACCAGCGCCTTCTTCGGCGCATAGCAGAAGACGTGAAGCGCATCGGTCCGCTCCGACAACATCGCCTGGGCGCCGCGTCCGACGATCACAACGGACCCGCGCGAGACCGCTTCCGTTACGATCCTTGTCGTCACCTCGAGCATCTGCTCGTCGGTCGGACGCTTTGCCGCGGCGACAGGGGTAATCCAGTCCTGTGACCCCATTGTCATCGCCGACGCGAGCCGCTCGGCGAGCGACGGTGCGCGCTCCTCGCGGGCTTTCACCTCGGCGACGCTGATGCCAAGGCTCGCGGCGACCGCGTCGACCACCTGATTGTCGAGCAGCTCCCAACCGAGTATCTGCGCGACTTTCCCGGCGACTTCGGAGCCGCCTGAGCCGTACAGCCGGGAGATGGTGACGATTGCCATCTAGCTAATCCTGGTACGGCCGCCGGCGCTTCTCATCTCCCTGACGTCCGTACGCGCCCGCGTCGGAGCGCGAGATCTTCTTTCGCGCGACGAGCGATTCCAGAACGAGCTCGCACGCCGCGGCGACGAATGGCAGGTCATCCATCGGTGCGAGCCCGGCGCCGCTGACGATCTGCATCAAGCCCGGCACGTTGCCGAATCCCTCGACGACCGTTTCGACCGGAACTTCGTCGGTGACCTGCAGCGCTCCGCCGAAATCGAACCACATCACGATCTCGTCGGTGTTCATTCCCCCGGCGCGGTCCTGATACGTCGCGTCAGCGGCGCGGCGAATCAGATCGCGCGCGATGTTGTGTCCGCCGACGAGCTCCCCCTCGTACTCGAGCTCCATCTTCCCGGTGATCGCCGGAAGCGCCGCGTAAATGTCGGCAATGCGCGGAACGATATCGCCCTCGCCCGTGAGCAGCGATCTTCGCTCCGCGTTGGAGATGATGTTCTCCATCACCGTGATCGGCATCCGCTGCGAAACGCCGGAGCGCTTGTCGATCCGCTTGTCCGTTCGCGCCTCGAATGCGACGCGCTCGACCACCTCGGCGACGAAATCGGGAATGCGAACCGCCGCACGACCGCGATCGGTCCACGCTTCCTGTCCGGTGATTGCCATTCCGAGCTCGACTGTCTCCGGATAGTGCGTCGATATCTCGCTGCCGATTCTGTCCTTGAGCGGGGTGATGATCTTTCCGCGCGCGGTGTAGTCCTCGGGATTCGCGGTGAACGCGAGAAGGACGTCAAGCTGCAGGCGCACCGGATATCCCTTTATCTGGACGTCTCCTTCCTGCATGATGTTGAAGAGGCTGACCTGCACCTTGCCGGCGAGATCGGGCAGCTCGTTCAGTGCGAAGATTCCGCGATTCGCCCTCGGCACCATTCCATAATGAATCGTCAGCTCGTCGCCCATTATATGTCCGCCGCGCGCGGCCTTGATGGGATCGAGATCGCCGATGAGATCGGCGACGGTCACGTCGGGCGTCGCGAGCTTCTCGACGTATCTGCTGTCGGGGCCGATCCACTGAATCGGAGTGTCGTCACCCGCCTCGGCGAGAAGCTGCCTGGCGTACTTGGAGATCGGCGCGAACGGGTTGTCGTTGACTTCGCTGCCGGCGACGATCGGAATCGCATCGTCGAGAAGCGTCGTCAGCGAGCGAAGGATGCGTGACTTCGCCTGCCCGCGCAGGCCGAGCAGAATGAAGTTGTGACGGCTGAGCAGAGCGTTGATGATCTGCGGCATGACCGTCTCTTCATAGCCGACGACGCCCTTGAAAACCGGCTTTCCGCTCGCGAGGCGGGCAAGAAGGTTGCTTCGGAGCTCGTCCTTGACCGATCTCTGTCGCTTCGCCGGCTCGGCGAGCTTCGAAACTCGGAGCGCGCCAAACGTTTGCGGACTTTGAGTCAGATGTTTCTCCCTATGAAAGCGAAATTAATGTAGGCCTTCGAGCATTCAGCTACTAGCGTAGCGAGGTCTTGACACCTATTCTCGATAAGTTAACTTTTCCGCCGCGCCAAAAACGAGCACCGCGAACGCGTGCACGGACCGGCGATTTTGTTGTCAACTTGCCTTTAAGGAGAAAGTACATGAAGCGCCTGGCCCTTGTCGCCGCTGTCTTCGCACTCGCTGCGTGCGCGAAGAAGGATGAAACGCCCGTCGATACGAGTGCTGCGATGGCACCGGCACCAGCAGTGACGGACACCGGCATGAAGATGGACACGACTGCCGCGTCCAGCACGATGATGAAGGACACCACGAAGAAGAAGTAGTTTCCGCTTCTTCAGTGATGGAGGCGCCACTCAAGCAGTGGCGCCTTTTTTTTCGCCCTCGATCTGAACGCTGGCTTCACCGCCGTCCCAACGCGCGTGAAGCGTAGAGCCCGGCTCGACTTCGCGCCGCACCATCCCGAGTCCGATTCCTCCCGAGCGCGGCGACAGTGCGGTGCTCTTCAGCTCGCCGACGACAAGACCGCCGTCATCGACGATCGTCGCGCCCCTCGGCGGAAGCAGGGGAGTGACGAAGCGGATTTTTCTGAGGAGACGATTCACGTGGCCGCGAAAATGAATTCGCGCGACGACTTCCTGTCCGATGTAGCACCCTTTCGTGAACGAGATCGCGCCGAGCGCGTCGAGAAGAGCTTCCTGCGGGAGCGTCGTCTCGTCCATGTCGACTCCCCACTCAGGCCGCCCGCTCTCGATGCGCAGCACGGTCCACAGCTCCGCGTCAGGCTGGATCGCTCCCGCTGAGAGAATGGCCGAGCGAAGCAGAGGTGCCGACTCGGACGTCGCGATCAAGTCGTAACACTCGACGCCGAACTCCGGCGTGCGAATCACTGCTGCGTCCGAGCCATCGTAGCGTGCGGTGACGTGCGCGAAAGGATCGAGGAGCTTGAGAGAATTGCCGTCGACACCGAGGAGAGAGGCGAGCAGCGTCGCGGCGCCCGCTCCTGCAATGGTAAAATCGGTTGTCTGCGCGGTGACGTCGCTGTAGGGAGCGAGACGCGGATTGACATACTTGGTCACGATCTCGCGCCATCCGCGCGATGCCGGCGCGTTCGTGTCGACGAGAAGTCCGTCCGCGACCGAGAAGATTCTGAGGTCGGCTACGATTTTCCCCTTCGCGGTAAGCGCGGCTGAGTATTGTCCGCGGCCGGGAGTCAGCGAGGCGACGTCACTCGTGACCATTCCATTGATGAGCTCGGCGCTTTTCGGGCCGGTGAACCGCATTCGCAAGCGGTCGCTCCTGTCGAGAAACAGCGAACCGCGATTAAGCGCCTGGTAACCGTCTGCAACCGACATCAATTGCAATTAAAACGGTACCGCTTGGCGGCGCTACTGCCCCCCAGACGCGGCGTACGACGCGTCGAGTAAATCCACCGGATGAACCACTCTGGTGGCGCTTCCGTCCCTGATAAGGCCGG
>Ga0137373_10005446_pt1 | contig 13770 bp, 10 predicted proteins | sample SagtaG_5_FD_104912 | JGI IMG/M metagenome (GOLD analysis project Ga0137373, IMG submission 104912) | Vadose zone soil microbial communities from Sagehorn Ranch, Mendocino, California, USA - Sage1_R_80_16 metaG | ecosystem: Environmental > Terrestrial > Soil > Vadose zone | place: USA...
CGACGACGCCACGCGCGAGGATCTCCTCAAGCTGGCGGACGTCCAGGGGTTCGCGCCCGGCGAGGTGGTCGTCGGCCGGGGCGACGCGAGCGACGACCTGTTCCTCGTCTACGACGGCGCCGCGGTGGTCACGGCGGAGCGGGACGCGAAGGGCCCGGTCGAGATTGGAACGCTCGAGCGCGGCGCCTACTTCGGCGAGCTCGTCGTGCTGGGCGAGCAGGTGCGGACCGCGACCGTCACCGCGCGGAGCGAGCTCGCCGTCATCCGCTTCCCGGCCCCGATGATCGCGGCGCTCGCCGAGCGGTTCCCGCGCGTGAGGAAGCTCCTCGACGCCCTCCGCGAGGCCCGGCGCAAGGACAACGGGGGCCACGCGGCGGGTGAGAGCGCGAGCTCATGACGTCGAGCCGGCGCGTGTCTTCCGGGCGCTCCGGCGGGCGCTTTTCGACCACCGCGGGCGCGTTCCAGACCGGCATGGGTTGTGCTAGCTTGCGCGTCCCATGCCCCGCCGCACCGACATCAAGAAGATCATGATCGTGGGCTCCGGGCCGATCGTCATCGGTCAGGCCTGCGAGTTCGACTACTCCGGCGTGCAGGCCTGCAAGGCGCTGAAGGAGGAGGGCTTCGAGGTCGTCCTCCTCAACTCGAACCCGGCGACGATCATGACGGATCCGGGGTTCGCGGACCGGACGTACATCGAGCCCATCACGCCCGAGTTCGCGGAGCAGATCCTCGCGCGCGAGAAGCCGGACGCGCTCCTTCCCACGCTGGGCGGCCAGACGGCCTTGAACCTCGCGGTCGCGCTCGCGAAGAACGGCGCGCTGGAGCGCCACCGCGTCCAGCTCATCGGCGCCTCGCTGGAGGCGATCGAGAAGGCGGAGGACCGGCAGCTCTTCAAGCAGGCGATGGCGCGCATCGGCGTGGACATGCCGAAGTCGGGGTACGCCACCTCCTGGGCCGAGGCGAAGCGCATCGCCGACGAGATCGGGTTCCCCGTCATCGTCCGGCCCTCGTTCACCATGGGCGGGGAGGGCGGCGGCGTCGCCTACAACCGCGAGGAGTTCGAGGAGCTGGCGCGGCGCGCCCTCCAGCTCTCGCCCACCCACACCATCCTCGTCGAGGAGTCGATCATCGGCTGGAAGGAGTACGAGCTGGAGGTGATGCGCGACAGGAACGACAACGTCGTCATCATCTGCTCCATCGAGAACGTCGATCCGATGGGCGTCCACACCGGGGACTCCATCACCGTGGCGCCCATCCAGACGCTCACGGACAAGGAGTACCAGCGGATGCGCGACGCGAGCGTCCGCATCATCCGCGAGATCGGCGTCGACACGGGCGGCTCCAACATCCAGTTCGGCGTCCATCCGCGGACCGGGCGGCAGGTCGTCATCGAGATGAACCCCCGCGTCTCGCGCAGCTCGGCGCTGGCGTCGAAGGCGACCGGGTTCCCCATCGCGAAGATCGCGGCCAAGCTCGCCGTCGGCTACACGCTCGACGAGATCAAGAACGACATCACGCGCGAGACGCCGGCGAGCTTCGAGCCGACGATCGACTACGTGGTGACGAAGGTCCCGCGCTTCGCCTTCGAGAAGTTCAAGGGCGCGGACGACACGCTCACCACGGCGATGAAGTCGGTGGGCGAGGTGATGGCCATCGGCCGCACCTTCCAGGAGAGCTTCCAGAAGGCGCTGCGGGGCCTCGAGATCGACAAGGCCGGGCTCGAGTCGCCGCTCGGGAAGCGCCCCGGCGACCCCTTCACCGACGCCGAGCGGGACCGCATCCGCGACGAGATGCGCGTGCCGCGCGCGCACCGGATCTTCTGGGTGGGCGAGGCGCTGCGGGCCGGGATCGCCGTCGACGAGGTGTACGAGATCACCGCCATCGACCCGTGGTTCCTGCGCGAGATCGACGGCATCGTGAAGGAGGAGGCGGCGCTCGCGAAGGCGCTGCCCCAGGGCGCGGCGGAGTGGAAGCGCGTCAAGGGGATGGGCTTCTCCGACAAGCGGCTCGCCGCCCTCGCCGGGCTTCGCGAGAACGACGCGCGCGACGCGCGCTGGCGGGCCGGCGTGCACCCGGTCTTCAAGCGGGTCGACACCTGCGCCGCCGAGTTCGAGGCCTACACGCCCTACCTCTACTCGACGTACGAGGAGGAGTGCGAGGCGGCGCCGACCGGCCGCCGCAAGATCATGATCCTGGGCGGCGGACCGAACCGCATCGGGCAGGGGATCGAGTTCGACTACTGCTGCGTCCACGCGTCCTTCGCGCTGAGGGAGGCCGGGTTCGAGACCATCATGGTCAACTGCAACCCGGAGACGGTCTCGACCGACTACGACACGTCCGACCGCCTCTACTTCGAGCCGCTCACGCTCGAGGACGTCCTCGAGATCGTCCGCGTGGAGAAGCCCGAGGGCCTCATCGTCCAGTACGGCGGCCAGACGCCGCTCAAGCTGGCGGTGCCGCTCCACGAGCTGTCGGTGCCGATCCTCGGCACGAGCCCCGACGCCATCGACCGGGCGGAGGACCGCGAGCGCTTCTCTCAGCTCATCGACAAGGTGAAGCTGCGGCAGCCCGAGAACGGGATGGCGCGCAGCGCCGAGGAGGCGTTCGCGGTGGCGCGGCGCATCGGCTACCCGGTCATGGTGCGCCCGTCCTACGTGCTGGGCGGCCGCGCGATGGAGGTCGTCTACGACGACGCCGACCTCCGCACCTACCTCACGGAGGCGGTGCAGGCCTCGGACGAGCGCCCGGTGCTGGTGGACCGCTTCCTGCGCGACGCGGCCGAGGTGGACGTGGACGTCGTGTCCGACGGGACGGACGTCGTCGTCGGCGGGGTGATGGAGCACATCGAGGAGGCCGGCATCCACTCCGGCGACTCGGCCTGCGCGCTGCCGCCCTTCAGCCTCTCGCCCGTGCTGATCGCGGAGATCGAGCGCCAGTCCATCGCGCTCGCGCGCGAGCTCGACGTGAAGGGGCTCATGAACGTGCAGTTCGCCATCCAGGGCGGCGACGTCTACGTCCTCGAGGTCAACCCGCGCGCCAGCCGGACGGTGCCGTTCGTGGGCAAGGCGACGGGGCTGCCGCTCGCGAAGGTGGCGGCGCTCGCGATGGTGGGCAAGACGCTGCGCGAGCAGGGGGTTCGCGAGATGCTGCGCCCGCGCCACGTCTCGGTGAAGGAGGCGGTCTTCCCCTTCGCCCGCTTCCGCGGTGTCGACACGGTGCTCGGCCCCGAGATGCGCTCCACCGGCGAGGTCATGGGGATCGCAGCGGACTTCTACAGCGCCTTCTGGAAGGCGCAGGCGGCCGCCGGCAACACGCTGCCACGGACGGGCGAGACACTGCGCGCGTTCGTCTCTGTGAAGGACGCCGACAAGCCGGGCGTGGCCGAGATCTGCAAGCGGCTCGTCGACCTCGGGTTCGAGGTGATCGCGACGCGGGGCACGGCCGCGTTCCTCGCCGAGCGGGGGCTGCCGGCCACGCCCGTCCTGAAGGTGCAGGAGGGACGCCCGTCGGTCGTGGACCGCATCAAGGACGGAGACGTCCACCTCGTGTTCAACACGACGGCGGGCAAGCGCGAGATCGCCGACAGCTACTCCATCCGGCGGGAGACCCTCATGAAGGGCGTGCCGTACTTCACCACGCTGACCGGCGCCCGCGCGGCCGTCGGCGCGATCGAGGCCGCGAGGGCCGGGCGCCCCGAGGCTCGCTCGCTCCAGGAGTACCACCGCGCTCGGGAGTGACGCCCGGTTGACATCCCACGCCCGCTGAAGCACGATCCACTCCAGCGGCCGCCCCGACAGGGCGGCCGCGGTTTTTTTCCTCGGAAGGCAGGCCATGCCCACGACTCGCATGCCCATCACCAAGACCGGGCTCGCGCGGCTCAAGGAAGAGCTGAAGCGGCTGAAGGCGATCGAGCGCCCCAAGATCGTGAGGGAGATCGCGGAGGCGCGCTCCCACGGCGATCTCTCCGAGAACGCGGAGTACCACGCTGCGAAGGACAAGCAGTCGCACCTCGAGGGCCGCATGCTCCAGGTCGAGGACTGGATCGCGCGCGCCGAGGTGATCGAGATCGGCAAGCTGAAGGGCGACCGCGTCGTCTTCGGCGCCACCGTCACCGTCTCCGACTCGGAGTCGGGCGACGAGGTGCGCTACCAGGTGGTGGGCGAGCTCGAGGCCGACCTGAAGCAGGGGAAGATCAGCGTCACCTCGCCGATCGCCCGAGCGATGATCGGCAAGCAGGAGGGCGACGTCGTGAAGTTCACGACGCCCGGCGGCGAGCGCGAGTACGAGATCAACGCGGTCGAGTTCGTCGAGGAGGAGCTCCCGGCCGACGGCGCGTAGCCGGGAGGATTCGACGTGCCGGCAGGCGTGGGCGGCAATCGACCTCCGGGCGGCGGCGCTGCCGCCGAGGCGGCGCACCACCTCGCCGCCCTCGTCCCGCCGCTCCGGTTCGCGGTGCGCGACGGATTCGCCGCGCTCCCGCGGCTCACCGCCTTCGAGGAGCTGCTCCGCGGCGCCGTGGCGCGCGCGCGGGCCGCAGGGGCGCCCGACTCCGCGGCGCTGCGCGCGCTCGCGGCGGACGCGGACGGGTTCGACCGGCTCCCCGCGCCGGACAAGAAGCGCGTGCTGGCGCGCGTCGCCGGGAACCTCTCCACGCTCATCCCCGTCCCCGACGACCTCCGCGAGCTGGCAGCGAGGGGCAGGGTGGACGCGAGGAGGGGGCCGGCGGCGGCAGCGATCTCGAGCTCGACCCCGACCTCGAGCTCGATCAAGCCCCTCTCCCCGCGCGGGGGGAGGGAGACGAAACCCTCGACCGCGACTCCGACGACTCCCGCCTCGGGCCCCAGCGTTTCGTCCCCCTCTCCCTGGAAGGGACAAGGCCGGGGAGAGGGTCGGCGCGAACCGGGTGGCGCCCCTCCCGACCTCGCCATCTGGGACGACCACGAGCCCGCGGGCACGCTGCTCGCTCGCCCCGGCGATCCCGAGCCCCCGCTCCCGCCCGAGCCGACGACGCGCGCGGAGCGCCAGTCGCGCCGGGCGCGGCTGCGCCAGAAGCTCGCGGAGGTACCGCGCGCCCATCCGGCGCCGCGCGCGCTGCTGGAAGAGCGCGGCCACCTCACCGTCGAGCAGGCGCTCTCGTTCTGGCCCAAGGCGTACCAGGATCGCACGGTGGCGCGGCGCCTCGGCGATCTCCGCGTCGGCGAGGAGGGCATCGCCCTCGGGCAGGTGCGCGCCACGCGGCCTGCGCGCATGCGCAGCGGCAAGCCCATGCTGAAGGTCGAGCTCTCCGACGCGAGCGGGCGGCTCGACCTCGTCTTCTTCAACCCGCCGCCCTGGCGCATGCGCCAGTTCGCGGCGGGCGAGACGATCCTCGTCTCGGGCAAGGTGACGGAGGGCTTCGGCGGCCGCCGCCAGATGAGCCAGCCCGAGGTCGAGAGGCTCTCGCCTGGCGACTCCGCCAACTTCGGGCGCATCGTCCCGGTCTACGCCGGCCCCGCCGACTACCAGCACCCGGCGCTCCGCAAGCTCATGAAGCGGCTCTGCGACGAGGTCGCGCCCTTCGCGGTGGACGACCTGCCGCGCTCGGTGCGCGAGCGCCGCCAGCTGCTGGCGGCGGGGCACGCGCTGCGGCAGGCGCACTTCCCGCCCCCCGGCACGGACTGCGAGCACGCGGCCGAGCGCGCCACCCCCGCCTTCCGCCGCCTCGTCTTCGAGGAGCTCTTCTTCCTCCAGCTCGCGCTCGCGCTGCGCCGCCGCGGGATCCGGCGCGACCCGGGCATCGCCTTCGACGTCGCGCCGGCGCGCGTCGCCGAGGTGGCGGGGCTCCTGCCCTTCACGCTCACCGGCGCGCAGCGGCGCGCGCTCGGCGAGATCGCGCGCGACATGGGCCGGCCCGAGCCGATGAACCGGCTCCTGCAGGGCGACGTCGGCAGCGGCAAGACGGCGGTCGCGTTCGCCGCGATGATGCTGGCGGTGCGCTCCGGGTGGCAGGCGGCGCTCATGGCGCCCACCGAGATCCTGGCCGAGCAGCACGCGCGCACCATGCGCGGGTGGCTCGAGGGCGCCGGCGTCGAGCTGGCGCTCGTCGGCGCGCAGGCGCGCGGCAAGGGGCAGCGCGCGGCGCGCCAGGCGCTCGCGGCGGGGCGCGCGCGCATCGCGGTCGGCACGCACGCGCTCCTGGAGGAGGACGTCGGGCTCGACCGGCTCGGGCTCGTCGTCATCGACGAGCAACACCGGTTCGGCGTCCTGCAGCGCGCCCGGCTCATCGCGAAGGGCGGCCGGCCCGACGTGCTGGTGATGACCGCGACCCCCATCCCCCGCACGCTGGCGCTCGCCGTCTACGGCGATCTCGACCACTCCAAGATCGGCGAGCTGCCCCCGGGGCGGACGCCCGTCGAGACGAAGGTGTACGGCGACTCGCAGCGCAGGAAGGCCTACGACCTCGCGCGCCGCGAGCTCGACGCGGGGCGGCAGGCCTACGTCGTCTATCCGCTCGTCGCCGAGTCGGAGAAGAGCGACCTCGCCGACGCGACGAGCGGCGCCGCCGAGCTGGCCCGCGTCTTCGCCCCGCACGCGGTGGGCCTCGTCCATGGCCAGCTCAAGGCCGAGGAGAAGGAGGCGGTGATGGCGCGCTTCCGCTCGGGCGAGATCGCCGTCCTCGTCGCGACGACCGTCATCGAGGTCGGGGTGGACGTCCCGAACGCGAGCGTCATGATCGTGGAGCACGCCGAGCGCTTCGGGCTCTCGCAGCTCCACCAGCTCCGCGGGCGCGTCGGCCGCGGTGCCGCGAAGAGCCTGTGCCTCCTCGTCGCGCATTTCAAGCGCGCCGGCGACGAGGGGCGCGAGCGGCTGCGCGTCATGGAGACGACGCAGGATGGGTTCGAGATCGCCCGCGCCGACCTGCGCATCCGCGGCTGGGGAGAGCTGCTCGGGACGCGGCAGTCGGGGCAGAAGCTCCTCGAGATCGCCGATCTCTACCGGGACGAGGCCATCCTCGAGGAGGCTCGCGAGGAGGCGTTCGCGATCGTCGAGGCCGACCCCGAGCTCTCCCGTCCCGAGCACGCGGCTGCCGCCGAGGCGCTCGGGGAGCGCTGGGCCGAGCGTCTCTCGCTGGGGCAGGTCGGCTAGCTTCCTTTTTCTTAGAGTATCCTTTGTGAGCCACGCGCTCGCGAGACAGCTCTCCGGGATGGGGATCCACGACGAGCGCGTGCTCGCCGCGATCGAGCAGGTGCCGCGGCAGCTCTTCGTGCCGCCGCCGCTCCGGCGCGACGCCGAGGCGGACCACCCGCTCCCCATCGGCCACGGGCAGACCATCTCGCAGCCCTTCATCGTCGCCTTCATGACGCAGGCGCTCCGCCTCGCCGGGGGCGAGCGCGTCCTCGAGATCGGCACGGGCTCGGGGTACCAGACCGCCCTCCTCGCGCTCCTCGCGCGCGAGGTGTACTCGGTCGAGATCGTGGCCGAGCTGGCGGCGCAAGCGGCGCAGCTGCTCACCGCGACGCTGCACCTCGAGAACGTGCGGCTGCGCGTCGGAGACGGCCGCCAGGGCTGGCCCGAGGCCGCGCCCTTCGATCGCATCATCGTGACCGCCGCGCCGGCGGCGATCCCGGAGCCACTCCTCGCGCAGCTCGCGCCGGGGGGAATCATGGTGATCCCGGTCGGCGCCGATCCCGACGTGCAGTGGCTCAAGGTGCACCAGCGCGGCGACGACGGCGTCAACAGTACTTCCGATCTGCTGCCGGTGCGGTTCGTCCCGCTGACGGGCGCCACCACCTGATCTGGTATCATCCGGCGATGCCGGTCTGTCCCGTCTGCGAGCACCCGCAGGAGCGTGGCGACTGCTGCGACCTGTGCGGGAAGCACCTCGCGGGCTCCGGGGTCGTCGTGGAGCCGACGCCGCCGATCGACGGGCTCGAGCCGACCCGCCTCGAGGCGGCCGCAGGGTCGGATCCCGCGCCGCTCCCCGACCTCGAGCCGACCCTGCTGGCCGCGGCCACCGTCGCGATCGGCGACGAGTCAGCGGGGTGGATCGAGCGGACCGCGGCCGAGCCGGTCCCCGCGATGCCGATCGAGGCGGTCGCGGACGTGGAGCGGGCGCCCGAGCCGGTGCGATCGCCGCCGCCCGACTGGTTCGCCGCCCCGACCTGCCGCTACTGCCGGCGACAGGGCGCGCCGGGCGACGTCTTCTGCGCGGCGTGCGGGATGAAGCTCGCCACGTACCAGCCGAGCGCCCCCGAGCCCGCCCGCCGCGAGCCCCGACGCTGCAGCCGGTGCGGGACGATCGCCGCCGATGAGCGATGCCCCGGCTGCGGCGCGCGCCTCGCCGCCGAAGAAGCCTAGATCTTTCTCGTTGTTGCAGCCGCCGCGCAGACCACTTGCCAAGCGGTCGCGCTTTCGGCAATTTGGGCGACCCGCATGAAAACTTTCAACGACCCCGAGGCCTTCGCGCGCGTGAAGCGCCTTCCGCTCTACGTCTTCACCATCACCGACCGCCTGCGAGACGCCGCCATCGCGCGCGGCGTGGACGTGGTGGACTTCTCGATGGGAAACCCCGACGGGGCCGCGCCCGCGCGCGTCGTCGAGGCGCTCCGGTCGGCGTCAGGCGAGACGAAATACCACCGCTACATGAACCCACGAGGCATCCCGCAGTTGCGCGAGGCCGCCGCGGCGCGGTTCAAGCGCCGCCTCGGCGTCGAGCTCGACCCGGAGCGCGAGGTCGTCATCACCATCGGCTCGAAGGAGGGCATCGGCCACGCGATGGTGGCGATGCTGCAGGAGGGCGACGCGGTGCTGGCGCCCGCGCCCACCTATCCCATTCACGCGTTCGGCGCGATGCTCGCGGGTGGGGAGACCATCCCGGTGGCGGTCGGCCCCGGGGTCGACTTCATGGAGTCGCTCGTCACCGCGACCGAGAAGTCGGAGCGGCGGCCCCGCGGGATCGTGGTGAACTTCCCCGGGAACCCGTCCACGGCCGTCGCGACGCCCGAGCTCTTCCACAAGATCGTGAAGTTCGCCGAGGCGCGCGACCTCTTCATCGTCTCCGACCTCGCCTACTGCGACATCGTGTTCGACGGGGAGGCGCCGTCGATGCTGCAGGTGCCAGGGGCGCGCGAGCGGACGCTCGAGTTCATGTCGCTCTCGAAGAGCTACAACATGGCGGGCTGGCGCGTGGGCATCGCGGCCGGCAACCACGCGCTCATCGCGGCGCTCGCGCGCGTGAAGAGCTACCTCGACTACGGCCTGTTCGGCGCCGTGCAGGTCGCCGCCACCGTCGCCTTGAACGAGTGCGACGACTTCCCGGTGCAGGTCTGCGAGAAGTACCGCCGCCGCCGCGACGCGCTGGTGCGCCATCTCGGCGCGGCCGGCTGGCAGGTGCCGTCGCCCGCCGCGAGCATGTTCGCCTGGGCGCCCATCCCGGAGCCGCTGCGTCACCTCGGCTCGCTCGAGTTCACGCGCCGCCTCATCGAGGAGGCGGGCGTCTCGGTGGCACCGGGCATCGGCTTCGGCCCGGCCGGCGAGGGGTACGTCCGCATCGCGCTCATCGAGGACGAGCCGCGCATCCAGCTCGCCGCCGAGCGCATTGCCGCCTTCCTCGCGAAGGCCGCGAGCGAGCCGCGCCCGCACACGCCCATCCCGCGGCCGGTGGTGGATCGCGCATGAGCGACGAGCGGTTCCGCGCCAGCTTCCGCTGCGCCGAGGGGTGCGACTTCCGGGCGGAGCTGACGGAGGTGGTCTATCGATGTCCCTGCTGCCAGGGGCTGCTCGAGGTGGACCACGACATGGCGGCGCTCGCCGAGCGCTCCGCGGCGGAGTGGAAGGCGCTCTTCGACGCCCGCTTCCGCAAGGGGGCGTGGCCGCTCGGGTCGGGCGTGTGGGGCAAGAAGGAGTGGGTCTACCCACAGCTCGCGCTCGAGAACGTCGTCTCGATGTACGAGGGCGGGAGCCCGCTCCTCAGGCTCGACCGCTATGCGCACGAGATTGGGCTCGACGACGTGTGGCTGAAGGAGTGCGGCGTCACGCACACCGGGTCCTTCAAGGACCTCGGGATGACGGTGCTCGTCTCCGCGGTGAAGGAGATGCGCGCGCGCGGCGTCCGCGTGGACGCGGTCGCCTGCGCCTCCACGGGCGACACGTCCGCGGCGCTCGCCGCCTACTGCGCCGCGGCGGGGATCCCGAGCGTGGTCCTCCTGCCGCGCGGGAAGATCTCGATCGCGCAGCTCGTCCAGCCCATCTCGAACGGCGCCCTCGTCCTCGAGCTCGACACCGACTTCGACGGCTGCATGAAGGTGGTCCAGGAGCTGTCGCGCGCGCCGGGCCTCTACCTCGCGAACTCGATGAACTCGCTCCGGATCGAGGGGCAGAAGACGATCTCGGTCGAGCTCGCCCAGCAGCTCGACTGGGAGGTGCCGGACTGGGTGGTCATCCCGGGCGGCAACCTCGGCAACGCCGGCGCGGTGGGGCGCGGGTTCCTCATGATGAAGGAGCTCGGTCTCGCCTCGCGCCTGCCACGGCTGGTCGTGGCGCAGGCGGCGCAGGCGAACCCGCTCTTCCAGGCGGTGGCGGCGGTCGGCGGGAAGCCGACGCGTGACTTGAAGGTCGCTCCCGTGGTGGCGCGGCCGACGCTCGCCTCGGCCATCCAGATCGGCGCCCCGGTGTCCGCCAAGCGGGCGCTGCGCGCGCTGGAGGCGCTCGACGGGATCGTCGAGCAGGCGTCGGAGCAGGAGCTCTCGGACGCGGCGGCGCGCGCCGACCGCGCCGGCGCCTACGCGTGCCCGCACACCGGCGTGGCGCTCGCGGTGCTCGAGAAGCTCGCGGCGCGCGGGACCATTCGCCGGGGCGAGCGCGCGGTCGTCATCTCGACCGCGCACGGGCTCAAGTTCTCCGACTTCAAGGTGGGCTACCACGCGCGCACGCTCCCGGGTGTGCAGGCGAGGCTCACGAATCCCTCGGTCCAGGTCGCCGCGAACCTCGGCGCCGTGCAGGACGCCATCGCGAAGCGCTTCGGGAGGGCCGCCTGATGGCGAGCGCCCCCGCGCCCGGACCGAGCGACGACCCGCGAGCCGAGCACGACGCGCTCGCCGACCGGCTCGCCGCGCGGCGCTCCATCGACCTCGTCCGCCGCGGCGCGTACACGGGCTTCGCCGGCTTCATCGCGAGCGGGCTCGCCCTGAAGCTCGCCTACGACCGCTGGTTCTCGACGCGCGTCACGCGCTTCAGGGGGCCGCCCTTCTTCTTCTTCTCGGCGCTCGCGCTCGCGGCCATCCTGGGCGCTCTCGCGGTCTTCCTCTTCGTGTGCGCGCGGCGCATCATGCGCGAGGAGGACGTGGCGTTCGCGCGCATGAGCGAGCTCCGCCGGCGGCTGGAGCTCGATCCTTGAGGCTGCGATGACCCGCCGCCGGAGCCGGGGACGCTTCCTGGTGCTCGAGGGGCTCGACGGCGCGGGGACCACCACCCAGGCGCAGCGGCTCGCCGCGTGGATGCGCGCGCAGGGCCGCCGCGTGCACGTCACCGCCGAGCCGTCGAGCGGGCCCGTGGGCGCGCTCGTCCGCCAGGTGCTGACCCGCCGCATCGCGGGCGCGCCCGGCGCCGTGGATGCCTTCGACCCCGCCGCCCTGGCGCTCCTCTTCGCGGCGGATCGCCTGGACCACGTCGCCGCGGAGATCGCGCCGCGGCTGGCGGAGGGATGGGACGTCGTCTCGGACCGGTTCACGCTCTCCTCGCTCGCGTACCAGTCGCTGACGTGCGGTGACGCGCCCTGGGTGGAGGTCATCAACGGCCGCGCCCTCGCGCCCGATGCCACCCTCTTCCTCGAGGTGAGCCCGGGCACTGCGGTGCGCCGCCGGTTCGCGGCCTCCGGCAGCCGCGAGCTGTACGAGGTCCCTGCCTTCCAGCGGCGGGTGGCGCGCTCGTACCAGGATGGGATCGCGCGGCTGCGCCAGCTCGGGCAGCGGGTCGACGTCGTCGACGGCGAGCGGCCCGTCGAGGAGGTCACCACCGCGCTGGCCGGGAAGATCGGGCCGCTGCTGGCGCTCCGCTCCCGCGCGCGCTAATTCCCGGACGGCATGAAGACGCCCACCGCCGCCATCCTCGTCGTCGGGAACGAGGTCCTCACCGCCAAGGTGCAGGACGAGAACGGGCCCTACGCGGCGAAGCGCCTGCGGGCGCTGGGCGTGCAGCTCACGGCGCTGCTCACGCTCCCCGACCAGCTCGACGTGCTCGCGGAGGCGGTCGCCCGCGAGCGCACGCGGGTGGACTGGCTCTTCACGTCGGGCGGGGTCGGCCCCACCCACGACGACGTGACGCTCCTCGCGATCGCGCGCGCGCTGGGGCGCTCGCTGGCGCGGCACCCCGTGCTCGCCGACCACATCCGCGGCTGGCACCGGCGCCACGGCGCGGAGCCGCCGGAGGCCGCGCTCCGCATGGCGGACGTGCCGGAGGGGACGCGGCTCGCGGGCGACCCCGCCTATCCCGTCATGGTCGTCGAGAACGTGGTCATGCTGCCGGGCGTCCCGCAGTTCTTCCGCGCGCAGTTCGACGCCTTCACGGCGGTCCTCGACGCGCCGCCGTTCCGGCTCGCCTCCGTGTACCTCGGCATCGCCGAGGATCTCTTCGTCCAGGCGCTCGACCGCGTCGCGCGCGACCACGCCGACGTCGACATCGGCAGCTACCCGCGCTTCGACGACGCGGACCACCGGGTCAGGGTCACGTTCGAGGCGAAGGACGCCGCCCGCGTCGAGGCGGCGCTGCGTGCGTTCCTGGCCACGCTGCCCGACGGTGCCCTGCTGAGGCGCGAGGGCCCCTGAACGCATTGCCCTTCAGGCGATGGCCAGGTGCAGCCGCTCGCGGAGCCGGAGGTGCTTCTCGCTCGCCGTGAAGCAGAGGAGCTGCCCCAGGCCCGGGCTCGCGCGGACCGCCGCCGCCACGCCCGCGGCGTCCGGCGCCGTGGCGCCGCCTTCGCGCAGGAGGAGCCCGAGCGCGGCGGGGACGTCGGCCGCGAGGAGGAGCCCCACGCGGTCGGCGGTGGCGCCCAGGGCGGCGCGCCAGTCGGCCACGTCCTGCGGACCCGCGCGCACGAGCGCGCGCACCGGCTCGTCGAGCGCCTTCCGGATCCTGCGCGGGAGCGCGCGCGCGACGGCCCGGACGAGCGCGTCGGACGGGTTCCCGAGCGCGGCGGAATCAGGCTCGACCTGCCGGACCACCGCCGCCATGAGGTCCCCCAGCGCGCCCGGCTCGAGGCGTGCGGCGAGGCCGGAGCGCGCGCGCAGGCGCGCCGTGGCGCGGGCGAGCAGGAAGCGCTGCTCCGGAACGGAGTGGCGCCGCGCCAGGTCGGCGCCGGCGCGCACCGCGGGCGGGTCGCCAGGCTCGAGCCAGAGCTCCGCGCCGTCGCCGCCATGCCGCACCGGGAACGGCGCGATGGCGACGTTCCCGCAGAGCTCGGCGACGAGGCGCGACAGCGGCTGTGCGCCCTTCAGCTTCTCCCGTGTCGGCAAGGGGAGCTCGACCGCCTCGGCGAGGGCGTCGCCCACGAGCGACAGGATCTCGGAGAGCCGCCCGCGATCGTCCGGGTGGTGCAGCGAGAGCCACTCGCCCGGGGCGAGCGCCTGGGAGCTGCTGGATGGCGCCTGCAGCGCGTTGTGGGCGTAGTAGGCGCCGTCCGAGGCGGGATCCGACGCCATCAAGAAGCGCAGGACGCCCGCCACGACGAAGGCGCGATCGTGCGCGCGCCCGTCGTGGAACAGGTGGTAGAGCGCGCGCCAGCTCGCGAGCCGCGCC
>Ga0137373_10005448_pt1 | contig 13765 bp, 9 predicted proteins | sample SagtaG_5_FD_104912 | JGI IMG/M metagenome (GOLD analysis project Ga0137373, IMG submission 104912) | Vadose zone soil microbial communities from Sagehorn Ranch, Mendocino, California, USA - Sage1_R_80_16 metaG | ecosystem: Environmental > Terrestrial > Soil > Vadose zone | place: USA: California...
CCAGCGTTCCAAGGCGCGTGCTTCGACTCCGCGCCCGCTGATGCGGGCGCTACGCTCAGCACGAACGGGGGTTCTGGTGATCGCGAATCGTGCTCGCCCGTTTAGCGATCTCGCTCGCCGCCCGGGCCTGAGACGGGTTCAAACTGTCCACCGCCGGATCAAGCGCAGGTGGGGCGGCGGTCTCGTGGTCCATGTCTCCATGGTCACCCCCGAGAGCGACGTGTGGGACCGCGAGCGCCGGCTCTTCAGAGGAGAGAAGATCTACAGCGACGCGACGTCGAGGCTGGTCACCACGCACTGAACGCGAAATGCGCGACTCCGAGCCCGAAGAAGGCGCGCTCGGGCGACCGGGTCAGCGGGCCGTCCGCCAGAGCTCGGCGAGATCGGCGGGGAGGCGCGCCGCGATCGCGTCCGCGTCTTCGGGCGAGAGCACCGCGCGCGCGGCGGCGAACACCGCGCGCACGTACGTGGCCGCCACGTAGGGCGGATGCTGGATGAGACGCGACGCCTCGAGGAGGTAGTCGCCCGCGCCGGACGGCGCCCGCACCCGGGCGCCGAGCGCGAAGGCGGGTGCGGCGAGCTCGCGCGCGAGCGGGAGCGGAAGGTGCGCGAGGAGCGCGCCGAGCGGCGGTCCGTCGAGCGCCGATCGCAGCGGGGACACGACCGCGAGCACCACCTTGTGCAGGTCCACCTCGGAGCCGAGCCGCGCCGACAGCGCGTCGAGCAGCTCGCCCGTGCGCGCGACGGGCACCCACTCGGCCCGGCCGTCGACGTCGGCCGGCCCGACGATGCCGGGGAGCGGCGGGCCGACGCCGCCCCGCACGAGATACGGATCGCTCATGCCCTCACAACATGGCGCCGCCCCCGCCGCGGGGAAGGCACCATCTTCGGCCTTCAGGTCACTTCGGCCGGTTCTCCGGCGGCAGCGCCGCGGCGATCGCGCTGCGGGCCGCCTCGCGCAGCCCGTCCACCGTCGCGTGGGCGCCGGCCGGGATCGCGGGAAGCACCCGCACCCTCGCGTGCATCGGCCCGCGGAAGGCGAGCCCGTGCTTGGGGAGCGCCTCGCCGGTGCCGGAGACGACGATCGGGATCACCGGGCAACCGGCGTCGAGCGCGAGCCGGAACGCCCCGTCCTTGAACGCCTGGAGCCGGCCGTCCCGTGAGCGGGTCCCCTCGGGGAAGAGGAGGACCGGCGTGCCCCGGGCGAGGTGGCGGCGGCAGTGATCCATCATCTTGCGGACCGACTCCGGGTCGCCGCGCCGGATCGGCACGTAGTCGTTGATCGTCATGTTCCAGCCGACCACCGGCACCCGGAACAGCTCGGCCTTCGCGACCCACTTGAACGGGCGGAAGAGGGCGTAGAGGACGAGGATGTCGAGGAGCGACAGGTGGTTCGCGACGAGCACCGCCGGCCCCTTCCACGGGATGCGGCGGCGCCCCTCGACGCTGAGGCGCCAGATCGGGTTCATCACCACGTAGAAGCTTCCCCACGCGCACGAGTAGACGTGCAGCGCGACGCGGCGCCGGTCGAACCACGCCGTGGCGAGGAAGACGAGCAGCGCGCCGGCGAAGAGGAAGGGCATCGTGAGGACCGCGAAGCCCCAGTAGAGGACGGAGAAGACGCGCACGGCGCGCATCCTCGCCTCTCCCCGCGCGACCGGCAAGCGATCGGCGGGATGCGGTCGGCGGCGGGAAAGGGCCTGCTCGCCGCCCCGCCTGTCGCCCGCGCGCCCGGGCGAGCCGCCGCTCCGACGAGGAGTCCGCGATCGCCGTGGCGCGTCATTTGCCGGTCGCGTTTTCCGCCCCGTAGCGCTTGCCCACGGCCCGGGAACTTGTCAGAATTTGGCGCTTTTTTCGACCCGTCCACTCCGGTTCACCGCTCGGCTCGCCGACGGAGCCGAGCCGGAGCGACGCCACGCACAAAGCGGACGTTCACTTCCCGAGAGGAACGAGCCCATGCCCACGAAGACGCTGAAGCCCATCCTCACGAACCCGCTCGATCCCGTCGAGAAGGTCGAGTTCACGATCCCGGGCGAGATCTCGCGCGCCACGGGCGGCTACGAGGAGGCGATGAAGGAGGGGCACGACCTCATCCAGCGCCCCATGAAGTCGGTCTCGGCCGACCAGATCGAGAAGCAGCACGCGAAGGGACGGATGACGGTGTGGGAGCGGATCCGGGTCCTCACGGACAAGGAGCCGAACGTCCTCTTCCAGAACTGGGGCAAGAACCTCGACGGCGCCTCGCTCGTCACGGCGATCCTGAACGTCGGCGGCCGCGACGTCGCCTGCTACGGCCACGACTTCACCGTGCGCGCCGGCTCGATCGACGCGACGAACGGCTCGAAGCTCGCGCGGCTGTTCCGGCTCGCGGGCGAGAAGGGGATCCCGCTCATCGGCATGAACGACTCCGCCGGCGCCTTCGTGCCGGCCGGCGTCGGCGGCCTCGACGGCTACGCCGAGGCGTTCACCGCGCTGCGCAAGATCAGCGGCGTCGTCCCCTCGATCATGTGCATGTTCGGCTTCAACGCCGGCGGCGGCTCGTACCTGCCGCGCCAGGGCAGCTTCGTCATCCAGCCGAACGACACCTTCTTCGGGCTCACCGGCCCCGGCGTCGTGAAGTCGGTGCTCGGCGAGGAGATCACGCCCGAGGACCTCGGCGGCCCCAAGGTCCACGGCCAGTCGGGCGTCGCCGACCTCACCGTCGCGGACGAGCTCGCCGCCCTCCGGCAGGCGGTGCGGCTCCTCGCGTATCTCCCGGACAACAACTCCGTCGCGCCCCCGTTCGAGGAGACGAGCGATCCCATCGACCGCAAGACCTGGGAGATCAACACCCTCCTCAAGAAGTGCTTCAACTCGCCGACCGGGTTCAACACGCCCTTTGACGTGTCGATCATCATCCAGCAGGTCTGCGACTACGGCGACTACTACGAGATCCAGCCGGAGCGCGCGAGGGAGGTCGTCACCGCGTTCGGCCGCCTCGGCGGGCACGTCGTCGGCTTCGTGGCGAACAACAGCGCGGTCGCCTCCGGCCAGATCGACTGCGACTCCGCGGTGAAGATCGCGAGGTTCGTGCGCTTCTGCAACATCTACAACATCCCCATCATCTTCATGGAGGACACGACGGGCTTCCTCCCCGGCCGCGAGCAGGAGGCGCGCGGGATCGTGCAGGCGGGTCGCTCGATGCTCGACGCGATCGTCGACGTTCGCACCCCGCGCATCCTCCTCATCCTGCGGAACGCCTTCGGCGGCGCGTACGCGTCCTACAACAACTACCCGACGGATGCCGACCTCGTGCTCGCGCTCCCCACCACCCGGCTCGCGGTGATGGGGCCGGCGGGCAAGGAGTTCGTCTACAAGGACGAGCTCCGCAAGATGCGGGGGCAGGCGGCGGAGATGGTGAAGAAGGGGATCCAGCAGCGCACCGCGGCGGGGGCCGACCCTGCGGCGGCGAAGAAGGACGCGGAGAAGGAGGCGGGCGATTGGCTCAAGGCGGAGGAGGCCGCCCTGAACCGCCGCTATGAGAAGGAGCTCATGAACCCGAAGGAAGGGCTCACCCTCGGCTCGATCTCCTCGCTCGTCATGCCGACCGACCTGCGCAGGGTCCTCGGCGAGAACATCAAGTTCCTGCTCCGTCACTACAAGCCGTCGCCGATGAGCGGGCCGCAGCGCGAGTTCCACTAGCCCGGCGAACCCGAACACGGATCCAGACTGGAGACGACACCGATGGCCACCACCATGGACTGGTACAAGGGCAATCCGCTCACGCACCGCGACCGCCGCCTGGGCAAGTCCGCCTCCGCGTGGGCGCGCTCCTTCGCCTGCGAGGACCTGAGGCCGCTCATCGTCTGCCGCGGACCGATCCGCAAGGAGGCGATGGACGTCTTCGAGGAGATGGGGATCACCCACTACGGGATCCTCCTCTCCGAGAAGGACTCCATCACCTACGCCAACGCGCTCGCGCCCGAGCTTCGGCAGCTCATCGACACGAGCCGCGTCCACCGCGTGCCCGACTACACCGGCGCGACGAAGGAGGAGCGCGTCGAGCGGATGAACCAGATCGTCCAGATCGCGCGGGACAACGGGTACGACTCCGTCTTCGCGGGCTACGGCTTCATGGCCGAGGACGAGGAGTTCGTCGCCACCCTCGAGCGGGCCGGCCTCAAGTTCATCGGGCCGAACTCGGTCACCCAGGCGCGCGCCGGCAAGAAGGACGAGGCGAAGCGCACGGCGGTCGAGGTGAAGGTCTCGACGACGCCGGGCATCAACAACGTCACCGCCCGCACGCTCGTGCAGAAGCACGGGAGCCGAAAGGCGCTCCTCGCCATCGCCGAGGCGGAGGGGCTCGCCGTCGACCGGAAGGTGCTCTCGAACGAGAAGCTCTCGCTCGAGGACCTCGCCGACCAGATCCTCGCCGCCGCGTACGCGAAGGGGATCGACCTCTACACGATCGACGAGCTCGGCGCGCAGGTGCAGCGCGAGGTCGCCCGGATGTTCCAGGAGTTCCCGAACAGCCGCGTCCGCCTGAAGGCGATCGGCGGCGGCGGCGGCAAGGGCCAGCGCATCCTCGGCGGCGCGCTGCTCGCGGCGAAGACCCCGGACGCGAAGCTCGTGGCCGAGGCGGCGGCGGAGGCCCCCGCGATGGTGCGCGAGGTCCTCTCCGAGGTGAAGGCGACCGGCGTCGGCGACAACAAGAACGTCCTCATCGAGCTCAACATCGAGCAGACCCGTCACAACGAGATCCAGCTCCTCGGCAACGGGAAGTGGTGCATCTCCCTCGGCGGCCGCGACTGCTCGCTCCAGATGCACGAGCAGAAGCTGCTCGAGATCTCGGTGACGCAGGAGGGCCTCGCCGCGGCCATCGCGAAGGCGGAGAAGGCCGGCAAGAAGGACGAGGCGGCCGCGCTCCGCACCGATCTCGAGATCCTGAAGCGGATGGAGGACGACGCGGCCCGCTTCGGCGCGGCGGTCGGCCTCGACTCCGCCTCGACGTTCGAGTGCATCGTCGACCGCGACCGGTACTACTTCATGGAGGTCAACACCCGCATCCAGGTCGAGCACCGGGTCACCGAACTCTGCTACACGCTCCGCTTCACGAACCCGGCCGACCCGAAGGACGCGTTCGTCGTCGAGTCGCTCGTCGAGGCGATGGCGCTCCTCGCCCGCCATGGGGTCCGGCTGCCGAAGCCGGAGCGGGTCGCGCGGTTCCCCGCGTCGGCGGAGGCGCGCCTCAACGCCACCGACGCATCGCTCTCGCCGCACGCGGGGGGGCTCATCCGCTTCTGGTCGAAGCCGATCGAGGGCGAGATCCGCGACGACCAGGGCCTCAGCATGCCGAACCCCGACACGGGCATGTTCATGCGCTACAGCGTGGCGGGCGCGTACGACTCGAACATCGCGCTCCTGCTCACGAACGGCGAGGACCGGCTCGCGAGCTACATCCAGCTCTCGAAGGTCCTCGGCCAGATGAGCCTGCGCGGCGTGAACCTCGCGACGAACCTCCAGTTCCACTACGGGCTCGTCAACTGGTTCATCGGGCAGAACGTGATGGCCAAGCCGACGACCCGCTTCGTCGTGCCCTACCTCACGCTCGTCGGCCAGCTGAAGGACGAGGGGAACAAGCTCGACACCGCGTTCGCCTTCCAGGAGATGAAGAAGCACTACGTCGCGAAGATGGCGGCGGAGGCGCCGAACGACCCCTCCATCATGAAGGCGATGTCGGACGTGATCGACCGGAAGTACACGCTGCTCACCCGGGCCATGGACAAGCTGCTCGAGGATCCGCACCTGCTCTCCGGCTGGCTGAGCCTGAACCGCAAGAACTACCGGATCGAGAACGGAAAGGTGGTCTGGGTCCGCAATCCCCTCGGCGTGCTCAGCGACACGTACGTGTACCTGAACATGGGGTGGAACCCGAAGAAGCCCGCCGCCGAGGTCATCTGGCAGCACGACCACGAGCTGCTCCAGCGGGCGATCCGCTTCTACCAGGAGCTCCGCAAGACGTTCGGCCTGCGCAAGGAGGAGTTCTTCAAGCTCGCCGAGATCCTGAAGAGCGAGGCGCCCCAGGGCGGCTACGACGCGGCGACCTGGGACAAGATCCGGGCCGCGCACCTCGGCTTCGAGGCGGGGAACGAGCTGCTCGGCCTCCTCTTCATGCTCGCGGAGAGGGTGAGCTTCTTCGACTTCCGCGTGGAGCAGAACCTCGACGTCACCATCCCCGCGCACCTGCACGACCCCGAGCTCCAGGCCCGCATGAAGAAGGTGCTCGTGCCGCCGCCGTCGACGAAGGCGGACGAGCTCGTTGCGCCGTACGGAGGCATGTTCTACCGCCAGGAGGCGCCGGGCCGTCCGCCGTTCGTATCCGAGGGCCAGCACTTCGACAGGGGCCAGGCGCTCTACATCATCGAGGTCATGAAGATGTTCAACACCGTGCGCGCGCCGTTCTCCGGCACGATCGACAAGATCGTCATGAGCGGCAGCGACGGGACGGTCGTCCAGAAGGGACAGCCGCTCTTCAAGATCACGCCGGACGAGAGGTTCGAGCCGGTCGATCCGAAGAAGGTGGAGAAGGAGCGGCGCAGCCGGACGAGCGAGCTCCTCAAGGCGGTGGTGATGTCGCCACGCGAGAAGTTCTACGACGTGGAGCCAAAGGACGTCGACGCCGAGGATGACCGCGCGCGGATGTCCATCGCCGCGGTGTGAACGGGGTTCCTCGTGGACGTGGTCGTGGACTTCGACCTCGACTTCGACTTCGACCTCAAACGGGTCTAGGTCGAGAACCAGGTCCAGATCCAGGACCAGGACCAGGACCAGGTCCAAGTCAGCATCTCCGAGAATCCGTTTGTACCGCCGGCCAGGCGGTTGCCGCGCCGCGTCGAAGGCCCGTGACACGGGCGTGACAGGGGCGTTCTACGCTGCCTCCTCCGCTGTACGCCCGCGTCATCGGGAGAACGATCCATGGCCACCAGCTCGCCCGTCGTTCCCGACGAGACCTCGCCGTCGCCGCGCCTCGACTGCGCCGCGATCAGGGCGATCGTCGCCTCGGGGCGGAGGCTCCTCGTGCAGGGCGCGATGGGCATCCACGCGTCGGACGGGATCGCTGGCAAGGTCGCGTCCCACCGCGGCGCCCGCCTCGTCGGGGCCGGCACGATCTCAGCGGTGCTCAAGACCACCGACCAGCTGCGCGCCGAGATCCGCAGCGCGAAGCTCGAGGCCCCCGGCGGCTACGTCGGCGTGAACCTCATGGCCGCCATCAACAAGGCGGACTTCGAGTCCCACGCGCGCCTCGCGATCGAGGAGAAGGTCTCGTTCATCGTGCAGGGCGCGGGCATCTCGCGCGAGATCGTGCGCTGGTGCAAGGAGGGGGGCGTGCCCTTCGCAGGCATCGTGTCCTCCGGCCGGCTCGCCGCGATGTACGAGAAGTGGGGCGCGGACTTCCTCGTCGCCGAGGGCGCCGAGGCGGGCGGCCACATCGGCGACATCGGGCACCCGCTACCGGCGCTCAACGCCGAGGTGCTCGCGGCGACGTCCCTGCCGGTCGTAGCCGCGGGCGGCGTCGACGCGGCGGACGTGGCGCATTTCCTCGCCGCCGGCGCGGCGGGCGTCCAGATGGCGACGCGGTTCCTCGCCTGCAGCGACGGCGAGGTGCACCCCGCCTTCAAGGCGATGCACCTCGGCAAGACCGCCGAGGACGTCACCATCATCACGAGCTGCGTGAAGGGCATGAACGCGCGGGCGGTCCGGAACGCCTTCACGGACCGGCTCGCTCGCGGCGAGGCCGTGCCGCCGCGGTCGAAGGCCTGGTGGTTCGGCAAGGACGGCTACATGGGGCGCCGCAAGGCGTGCGTGGAATGCCTCGGCGAGACGGTCTGCAAATGTCGCGCGAGCGGCTTCAAGGAGAGCTTCTGCATCACCGACGCGCTGCTCGCCGCGGCGATCAAGGGCGACGTCGAGAATGGTCTCTTCTACACGGGCCAGAGCCTCGTCAGGATCGGCGAGCGGACGCTCGCGGAGCTCCCCACCGCGGCGCAGATCCTCGCGAGCCTCGAGGCGCGGCTCGCCGCCGGCGAGGCGGTGCGCGTGCCGGCGGTGCCGGCCGTCCACGAGGCCGCCGCGTAGCCAGCGCAGGCGCCCGAGGTTGACCGCGATCAACGCTGGGTGACGCCGGCCCCGCGGGCGCATCTCGACCTCCGATTCTTTTTCGGCTACGACTTCTGATGTCCACCGCGGACGGACCGGTGGACCGAACGTCACTGCCGGCGGATCGAGCTCGAGAAGAGAGACGTGAATGGCGAACGGAACCGTGAAGTGGTTCAACGACGCGAAGGGGTTCGGCTTCATCACGCAGGACGACGGTGGTGAGGACGTGTTCTGCCACTACAGCGCGATCACGGGCGACGGCTTCAAGAGCCTCTCCGAGGGTCAGAAGGTGGAGTTCGAGGTCGTGAAGGGGCCGAAGGGCCTCCAGGCCGCCAGCGTGAAGAAGGCCTAGCGACCGCGCGGCCGATCGCTCCACGGGCCCGGTTCCTCGCGCGAGGGGCCGGGCTCGCGTGCTTCAGGAACGCTCCGCGGCCGCTCGGCCGGTGCGTTGCGGCGCCGGCGGCGGGAACGCAGGGTGACGGGCGGAGGGGATGCCCATGGCCATGCGCACCCACGAGCTGCACCCGTCGACCGTGCACGCGCCCCTGGTGCTCCTGCCCGCGACGGCGATCCTCGACCTCCTCGCCGCGCTGCGACCGCTGGATCGCCGCCTCGACCGGACCGCCCGTCGCCTCTGGTGGGGGACCGCGGGCGCCGCGCTGTTCGCAGGCCTCGCCGGGATGGCCGCGTCGCAGGAGATCGAGCTCCGCGACGATCGCGCGCGCGACATGATGTTCCTGCACGGGATCGGGAACTTGGGCCTCGTGGTCTCGGCCTTCGGCGTGGCCGCCTGGCGCGCGCGGAACCGCGCCTCGCTGACCTCGGCGGCGGCGGGGCTGCTCGCAACGACCGCCGCGCTCTACACCGCCTACCTCGGCGGAGAGCTCGTCTACTCGCACGGCGCCGGGGTGAAGGCGCTCGGCGGGGCCGCGGCAGAGGCGCCCGCGCTCTTTTCCCGGACGGCGCCAGGCCGACTCGCGCGCGACGCCGGGCGCGGCCTCCGCTGGCTCCTCTCGCGCGGCCGCCGGGCCGTGACTGGACGCCAGAAGATCGAGCGGACGGCGCTCGGGCCGATCGCCGAGGTCGGTACGGGCGCCGAGCCCCCAGGACCTTAGCGACCGAAGTCGGAATCAGAGCGGAAGGTTGCCGTGCCGCCTCGGCGGGCTCGCGCGCCGCTTCGTCCGGAGCATCTCGAAGGCGCGGATGACCCTGGGGCGGGTCTCCTCCGGCTTCATCACCTCGTCCACGTAGCCGAGCTCCGCCGCCTTGTACGGGTTCGCGAGCTCGTCCCGGTACCGCTGCACGAGGCGGGCGCGCTCCGCCACCGGATCCTTCGCCGCCTGGATCTCCTTGCGGAACACGATGTGGACCGCGCCCTCCGGGTTCATGACCGCGATCTCCGCGGTGGGCCAGGCGAGGTTCACGTCGGCGCGGAGGTGCTTCGAGGCCATCACGGCGTAGGCGCCGCCGTACGCGCGGCGCGTGATGACCGTGACCTTCGGCACGGTCGCCTCGGCGAAGGCGTAGAGGAGCTTCGCCCCGTGCTTGATGATCCCGCCCCACTCCTGCCCGGTGCCGGGGAGGAACCCGCCGACGTCCACGAAGGTGAGGAGCGGGACGTTGAAGGCGTCGCAGCACCGCACGAAGCGGGCCGCCTTGAGCGAGGCGTCCACGTCGAGCACGCCGTCGAGCACCGCCGGCTGGTTCGCGACGATGCCGACCGGACGCCCGTTCAGGCGCGCGAAACCGACGAGGACGTTGCCGGCGAAGTGCTCGCCGACCTCGAAGAAGCGGTGGTCGTCGACCGTCGCCTTCACCACCTCGCGCATGTCGTACGGCTTCGACGGATCGTCGGGGACGATGGTGCGCAGGAGGTCGTCGCGCCGCGAGACGTCGTCCGAGCACGCCTGCGCCGGAGGGTCCTCCCGGTTGTTCAGGGGGAGGTACGCGAGGAGCTCGCGCACCGCCTTCAGCGCCGCGTCCTCCGAGTCGTGGGCGAAGTGGGCGACGCCGGAGCGGGTGACGTGCACCTTCGCGCCGCCGAGCTCCTCGAGCGTCACCTCCTCGTTCGTCACCGATCGGATGACGTCGGGTCCGGTGGTGAACATGTACGAGGTGTCCTTCACCATGAAGATGAAGTCGGTGATGGCCGGCCCATACGCCGCGCCCCCGGCGCACGGCCCGAGGATGACCGACACCTGCGGGACGACACCGGAGGCGAGCGTGTTCCTGAGGAAGATGTCGGCGTAGCCGGCGAGCGCGACCACGCCCTCCTGGATGCGCGCGCCGCCGGAGTCGGCGAGGCCGATGACCGGGCAGCCGACCTCCAGGGCGAGGTCCATCACCTTGCAGATCTTCTCGGCGAAGGCGCCGGAGAGCGAGCCGCCGAACACCGTGAAGTCCTGGGCGAACAGGAACACCTGCCGGCCCCCGACGAGCCCGTAGCCGGTGACGACCCCGTCGCCGAGGACCTTCTGCTTCTCCATGCCGAACTCGGCGCAGCGATGGGTCTTGAACTTGTCGACCTCCACGAACGAGCCGGGGTCGAGCAGGATGTCGATCCGCTCGCGCGCGGTGAGCTTGCCCGCCTCGTGCTGCTTCTGGATGCGCGCCTCGCCGCCTCCCTTCTCGGCCTGGGCGTTCAGCCGGTCGAGGAGGGCGCGTCCGGGGTCGGGATCGATCGGATCGTGCATTCGTTCACCCGTCAGCGCCGTGCCTCGGCAGCTCGACCCAGCTGGTGGTCGTCATCATAGGATGTGGCCGGAGCGGGACCACCACCCTGCCCACGCGCGCGCCGCCTTCTCGCGCTCGGCCGCGGGCATGTCGGCGGAGTAGGCAACGGGCGGGGGCGCCGCGAGCGAGAGCTCCACCGACGCCGCGACGCGCGTGTCGCGATCCGGGCTGCTGAGCCCCGAGAAGAGCCACTCCGCCCGGCCTCGGCCGCGGTTCTCCTTCCACCAGGCGAGCCAGCGGCGGGCGTCGGGCCCGAGCCGCTGCAAGGTGATCCCGGCGAGCGCGCCGGCGGCCTCCTGCGCCGTCTCGGGCTCGCTCGTCTCGAGGACCTGGATGAGGAGCGGGACCGCCTCGACGTCGCGGAGCGCGCCGATGGCCCGTGCGGCGCGGCTCGCGCGACCGGAGATGCCCGAGAGGAGCGCGCGGCGGAGCTTCTCGGCAGCGGGACGAACGGAGGGATCCCGCCGCCGGTTCTCGAGCGCGGCGCACGCGGCCGCCGCCGCGACTGGATCCGACTCGAGCGCCCGGTCGGCCAGCGCGACGAGGGTCGCGGGCTCCGGCGGCTTCGCGACCGGTGGGGGGGCCGCCGGCGTCGGGGCGGGCGGGCGCGAAGGCGCGGCGCTCTGCGGCGCGGGCGCGGGCGGCGGCTCCTCCTCGGCCCGCGGCTCGGCCTCGTCCACCCGCGGACCCTGTTCCTCGAGCGTCTCGCCGAAGAACTGCTCCTCCAGGGCGGCGAACGAGTCCGCTACCCTGGGCGGCGGAGACTCCGTCGCCGCGGGTGCCGGCTCCGGCGCGGCGGCCGGTTCGCGGCTCTCCTCCGCCGCGCTCGGCTCCTCGATCGGGCCCGGCCCCGCGCGCGCTTCCTCGGCGCCCTGGCCTGGGTCGGCCCGCTCCGCCGAAGGCTTCCGTCCGGTCGGAGATCCCTCGCCGGACGCCGGAGGCACCGCAGACGATTCGAGGGGCGCAGCCGGCGTTACGCGGGACGGAGACCGGCGGGGTCGCTGCCTCTTGCGATCGCGGATGATCCGCTCGAAGGACGGGCCGACCGTGGACAGGAACAGGAGCAGGTCGCCGAGCCGGCGCGCAGCGACCGGCGCCTCGCCGTTGTCGGCGTACAGGATGACGACCGGCCGATCGCGCAGGAGCACCGGGTAGACGAGGACGGTGCGCGGTGCGCGGCCGAGACCGTGCAGCACGGCGTCGGTGCCGGCGACGCCCGCGGCGACCGGGCCGAGGTACGGGCTCTGCGTGTCGATGACGGTCTTGAAGATCCCGGGGTCGCTCGACCAGATCGCGACGGTCCGGACGCGATCGCGCGCCTCCTCCATCCCCAGCGCGTCGTGCCCCGCCACCGCGTCGTGCGTCACGGCGAACATCGCCGCGAACTCGAAGAAATCGCGGGCGTAGCGGAGCGCCACGAGCACCACCTCGTCACGGTGGCGGGCGGACGCGAGCGCGGCGCGGGCGTCCTCGAGCGTCCAGTGCGGCGGCGCGGTTCGATCGAGGACGGGGGGCGGCTCGCTCGCGCCGTCGCCGCCCTCGGGCTCCTCCCCCGCGACGCGCCCCGGCACGGCATCGTCGACCGCGATCTCCATGTCGTCGAAGAAGGCCTCGAGCGCCTGCGCCAGGGCTGCCGCGAGCGGCTCGAGCGGCTCGGACTCGTCGCGCGCGAAACCGGCCGAGGCGGGCGGCGGCGGACGCGGTGCCGGGCCGGCGGCCTCCGGCGCGGCGGCGCCGGCGGGCGGCGGCGCCGCCCCCGAGGCGACCGCAAGGGCGGCGAGGCGCGGCGAGAGCTGGCCCCCGTAGAGCCGCTGGATCAGCTCTCGTACCCGCCACTCCGGGCCGACGTGGGCGGTGAGGTGGAGGGACAGCATGAAGCTGATCTCGTCGAGGAGCCCCACGTCCACCGGATAGGTCGCGACGAGCGAGAGCTCCCGCCCCTCGAGGGCGAAGGGCGCGAGGCCGTGCCGTTCGGCGACGCGCGACGGGAACACCCGCCGCGCCCGCGCGTCGTTCCCGCTCCACGCCGTCTCGGGGGCCGCGGGCAGCTCCGCCGCGCGCGCGAGGTAGCCGACCAGCTCGGCCTCGCCGATCGCCCGCTCCTCGAGGAGCGCGGTGTCGAGCGCGCCGCCCGCCTCGCGCTGACGCGAGACGGCCCGCTCGACGAGGTCGGCGGGCACCGCTCCTTCCTCGACGAGGAGCGCGGCGAGTTCCTTCGGCACGGGTCGGTTCTAGGACCCCCCAGGGCGAGGGTCAAGGAGCCTTCACGACCCAGGTGCGCGCGAGGAAGTCGTGGAGGGCGCGGCCGCTGCGGGTGAAGAGCGCGAGGAGGAACCCGAGCCCGAGGAACGCGGCGGAGAGGACGGCGAGCGCGGAACGGGCCGCGCTGCGCGCGGGCGACGGGGGGCGGCCGTCGGGGCCGACGACGCGGAGGGCGAGGAGCCGCTTCCCCAGCGTCGCGCCCGCGAGCGCGTGGGCGAGCGTCGCGTACACCGCGAGCGCGAGCGCGACCGCCCCGGCCAGCGACGCCGCGATCACGCGCTCGCGCGCGAGGAGGTCGAGGAACCCGTCGAGGCCCGTCGCGGGCGCGGGCAGGTTCGCCTCGGCCTGGCGGAGGAGGTTTCGGCCGAGGGCGACCCCCCCGCCCACGAACGGGAGCGCGTCGATCGCCCAGGCCGCGGCGCGCCGCCACTCCGGCGCGCGCTCCACGTGGACCTCGAGCGCCTCCTCGTCGGCGTCGGGGAGCGCGTCGCCCGCGGCGAGCGCGTCCGGCGCGGTGAGGGCGCCGGCGGGCGCGACCGCCGCGGAACGGATGTCCCAGTGCGACCGCTCGAGCGCGGCGAGCTCGCGCACCGCCGCCCGCGCGGGCGCCTCGTCCGGGCGGCGCGGCGGCACC
>Ga0137373_10005455_pt1 | contig 13746 bp, 10 predicted proteins | sample SagtaG_5_FD_104912 | JGI IMG/M metagenome (GOLD analysis project Ga0137373, IMG submission 104912) | Vadose zone soil microbial communities from Sagehorn Ranch, Mendocino, California, USA - Sage1_R_80_16 metaG | ecosystem: Environmental > Terrestrial > Soil > Vadose zone | place: USA...
CCACGCCGTGCAGGTCCGCCGGTACGCCTCGAGGGTGAGCTCGGCGGCGGTCGACCACGACAGCGTGCGCGCCGCCGCCGCGCAGCGCTCGCGCGCCGCACCCCACGCGCGCGGCTCCAACGCAGCGAGCACCGCGCGCGCGAGCGCCGCCGGGTCCGCCGCAGGGGCCACGACCCCGATCCCCTCTCGCCGGACCTGCTCGCCCAGCGCCCCGACGTCGGTGACCACCGCCGGGACCCCGTACCCGATCGCGAGGTGGAGCACGCCGCTCTGGGCGTGGAACTCGGTGTACGGCAGCACCGCGAGCGAGGCGCCGCCGTACAGCGCCGCGATCTCCGCCTCGGGAATCACGCGATCGAGGAGGGTGACCGGGAGCCGCTCCGTCTCGACCCGGTGCCGGACCTCGCGGGCGAGGGACGCGTCCGGGAAGCCTCCGGCGAGGACGGCCCGCTGACCCGGCAGGTGACCGAGCGCGTCGAGCAGCAGGTGCACGCCCTTGTTCCGGCGCATCACCCCGAAGAGCAGGAGATAGCCGTCGCGCCGGGGCCCGGACGAGTCCGCCCCGTGGCCGGTCCAGACGCCGTGCGGGATCACGAGGACGGGCGGCGCCGCGGGGCCGAGCTCGCGCGCGAGCTGCTCCTTGAGGCCGGAGGAATGCACGAACAGCGTCGCGCACTGCATCCACCCGAGCCGGGAGGAGAGATCGTTCAGCCGCCGAACCGCCGGGATCGGGTAGGTGTGCGGGCGCAGGTTGTGGACGGTCGCCACCGGCAGCACCCCCGCTGCGCGGGCGCGCCGGAGGTGCAGCGGCGACCCGAAGGGCTCCTCCTGGTAGTGCAGGACGTCGACGCCCCCGCGCCCCCGCACCCAGCGGAGCACCGCCTCCTCGCGGCGCGCGTAGTGGAGCGTCCGGCCGACGGCCCAGTGGATGCGGCTCGGGAACGTGCTCGGGTCCGCGAGCGGCGGCAGCACGTCGGCGATCTCGTAGGCCGCCGTTCTGAACTCGGGGGCGAGATCGACGCTGGTGAGCAGGGTGAGGCTCAGCTCCGACGGGGAGGCCGCCGCCCGGAGCGCGGTCATGAGCTCCCACGTGTAGCGCGGGTGCCCGCCGGTCGCGCTCGGCGTCAGCATGACGACGTCCATGGCGCGCGGTCTCACGGTTGCCTCGCCTCCCTGCTCATGACGTCACCCCGACTCGAGCCCACGCCGCCGCGGCGCGGGAGGACAGCGCCTCGCGCGCCTCCGCGTCGAGCAGCCGCCACGCCATTGCGCCGCCGGCCGCGAGCGCGACGACGGACCAGCCGAGCCGCAGCGCGAGCGCCACGGGCGCGGCGGCCCCGGCCAGCGTGACGACGCCGAGCGCCACGAGCAGCGCGTACAGCCGGCCCACGCGGCCGCTCGGGCCGAGGACACGGGTCGCCATCCAGACGAGCACCGCCCCGTCCACCGTCGCGCGGAGCAGCGTCGCGACCGCCGCGCCGTCGATGCCAGCCGCGTGGATCAAGGACGCGGCGAGCGCCAGGTGGAGCGGGATCTCGAGCGCGCGCAGCTTGCCCGTCCAGCTCGCGAACCCCGCGCTCTGAACCACCGAGAAGGCGAGCCAATCCATGCAGTTCATGAACGTGGCGAGCGCGATGATGCGCCCCGCGCGAGCGCCGTGCGACGCGAACTCCGGACCGAGCCACAGCTCGAGCGCCTCGGGCGCCACGGCCACGAGAACCGTCACGACGGGGAGCACCGCGGCCGCGATGAGCAGGATCGCGCGGTTTGCGAGCCGCGCGGCGCGCGCGCGGTCCGTTGAGAGCGCCTGCGCGAGCACCGGGAAGAGTACCTGGATGACGGCTCCGGGGATGACGGTCACGCGGGAGAGGACGTCCGCGGGCGTGGAGTAGAACGCGACCGCCGAGAGCGCAGCGAGGGACCCGAGGAAGTAGCGGTCGGCCTGCGCGAACAGCGGGCCCGGAACGTACGAGACCGTGACCCATCCCCCGAACACGAGGACGGCGCCCATCCCGGCGGCGCGGAGGCGCATCACGCGCATCGCGGGGACGACGTGGATCACGGACTGTATGAGGAGCAGCGTCCCCACGATCCGCAGCAGCACCAGCGCCGACACGATCCCGAGGAGTGAGGCGCCGAGGTGGAGCAGGACGGCCGGGAGCGCCAGGTTCAGGACGGTGATCGGGATCGAGACCCGGTTCGTGAGGTCGAATCGTCCGAAGGCCTCGAGGACCCCGCGCTGCCCGGAAGAGAGCATCACGAGCGGGACCGAGGTCGCGAGAATGCGCAGGGCCGAGGCGGTCTCGAGCCGGAGCGTGGCGTCGCCATGGGCGAGGCTCGCCGCGAGCGGGTCGGCGAACCACCAGACGGCCGCGCCCGCGAGGCCGCCCAGGGCGAGGATCGACGCGAGGGAGGTCCAGACCATGGACGCCTCGCGGGACGCGTCGGGCTCCTCGCGGACCGCAAGGAACCGGGTCAGCGCGCGCCCGATCCCCAGATCGAGGATCCCGATGGAGTTGATGAAGACCCACGCGAGCGAGAGCACGCCGAACCGGGCATTCCCGAGCCCGGCCACGATCACGGGGATGCAGACGAGGGCGGCGAGCGCCGGCGCCACGGCGCCGACGACGTTGAGCAGGAACCCCCTGCGAATCGCGCGCCCGCCGATCTGGCGGGACTCCGCGGCTCGTGCGCGCTCCACCGCGGCGGTCGCTCCGGGCGGGTTCGACGCCATCGCTCGCTCATCCGGCAGGGAGACCGCCTCCAGTCGTAACCGTTCACCTTGGGACCTGGCGCGTTGGCCCGGAACCCGCCTCGCGGGGGCTCGCGGCGCGACTCGCGCCTGCTGGGGGTCACGTCATCGGCGTGGGGTCCTCCCCGCGATCGCCGTCGTGGCACTCGCGGCGGAACGGAACGTCGGAGCCCGCCTCGCAGCGCCTAATGTGGAAGCTCACCGCGGAAAGCCTCGTCGAACGAGGTGAACGGGAGAGCGTCGAGCAGGCGCGCGAGCTTCCCGCGCATGGTCTGGCGGCGGAAGTTGAACTTCGCGCCGAGGAGCGCGGCGCGCGCGCCGCCGAGCAGGCCCGGCGTCGAGGGGTAGACGAGCGGCTCGCGACGGAACTCGTACGGGTGACAGTACGAGACGAACGGCAGCCCATCCGCGTGGACGGCGCGGACCGCACCCTCGATCACCTGGTACGGCAGGAGCCGGAAGTACCCGCCACCCGCGACAGGCACGTTCCGGCCCATCGCCCTCACCGTCGAGAGCGGCACCTCGAGGATCCGCCGACCGTTTCTCCGGATGCGCACCGGCGATCGTGGGAAACCCGGGATGCCGTATCGCGGACCGGCGATTGGGAAAACACTGCTGTCGTAAGCGAAACCGACGTCGGCGAGGGCGTCGAGCGCCCAGTACGTCGCCGGACGGATGCTGAAGTGCGGCGCGCGGTATCCCGCGATCGCCTTTCCGGCGAGATTGGAGAGCGTCTCGAACGACCGCGCCATGTCGTCGCGGAAGCCCTCCGGCGTCTTCTTGAATACCTGCTCGTGATCCCATCCGTGGCTCGCGATCTCGTGCCCCGCGGCGGCGATCCGGCGCACGAGGTGCGGATCTCGCCGTGCGACGGAGCCGAGGACGAAGAACGTCGCGCGCACGTTCTTGCTGCGGAAGAGATCCAGGAGGAAGAGCGCGTCGTCGACGCACGAGTCGTCCGACCAGTCCTCGAGATCGACGGAGAGGATGCTCGTCCTCGGCGGGACGCGGATCGCCTCGATGTCACCCGGCGAGTCCACCGTTCGACCGCCCGACACCGTGACGATGGCAGATCGCTCCAACGCTCGCCTCCGACTCGCCCGGGTAGCATGCCGGGTGTCCGCCCGGCGACGGGTGTTGGGTCCTCAGCTTGTGCGCGGGGTCGCGCGGGACAAGTACCCGCACGGCGAGCCATCGCCCGGCGCGTGGACGCGAGCGCGCGCATGGGTCTCGCGCACGGCGCGTGGATCGGGACGTCACGTCGCGCCACCGCAGAAGAGCCCCTGCGCGGAAGCCTGGCCGCCGGGAGGAAGCGCCATACCTTTGCAGCCGAACGCCAGCGCCCCGACGAGGAACGTTCACGACATGCCGACACCTTCGGAAGCCAAGGTCATCGAATCCATCGCGGAGGTCTTCGAGAACAAGGGCGTGAAGCCCCCGCCGCTCGGCGCCGAGACGAGGCTCGACGCCTCCCTCGGGCTCGACTCGCTCGACTTCGCGGAGCTGGTGGTGAGGCTCGAGGCGCAGTTCGGCGCCGATCCTTTCTCGCAAGGCGCTCCGACGCCCGTCAGGACGATCGGTCAGCTCGCGAAGCTGTACGAGGAGGCGCTGTACGAACAGGTGCAGTGAGCCTGGAGTCGAACCGTGCGGGAGGTGCTCCTTCAGAAGTCGCTGGCCGATCCTTCTCGCGCAGCGGTGGTGGCCGAGGGCGGGTCGGTTTCATGGGCCGAGCTCGTCGAGTTGACCGAGACGCACCGACGGCAGCTCGGACGGCTCGGGCGAGCTCGCGTGGGGGTTCGACTCGCCGGTTCGGCAGGGTGCTACGCGGCGCTGGCAGCGCTCGACGCGCTCCAGGCGGCCGTCGTCCTCTTGCGCGCGGACCTGGGCTGGGGAGAGTGCCGGCAGCTCGCGCTCGAGCTCGGGCTCTGCGCGATCGTCTCGGCCGCGGGGTCCGGCGGACGAGAGCCGAGGGTCGACGAGATCCAGCCGTGCGGCTCGGTGGGGCACCCGGGATCGGTCATCCTTCTCACCTCGGGAACGACCGGGAAGCCCAAGGCCGCGCGCCACACCTGGGCGAGCCTGGCGAGGCCCGTGCGTTGCGCGGATCCCGGCGAGGGGCGGACGTGGCTGCTCACGTATCGGCCGAACCTCTACGCGGGGCTGCAAGTCGCGCTGCAGTGCCTGACGAACCAGGGCACGCTCGTCGTCCCGCGGGCGGGGGCATCGCCGCCGGAGATCGCACGTCTGATGGCGGAACACGGCGTCGAGTTCGCCTCCGCCACCCCGTCGTACTGGCGGCGACTCCTCCTGTTCGCGGACGCCGACGTCCTGCGTCGCGTTCCGCTCCGGCAGGTGACGCTCGGAGGCGAGCTCGTGGACCAGCAGGTGCTCGACGGACTGTCGACGCTGTTCCCGGCAGCCCGGATCGTCCACGTGTACGCCACGACGGAGCTCGGCAGATGCTTCTCCGTCTCGGACCGGCGCTCCGGGTTTCCCGCCGCGTTTCTCGACACCGTCTCGCCGGAAGGCGTCGAGCTGCGTGTGCGCGACGGAGAGCTGCAGGTCCGCTCGGCGAACGCCATGGAAGGCTACGACGACTGCGCGGGAACGGGTGCGCCCGCCCGCGCACGCGCCCGGAACGACCTCGCGCCCACGGGCGACCTGGTGGAGGTGAGAGGGGATCGCGTCTTCTTCGTGGGGAGACGCTCCGATCTCATCAACGTCGGGGGCAACAAGGTGCATCCGGCCGAGGTCGAGCGGGTGCTCCGAGCGGTTCCGGGAGTCGGGGACGTCCGCGTCTACGCGAAGGCCTCCTCCATCGCCGGCGAGCTCGTCGCGTGCGACGTCGTTCCCGAGCCCGGCGTCGATCCGGAGCACCTCAAGCGCGAGCTGGTCCGCAGATGCTCGAACGGCCTCCTCACGTTCCAGCGGCCGCGGCTGATCCAGGTGGTCGAGGAGATCGCGGTGTCGGCGGCGGGCAAGATCCTGCGGAGGGCACCCCCGTGATGGAAGCGAACCCGAAGCGCAGCCCGCACGTCATGGTGAGCGGAGGGAGCCGAGGGCTGGGGCGCTGCCTCGTGGAGGCGCTGCTGCGCGAGGACTATGTCGTCAGCACCTTCAGCCGCTCGGAGACGGAGTTCACCCGTGGTCTCGTCGGGAACGAACGCTTCATGTTCGAGCGCGCGGACGCGTCGGACGCGACGTCGCTGCAGCGCTTCGTCTCGGCGGCCGTGGAGCGCCTGGGGGTCCCCTTCGGCCTGGTGAACTGCGCCGGTCAGGCCGTGGAGGGTGTGCTTCCGGCGATGCCTTCCGAGCAGATCGACGGAGTGCTCGCGACGAATCTCGGCGGCGCGCTCCATCTGACGCGGGCCGTGCTGAGGAAGATGCTCGTCCAGAAGACGGGCGGCTCCATCGTGAACATCTCGTCCATCATCGGGCTGCGAGGCTACAGCGGCCTCGCAGCGTACGCCGCGACGAAGGGCGGAATGGACGCGATGACCCGCTCGCTCGCCCGCGAGCTGGGACCCCGGGGCATCCGCGTGAACTCGGTCGCTCCGGGTTACCTGGAGACGGAGATGACGCACGGCCTGGACGACGTCCAGCACCAGCAGATCGTGCGGCGAACGCCGCTCGGGCGTCTCGGGCGACCGGAGGACGTCGTCGGTACCGTCCGGTTCCTCCTCTCGGATGCGTCGCGGTTCGTGACGGGCCAGGTCATCGCAGTGGATGGGGGCATCACCTGCTGACCCTCGATCCGCCAGCGGACGCGTTGCCCGAGGTTCGCCAGGCCAGGCGGGACGACCTGGAGCTCCTCGTCCGTTTCCTCATGAGCCGCGAAGGGACGGACTCCGACGAAACCGCCGCCCGCAGGACGCTACAGGACCTCGATCCCGAGAGGTGCGTCGCCTGGGTCGCCACGTCCGGAGCTCGGCCCGTAGGTCTCTCGACCGTTCTCCTCAGGACGATCGCCGTCGGATACCGCACGTTCCGTGCGGGCTACTGGTGCGCCCTCTACGTCGATCCCCGGTTCCGCCAGAGCATGCTGTACCCCCTTCTCCCGCGGGCGATGCACCGCGCGCTGAAGGCGGGAGGGCTCGACTTCGTCTACGCGAACGTGCGCATCCCGTGGCTCATCCAGGCGCACCAGCGGATCGGCCTCAGGAAGCTCGGGGAGATGCGGGTCCTGGCGAAGCCGCTGTCGCCGGTGGCGATGTTCGCGCGTCACAAGGGCCTCGGCGGCGCGGTCGAGGCGGTCGGGCGGCCCGTCGATGGCATCGCGGCGGCGTACCGGCGGCTGCGATGGGCCGGCGCACTCGCCGGCTACAGGGTCGAGGAGCTGCCGTGGGACTCGCCTCGGATGGCGCAGGTCGCGGCGCTCTGGACGCGCGCCTCCCGCGGTCGTGTCGGGCAGCCCTGGACCGACGAGCTGCTGCGGCGTCGATACGGGGCCATCGGCACGAGCTACTCGCTCGTGCTGGTGAACGAGGGCCGCCGCCTCGTCGCCGCCGCCGTGTACCGTGCCGTCAGGCGCGAGCGGCTCCTCCTCGGCGTCCTCATGGACGTGGTGGCCGAGGACGACGGCGAGGAGCGCGCCGGTTTCGGGGCGGCGCTCGCGGCCGTCGAGCGCCAAGCGTACGGAAGCGGCTGCCATGTCGTACTCGCCCTCGATGGACCCGGCGTGTTGCCGACGGGTGCGCTCGGGAAGGCGGGCTACCTGAGATCCCCGGAGAACTACGTGTTCCTCATCTGGCCCTGCAGGGAGCTCGGCCCGGAGTCGCCGCTCCTCGACCTCCAGCGGTGGCGGTACGGGTTCGGCGATCACGACGCCTTCTGATGAGAGTCCTCCACGTCATCACCGGCCTGAACCTCGGCGGCGCCGAGGTGATGCTCCACCGCCTCGTGCAGGCCTCGCGCGGCGCGGAGCACGAGGTCGTGTCGCTCACGGACCTTGGCGCCGTCGCGCCGCGAATCCAGAAGCTCGGCGTCCGCACCCGCGCCCTGCACATGTCGCGCGTACCCAACCCGTCCCCGATCGTTCGTCTCGCCAGGCTCGTGCGGGACGCCCGCCCGGACGTCGTCCAGACGTGGATGTACCACGCGGACGTCGTCGGCGGCCTCGCCGCCATGCTCGCGGGTCACCCGAAGGTCGTCTGGGGCATCCACAACAGCACGCTCGATCGCACGTCGCACCGGATGACGCGCTGGATCGTCTCGGCTTCCGCGCGGCTCTCGCACTGGCTACCGGACCGGATCGTGAGCGTGTCGCGGAGCGCGCGCGACCTACACGTCGGCATGGGGTACGACGCTGCGAGGTTCACCGTCATCCCGAACGGCATCGATCCGTCGGAGTACCGGCGCGTCGCCGCGTGGCGGCGCGAGGTGCGCGCGGAGCTGGGGGTGCCGGACTCGCGCGTCCTCGTCGGCGTCGTCGCGCGGGTTCACCCACAGAAGGATCACGGGAACTTCATCCGCGCGGCCGCCGCCCTGTCGCGGCGCCGCCCCGACGTGAGCTTCGTCCTCTGCGGGGACGGCACGGCGGACGACCCCGAGATCGCGGCGGCGATCGACCGCGAGGGGGTGCGCGCCCGGTTCCTCCTGCTCGGACGGCGGACGGACGTGCCGCGGGTCATGAACGCGCTCGACGTCCTGTCGCTCTCGTCCGCCTTCGGCGAGGCGTTCCCGCTCGTCGTCGCCGAGGCGATGGCGTGCGAGGTCCCGTGCGTCGTCACCGATCTCGGCGACTGCGCCTACCTCGTGGCGGACACCGGACGCGTCGCGCGGCCCCGAGACCCGGCGGCCCTCGCGCGCGCGTTGGAGGCGCTGGTGGACCTCGGCGAAGACGGCCGCCGCCGCATGGGAGCGGCGGCGCGTCGCCGGATCGAGACGGAGTTCAGCCTCGCCCGCGTCGCGGAGGCGTACGAGGCCGTGTACCGGAGCCTGCTCGCCGGAGCGGCGGGCCCGCACGTCGCCGCCGCACCGCCGCAGTAGGCATGGGGAACTCGACGATGCCGCCATGGAACGATCGCACGGCGTCTGGCGCGCGCGCGGGGCCGCTCCGCGTCGTGCACGTCGCGGCGGTTCCGGAGATGCTGTTGTTTCTCGCCGGGCACCTGTCGGACCTCGCCGCGCGCGGCGTCGACGTCGTCATCGTGGCGTCACCGGGCCCGGCCCTCGGTCGGCTGGCCGAGTCCGAAGGAGTGGCCAGCGTCGCCGTGCCGATGACGCGCGAGATCACGCCGCTCGACGACCTCGCCACGCTCGTCCGGCTGACCCGGACGCTCCGTGAGCTCCGCCCGGACGTCATCGACGTGCACACGCTCAAGGCCGGGCTCCTCGGCATGATCGCGGGCTGGCTCGCCGGGGTCCCCGTGCGGATCTACCACCTGCATGGACTCCGGCACGTCACCACGAGCGGGCTCCGCCGCAGCATCCTGCGCGCGAGCGAGCGCATCACTTCGACGCTCGCGACGCGCGTGCTTTGTGTCAGCCGCTCGATCGCCAGGGTCGCGGTGGAGGAGGGGCTCGTCCCGACGCGCAAAATGGCCGTCCTTCTCGGCGGCAGCATCGCCGGCGTGGATGCCACCGGCCGGTTCGTGGCGCCGCGGGACGACGGTGAGCGCCGGGCGGCGCGGGCGGCGCTCGGACTGCCTCCGGACGCGCGCGTCATCGGCTTCGTCGGGCGACTCGTGCGCGACAAGGGCGTCGCGGAGCTCGCCGAGGCGTGGCGCGCGCTCCGCGAGAGCGATCCGGACCTTCGGCTCCTCATCCTGGGCGAGCGCGAGGCCGGCGATCCCATCCCGGACGCGCTCGCCGCGTCGCTCAGCGAGGATCCGCGGGTCCTCCTCGCCGGGTACGATCTCGACACCCCGAGGTACTACCGCGCGATGGACGTGGTCGCGCTGCCCACGTATCGCGAGGGCTTCCCGGTCGTGCCGCTCGAGGCGGCAGCGATGGGCCTTCCTGTGGTGGCGACGGACGTCCCGGGGTGCGTCGACGCCGTCGTCCACGGCGTCACGGGCACGCTCGTGCCGCCTCGCGACGTCCCCGCGCTCGCGGCCGCACTGCGCACGTACCTCGCGGATGCGGAGCTGCGACGGGGGCACGGCGCCGCCGGACGGGAGCGCGTGCTTCGGGACTACGACAGCCGGCGCCTGTGGGACGCGCTCCACGACGAGTACGTGCGGCTCGCGTCGGGTCTGCGGCGCCGGGAAGCGGGGCAGCCGGCCGCCGCCGACGGGGAGCCGGGGTCGGGCGCGAGCCGCGGCGCACGCCTTCGCTCCCGGCCCTAGGGGCCGGCGTAGGCGGCGACGCCGCCGCCCGCCTGGATGGCGCCCTGGTCGTCCGTGAGCGGCCGGAACGCGAAGTAGACCGTCCGGGTGGCCGACCAGGCGTCGATCTGGATCGACTGCACCGGGTTCTGCGCGAACGTCGGCCAGCCCGTCGCGTCGATCCGCTCGACGCTGCCGTCGCGGAGCCGCAGCACGCCGCCGGCGGCGAGGCCGATCCAGACGGACGCGTCGCTCGGGTCGCACGCGACCGTGCTGACGCCGCTCGCCGCGTCCGGCAGCGCCGGGTACGTGACGCGGCCGGCCGGGTCCATCCGCGCGAGCCCGTGGGTCAGCGATCCGATCCAGAGCGTCCCGTCGCGGCAGAACGAGATCGAGCGCACGTGGTCGTCCGCCGGCGTGTCCGGCGTGTCCGGCGCGGGGTCCGGCCAGATGTCGTGCTTCGCTGCGGCCCACCACGAGTCATTCGAGAGGTTCGCGCCGTAGCCGCCGATGACCTCGATCCGGTACTCGTTCGAGCCCCAGGGCATGCCGTCGCGCGGATCGATCGAGAGTCCCCACCCCTCGCCGTTCACGAACGTGCCGTCGGGTGGGTTGAGGTTCGGGTGCTCGTGCTCCCAGGTGTCCTTCGCGTCCTCCCACTCCAGCCCCCACCCGGCGGTGCGATCGAAGTATCCGCGGGCGCCCGCGTTCGCGAGGAGCGCGGCGAGCGTCGCGTGCTGTCCGCCGGCCCAGGCGTCGCCGTACAGCGGGCTCGAGCGGTCGTGGTTCACCACGAGCCGCCGGACCCGCACGAAGACGCGGCGCCCGGCGAACCACCAGTAATCGGTAGGATCGCACGTCGTCGTGCGGCCGTAGACCGGCTTCGTGCAGATCGTGTGCGGCGGGGCCGCGAACCACACGTGGCGCATCCGCGCGGCCGTGCCCTTCGCCGGATCGAACGCCACCACGTCGGCCCCGCCCGCGTGGTAGGTCCAGTTCGCGCCGGTCTGCGGCTCGATGTTGAAGCTGTCGAACCCGATGATCGCGGTCCCGGGGGCCGCGCCGGCCACCGCGAGGACGCGGCACGTGTAGAACGGCTTCGCGGGCGTCTCGTTGAAGTACTCCGAGTAGTCGTTGCAGTTGCGGGTGAGGCCCGCGTTCGCCGCGTCGAAGCGGAGAAACGCGGGGCTCCCGGGCTTCTTCGCGTAGAGCGCATCGCCACCCGCGACGTAGACGTTCCCGCCCTCGTCGGCGGAGACGTCCTGGACGTCGTCCGAGAGCCCCTGTCCGCGGCCGTAGAACGTCCACGCGCCCCTCTGGAGCGGAGGCACGAGCCGGACCTCCTTCGCCGCGGGGGCGTCTCCCTTGCCGAAGCACCCCGCCGCGATGAACCCGACCGCGACCGCGAAGTTCCCCGCCCTCATTTCCCACCCCCGCGTCGCAGGGTCGGAACGCGGCGGCCGGGCGCCAAGCCCGCCGTCGGGACACCGGACTTCCGCGACCCCAGCGCCTTCCGCGCGCGGGGCGCCGCGCCACCCGCCCGGGCGGGTTCGAGCCCTTCCCGTGGTGAACCCAACCGCGCGGCCTGCGATCGGTCCGGCGCGCCCGTAACGTCCAGGCGGCGCGCTCCGCGAGGTGGTGGGCGGGGACGCGCCGGCGGCGGGGGCCGTTCGGGGGGGGAAGATGGGTCGGATCCATCTGTCGGTGCCGCACCTCGGAGAGCGCGAGGAGCGACACGTCGGGGCGGCGTTCGCGTCGAACTGGATCTCCACGGTCGGGCCGCAGCTCGAGGCGTTCGAGCGCGCGTTCGAGGCGCGCCTCGGACGTCCGTCGCTCGCGGTCGCGAGCGGGACGGCGGCGATCCACCTCGGGCTGCGGCTGCTCGGCGTCGGCCCCGGCGACGAGGTGCTCGTCTCCGACCTCACCTTCGTCGCGAGCGTGAACCCGATCCGCTACCTCGGCGCGACGCCGGTGCTCGTGGACTCCGACCCCGCGACGTGGACGATGAGCCCGGCGCTCCTCGCGGAGGCGCTCGAGGCGCGCGCGCGGCGGGGCCGGCGCCCGCGCGCGGTCGTCGTCGTCCACCTGTACGGCCAGTGCGCCGATCTCGACCCGATCCTCGCCGCGTGCGCGCGTTACGAGGTGCCCGTGCTCGAGGATGCGGCGGAGGCCCTCGGCGCGACCTACCGCGGCCGGCCGGCGGGATCGCTCGGCGAGGTGGGGGCGTTCTCCTTCAACGGGAACAAGATCATCACCTGCAGCGGCGGCGGGATGCTCGTCGCGCGCGGCGACCGCCTCGCGAAGGCGCGCCACTGGGCGACGCAGGCGCGCGAGGCGCGTGCCGAGTACCACCACGTCGAGCTCGGCTACAACTACCGGCTCTCGAACGTGCTCGCGGGGATCGGCCTCGGGCAGCTCGAGGTGCTCGACGAGCGCGTGCGCCTGCGGCGCGCGGTGTTCGAGCGGTACCGCGCCGGGCTCGCGGACGTGCCGGGGCTCGCGCCGATGCCGGAGGCGGCGACCGGCCTCTCCACTCGGTGGCTGTCCTGCTTCCTCGTGGACGAGGACGCCTTCGGCGCGAGCCGCGACGACCTCCTCGCCGCGCTCGCCGCCGCCGACGTCGAGGCGCGGCCGGTCTGGAAGCCGATGCACCTCCAGCCGCTCTACGCGGGGTGCGAGGCGATCGGGGGCGCAGTCGCGGCCGACCTCGCCGCCCGCGGGGTGTGCCTGCCGTCGTCGAGCAGCCTCTCCGAGGACGACCAGGATCGGGTGGTGGACGTCGTCCGGAGCGTGGCGCAGGCCGCACGCATCGTGAAGGGTAGCGCGAGGGGAACGATGGGGGAGCGGTCGCCCCCGGCTCCGGCGCAGGCCTAGTTTGGTGGCGGGGAAGGGGTCGGGAGGGGGGGCGCAGATGGCGAGGGTGTTCGCGGATCCTCTGCGGGAGCGGGTCTGGCGGTACGTGGTGATCCTCGGCGTGGACGCGCTGCTCGCGGGGCTGTCGCTGCACGCCGCGATGGCGCTCCGGTTCGACGCGCGGCTGCCGCCGGCATACGCGGCGAGCCTCTGGCAGGCGACGGCGCTCGTCGTCGCGGTCCGGCTCGCCGCGAACTTCGCGGTGCGGCTCCACGCCTGGTCGTTCCGGCTCTCCGGCCTCCCCGACGCGGTCCGGCTCGCGATGGCCGCGGTGGTCGGGTCCGCGCTCCTCGTGTCGCTCGCGCCGTGGGTCGTTCCGCCGGGGATCCCGCGGACCGTCTACGCGCTCGAGTTCTTCATGTCGTCGAGCGCGTTCGCCGTGGTCCGGTTCGGGCCGCGCGTCCTCCTCCGCTGGTGGGGCGAGGTCCGCCGCCGGCGCTCGGGCGCGGCGCCGACGCTCGTCGTCGGCACGAACTTCGCCGCGGAGCTGCTCGCGCGCGACGTCCTGCGCAGCCCCGACGGCCGCTACGACATCGTGGGCTTCGTCGGGACCGATCCGTCGCAGATCGGGCGGCGCCTCGACGGGAAGCCCATCCTCGGGCTCGTGCAGGACCTCGCGCAGCTCATCGCGCGCCACCGGATCCAGATGGTGCTGCTCGCGATCCCGCGGACGGCGGCGGCGGGGCTGCGGAAGATCATCGCCGTCTGCGCGAGCTGCCAGGTGCAGTTCAAGATCCTTCCCGCCTCCTCCTCGCTCGCCGAGCCCGTGTCGCTCGCGATGCTCGACGACCTCGCGCCGGAGGACCTCCTGCC
>Ga0137373_10005458_pt1 | contig 13737 bp, 11 predicted proteins | sample SagtaG_5_FD_104912 | JGI IMG/M metagenome (GOLD analysis project Ga0137373, IMG submission 104912) | Vadose zone soil microbial communities from Sagehorn Ranch, Mendocino, California, USA - Sage1_R_80_16 metaG | ecosystem: Environmental > Terrestrial > Soil > Vadose zone | place: USA...
CCCACCGACGAGAGCGCGAATTCCGCCGGTCTTCGGCTCGATGCTCAGCAGTGCACCCTGAAGTGGCCGCTTGCGCTGGAGATAGCCGTGCGCCCGGCGAAGATTGTACGTCCCATTTCGGACCGCGAACTCCGCTGCGCCCTGCATCTGCCGATCAACCGGCGTGTAGATCTTCAGCCCGGCGCCGTGGAGCGATCGCTCTCCAATACGGTCGATGAATTCCTGGCGCAGCGCCGCGAGCAGGAACGGATAAGGCCGCAGGCGACGTGTGCCAGGGCGAAACTCAGCATCACTGGCGACCGCAACGTCGTGCTCCTGCTTGCCGATCCACTTCTTGTCCAGCATCACGTCCAGCACAGCGTTCCGGCGTTGCGTCGCGATCCTTGCTCGTTCATCCGGATTGTCGCGGTTGGGTGCGCGAATCATTCCCGCGATCAGCGCCGCCTCGGCGACGCTCAGATTCTTCGGAGTCTTCCCGAAATACACACGCGCCGCTTCGCCAAGTCCTCGCACTTCTCTACCATCGCGATGGCCGAGGTAGACTTCGTTGAGATAGGCCTCGAGGATTTCGTCCTTCGAGAGACGAAGCTCGATCATGATTGCGAGCGGCATCTCAGCGAGCTTCCGCGCCAGAGTTCGCCTCGGCGAAAGGAATCGCATCTTCGCCAGCTGCTGCGTGATTGTGCTTCCGCCCTCGGTCACTTCACCCGCCCGGACATTCGAGACCATGGCGCGGCCGATGCCGATGGGGTCGATCCCGATGTGGTGCCGGAAGCGCGTGTCTTCGGCGGCGAGAAATGCGTTCGGGATATACGCCGGAAGCTTGCTGAGCATCACCGGCTCGGCTACTCGCCAGTCGCTGCCGTAAAGTGCGACCAGAGTTTTGCCGTTGCGGTCGAGCACTTCAGTTGGAGCGCGCCACGAGCCCGGACTCAGCTCGGTGTAGACTCTATAGCCGTACCACGCAGTGGAGGAAATCGCCGCAATGGCTGCGATCGCGGCGGCAATCAGGAGAGCCAGCCGGGCGCGAGGGGACAGGTAAGGGAGAGCGAGGCGCATCAACTCGAGAGAGTGGCAAGAAAGACGCCCCGCGATGTAAGAAAATTGTTAGATAGTGCGTGCCTCCCAATGACCCGTTAGCCCAGTTTCTTGAAGGCTTCTGATCCGTCCTTCTCCGTTTAATCCGTTTTCACGAAAACGGGCTGAACCCACGCCATGTATCCCATGGAGTCGATTATTCGCGCCCTGACATACGACTCGCCGCCGGACAACTTGTAGGTCGCCGGGTTCGCGCCGGTTCGCTTCAGTACCTCTCCCGCCCTGCCGATGAATTCTGTGGTGAACTTGAAGTCGCCGTGCTGTGTTATGTGGATCGTCATCTCATCGGTGCCGATCGAAATCGAATCCAGCGCAACGCCGCTGCTGGCGTAGAATCGTCCTGCTTCCAGCGCCGTCATGACGGCGGCTGCATCGAGCTTGTTCGTGCGCACCACTACCCAACCGCGCCCCGGGTTCGAGCGCTCGGGCGCGAACTCGCCCTGAAAATGATGCGCGTCGTCGACTGCGATGCCGTAGATCCTTTTCCCCATTGTGAGAAGATGATCCCAGACAGCTTCCATTCCGGGAGAATCCCCGCCGCCCTCGTTGTGGACCAAGGGATGGCCGTTGTGAATCTCGATCAGCTTGTCATGTTCGACGCGTGCCAGAATATCCTGTGACAGTGCCCATCCGAAGTTGGGATGGTTGATATGGGGAACGCCGACAGCTTCACGAACCGCGTCGACATTTTTCTGAACCGTTCCGAGCAGCGTGGTGTCCGTCCGTGGCGGAATGACCTGGTGAATATTGAGCCCGTTCACATGGACCGGCTTCTTCTGGAAAGCCGTTGTGATCTCTTCGCCGGGAATGAGCAGGAACGCCGAATCCATGAGGGAGGCAAATCTCGCCGGATCCACCAGCACGTTATGATCGGAGAGAACGAGAAAATTGTATCCGTGCGTCTTGTACCAGGTGGCGACGAGGCGCGGAGGCGAGTCGCCGTCGCTCTCGAGCGTGTGCGTATGCGTGTTGCCCTTGAGCCAGCGGCCCCGACCGAAATCGGTGGCTTCGAACCTCGGCGCCGCTCGCGTCTCGCCGCCAAACGGGCCGGGGCCGGAGGATAGCCGGGCTCCCGATCCACGTAAGCAGGAAGCTCCAGCCAGAACGAGCAGGGCCGTTGGCAATAGCGTTACGATTCTCAACCGACACTACCTCGGCTGTTGAGGCGGTTGGTGAGCTTCTCGAGAAGACCCATGCTGTTGGTTAAGGGGAGCTGAGAAGGGATGGAGCGGCGGCTCAATTATAGCCGATTGATCCAGGTCAGGGGCTCAAGCTTAGGGCACCGACGTGACTGGGGCGAACCGCGGAAAAGTGGCGGCGGTCGGTGGTGAGTACTTCTGCGGCGTCGAGTCGCTCGGCGGTCGCAATCACCGTCGCATCCACGAAACCCAAATCGAGATCGGCGTATTTCCTGATGAGGGCCTCGGCTCGCGCTATGTCCTCCCACTCGAGGGCTTCAATAACAAACTCCCCGTCAGAAATCGAGCGCAAGAATGCAGCTTCAGCCTGCTGTGAGATTCGCGTATGGAGGAGGTAGCAGACTTCCGGGAGTACGCACACAGGAACCAAGACGGGCTGACGGTTCTTGCGCCACCATTCCACGACGCGCTTGTGCCACGCGTCGCTGGCGTCGACCAGAGCGTAGAGAGGACCCGTGTCTGCGATTACGGTCACGCGTGGGGATCGCGCCAGAGCAGCTTCTCAGTGCGGGTGGAGGTGTTCGTCTTCCCGCTCGAGAACCTCCCGGTCACTGATGGGAGGCGACCGGTCGCGGCTGGTTCGGCGAGATACCGCGAGATAGCCTCGCGAACGAGCGAAGCGACGCTCACCCGCCGCCGGTCGGCGGCGTGTTTGAGATCGCGGAGCGTGTGCGGGTCGAGAAAGAGGCTGGTGCGCTTCATACATACATATTACCCATATGTATGCCTACCTACAATGTTCCCGGTTCCCGCCTCCCAGTTCCAAGTTTCAGTTCCCCAGTGACCAAGCGACTGGAAACCGCGAACTCGGAACCGGGGACTGGTCAGGGATTCAGCTCGACGAACGCGATGTGATGAGATGGGTCGATCTCGCAGCGATATGCAGTGACATCCGCCTTTCTCGCCCATTGATCGCGACGCTGGATTAGATCGACAGCATCCCGTCGCTGTTGATCGCGTAACATCTCCGACGACGCCCAGGGGAGCTTGCGTTTGTAATCCGCACAGACCGCAACCGCCGGCCCATTTGCCGACGGACCATGAAAGAGAAGAATCACCCGCGAGATCTCGTGCAGCTCGATCACATACGAGCACTCCCGACGGAGCTGATCGGCGCGGATGAAGTCACGTCCGCTCGACGCGAGCGCTCCGCCACCGCCCGGAACATAGAACCTGTCGAATCCGGCCAGGCCGAGCTGACGCGTGAGGAATTCATCAGTCTGTTCCTGAAGGCGGCCGTCGGAGCACGCAATGACGAGTGTGTGCGGCCGGTCGGGCGACCATTTGGCGTGCGCGTCTGACATAACTCACTCCACGCCTGGTGTTTGTCTTCGGGCCCCGGTCACGCGAAAGTCGAAGCAGTCACGGCGTGCGTAATGACCCGACACGTCGAGCGTCATCTGCTCTCGGCGTACCGCACCAAGGTCGAGCTCCGCGGTCAGAATCGTCGCCGTGTCGTACACAGGCTCGACCACATAGGAGCCGTCCGGCGCGATGATGGCCGAGCCGCCGCGAAGAACCCAGTCGTCGGACCCCTGTACGCGGTCGGAGTGCGGCTCGAGCTCCTTTGGCAGCGACGACGCACGCATGAGAGAGCCGGCGGCGAGAACGAAACACCGCCCTTCGAACGCGTAATGCCGGCTCGCGATGTGGTGCGTCTCGAGAAGCGTCGGCCAGAGCGCGGCGTGAATGTCTTCGCCGGAATCGTGCAGGGCTTGCCGGGCGAGCGGCATCCAGTGCTCCCAGCATAGGAGCCCACCGACACGGGCAACCGGAGTATCGACTGCGCGGAGGCCTTCGGTGTCGCCCTGACCCCAAACAAGGCGCTCGGTGTAGGTGGGAATGAGCTTCCGGTGGTGATTGAGGAGCTTGCCATCACTACTATAGATAAGGATCGAATTGAACAGCGTGCCTCGGCCGGGCCCGCGGGTTACGCGCTCGACCACCCCAATCACGATCACTGCACCGACTTCGGCCGCGAGCCGGGACAGGGCGGCACCGTCCTCGCCAGCGACGTCCACGCTTTCGGCAGCGTGTCGCTCGAACACGGCCTTTACCGGCTCATGATTCCAGAGCCCGGCGTCGCGGCATACATCCAGCCATGCGGGGTAACCCGGAAGCCATGTTTCCGGGAAGACGATGATCTGCGCGCCGGATGTAGCGGCCTCAACGGCGAGCAATGCTGTTCGCTCCATTCCGGCGGCGAGGGTTGGAGAAACCTCTGCCTGAACCACAGCGGCCCTCACCGAGGAGTGCGTGCGATCGCCCGCGGAGCTGACATTCAGATTGTATACGGGCCGTCCGACGTTGATTGGTCCGCTTGCAAAATGATACTCGTGCGCCGACGCCCCGCCGGTGCGTTGCGTTGCCCCCTCTCGCCCTTGAAGGAGGCGCACGATTTCCGCCCGCGCAGTCTTCGTCGTAACACCCGCGTCATTGAGTACCTGCGCCGCGATTCCTCTTTCCTCACGAAGCAGCCCGAGGAGAAGATGCTCTGTCCCCACATAGTTGTGGTTCAGCTGCCGGGCTTCGTCCATCGCGAGCTCGAGCACCTTCTTCGCACGCGATGTGTAGGGCAGATCCTGATCGTGCGGTGCGGCGCGGCCCTTTTGCACGATGGTTTCGACCTGCTTCCGGATCTTGGCCGGATCCACACCAAGATTCTGTAGCGTCGCCGCCACGACTCCTTCGTCCTGGCCTATCAGGGCGAGCAGCATGTGCTCGGTGCCCACGTACTCGTGGTTGAAATGCAGAGACTCTTCCCGCGCCCTCGCGAGCACTCTGCGAACGCGCTCAGTGAAGTTGTAGCCTTTCCCTCTCATAGTCACGCTATCTCTGACGATGGGCCCAACAAAGAATGCCTGGCGGCACTCAGCCCTGGCAAGCGTGGGCTGCCTGGCCCCAAGGTGGGCCGGTGCTGCGGACGCGGCGCCACAAAATTCAGCAGTGCCTTGATACAAAATCGGCATTGATCGTCCAGCCGGCGACTGTATGCTCAATGCAACACCGACTTTTTGCAGGGAATGACCAATGGACAACATTACGTCTGGCGTGGCGATCTCCATGGCGGAGGACAAGTACCTACCGAATGCGAGGCGCGACGGCGGAATGTGCCTCGCTCTCTCCGGCGGCGGGTTTCGCGCGACCCTGTTTCACCTCGGAGGTCTTCGCCGCCTGAACGAGCTCGGTCTCCTCGGCTCCTTCCAGAGCATTTCATCGGTGTCAGGTGGAAGCGTCATGGCTCTTTGCCTCGCCGATGCGATGATGAGCGCGTCTCCCGTGACCGGGAAGCCACTGAGCAATTTCGAGGATCTTGCGGGAACGGTGCACGAGCTGACCTCATACAATCTGCGGCGCACCATCCTGCTGAAGAAATTGCTGCCGTGGAATTGGATTGACTCGCTGCCGGAGCTTGTCGCCGCAGAGCTGAGCGACCGCGTAACGAGCAAGTCGCTGGCGGACTTGCCCGATACTCCGCGCTTCATTTTTTGCGCGACCGACCTCGCATTTGGCGTCGACTGGGTCTACGAGAAAAAGAGAGCCGGAAATTATCAGGCCGGTCACAAGCAAACCGGTTTGAATACCATCAGCCTCGCGCACGCAACGGCGGCATCGGCGTGTTTTCCCCCGCTGTTCAAGCCGATGCACACGGGAGTCGAAGCGAAGGAATTCCAGCCGCCACAGGAAGAGGGGCCGGAGGCCGACGCTTGTCGGAGCGCGATTCGGCTGACGGACGGTGGTGTTTATGACAACATGGGTCTCGAGCCGCTCTGGAAAAACGCCGAGACGCTGCTGGTGTCGGATGCCGGGGGCCTGTTCGAGTACTCGCGTGATCGTGGCACTCTGTCGGACCTCAAGCGTTACCCTGATATCATGGGGAATCAGGCCCGGGCACTGCGCAAACGATGGCTGATCTCGAGCTTCCTTACTGGCGAGGGCCCCGGAGGACTCCCGGGACTCGAAGGAACATACTGGGCCACGACAAGCGATCGAACGCGCTATGACCCCGCAGACAAGTCAGGATACAGCCCGGAGACAGCACACCTGATCGCGCAGATCAGGACCGATCTCGACGAGTTCTCAGGAGCGGAACAGGCGGTGCTGGAGAATCACGGCTATCTGCTGTGCGACATCGCGATCAAGACGCATTTGCCAACGCTGTATGCGTCCGCGCCGCCGGTGAACATTCCATTCAAGGAATGGATGGACGAGGGAAAGGTTCGCGAGGCAATCAAGGATAGCGCGCGGCAGCACGTCATTTGAGCTGCAGTAACTACAACGAGAACGGCGAGCTGGGAGCTTAAAGCTTTTCAGCCGTGAGCTTGGTGACTCCCTACACGAGCGACAGTTCGGTGTGCCTATTGTATGAACGACAGTGTGGCGTGCCGAGCAGCGATGTATTGCCGTGATATGAAAGTAAATGACTGCACGCGAGATACCGGGTTCGATGATGTTTCGGAATGCAGGATTTCAAGAAGCTTCATGTCTGGCGGAAAGCGCATGCGCTAGTGCTCAACGCTCACAGGGTCGCTGCCCAGATTCGTGGTGCGTCGCACCAGTCACTACGGAGCCAGTTAGTTCGCGCCGCGATGTCCACGATTGCAAAACCGTAAAGTAATCACGACAATCTGTCTCTTTGCAGTCAGCACCAAGCTGACGCCTGAAAGACTGTAGGCTCCCAGCTTGCCGTTCTCTTTTTGTTTGTCCCTACTGTAGCTCGTAATCGACGTAGAGATTCGTAATCGTCACGCCGGAGTCTTTTCTGGCGGCATCCCATTCCGCCTTCGAGATGGCGCTTGGCCGGTCGCTGTCATCGGGCCAGCCAACATCCGATCGGACAACGCGTCCCATCGTTTTCTCCACCAGCCGCTTGTACAACGCCTTTGCCGGCATCTGCCACGGAGGCGTTTTCTTCATCGCCACCTTCCGGTCGACGGGAATCATCGCCACCAGATCCTCCCTCTCCATCAGCTCGAGGCCTCGCGCTTTTACAGTCGCGTTGTGACTCGAGTGATGCCCTACCTTGTAGAAGGCCGTGCGCGCGAGAAGATCCGCTGAGCGGACATTGACCTCGTTCCCCGCGTCGTCCTTGAACTTGACGTCGTCCCACGACTCCCAGTTTCCAACCTGCGCGTCCGCCGGAAAAAGCAGCACTCTCTTGTCATCCAGCAGTTCGATCGCCAGTGCGAGGCTCGTGTTGTTGGTGTAACTGTCCAGCTGCATCGCCAGATCGCTCCCGCCTCCCAGCCAGTCGGCATCGATCCGCCGCCACGCGTCCTCCTTCTTATAGTAGGACGAGAACCGCTTCTCACATTTCGTCGGATCAGACGCTTCCACGCGGAAGCGTGGATCGAACGGAAGTCGGCGGTCGAATCCCTGCCGCTCTTCTGCATCCAGTGACTCGCGATAATCGTCGAGTGAGTTGCCCGCGAGGCAGAACCTGGAGAACGCCGCGAGGTCGCTGCCGAATCTCGCGGCGACCGAATAAAGCTCAGGAGATCCATGCTCTCCCATGTTCCGCAACGCCGACTCGCTTTGCGGTGGCCCCAGCACGTAAAACCGCACGCCCGGAAGCCACGCACCTTCGATCACGTTGCCCGGAAGAAGAAATCTTCCCTTGTTGCCCGCGCGATTGGTGACGTAGCGCATCAGCTGGTCAATTCCCTTGGCGAGCGTCGCCCCAAGAGGTTGTTCGTCCACGCGTACATCGTCGGAGAAGCCGAGGAGCTTCTCGATGCCGGACTTCATCTCTTTTACCGCCTCGCCCTCGGGAGGATCGGCAATCGCATTCGCACCTAGCGCGCTCGCGGCAAGCGCGACTGTCATCTTGAGGTCGCCCTTGTACTTGGAGATTTTTTTCGCCAGCTCGTCGCTCGGATCCTCGGTCCACGCAACCCATGCCTGATCCACCTGGAATGAATCGAAAGGCGACGGATCCCCTGCGAAGCCTGAGACGTGGTCCTTGTGCTCGTGCGTCGCGACAAGAACGTCGAGGTGAGCTCCGGTGGTGTCCGAGATGTTCTTGATCACGTCGGGCATTTTTACGCCCGTCGTCGTCGCCCCGAGAGTTCCGCAATCGATCAGCATGTGCACTGGTTTGGGACCGGTGAAGAACGTCACCAGGAAGCAGTCGCCGAGTCCCTGCCGGTACATTCGCACGCGGACCTTGGTCGCCCCGTTGGCCGCCAGCTGCGTCTTTGGAGCCTTCATCTTTTTCTTCCTGGTCGTTTTCTTCTTCGGCGGCATGACTCGACCTCACATTTGACCGCGGTGAAGCAACGCAAACGGCTCGCGCACATCCTCGTCGCTCGGCACCGGGAAATACGTCGAGCGCAGACCAGCGTTGGCCGATTCGGACGTGAATTCCTGCTGCCTGTGCCGGCGGGTAATGCTGTCGATCGGCTTCCTGATGCAGTATGCGAGGCTGGGTTCGTGCAGATTCGCGATGAGCGTCGAGCCGCCCTCGAATCGCATGGTGTCGGATTCGACGTCGCTTCCGCCGGCAGGGACTTTCCGCTCTTGTATGAGCTGGGTAATCAGCTGGGTGTAGCTTTTTCCAAGCGGACCGGTGCGCGTTGCGAAGTGCGCGGAATGGACCTGGAATGAGTGTTCGGGGTCCAGACCGAGGAAGAAAGCGTCACGCTTGCCCTCGGCTGCCTTTTTGAAATGATCGTCCAACCAACCGTGGAGCTTCTCACGCGTGTCGTGCTCGAGCCGAAAAAGCTCTTCGCGCGAGCCGGCGTATCGGTGGCGGTTCGCATGCTCCCTCATCTCGATGAGCAGCTGTAACAGCTTGTCGGATGCACGCCGATCGTCGTTCTCGGGCGAGCGCCACCTCAGATTCTCTGCCGAGAGCGTTCGCACGTCGCGAGGATAGAGACCTCGGCGCCGGAACGCCTCGACGAACGCTACGCGGTAGTTGCGGCGGTCTTCAGGAAAAGCGTCGTAGTCGGCGGTGACTACCGCGCGAAGATATTCGCCGAAAGTGAGATCGACCGGCGGACAATAATCGAGCCCGCGAATGCACATCGTGAGGACCTGGCTGGCGGCATTCGTTGCCTCCTCGCTCAGGCGGTTCACAAGATCTGGATGCACCGACCCAGCGGGCAGAACTCCGGTTCCCGACGTGTACAGTCTCAACAGATCGGAGACACGCGACTTGTAGATAGAGAGAAATGCCTCGAAGATCGCGGCGACGAGAATCGCGCCACGCTCGTGCGGCTCCATTGTCACGTCGATGTCCGCGGGATTCGGATCGCGCGGCTTCCACTGACCGGTTTTTTTGTCGACGCCTCCTATTGCCTCCCGGAGTGCGCCTCGCGCCCCGGTAGCTCTCCCGAATTGAGTCGCCAGCTGGCCAAGCAGTGTTTCCTGCGAGCTGATCTCGCCGCGCGTCTGACCTATTTGATGGCGGAGGATCTCGGGAAAGGTGAAATGCTGGAACAACGCGACGATGTCCGCAAATCCTTCATGAAACGCGAGCATGTCCGGATTCGTTGCGCGACTGAGCCGGCGATGCATTCCGTCGAGCAGTGCGTGTGCAGTTTCGTGGGCGACTATGTCGTGCGAGATTGCGGTGAATACCAAGCCGCCCGGAATGTGATCGGCCGGGTCTCCTTCTGCCGCAGCGAAATATCCCAGGAGTAACGCCTTCTTTGCCGGGCTGTAGTAGGCGTTCGCCTCCCGCAATGCGTGAGGATAAATCCGCAGCCGCTGGACGAAATGCGAGTCGTCGTAAGTCTTCGACGAATTGGCAGGCGGTCCCGGTGACCATAGCGTAACGCGGCCGAGCGCGCGCTCGAAGTTGTGGATCGTAAGCTGCGCAACCGCGTAGGCCATCTGCTGGTGAAACTGCGGCGTCCCTTCTGATGGCGGTAATCCATCCTGAGCCAGCAGGTATTGTTGATTGAGATCGACCGGCTCATAGAAGCACTTGGCGGCGGGATCGTAGTCGATCACCTCGAGGTATTCGCCAACGGGGCCCGGTGCAAGCTCCTCCCACGGCAATCGGAAAACAATCTCGCTGATTGGTGCCGTCCGAAGGGTTTGCGCGAGACTCGGATCGAGCGCGTATCCGCGAAGGTTTCGGTAAACGGGAGGAGAGATCTCGGAATCGCGAAGGGCTGCTGCTGGCATTGGACCACCTCATCGCCGAAAAGGAACTACCACTCAGGAGGACATGCTGGGAGCTCGCAGCTTTTGAGGCGCGAGCTCGTAGCTTAATCCACCTCCGCATCCGGGACAGCCGTGAGCCACGCGATGAGCCTCTCCACCGCAGTCTCCGGTGCGAGATGACTCCGCACCCGCGACGGCGTCAGACCGAACACATCCACCGTGTGCTCGGCGAAGATCCGTGAGTTGCGATATCCCACCTTCTTTGCAACATCGCGTACGGAATAGCCGCGGTCACCCAGATACCCAACCGCCTTCAACAGCTTCGCCGCGCGGAGCAGCCGCCTCGGCGATCCAAGACCCGCCACGCTGAAGCTGCGATAAAGCTTGAGCGCCGACATCTCCGCCTTGAGTGCCACGTCCTGCGCGCTCGCGTACCGGTGTGGCCACTCGAACATCTCGTTAACAGCTGTAACGAGCTTGACCGGCAACAAACCAAGTTGAGGCTCGAGCGCATCGAGCAGCTTTCGCTTGAGCGGATTTCCGCGCGCGCGCTCTACCGTCTCCCTGAACCGTTGCGGCGAATCCTCGAATCTCTGGAGGACGACATTCGCCAGCCCGTGACGCGAGAGCTGCACGATCGCCCCGAACGAGGCCTGGTTGAGCACGACGTAGGCGACGACGGGAAGCGACGGGTATCGTTTGAGAAGACCTTCGACCGCCTCGACGTTCATCACTCCTTCGGCGGCCGGATCGAGGATAAGCGCCGTCACCGGCCTCTCACGAATGATCGTGTCGACCTCATCCCACGACTGTGCAATCACGAAATCCGGTTCCTCTGCGAAGACGTGCCTGACATGGGCGAGGAGTCTGTCCGGGAGGAAGGCCACGACGCTCACGAGTCGGCACTGGTCGGCATTCTCTTTAAGCTGTGCGAAAGGGACCCCAAAGGCGAGTCACAACCGTACAAAAACCGCAGTTTTGATATAAAACCTGCACTTCGTGAAGCAAAAACGCCCTATTCCTGTAGGACAACCCGGCTAGCTTGGGTCATCCCGTAGTTCCTCCATCCAATCCCAGGAGTCGTCCATGTCCCGCCAAAAGCTGCTCGCCATCGTCGCCAGCCTCGCAGTTCTCGTCGCCGCAGCGTGCACCGATCTCACTGCACCACGCAACGACTGCCCCATCAGCGGTGGCTCCGACACCTGTGGCCCGCACTAAGCTTTTCCGTGGAGCTCCTCCTGGTTGATCAGGAGGAGCTCAATGCGGCCTCTCGAATACTCGTGAGCTCGGCCGCAATTCTTTTGAGCGACGCCGGTACGTCGGCCGCCGGCACGACAACATCGATACGCGCTGCTTTGCGCGATTTCAAACTCCCAATCGCCATCGATACTTCGTGCGCTACCTGATGCAGCTGATTCTTTTCAGCGATCGCCAAACCTTCGGTGAGTGAAGCTTCGGCTTCGGCGTACCTGCCGAATCTCTGCTGGCCGGCACTCAGAAAGAGGAAGTAGTAGGCACGCAGACGGGGATCGAGCGCTGCGGTGTCGAGCTCGCGTGCGTAGGCGTCGAAGCGCGCTTCCTGATCGTCGAGCGCCGCGAGCTCCATCAGATTGAGCGTTGCCTGCCAGCGAACCCACTGCGACTGCGCTGTCGCGGCGACAATCAGATAGCTGTCGCGAGCGGACTCGCGCATGCCCATTCCGGCGAACGCTGCCGCGAGGTCCGAGAGAGCCGCGTCGCGCGCGGTGAGATCGCTCATTGTTTCGAGCGCTTCATAGCCGAGGCGCACCGCGTCGGCGTACGCACCCCGCAGATGAGCGACGGTTGCACGTGAATGAAGGGCGAGGCCGAGCACGTCCTTCCATCCATTTGCGCGTGCCTGATCGATTGCCTGATCGAGGGACAATTCAGCGGCGGGCAGATTTCCGTGCACCAGTTGAGTGTTGGCGAGACCAACTTCCACCTGGAGCGAGCCGACCGAGTCACCGATGGTGCTGGCGACGTGCGCTGCGCGAGCGTAGGCGTGAGCGGACACGTCCCAGTCGCCCATTCGCCGCGATGCGGCGCCGAGTGCGATGTTCGACTCGATCGATATACGCGGGTTGGCCGGCGCTCCGGCCACTCTGTCAGCCATCGAGAAAACATCGCTGGCGAGCGCCCAGCGGCCGACGAAGTTGAGTGCGCGACCGTAGCTGATGAGTGCATGGCCCACAACTTCGCCGGGGATGTCTTCTTCGCTCACGGCATCGACTAACTGGAGGAGTATCGCCCGCACGGGATTTCCTTCGTTGAGCGCACTAACCGCCGTTCGTGCGCTCTCGAACGATGCCCAGTCGCGCTCTCTCGAGCCACGCGGCTCCTGTCGCATTCGTGAATCGACGAGCCGCAGCACTGCGAGCCCGGCCAGAACCGGGTGCCAATCGGGAGCAGTCTGGTCGGTGCCGGCGAGAAATTCGAAGTATGCCTGGTGACTGATCATTGATGATGACTCAAGATTCGGGTTGCGAGGTCACTGAATAATGACCACTTCGGAGAAAGTTGAAATGCCGGTTTTGTATCATAGTATGTCGATTTTGCTTCATCGGCGTCTTAATTCGAGCTTCCCGCGTCAACTTGTCGATCGCTCGGCACTCTATCGCGTGGAATCTGCTCCGACCTCGGGATGAACCAGCTCCCCAGATCGAACCACCACGCATCGGCACGCATAGGGCCCGTCCTAATACGACGATGCAAACCGATAACCGTTTTAGGCTCGTATAGCCAGATCGCGGGCGTGTCGTCGATGATGATCTGGTAGGCTGCCGTGAAATACCGCCTGCTAGCTGCGATGGCGCGAGCCGAGATCGCACTATCAACGTAGGCGTCGAAGCGGGGGTTATCGTAAGCGCCGAAGTTGATTCCATCTTTGCTACGTGCGGATTCACCGCCCCAGGCTTCGCGGAGTGAGTTCGGCGTGGCGCCGAGGTGCCAGTTCCAGAACGCTGCCTCAAAATCGCGGGATTGGAGTCGAGTCTGGAAGGTATTGAACTCCATCTCGTCGATATTCATGCGAACGCCGACTCGGCGAAGCTGTTCCTGAATGAGAATCGCCATTCGCACGCGTGGCTGAGCCGAGCTGGGAACGAGTGCGGTGAATGCGAGCTCCTGGCCGTTGAGCTTTCGGACTCCCTGCGCCGAGGTGGCGCGCCATCCGAGTGAATCAAGAATGGCCTTGGCGTGTTGCGGGTCGAATGGGATCTGGCGCAGCGTCGTGTCGGTGGTTGGGAAGACGCGCACAGTCGGACCGATCGCGACTCTTGCCAGCGTATCGAAAACGTTTTGGACG
>Ga0137373_10005461_pt1 | contig 13729 bp, 12 predicted proteins | sample SagtaG_5_FD_104912 | JGI IMG/M metagenome (GOLD analysis project Ga0137373, IMG submission 104912) | Vadose zone soil microbial communities from Sagehorn Ranch, Mendocino, California, USA - Sage1_R_80_16 metaG | ecosystem: Environmental > Terrestrial > Soil > Vadose zone | place: USA...
CGTGCTCACGACGCTCTTTCGGCGCAGCCTCGACACGCATCAGCTTTTCTTCGCCATGGGCGAGGCGATCGCCCATCTGCATTTTCTCCATCACGAAGGGCGCCTGGAGCGCTCGGTCGGCGCCGACGGCGTGGTCCGGTACGTCCGGAACGTCTGAACTAGGCGGCAGCCAGCCCCCCGAATGTCCCCGGAGTCCCACCTCGACCTCTACGACCTGCAGCGGCTAAGGCTTCGGCTTGGGGAGCTTGCGGGCCTCGCCGATGAGAAAGTCGGTGGTGGCGAGCATCGCCCTTTGCGAGGTGCTGGCGATCACGAGGTAGCGCCCCTGCACCGCAAGCGTCGGGACCCCTTCCAGGCGATAGGCCCGGCCCATCTGTACCGCGCGGCGCAGCTTGCTCTCGACGGTGAAGGAGCGCAATGCGGCGTCGTACTTGGCCATGTCCACCTTCTGCTTGGCGAGCCAATCGGCCACCCACTTGGCGAAGGCGTCGCCGTGCAGCCGCACGCCCCCCTGCTGGTGGATCGCGTCGAACAGCGGCCGGTGCAGCCGCTCCAGCTCGCCGAGCGCCTCCAGGGTGTAGAAGATCCGGGCGTCGATGGCCCAGTCGTCGTTCAGAATTCCGGGCACGCGCTTGAACTGCACCTCGCGCGGCAAGCGCTTCACCCAGGACTCGAGGTCGGGTTCCAGGGAATAACAGTGCGGGCAGCGGTACCAGAAAAACTCGATGACTTCGACCTTGCCCGAGGACTCGGTCGATTGCGGCGGCTTCAGCTCGATGTAGTCGACGCCCTCGGCGGGTGAACCTTGAGCGTTCGCGGCAAAGGCAAGGGCGAGGCCTGCAACGACGCTCAGCAGACGAAAAACCATGTCGCTTTCTCCTTGGAGTCCGTGATTGGCGAGTTATTTCGCGAGCCGATTTAGAGGACAGGGGGGTGCCCCCTGTTCGATCAATTGGTGGAGGTGTCCTTGATTCTGACCAAGGACGCGTCCACTCCGTTCTGCGCGAGCTGCTGCCTGAGCCGGTTGATCTCGTCGATCCGGGTGAAAGGGCCAAGCCGCACTCGGTACCACACGCCCTTCTCGGCGAGGTTTGCCGGCTCGACGTTCGCCTCCATGCCCATCAACGCAAGCCTTGCCTTGAGGTTGTCCGCGTCGGCCGGATTCTGGAACGACCCGGCCTGGAGAAAGTAGCTGTCCTTGGGTGCGCCGGGCTTGCCGGCCTGCTTGGCGGCCTCCCGCATCTGCCGTTCGGTGACCGGCTCCTCCCTCCCGGGAAGGATGCGGTAGAAATCGAAGCGCGGCTTGTCTTCGGCCTTGGCCGAGGCCGACTGCGGGGGCTCGGGCGGGGCCTGCCCCGCCGGCGGAGCCTTTTCCGGCACCCGCGTTTTGTCGGTGAACGGAATCGGCGTCTTGAAGAAATAGATCGCAATTCCCGCCGCCACGCCCAGGCCCAGCAGAAATCCGAAGAAAAGACCGATCAGAAAACTCCCGGAGGAGTCCGGTCGGAGGGAAGGCGATAGCCGCTTGTAGTCGAAGCTCATGTCGGTGAGGCGTCACATCTTCTCGGGCTGGCTGACGCCAAGCAGCGAAAGCCCGTTGCGCAAGACCTGGCGCACGGCGAGGCACAGCGCCAGCCGCGCCGATCGCAACGGCGTCTCCGCGACGAGGATGCGTTCAGCATTATAGTAACTGTGAAATTCGCCCGCCAGCTCGCGCAGGTAAAAAACGATCTGGTGCGGGGCGAGCTCGAGCGCTGCGTTTTCCACCGTCTCGGCGTACTCGCCCAAGCGCTGCAGGAGGGCGAGCTCGCGTGCTCCGGTGAGCGGGGCGAGATCGACCTTCGCCAGCGGATCGGATTCGGAAGCCCCCGGCGAGCCTGCAAGCGGCAGGGCGCGATCCCGGCCGGCGAACTGGGTTCTCCATTGTTCCAGCACCGAGCAGATCCGCGCGTGCGCGTACTGCACGTAATAGACGGGATTTTCCTCGGATTGCGACTTGGCGAGGTCGATGTCGAACACGAACTCGGTGTCGGCCTTGCGCGACACGAGGAAAAACCGCGCGGCGTCGCGGCCGACCTCGTCGATCAGCTCGCGAAGCGTGACGTAGGAGCCGGCGCGCTTGGAGATCTTCATCTCTTCGCCGCCCTTCATCACCGTGACCATCTTGTGGAGCACGTAATCGGGATAGCCGCGGGGGATCCCGCGCTCCCACTTCGCCGATGCCGCTTGCAGCCCGGCGCGCACCCGCGTCACCGTGCTGTGGTGGTCGGCCCCTTGGACGTTGATCGCTCGGGTGAAGCCGCGCTCCCATTTCGTCAGGTGGTAGGCGATATCGGGCACGAAGTAGGTGTAATCGCCGTCGGATTTGCGCATCACCCGGTCCTTGTCGTCGCCGTACCCGGTGGTCTTCAGCCACAGCGCCCCGTCCTGCTCGAAGGTCATGCCCGAGTCGATGAGCGCCCGGACCGTCTTGTCAACGCGGCCGTCGCTGTGAAGCGAGGATTCCAGGTAATAGCTGTCGAAGCGCACTCCGAACGCCTGCAGATCGAGATCCTGCTCGCGCCTGAGCTCGGCCACGGCAAAACGCGTCACGGCTTCCAGATCCTCTCCGTCCGGATTGCCCGCCGCGAGGTATTTTTCTGCGATTTCGCGCACGTAGTCCCCGCGATAGCCGTCGGCGGGGAAGTCGGCTCTCGAGCCGAGCTTCTCGCGGATCCGCGCCTGAACGGAGAGCCCGAGATTGCGGATCTGCGCGCCCGCGTCGTTGTAATAGAACTCGCGCGTCACGCGAGCGCCCTGCGATTCGAGCAAGGCGCCGATCGCATCCCCGAGCGCCGCCTGCCTGCCGTGCCCGACGTGAAGCGGCCCGGTGGGATTGGCCGAAACGAATTCCACCACGACCGGTTGTCCCCGCGTGCGATCGGACCGGCCGTACCGCCCGCCCTCGGCCAGTATGGTCTTCACGACATGCTGCTTGGCGGCGGGGCGCACGCGAAGGTTGATGAAGCCCGAGCCTGCGACTTCGGCGCGCTCGAGCCACTCGGAAGGGGGCAGCGCCGCGACGAGATCGAGCGCCAGCTCGCGCGGATTGCGTTTCAGAACGCGCGCGAGCTGCATCGCCGCGGGGCAGGAAAAGTCGCCGTGCTGCGACTGCTTGGGCCGTTCCAGGGAAATCAGCGAGCCCGGTTGCTGCGGGGCGACTTTGGCCAGCGCGCGCGTGAGCAACTCGGTGAGGTGGGCTTTGACCTCGGCGGACATTGATATGCGGAGATGCCGCGTATTATACCCGGGGCTTGGTCTTGAAAGGCCGAGCGAGGGTAGAATATTGCGCGCTTTTTCGATTTGGAGTTTTGAGCATGGGCAAAGGCGACAAACGCACCTTCCGCGGCAAGGTCTTCAAGGGTTCGCACGGCAAGTCCCGTCCGCGAAAGCCGAAAAAAGCGGCGAAGAAACCCGCCTGATCTAAAACTCGACCGGGTCGACGTCGAGGTGCCAGCGCACTCCGTGCGTCGGCATCCGGTAAAGCGTCGCGCTCCACTCGCGCAGGAACGCCTGAAGGCGCGGCCGCGAGCGCGATTGCAGCAGCACTTGCGCGCGCTCCATCTCCGCGAGCCGCGCGAGCGACATCGGCGCCGGATCGAACACGGTGAGCGAGGCGCGGCTTTGCGGCGCTCGCTCGACTGCCGACTCGAGGAAATGCAAGGCACGGGCGATTTCGCCGCTTTCCGCGCGCAGCGCGGCTTCGAACACGTAGGGCGGGAAGCCCGCCTCACGGCGCTCGGCGAGCAGGCTCCTTGCAAAACCCGTGAAGTCATGATTCGCGAGCGACCGGTACAGAGGATGGTCCGGATAACGCGTCTGGATCAGCACCTCGCCCGGCAGATTCGCGCGGCCGGAGCGTCCCGCGACCTGCTGCAGCTGCGCGAAAGTCCGCTCGCTCGCCCGGTAATCGCTCGAGAACAGACCGCTGTCGGCGTTGAGCACGGCGGCGAGCGTCAATCGCTCGAAGTGGTGGCCCTTGGCGAGGAGCTGCGTACCGACGAGGACGTCGGCGTGCGCCGCGCGCTCGAGCAGATCCTCGAGCTTGCCTCGGGCGCGTACCGCGTCGCTATCGACGCGCAGGATGCGGGCCCGCGGAAGTTTTTCTGCGAGCGCGGCTTCCACGCGCTGCGTCCCGCGTCCGAAAGGCTGCAAATCGGGCTCGCCGCATTCGGGACAGGCGCGCGGGATGCCTTCGGCGAGGCCGCAATGATGGCAGCGCAGCCGCTGCTCGGCCAAATGCACGACCATGTGCGCCGAGCAGCGCCTGCAGCCTTTCACCCAGCCGCAGGCCGGGCAGGCGAGCACCGGCGCATAGCCGCGGCGATTGAGGAAGACCAGCGATTGCTCCCCGCGTGCGAGGCACGCGGCCAGCGCCTCTAGGAGCGGGGCGGCAACGCCGTCGCTCGGCGGATGCGCGCGGGTATCGATCAGGCGTACGGCGGGCAGCGCCGCCCGGTCGATGGCGCGGCGCGTGAGCTGGACAAGCTCGTATTTCCCGGAGGTCGCATGATGGAAGGTCTCCAGCGATGGCGTCGCCGAGCACAGCACGACCGGCACGCCGGCCGCCCGGGCCCGCGCGACCGCCAGGTCGCGGGCCGAATAGCGCACGCCTTCTCTTTGCTTGAACGACGCGTCCTGTTCCTCGTCCACCACCACCAGCCCGAGGCGGGGGAGCGGCGTGAACACGGCGAGCCGCGTGCCCAGAACGATATCGGCGCGGCCGCGGTGCGCCTGGAGCCAGCCGCGGGCGCGCTCGAGCTCGGCCATGGCGCTGGTCTGCACGAAGATGCAAGCCCCGGGGAAGCGGCCACGGAAGGCGCGCTCGAGTGCGGGAGTGAGCGCTATCTCGGGCACCAGAACCAAGACCTGCCTGCGGCGCTCGAGGATCTCGGCGATGAGCTGCAGGTAGATCTCGGTCTTCCCGCTGCCGGTGACGCCGAAGAGCAGGCTCGCCCGAAATTTCTCCAAGCCGCCGCACAGGGCGTCGACGGCGCGCTGTTGCTCTGAAGTCAACTCGTGAGCTTGGACAAAACGGACGTCGGGCCGCGGCGGATCGATGGAAGCGACCCAACCCGATTCGATCGCGCGCTTCAGGAGACTTCGGGCGCTCCGCGCGAGCGCCTCGAGCTCCGGTTGGGATGCTTGACTGCGCGCAAGCCGTCCAAGCAGCGCGCGCAGGCGTTTGTGCCGCTCCGGCATCAGGGCGAGCGCCTCCCGGCCGGTCGGCGTCAGAACATAGTCGACCGCGCTGCCGGGAATGGCTTTCGCCGTACGCAGCCGCGGGGGCAACGCCGACATCACCACTTCGCCGAGCGGGCGGTGGTAATAGTCGCTGCAGAACTTCGCGAGGGCCAGCCACTCGCGGGAAAGGGGCGGGACATCGCGCAGGATTTTTTCCACCGGGCGCAGTCGGGAATCGGCCACCTCGGATTTGGCCGCGACGTCGACGATCACGCCGACCCGGTGCTTCGTTCCGAACGGAACGAGCACCCGATAGCCGATGTCCGCCCGCGTCGCGTCCTCCGAGCGGTAGTCGAAGAGCTTCGGCAGCGGCACATCGAGAGCGACCCGCAGGATGATCATCTTGCAAGAATCGGCCGGGCCGGCACGCTGCTCAAGTGAATTCTGCGACGATCTCGATAACGTGCTTGGTTGTATGGGGTTTTTTTTGTTTCTCACAGAATTTGTGAGTAAGTATGTGAATAAGGCCTTCACACAACGGTAACTCGCACTTCTGCAAGGAATTTTTCACTGTGCCTAAAATGAGGGCACAGTGAAAAAGGATGAAAATACAGGCGTTTGTGAAACTCTCGAATGAACCCCTCGAAAGTCCGCGCCAGGCGTGGGGTTCCAAGGGGTGTTGTGCATAAGTCATTTCGCTGGGCCGGCCCCGGAAATCCCGCTTTTCAGCCCGACCGATGGAATTTTGGGCTCAATTCGTGCACTGCAGCGACCAGCGCCGCGACGTTTTCGGGCTGCGCGAGCTGCGGAACGCCGTGACCGAGATTGAACACATGGCCGGCCCCGCTTCCATAGGATTCGAGCACCTTCTCGGTTTCGCGCCGCACCGACTCCGGTGAGGCGAGCAGCACCATCGGGTCGAGATTGCCTTGCAGGGCGACGCGCGCGCCGACCCGTCGGCGCGCATCGCCGAGATCCGGGCTCCAGTCCAGACCGACGCAGTCGCATCCGGTAGCGGCGATTTGCTCCAGCCAGGGAGCGCCGCCCTTGGTGAAGACTATGACGGGAACGCGCGCACCGCCCTCTCCGCGGTTCAGCTGGGAAAGCACCCTCTCAATGTAAGCAAGGGAAAACTCCCGGTAAGCCGCAGCCGGAAGACTGCCGCCCCAGGTGTCGAAAATCATCGCTATCTGTGCGCCTGCCTCGATCTGCGCATTGAGCAAGGCCGACACCGCTCGGCTGTTGGTATCGAGCAGGCGGTGCAGCAGGTCCGGGCGCCGATAGAGCATGACTTTCACGGTCCGCCAGTCCTCGCTCGCCCCGCCCTCGACCATGTAGCAGGCAAGCGTGTACGGACTGCCGGCAAAGCCGATGAGCGGTACGCGCCCGGCGAGGGCGCGCCGGATCTGGGCGACCGCGTCGCCGACGTAACGCAGATCTTCGGCCGGGTCGGGCGCGGCGAGCTTCGCGATCGAAGCTTCGTCGCGCAGCGGCCGTTCGAAGCGCGGACCCTCCCCATCGGCGAAGTAGAGCCCGAGTCCCATCGCGTCGGGAATGGTGAGAATGTCCGAGAACAGGATCGCCGCGTCCAGGCGAAACCGCTCGAGCGGCTGCAGCGTGACTTCGGTGGCGAGCGAAGGTGTCTTGCACAGAGCGAGGAAGCTGCCCGCGCGGCGGCGCGCATCGTTGTACTCGGGGAGATAGCGCCCCGCCTGGCGCATCAGCCATACCGGCGTGTAAGGCGTGGGCTGCCTCGCCAGAGCGCGAATCAAGGTGTCGTTCTGCAGCGTGTTCATCGGCGCGCCTCAGAGCTTCATGAGGCGCCGGGTGATGAATTCCCATTCGCGCCCGTCCACCGGGGTGATCGAGAGCCGGTTGCCGGGGGCGAGGACGCGCATCGAAGCAAGCCCGCGATGCTCGCGCAGCTCGGCGAGGCTGACCAGTCGGGTTTTCTTCACGAACTTCACGTCGACATTGAACCAGCGCGGCGCTTCTCGCTTTGCCGTCTCGTCGAAGTAGGGGCTCTTCGGGTCGAACTGGCTCGCGTCGGGGTAGGGCCCCGAGGCGACTTCGGCGATTCCCGCGATGCCGGGCTCCGGGCAGCTCGAATGGTAGAAGAAGACCTTGTCGCCGACGCGCATCTTCGCGCGCATGAAGTTGCGCGCCTGGTAGTTGCGCACACCCGCCCACGCCGTGGTCTTTCCCGGGGCCGCGGCGAGATCATCGATGCCGAACTCGTCGGGCTCGGATTTCATCAGCCAGTAGGACATGATCGGCGATTTCAATTCCAGGCCTGCAAATGAAAACGCAGGCCGGTGCCTGCGTTTTCATTTGTCGTTTTTGCGTTTTCGTTTATTCGGGCGTCCCCCGTCAATGCCGCTAGAGCCGATTCCTGAACCTTTCGGTTCAAGGTGGTCGCTTTCCGGTCACATCAGGTACATCCGACTAGGGACGCGCGCAACAGTGACGCTTGAGTCCGCAACCAGATCCAATCTGTTGGTTCAAGAATTTTCCGGGTCTTGGCGCACACCGCAGGGGACAATTCCACGGGCGAGGCTCGAAGCTCTTGACGGCCCTCGCTCCTACGGAGCGAGAGCCTGATCGAGCGTCGCTTCCATTGCGGCCATTCTACGCCTCAAGCCTTCGATGTCAAAGCCGCTCGCGTTGTTTCTCGAGCTCAGCAACTCGTGAGCGATGTTGAGCGCAGCCATCACGGCGATGCGCTCGGCGCTCGTTACCCGGCCCGCGCTCTTTATCTCGGTCATTTTTCTGTCGAGAAGGGCTACCGCGGAGAGCAGAGCCTCGCGCTCCTCCTCGGAGCACGCGACCCTGTAGCTTCGTCCCATGATGGTGACATCAAGGGTCTTGGGTTTCGGGCTCATCCGCTAGGGGCTATTCGGGGATTTGCTTGAGCAGGTTCTCGAGGCGGCTGCGCGCGCCGTCGATTTTCTCGGAAAGCTGCCTCTTGTCACCCTGCAACGCCGCCAGCTGCTGGCGCAGACCCCGATTTTCGTCGCGCAGTCGCTGACACAGCTGCGCGGCTTGGCGGATCTTTTCTTCGAGGACGGCCAGTTGCGTGTCCATCGGCACACTATAGTTTGGAAAATCCTGCTAAGTCAAGGTGTAAGGGATCGTTTTCAATGTAGATTCCAACTGTAGCTTACCGGGGTTGCAGGCACTTGTGTAGTACAATCAACGCGCTCGTTCGAGGTGTTCCGGCGCGTGCCTCGCGCCGGTGTGAAACGGGAAAGAGGTGCGGCACCCAGTCGATCAAGAGGGCGATGCCCCCTTGAAAATCCCCCGAGTCGGGGAAAGAAGTTTTCGATCGCCAAAGCCTCTGCTGCCCCCGCAACGGTAAGTGTGCGCGGGCGTATCAAGTCAAGCGGCCGGAGCCTGCGCTTTGCGCAGGCGGACAGCCCAGCCACTGTGAGCGAGCGCTCACGGGAAGGCGATACGCCCGATCCCACAAGCCCGGAGACCGGCCTCAAGCGATAGTCGGAAATGCCGCGGGGAGCGGCCAGCCGCTCGCTCCGCCATCGCATTTCCTCTCGACGCTGGACACAGGCCTGCGGGGACGCTGGCCGAGGGAGGAAACCTTGAAACGATCCGTTATCGCCGCGCTCATCGCGGCTGCCGCACCGCTCGCTCTTGCTCAAAGCCCCGAAGATCCCGCCGTCATCGTCACCGCGACGCGCTTTCCCGACAGCGTGCTTGCTGCGCCGGTCGGCGTCACGGTGATCACGAGCGAAGATATACGCAACAGCACGGCGACGTCGGTCGCCGAGGTTCTCAACAAGCTCGGAGGCGTACATACGCGCATCAATTTTCTCGGTACGCCGGACCTGCCGATCGATCTCCGCGGCTTCGGCGTGACCGGCGATCAGAATTCACTGGTGCTGTTGAACGGACAGCGAATAAGCGAAAACGAGCTTGCAGCGGCGAGGCTGACCGGCATTCCCCTCAACGCTATCGAGCGGATCGAGATCGTGCGCGGGAGCGGTTCGGTTCTTTATGGCGGCGGGACCACCGGCGGCACTATCAACATCATCACCGCGGCGCCCGCTGCCGCGCCGGCCCGAACGACGCTGTACGGGGCGCTTGGCAACGACGCGACCCGAGACCTGCGCGTCGGCCACATTTCCGGGGGAGAGACCTCGGGTCTCGCGTTGTATGCCAACGCTTACGAAAGCGACAACTTCCGCCGGAATAACCATGCCGCACAGGAGAATTTGACCGGCGAGTGGCGCCTAACCGGAGCGTCGGGCTCGATCGCGTTGCGGGCCGGCGGAGAGCACCAGCGCTCCAGGCTGCCTGGCGCTCGCACCGAGACCGAGCTTGCGACCGACCCCCGGGGCACATCCACTCCGAACGATTACGCCAACCTCGACGGCTGGAGCACCAACCTTGCGGCGCAATCCCAGATCGGCGACTTGACGCTGGCTGCCGACGCGGGATACCGGTCGCGCGAGGTGCAGTTTTTCAGCGATTTCGGCGGCGGCGTGACGGCTTTTTCGGATACGAATACGCAAGTGTGGAGCGTATCGCCGCGTCTGCGCTGGTCGGGGGCGCTGCTCGGACAGCCAAACCTTTTCGTCCTCGGCGTCGACTACAGCGACTGGTCGTACCGACTGCGCGGCGCGGCCGATCCGCAAGGGATCGCAGCGCCGACGACCGTCGAGAATTCCGGTCAGGTGCACCAGGCGCTGTACTTCCAGAATCACACTCACGTGACCGATACGCTGAGATTGACCATCGGTGCGCGGCGTGAACGCATGGTCAACTCGATCGATGTGCCGGTGTCGCTCACGGTCGTTCCGCCGAAAAGTGAAGTCACGGTGCTGCCGGCCACGGAACTTGCCCTCCGTTACCAGTTCCTGCCGGCTTGGGCGGCTTATGCGCGCTCGGGCAAGAGCTTCCGTGTCGCCAATGTCGACGAGAATCGTTGCTTCTCCGCGCCTTGCAACACCTTGCTGCCGCAGACCTCTCGGGACAACGAGGTTGGGCTCCTGTATCGGCGCGACGACTCGAGCTTTCGGGCCTCGTATTTCAATATTGACCTGAAAAACGAAATTCACTTCAATGCCCTGATACCCACGAACGTCAATCTCTCTCCCACGCGCCGACGCGGCGCAGAAATCGAAGGCGCCACGCGACTGGGCAGGCAAGCGGATCTCGCATTGCGCTACAGCGTCACCGATGCGCGCTTCCGCGAAGGAACATACGGCGGAGTCGACGTAGCCGGGAATGAAGTACCCCTTGTGCCGCGTCAGCGGGCCAGCCTGCTCTTGGGCTGGCGGTTCGACGACGCGACGCGTCTCACCTTCGCCGACTATTATGTTGGCCGCCAGCGATACGATAACGATCAAGCAAACCGGTTTCGAAAAATGCCCTCGTATTCGATCACGGACATCAAACTATCCCATCGGCGCGGCAGCGCGGTGTTCAGCCTCGGGATCAATAATCTTTTCGACAAGCTTTATTACTCGTACGCGATTGTCAACCATCCGACGGCACCGACAACTTTCAGCGCCTACCCAGAACGCCGCCGCAGCCTGATGGCCACCGTCGAGCTTACGTTATGATCTCGAAAGCACACGAAGCTGCCTTCAGCCGAGTTCTCTGCTATCGTGCGCGGCATGCGTTACGGCCCCGCGGACGCGACTGACGTTACTCGGCGGCGGCGCGCGCTGGTGATCCGGCTCCGTCATCATGGCGATGCGGTAGCGCGAGTCGGTGCGGTAAAGCGCGCGGTCCTGTCAACCGCGTGCGTAGTCGCTGCCGCGGCGGCAAGCGCGCACGCGCTGCAAGCGGGCGATGACCGCGGGGTCACGATCTCGCTCGCGCGGCCGGCCGGGCGAATTGTCAGCCTCGCTCCTCATCTTGCCGAGATCGCCTTTGCGGCAGGCGCCGGCGCGAAGCTCGTCGGCGTGTCGAGCTTCAGCCGCTATCCGGCCGAGGCGCAGCGGCTGCCTGTGGTGGCGAGCCATGGGCGCGTCGATTTCGAGCGGCTGATTACGATGCGGCCGGACCTGGTGCTCGCCTGGCGAAGCGGCAACTCGCCGCTGCAGATCGCTCGCCTGGAGCGCCTCGGTTTCCGGGTTTTCGTCACCGAGGTGCGGTCGCTTGCCGATATCCCGCGCGTCGTTCGCCTCGTCGGCGCGCTTGCCGGCAGCGCAGATGTCGCCGAGGGGCGAGCGCGGCAATTCGAAAATGAGATCGAGGACCTGCGCCGGCGCCATGCCGCGGAGCGCCGCGTGGCGGCGTTCCTCGAGATCTGGCACCGGCCGATGCTCACGGTGAACGGGACACACCTCATGAGCGACGCGCTCGGCCTCTGCGGCGGACGCAATGTTTTCGCCGCCGCGAAGACGCTCACCCCGGTCGTTTCCCGCGAGCAGGTCCTCGACGCGCGGCCCGAAGCGATCGTCACCGGCGGCTTCGGGAGCGAGGCGCCGCAGGCATGGAGCGGTCTTGAGCCTGTACCCGCGGTTCGCAACCGCAGGATCTACGCGATCGACCCGGACGTGCTTTACGGGCAGGGTCCGCACGTGCTCGAGGGGGTTCGCGTCCTGTGCGATCGGCTTGAGCTCGCGCGGAAATAGCGCGAATGCGTCTCGCCTTGGTGCGGCAGCGCTACAGCGCCTACGGAGGCGCCGAGCGCTTCATCGAGCGCGCCCTCGGCGCGCTCGGCGGGCAGGGTGTAGCGGTAACCGTCCTCGCTCGCGAATGGATCGGCGCCCCCGGGGGCCTGGTCCGCTGCGACCCGTTCTACGTCGGCCGCCTTTGGCGCGACTGGAGCTTCGCACGCGCGGTGTGCCGCGAGATCGCCCGTCGGCCGTTCGAGCTCGTGCAATCGCATGAGCGCATCGACTGCTGCGACATCTACCGCGCCGGCGACGGCGTGCACGCCCAGTGGCTCGAGAACCGGCGCGCCGCCCTCGGTCCGCTTCGCCGCTTGGGGCTCGCGCTCAATCCCTATCACCGCTATGTCCTCGCCGCGGAACGGCGCGTGTTCGCGAGCCCGCGGCTGCGCGCGGTGATCTGCAACTCGCGCATGGTCAGGGACGAAATCCGGGCGCGCTTCGGCACGCCGCAGGAGCGACTCCACGTCATCTACAACGGCATCGATACCGAGGCGTTCCATCCGCGGCTGCGCGAGGCGCATCGCTCGGCGATGAGGCACAAGCTCGGCATTGCGCGCGAGGCGCCCGTGCACGTCTTCGTCGGTGCCGGTTTCGAGCGCAAGGGCGTATTTCCGCTGATCAAAGCGCTGGCTCTTTCGCGCCGGAGGGATGCTCACCTCGTCATCGTCGGCCGCGACAAGGCGCAGGGACGCGCCGAGCGCCTGGCGGGCTCGCTCGGCATCGCCTCGCGCGTGCACTTTGCGGGCGCCCAGGAAGACGTGCGCCCCTGGTACGCCGCGGCCGACAGCTTCGTGCTTCCGAGCCTCTACGATCCGTTTCCCAACGCGGCGCTCGAAGCGATGGCTTGCGGGCTGCCGGTCGTCACCACGCCGCAGTGCGGCACCGCAGAGCTGATCATCGAAGGCGTGAACGGCTTTGTCGTCGAGGCCCTCGCGGTCGATGCGCTCGCCGACCGGCTCGCTCGACTGGATGTCCTCACGGCGCACGAGATGGGACGCAGAGCCCGCGAGCGCGTCGAGGGGTTCAGTCTCCAGTCCATGGCCGAGCGTTTCCTGACGCTCTATCGGAGCCTTGCGCCCGGCTGAAAGCCGCCGCTCGCCTGTCGGAACCTCTGGGAGGAGAGGGGGAGTCAGTTATAATCCGATTTTTTCCGGCCCGGCCATGGCATTGTCCAACGCCAATAGCCTGCAGCTTTACCTTCGCCTCCTCCGCTACGTCAAGCCTTACTGGGTGCCTTTCGCGCTGTCCATCGCCGGAATGGTGGTGATGGCGGCGACCGAGCCGGCTTTTCCGGCGCTCCTCAAGCCGCTCCTCGACGGCAGCTTCGTGCAAAAGGAAGGCGGCCTGCTCGCCTGGCTCCCGGTTCTGATCGTCGCCGTGTTCGTCGTGCGAGGCTTCGCTTCGTACCTCTCCAGCTACGCGATCGGCTGGGTGGGGAACAAGGTCGTGATGGATCTCCGCAACGCAATGTTCGTCAATCTCGTCAGGCTGCCGACGCACTATTACGACAACCACACCTCCGGGAGCCTCATCTCCAAGTTCACGTTCGACGTCCTGCGGGTGACCGGAGCCGCGACCAGCGTGGTTTCGGTGCTGTTGCACGACTCGCTCACCATCGCCGGGCTGCTCGCCTGGCTTTTCTGGCTCAACTGGAAGCTGACGCTGGTGGCGCTCTTGGTAGGGCCGCCCGCCGTCGTCATCACGCGGGCATTCTCGAAGCGGCTGCGCGCCATGAGCCGGGCCGAGCAGGAAGCAACGGGCGACCTCAATCATGCGCTCGAGGAATCGATCGGCTGTCATCGCGTGGTCAAGGTGTTCGGAGGGCAGGATTACGAGGCGAAGCGCTTCGACTCGGGAGCGAA
>Ga0137373_10005466_pt1 | contig 13723 bp, 10 predicted proteins | sample SagtaG_5_FD_104912 | JGI IMG/M metagenome (GOLD analysis project Ga0137373, IMG submission 104912) | Vadose zone soil microbial communities from Sagehorn Ranch, Mendocino, California, USA - Sage1_R_80_16 metaG | ecosystem: Environmental > Terrestrial > Soil > Vadose zone | place: USA...
AACTGTTTTCTCACAAGATGATCTTACCCGTCTACGTCGTCGGCGTAGCGGGCGCTTTCCTTCAGATCGTCGCTGCGCAATGGGACGTCTCCGCACATATTCTTGGGATCGTTGAGACCTTCTTCACTCCTGCCCACACCGTCCTCTACACGGGCATCGCACTAGTAGCCCTCGCGAGCTTCTACGGACTACTTCTACAGTCCAAAACAGCCGGAAACAGTTCACTGAATCACTCGCTCTTCGCAGGCGTGAGCATCGCCGCGGTAGGCAGCTCCCTCCAGATCATCGCGGCCCCGATCGACTTCTGGTGGCACAGCACCTACGGCTTCGATCCTTTCCTCTTCACACCCGCCCACTCCATCCTCATCATCGGCCTGATCCTAGGTGGAGCGGGAATGACGTTAGGAAGTATCAGGCTTCTACGTGCCTTTCGAGCAGGTCAACAACTGACGAATAGGCCGAGGCTGGTTCCTGCCATCGTAATACTTGCGTTAGCAACCGTCTGGGCTCAGTTGAACTTCTTCGGCTACTGGATAACAGACGTTACGGGAATGGCGTACACCTTCGGCTACTGCTCTATCCAGCAGTTCAATGCCTCCGTCCCCTGCTCGTTCGTTCAACAGTCCAGTACACTATCGTTCCTCATCGCAGCCGGAATATTCGCAGCCTCCGGAACACTCGTTTTCTGGACTAGCAAGAGCCTCTTCCACAGAAGAGGAGTCATCACCAGCATCAGCCTCATCCTCGCAGCCATCTACTCCGCCGCAGCCCTCGGCTTCTTAGCCTACGCGCTAATATTCCTCAACCCTCCCGGCAGCTGGTACATCAACAACGCAACCCCCAACGAGGGAACTAGGCTCGCACTCTTCATCCCCATCTACCTCCTATCCCTCATCCCCATTCTAGTGCTCGACCTATCGACCAAGAATTCTGCCGGGCGCAATAGGTTGCTCAGCTTTTCAGCACTTATCGGCCCCTTCGCAGCCTTAATCGACGGACGCTATACCCTAGGCTTGGCAGAAAGTGGAGTCCAAGGGCTAGCTCTTGTTGTGGGCCCAATGATTCTTGGTGGCATTGTCGGCTGGATTCTGCTGACCAAACTTGCTCGCGGACTCATCCCGAATCTGACAATCCCGGCTACCAGATCGATCACTGGAGGACTTGTTTCGAGAAAACGACCCGTCAGGCAATCCTACGAGCCGGAAGAATAGAATCTCCAGAACCAGGCCAAATTGTATCCCTAAAAGAGGGGAGCTGAGAATAATTCGAGGTCCGAACGAAGTCCTCGACAAGCAATGCAATCTGGTCTCAGCCAGTCTAGAAAGACTAATCCTGACTTACGGGCTCTGCCTATTCTCTGAGAACCATCAACAAGAGCGCTAACGCGATAGTACTATGGAGACCGTCCGCAGGTTGCGATTCGCTTAATCCTCAACAGGGAACGTTGCTTATTCGGCGAGACGGGATAGCAAAACGGAGGAGAGACGGCCACGCGCTACATATTGACCGTTGACTTCGAAGAAGATAACGACATCGACAGTTTCATCCGGTTTGTCCAGTACCACAGCAAACGGTTGAAGTGTCCCAGCAAGGACGTTTTCATCCGGCTCGCTCACGAATGGGAAAAACAGCTGGTGAACAACCCTGAGCCAAACAACGGCATTGGAATCAAGAAAGAAAAGAAAAAAACGCTCAAAGAACCATCCGAGTAAATTCAAGATCCGGGTACGATACAAGTACCACTACTACCGCTGGATCAACACCCAAGACTACGGCAGCTTCAAAGACATCTACGAAAAATACAAAGACAAAGGATACTCCTTTTTTTGCGCCGATTTGCCTCCGGAGTATTCCAGTCAAGACGGGACATGGACGGGATATCGTCTAGATGGGGATAAGACTCACACCGAATCAACGTTGAAAAGATATGGGCGACATAAAGCGTGGATTGATCCCACTTACAAGTTCCAGGGAAGACCTGTGATCCTCGTCTACAACGCCGATTGACAGTTCGGGAATAATTCTCGATTTCCCGAATAGATTTCTGGGAATTCAATTCCGCTCGTCACTACACGTGACTGTCGAATGTGACCACGTGAAGTGAGCGACCCTTAAGAAGCACAATTCGATCTTAGCTCCGCATGGAGACAGCGGCCGTCCAGAAGGAAACGCTTTGGCGGAATTCCAACTTCCTAAAGCTCTGGACCTCAGAGACCATATCCCAATTCGGCAGCCAGTTCACCGGGCTAGCCCTGCCCCTAACAGCCATCATCATTCTAAGCGCAGACTCTGTTCAGGTCGGAATACTCAACTTCGCCGGGTCCGTACCCTGGTTGATCTTCGGGCTCCTAGCCGGGGTCTGGATTGACAGGCATCGCAAACAACGCATCATGGTCACCTCCAACATCCTTCGCGGATCAATACTCGTCCTGATTCCAATAGCAGCCGTCTTGGGGGTCATAACGAAACTCGGAATTCCATTCCTGTACGCGATAAGCTTCGCTGTCGGGTTCCTACAGGTCTTCTTCGACATCACATACCAATCCTATCTGCCCTCCCTCGTGCGGAGGGATCAGCTGGTGGAAGGAAACCGCAACCTGCAGGCTAGCGCATCCACAGCCCAAGTGGCTGGACCCACGATAGCCGGGATCATCATCAGCATAATTACCGCCCCCATCGCAATTGCCATTGATGCAGCATCTTTCTTCGCATCTGCACTCGCACTAGGACGAATCGAACATGACGAGGTGATCGATAGAGAGATCGCAAAGCCTTCGGTATTGGCCGATATCCGGGAGGGGCTTCACGTCGTCTTTGGCGACAGACGACTTCGGATGATCGCAGGCTGCACAGGAACCTCCAATTTCTTCTCAACCGGTCTGGGCACGCTTTTCCTACTTTACCTAATCCAGCCCAGCCCTGCTGGACTTGGAGTTTCCAAGGCCCTCGCTGGAGTTACCGCGGGGATCATCTTCAGCGTGGCAAGTGTCGGCGCTCTGGTTGGAGTCGCGATCTCCAATAGGGCGGCAAAGAGCATTGGAGTTGGACCCGCAATAATTGGAAGCATACTCATTGGCGGACTCGGAGCGATTCCCTACTATCTCTCCGGATCTCTTACGGTATCTCCCCTGTTTACACTCCCCCTGTTTATACTGGGAGGTTTTGGGGTTAACTGGAGCATGCTATCCATCATGGCAGGCCAGTTTGTCAGCTTCATTGCGACCGTAGTGTACAACGTCAACCAGGTCAGTTTGAGACAGGCGATCGTTCCGCTTCGTTTGCAGGGACGAATGAACGCAACAATGCGTTTCTTGGTCTGGGGGACAATTCCTCTGGGAGCTATAACCGGAGGATTGCTGGGAGAATTTCTCGGATTGCGGACGGCGATCGGAATAGCGATACTAGGAGGCTCGTTGGCGTTTCTCTGGGTTCTCCTATCACCCGTACGATCTCTCAAGAGGATACCCGAACCCCTAGAATAGAGCGACTTCTGAACCCATTCGGGCCCGGTATATACCGGGTTGAATGACATGCAAGCTTCTTTCAAATAGAGGCAACCCTGTAGCCTCAGAAACCGGTTATGACATTTCAGACCACCGCTCCAACGGTCCAACAGAAAACCGGATACCGCTACGTCAAGTACACGTTCTTCAAAGTCGACCCGGCCTGGAGAAAACTATCCCTTCAAGAGAGAGAATCCTCGAAGAAACAATTCCTCTCAACCCTGAATGAGGCGGGAGGCGGGATCAAACCCAGATCCTACTCATTGGTCGGGACTAGAGGCGATGTTGACTTCATGCTCTGGACAATAACCGACTCTCTGGAGACCCTCCAAGCTTTTCATTCAGACCTCCTCAAGACCGAGTTAGGAAAGTATCTCTCGACACCCTACTCATATCTCGCGATGTTGCGTCCCTCAGAATATTTCGGGAGACATTCAGAGAGGGATCCTGTCGGCTCGAACTATCTCTTCGTCTACCCCTTCACAAAGAAGAGAGAATGGTACAGTGTGCCTTTCGAGGAGAGACGGAGAATAATGAAAGACCACGTAGCAGCCGGCCAAAAATACCCCTCAGTCACCATACACACGTCATACTCTTTCGGAATAGACGACTACGAGTTCATACTCTCGTTCGTAACAGACCATCCAGAAGACTTCCTCAACCTAGTCATGGATCTCAGAACCACCGAAGCAAGCAAGTATACGGCGCTGGAGACCCCGATTTTCACCTGCGTCAATGTTGAACCCGGGAAGATGCTTGACCTACTTGGACCTTAAAACAGAGTGACGTTCTAACTTGGCTGATTTCGAGAACGACAATTTCCTGAGAGCCTGCTGGAAAAAAGAAACAGAGTTCACTCCGATATGGTTCATGAGACAGGCCGGCAGATACCTGGACAGCTATCGAAGAGTTAGGGCAAAAAATGACGTCCTCACGATCTGCAAGACACCGGAGTTGTCGGCCCAAGTCACTGTTGATGCCGCAACCGAGCTAGGAGTTGACGCCGCAATCATCTTCGCCGACATAATGCTCCCACTCGAAGGAATCGGCCAGAGTTACAAGCTCATAGAGGGCGTCGGCCCCGTGGTAGAGAAACCAATCGGCCGAATGGAGGATGTAAAGAGGATTGGAAAATTCTCTCCAAAAGACCACGTCCCGTACGTCACCGCCGCAATAGAACTAGCTATTCAGCAGCTGGACGGACGCACTCCTCTAATCGGGTTTTCCGGAGCACCTTTCACCCTCGCCTCCTACCTGATAGAAGGAAGCCCATCCCGGGACTTTACGAAAACCAAGAGGATGATGTATGCTGAGCCGGAAGCGTGGAAGCTCCTGATGGCAAAGCTGTCCAGCATGGTCTCCGACTATCTCCTGGCCCAAATCCAAGCTGGCGTCGACGCGGTCCAGCTCTTTGACAGCTGGTCAGGCTGCCTCTCCCCATCCGACTACCAGGAATTCGTGCTACCATTCAACAAACAAATATTCGAACGTTTGAAGCCTGGAGGTGTTCCTCGAATACACTTTGGAGTAGGAACTGCCGGAATATTGAAGGCGATGAGGGAGGCGGGCGGTGACGTCTTCGGTGTTGATTGGAGAATCTCGATCGACGAAGCATGGGCCATCCTCGGCAAAGTAGCCATCCAAGGCAACCTCGATCCCGCAATTCTACTGGGCGCGAACGATCTAGTCCATGCAAGGTCCAAGGATATCTTGGCAAGGATCGGAGGCCGTCCAGGCCACATATTCAACCTAGGCCACGGAGTTCTTCCAGATACGCCGCCAGAACATGTGAAGAATCTAGTTCAGTTCATACACGCAACTACCAGAACCAAACGCTAAAGGCGTTGAATCACATGGACAATCATCCCGCCGTTCTCCTGATGGCCTATGGCAGTCCCAATTCGCTTGACGAGGTTGGGGAATACATGCGCCAGGTCAGAGGAGGAAGGCTTCCAACAGCTGAGGAAGTTGAACGGTTGCGGGACAGATATCGCCAGGTTGGCGGTCAGACTCCTCTCCTGAAAATAACTCTCACACAAGCGAAGGCACTCGAGGAAAAGCTCCAGTCTGAGCGATTCGATTCGCGAGTGTATGTTGGAATGAAGCACTGGGACCCATTTATCGAGGACGTTGTCGAGAAAATCGTGAGTGATAGCGCTCCGAGCATAATCGGACTCGCACTCGCTCCCCATTACTCTAAGCTTAGCATCGGAGGATACGCGGACGCAGTCAAGAGAGGATTGGCAAGAACCGAAAGACCCATCCCGTTCACTATGGTTGAGAGCTGGCATGATCAACAATCCCTGATCACTGCCTTGTCTCGACGGGTCCACGACGGTCTTGAGAAATTCAATGACCCTTCAGGGGCGATCGTCCTGTTCACGGCGCACAGTCTGCCCAAGAAGTTCGTTCATGATGACGACCCCTACTGGAACCAGCTTCAAGAGACCAGCCGGCTCGTCGCCATCAGATCAGGAATCCAGACATGGGATTTCGCCTTCCAGAGTGCCGGACAACCGGTCGATTCTTGGATGGGACCTAGTATCAAGGAGAAGATAACCGAGTTATCGAGCAAGGGATTCCGCGAGTTGCTGGTCTGCCCGGTTGGTTTCGTTTCCGATCACCTTGAGATACTCTACGATCTAGACATAGAAGCGAAAAGCTACGCATCCTCTCTGGGTGCGAGACTGGAGAGAACTGTTTCGCTCAATGATGATCCAGAATTTATCAACGCGATAGCGTCTAGACTCGGACCTCTTCTATCGAGAGAGGTAGTTACAGCCTAGGTCCGAAATCCAAGGCTTCTACGAGAACGCTTCGGCCAATCTCTGATAGTCTTCCCTGCCAAGCTTCCATTCAGCCACCTCAGCATTTTCTTTGACATGATCCGTGTCCGCGGCCTTGGGAATCGCAACCACGGAATCGTGTTGTAGAACCCAGTTCAGAGCCACCTGGTTTCTGCTCTTATTCAATTTCTCTGCTATCTCGTCCAGGACTTTGAATGATGATCCTCGGCCTCTCGGAATCTTTCCCTGGCCAAGTGGACTGTACGCGATCAGGGTCAAGCCCTCTTTCTGGCAATACTGCAGGATCCCCGCCTCCACACTTCTATCGATCAGACTGAACTCGACCTGGTTAGAGACAATTTTCTCGTGAGATAGCGACTGTTGCGCATCCTTCATCTGGTCGACCGAGAAGTTGCTTACTCCGATGTGACGGATGAGGCCGTCATCGACGAGCTTCTCCATCGCCTTCATCGTCTCTGAAATGGCAATCCTCGGGTTCGGCCAATGCAACTGGTAGAGATCCATCTGTTTCAATCCGAGCCTCTTCAAGCTCCTCTTCGCCGCTTCCAACACGTTGTTGTATGCGAAGTGTCTCGGGGAAACCTTCGAGGCCACAAAGACCCTGTCCCGGCGCCCCTCGAGCGCTCGGGCCACAACCTCTTCGCTGTGACCTGCCCCATACATTTCCGCCGTATCGATGAATTTCATTTCAAGGTCCAAGCCCAGCCGGAGAGCCTGTATCCCAACCTCGTCTCCGGAAGAGTCCGGTCCCATCTCGCCCCCGATTCCCCAGGTTCCGAGCCCAACGACCGGGATTGACTCATGAGTACGTCCCAGGGGTCTGAACTGCATCAGGTCTCACCCTTACGATTCGAGAAAACGCCTTGCGGCTTCAAGCCTCGCTAGGCAAGATGATGAGAACGGCAGTATTATGCGTCACGAAAATGCTCTGGCCTCCACCGACCGTTCCTCGTACTTCTTGACAAGCTCAGCAATCGCGTCTTCGATAAGATATCTCTCGGGGACGCTGGGGTCAACGCCCAGCTCTCGCAGCCTCTCAGCCGTTGCAGGGCCGATAGCGCCTACAAGAGGTGATCTCATCAGGTGGACGAGTTGTGATGCCGGAATCCTACTTTCGGCAATGCTGAAGAGGTTGGATGCTGAAGCGGCACTCGTGAACAGGACAGCCTGGAACTGTCTCTTTTCAAGCCCGGCGAGGAAATCCAGCACACTTTCATTATTCATTGGGACCAATGATTGGTAGATCGTCATCGTCTCGACAAATGCCCCTTTCGAAGTCAGCGCCTTCGCGAGGCTCTCGTCGGCAGCTGAGGATCTGACCAGAACCACTCTCTGTCCTTTTGTCTCGAACTTTGACAGGTGATTCTCTATGCCGACGGAGCTGTATTTTTCCGGGACAACCACATTTTGAACACCGTGACGTCTTAGCGCCGCGCTGGTTTTCGGACCAACAGCCATGATATGGATTTGACCCGAAGCGCTCGGGAGAACACTCGAGTGCGACTTCAGCATCTCGAAAAAAACATCAACGCCAGAAGAACTCATGAAAACAAGCCAGTCAATCGGACCCTCGCCTATCACTCTCGAGAATTCCTTGAGGATACTAGATTGTTCCAGTGGTCTAAGCTCAACCGCATGGATGATGAACGGGGTCCACCCGAGCTTTCGCACAAACCTAGAGGTCTCCTCTCCCTTGCCAACGGGGCGGGTGATGGCGATGGTTTTCTTTGAGGACGGGCTAGACGTAGACAGTTCTCCAGGTCTCCTCGATGCTTTTCGCCCCTTTCTCAAGAAGTTCCTCTCCCATCTCTCTCGCCAGCACTAGAGCGTCCAGGACGTGTCCTGACCGTTCCGCGAGAAGTTTTTCCTTACCATCCATCGAGAATATGGAGGCCGCTATCTGGATACGGTTACCACGAGCTCTAGCTAGTGCTCCGAGGGGAACCTTGCAGCCTCCCTCGAGAATTCGAACCAGCTCGCGTTCGGCCTCGATCTCGGCCCTAGTCGGAGGATGCTCAATCGACTTCAACATCTCGATGACCTTCAGATCATCCTTACGGGCAACAACCGCCAGTGCACCCTGGCCTGGGGCAGGCATGAAATCTTCAATTGTTAGGCGTTCCGATATCCTTCCTGTCATTCCAAGCCGGACAAGTCCCGCCTCAGCCAGTACGACAGCATCAAATTCACCCCTGTCTACTTTCTGAATTCTTGTGTCTACGTTTCCCCGGATAGGCTCCGGTTTCACGCCTGACCGAGCGCGTCTAAGTTGTGCGACACGGAGCAGACTGCTTGTTCCAATCCTACTGCCCATTTCCAGATCTTTCAATAACTTGCTCCCCTTACTCACCAGCACATCGGCAACGGGTCCCCTCTCTGGGACGCTGGCTATCAAGAGACCGCTGTCTTTGTCGAAGACAGGAATGTCCTTCAAACTGTGAACAGCGAAATCCACCTGACCATCGAGGATTGCTTGGTCGATTTCTTTTTCGAAGATTCCTTTCTGGTCGAGCGAGAAGAGGGGCGTTCGCTGGTCCGCATCACCGGCTGTGGTGATGATTTTCCGGTCTACTTCTAGACCGGGATTTTTCTGTCGAATGCTTTCTACAACGATTTCTGTTTGGACGAGTGAGAGTCTGCTTCCTCGAGTGCCAACCGTGAGGAGTATTGTCGGTCACCGCGGTAGGGTTTTCATTGCGGCGCCGATCGCATCAAGAGTACTCTCCAATTCATCTTCGGTGTGCGCGGTAGAGAGAAAACATGTTTCGAATTGTGATGGCGGAACAAATATTCGAGACGCGAGCAGCGAGTGGAAATATTTTTCATACTTGCGAATGTCAGCCGACTTTGCAGAGTGATAATCCGTCACCTGACGATCGGTGAAGAACAACTGGAACATCGATCCAAGACCGCTAACCTGTGCGGTTACTCTAGCTGCCTCCAAGTGGTCGCTTATTCCTCGCCGCATCGTGTCTCCCATTTTCTCTAATCTGGAATACACTTGCCCTCCCCGTTTCTTCAAAGATTGAAGGGTCGCAAGCGCGGCAGAAACGCTGACTGGATTGCCGCTGTAGGTTCCAGCCTGGTAGACGGGACCCATTGGCGCGAGTTTTTCCATGATGTCCCTTCTGCCGCCGAACGCGGAGAGAGGAAGTCCCCCACCGAGGACCTTGCCAAGAATCGTCAGATCGGGACGAATCTTGTAGTATTCCTGAGCACCCCCCATCGACAGCCTAAAGCCCGTAATCACCTCGTCAAAGATCAGAAGGACCTCGTTTTCTTCGGTAACTTTTCGGAGAGTTTCTAGAAACCCTGGTCTCGGCAGGACAGGACCAATGTTCCCGAGTACAGGCTCGAGAATTACCCCCGCCAGTTCACTCGAATGGTCGCGAATGATCTTGCTAGCTATCTTCTCGTCGTTGAAGCGGCTTACAAGCGTGTTCTTTGCGACTTCACTCGGGACCCCTTCAGAGCTAGGGCTTCCGAGTAGTGTGGCGCCTGACCCTGCTTTCACCAGAACCGAGTCATGGGACCCGTGGAATCCGCCCTCGAACTTCAGGACTTTTTTCTTCTCTGTGAATGCCCGGGCGAGCCGAATAGCATGCATCGTTGCCTCGGTCCCGGAGTTGACGAGGCGAACCATCTTCATTGATGGCATAATCGAGGCGATGAGTTCTACGAGTTCGACCTCCATCTCGGTGGGCTGTCCGTAGATAGATCCCTTCTCGAGAGCTTCTTCAACGGCCTCGATGACTTCTGCGCGGGCGTGTCCGTCGATAAGGGCGCCGTACGCCATGAAGTAGTCCAGGTATTCTTGGCTGTCAACGGTTTTGAATTTCGAGCCTTTCGCTGACGCTATGAACAGGGGATAGGGAGAGTAGCTTCTTACTGGGCTGTTGACCCCGCCCGGTATCACTTCTCTTGCGCGGCGGTAGAGCTGTTGGGATCTTGAATCTAGCCCAGCCATTCGGCCGCTTCCATAGCATGGTATGTCAGAATCATGTCGGCCCCTGCTCGCTTGATGCTAGTTAGAACTTCCATGATCGCCGATTTCTCGTCTATCCATCCTTCTCGCGCGGCGGCTTTGATCATTGAAAATTCTCCGCTCACATTGTAGGCTGCAGTGGGCATTCGGAATCTTTTCTTTGCGCGATAGATAATGTCTAGGTAGGCTAGTGCTGGCTTGACCATGATCACATCGGCGCCCTCCTTGATATCCAGCGCGATTTCGCGGAGAGCCTCTTCAGGATTGGAATAGTCCATCTGGTAGGTTCTTCGGTCTCCGAACTTTGGAGTAGAGAATGCTGCTTCTCGAAAAGGACCGAAGAATGATGAGGCGTGTTTCGCCGCATACGCCATTAGAGCGACGTTTTTGAATCCGTTATCGTCGAGGGCCTGTCGTATCGTCTTGACCTGTCCATCGATCATAGCCGACGGTGCCACCATGTCGGCACCGGCCCGAGCGTGGCTTAGCGCGATCTCAGCCAATTTTGGAAGCGTCGCATCATTATCGATTTGTCCATCGCTGATGATTCCACAATGTCCATGATTGGTGTATTGACACATGCAAACGTCAGTAAGAACGACCAGTTCGTCACCGTACTGATCTTTCACGTCCTGGATTGTTCTCTGGACTACTCCATTCGGGTCATATGCTGCTGATCCGATTTCGTCCTTGACTGCTGGAATACCGAATAGGATGACGGATTTCACTCCTCTGTCCACGAGCCTCGTCACTTCTCGGCCTATAGTCGTGGGGGATTGTCGATGTTGCCCTGGCATCGAGAGAATCGGCGCGTCGGTTTTCAAGCCCTCTTCCACAAAGATCGGCTGGATGAGGTCTGAACGGTCGAGTCTAACTTCCCTTACGAGCTCGCGGATTAGCGGTGTTCTCCTGAGTCGCCGCATTCGCAGCGCGGGAAAACTCAATCTTCGCTACTCTCCTTCGAATATCTGTCCGGCAACGGTCAAGAGTTTGCTGTCGCCCTTTTTCGCGGCTTCACGTAGGTTGATCACTGGTTGGGCTAGTAGCTTCCGTACTAGTGAGAGGCTCATCTTCTCAAGTACTTCCTGTTGGTGTGGCGGTAGGTTTAGTCTTGATAGAGCCTTGTCCAGCTCTTCCTTCCGAATCTTGTCGGCTCGTTGATAGAGGTCTGAGACCATCGGTTCTGCTTCCTCGCGACGCAGTAGAGCCGAGATCTTCTCTACAGCCTCCTGTACCATAGGTTCGGCCTCCTTGATCAAGGTCTTCCTAGCTGACACTGCCTGGTCTGTGATATCGCGAAGGTCGTCGATCGTCTTGATCACAATGCCTTTGATCTGTTCTAGATCTGGTGAGACATTTCTCGGAATTGAGAGATCAAGAATCATGAGTTTCTGATCCTGTTTCAGTTGAGGGCCGACAATCTCCTTGGTGAGCAGGTAGCCAGTTGCTCTGGTTGCCACCACGACCAGTCGGAAGAGTCCTAGCTGCGAAATGACATTCTTGATATCCGCGGGTTTGCCTCCGAAGGTTCTAGAGAAAGACTCGGTTCTTTGACGTGTCCTGCTTGCAACAGTCACATCTCTGATTCCTCTGGCCTTCAATGCTTTCATCAGAATCATTCCGATCTGGCCTGTTCCGAGCAAGAGGATCTTGACGCCGTCGAGGTCTCCAAGAGATTTTTCCGTCATCTTCAGGGCGGCAGATCCGAGAGATACGGTTCCTTTCCCGATGCCAGATTTGTCCCGGATACTTGTGCCGGCGGCAAGTGACATTTCGAAAATCTTGGAGAGGGCCGGGCTTGATGCGGCTAGCCCGCGTGCTTCTATCAGGGATGATTTTAGCTGTCCGAGAATCTGGCTCTCTCCGACCAGCATGGATTCCAGTCCTGACGCGAGGCTTACGAGATATTCTATGACCTGTTCTCCGGTTCTCTGTTCTGCAAGCTTCATTAGTTCGTGAAGTTTGAATTTGGTTTCTAGGGCCCAGTTCCAGAGAACCTTCTCGCTAACCTCGATATCCTCGTCAGCGTCGATGAACATGTCGACGCGGTTACACGTCTGGACAACAACCGCTCCTCTTACCCCCGGGACGCCCTTGAGTATTTTGTAGAATGCTGGAAGCTCTCGAAGGGTTAGGGCGTCAAGCGTTGCTAGTGGGGCTTTCTTGTAGCTGACGCCTATGTTGACGAGCACTCAAGCATCTCCCAGACCGGAGCAAAGCTGGCCGGGCGTCCCACTTCGATATTAACACTTGACATGTACTCCCTAGCAGATGCGAAGCCAGTGCGGCATGTGCTGCACTTCGAGAAGGAGTGAGTCGAGAAACAGAGGTCGATGCCACAAGCTGGAGTAAGAAATACTCTAAGAAAGACAACATTATGCGTCACGAAAATGGTTTTCTCAAGCATTCTTTTTGATAGTGACCCCCGGGAGTGGTCGATCTTTCGCGCGCCCGGCCCTCCACGGAGCGTCAATCCACGCCGGAAATCGCCCGTTTTCAGCCCTGTTTTCGAATCTGGGTGCCCTGTCCCTTAACCGCACAGCAAATCGTTCTTGACGCCCGCTAGATTCGCCCTAGCACCTAAGCCCAGACCACGCCCTGAATCGCGAGACTCGCCTGGAATCACCGCCAAACAGCGGGAGACCTCTCCAGGAGGGGGGGGATAAGAGCAGAGCATCTCGTGACGCAAGAATGGTTGAGGGGAAGAGTCCGGTTCGCGAAATCCCCCATTATCCGCCCTGATCTCGACTCTGGAACGACTCCTTCAACTCTCCCGAAATTCGTTCGGAATTGTCGTCTTCTCTGTCAGGCCAGCCGAGCCAGAATTACGCCCCGATCACCCAGACTCGCCTGTTATCACTGCCAGACAGGAAATGGTTTTTGGAAAATAGGGGGTCTTAGCGACCGACCCTCGCGTCCTATGAGTGGTGTTTCTCGTTTGCCTCTCTTAGCGACGGGCGTTTCTTCAGGTCATCTCGATCCTGCTCGCCCCCTTGGCGATAAGTTCCTCTCCTATTTCACGGGCCAGTCTCACGCCTTCCCTAGCAGGACCCGACCTTTCCGCAAACAATCGTTCCTTCCCATCGACCGAGAGAATACACGCCCTCACGTGAATCCGGTCTCCTCTCGACGCGGCAAGCCCGCCGACGGGGACCTTGCTGGTTCCCTCTAGAATCCGCACCAGCTCTCTCTCAGCATCCACCTCCGCACGAGTCTGCTGGTGCTCAATCGACCTCAACGTCTCTATAACCTTCAGATTATCGCGTCTCGCAACAATAGCCAACGCTCCCTGACCAGGAGCTGGCATAAACTCCTCGATCGGCAGACGTTCCGAGACTCTGTCGGCGATACCTAGCCTGGCGAGACCTGCCTCGGCTAGAATAGCCGCGTCGAACTCTCCTTTGTTGACCCTCTCGATCCTTGCTTCG
>Ga0137373_10005477_pt1 | contig 13704 bp, 12 predicted proteins | sample SagtaG_5_FD_104912 | JGI IMG/M metagenome (GOLD analysis project Ga0137373, IMG submission 104912) | Vadose zone soil microbial communities from Sagehorn Ranch, Mendocino, California, USA - Sage1_R_80_16 metaG | ecosystem: Environmental > Terrestrial > Soil > Vadose zone | place: USA...
CTCGATGAATCCGTAGCCCTTCTCGTTCGAGAACCACTTGACGGTGCCCTGAGCCAACTAACTGCCTCCTTCAAAAACATGCGACGGCCCGGGCACCGAGCCGCCGACCACTAATACAGCGGGGCGGAGTCTAGCTCAGATGCGCGGGAAGGCAAGCGCTCCGCTGCGATAGCGAGCCGCCCGTAGGGCGTTTCCAAGCAGCGCGGCGATGGTCATCGGCCCGACGCCGCCCGGCACGGGCGTCAGGAAAGCGGCGACGTCGGCCACGCTCGGATCGACGTCTCCCAGCAGCCCGGCTTCGGCTCGCGTGATGCCCACGTCGACAACGGTCGCGCCCTGCTTGACGATGTCCGCCGTAATCAGGCCCGGCTGACCCGCAGCCGCGACGAGGATGTCGGCGTCGAGGGTATGGCGGGCGAGATCGTCCGTCCGGGAATGGCAGATCGTGACAGTCGCATTCGCGTGCAAGAGGAGCAGGGCCACTGGTCGGCCCACGATCAGGCTGCGGCCGACAACCACGGCGCGCGCTCCGGTCACGGGGATTCGGTATTCGTCGAGTAGGCGCATGATCCCGATCGGAGTTGCTCCCACCAGCGTTTCAAACCCGAAGAAGAGCTGGCCGGCGTTGAAGGGATGGAGGCCGTCGACGTCCCTCACCGGATCGATCGCCCGCATCACCCGTGCCTCGTCGATCTGTGCCGGCAGCGGCGTCTGGACGAGGATCCCGTCGACGCCGTCGTCCTCGTTCAACTCAGCCACAAGCTCGAGCAGCTCGTCCTCGGAGGTCTCGGTGGGTAGCCGTCTGTCGATCGCTCTGATGCCGACCTCGTCCGCTGCTTTGTGCTTGAGGCTGACGTAGATCTCCGAGGCCGGGTCGTCGCCGACGAGGATCGTCGCGAGTCCAACCTCCCCGAACTCCGCGATCTCCTTCCTGAGCTCCTGCCGGATTCGAGCCGCCAGCGCGGCGCCGTCCATCAGCGTCGCCGACACGGCGTTACGCGAAGGGAAGCTCGACGTCGCTGACGTCGAGGCCGAGAGACTCGGCGAGCCGGACGCCCACCTCGAGGTCCTCCTTCAACCGTTCGACGTCACGCGATTCCATCGCACGTCCGATCCAGGCGCGCTCCTTCGGTCGCCAGAGCGCGTGCTTCGCGAACTCGGGCAGCAACCCGTTGGCCGCGTCCACGAGCTTCCGCTTCGTCTTCTTCGACGCCTCCTGCAGAAGGACGCGCTCGTACGCCATCCCGGCGCCGTGATGGATCCCGTCGTCGGTCGCAAGCCGGTTGCACAGGTCCTCGAGCACAGTGCCCCGCGACGACCTTGCGATCAGCCTGAACCTGGAGATGATCAGGCGCTCGTAGAACACCTGCATCAGGAACACCTTCTCCTCGAGCGTGTCCGCCTCGAGTGTCATGTGCGCGAGGTTGTCGAGGTACGGGTCGCGCTCGGCCGTCCCACCGGCCTCGCCGACGAGCTTGAGCCATGCCTCCGTATGACGTGACTCGTCCTGAACCATCGTCGAGTAGTAGAGCTTCGCCTCGTGATCCGGGGCGATGTTCAGCAGCTGCGAGGACATGTCGCACGCGAGCATGTCCGCCTGGAGCTGCTGCGTGAGGACGGAACGCCACATGTCGTTCCGTCGCGCCTGTCTCGCGCGCGAGCCCTTGCCTTCAGGGATCGGCGGCAGCTCCCCCCAGGGGAGATCTCGTACCTGCCATTCCTGGCGCTTCGCAAGCTCGTAGAACCGGAGGACGCCTGCGGAGGTCTCCCGGCTTTCAGCCGTCATCTCGATGAGCTGGCCCGTCGCCATGCGTGGGAGATTAACCGGCGGCAGCCTTAAGCTCTGAGAATGGAACTCAAGCGATGGCCTCGCAAGAACGACGAGGAGTCGATCCGGGCGCGGCAGGAGGCGCTGGGACTCGACGGCGGCGTGACCGGGATCGATCTCTCGCCCTTCGTGAACGCGCAGGAGATGCTCACGGGCGCGGCGGTGATCCCCGTCTCTGTCGTCGGACCGCTGGAGCTCGAGCTCGGCGAGTACGAGCTCGAGGAGCCGTTCGGCCGTGTCGGCGAGACGGGCCGTTCACGCGACCAGGTCTACGTTCCGCTTGCGCACACGGAAGGCGGGCTCTCGGCCTCGCTCTACCGGGGCGCGCGGGCGGCGGCGGAGTCGGGCGGCTTTCGAACCTACGTGCTCGGGGACCGAATCACCAGAGCATCCTGTTTTGTCTGCAAGTCAACCGACGAAGCCGTGCAGCTCGCGCGCTTCCTCGACGCGCACGTTGCCGAGATGCGGCGCTGGCTCGCGGAGCGCGACGAGGAGTGGATCTCCTCGTTCGCAAAGCTCCGCGAAGTCGAGACGCACGTCGTCGGATCGATGTGCCACGTGCTGTGGGCCTTCACGACGGGCGATGCGTGCGGACCAAACATGATGACCCGCAACGCGTACGCCCTGAACATGGGTTACGTGATGGAACAGGCGCCCGTGAGGCCGGAGCGGGCAATCCTCGAGGCGAACATGGGCGGCGACAAGAAGCCGTCCCACCGCTACTTCGAACGCGGCGGACACGGAAAGACCGTGCTTGCGGAAGCGACGCTGACGGATGAGACCGTGCGGCGCGTGTTGCGCACGACCGTCGACGACCTACTCGACCTCTCGTTCGCCGGAACGCATGGCGCCGTTGCGTCCGGAATGCAGTCCGTCGCGTTCACTCCCGCGTCGGCGATCGCCGCCGTCTTCGCCGCGACCGGCCAGGACCTCGGCATGGTCGGGACCAGCTCCATGGCCCACGGAACGGGGCGCCGAGTCGACGGTGGGATCCACTGTGCGCTGCGTCTGCCCGGCCTCGAGGTCGGGACCGTCGGCGGCGGGACGACATTTCCGTACGCGCACGCGTGGCTCGAGCTCATGGGCTGTGCAGGGAGCGGAAAGGTCTACCGCTTCGCTCAGATCGTCGCGGCGGCGACACTCGCTCTCGAGATCTCGGCGAGCGCCGCGATGGCCACGGCCGGGTCGGAAAACTTCTTCCGCGCGCATAGCGATCGGGGCGGGCTCCGCTGAGTTCGAATTGTGTCGACCGGTCATTTCAGACGGAGTCGCGGCGAAGCCGCGCCTCCTGGAAACGGCGCCGCAAGCGGCGCCGTAGCGACCTGGGCGGCAAGCGTCACTGAGCTCTTGAGGCAAATGCCTCGAATGCCGATACAGCAGGCATGCGGGGCGTGCTTGTCGCCGCGGCCCTGATCCTTCTCCTGATGGTCGCCGTCAAGGACGGTCGTCTCTTGCGCGAGGCCGGGATGACCGGAGGGTGCAGACCGGTCGCGGCACCGAAGGGGCAGGACGGCGACTGGCAGGCGTGCGACCCGGGCAAGCTGGAGGGCGCGCCCGACCTCGCCAGGCAAGGCTGCAAGTCAGTCATCTTCGTCGGGAAGACGGAGTACTGGCGCTGCCCCGCCGGGATCGAGGGCGGGCCCGGCGCCGGCGCCTAGGCGCCGACTCGGCGGCGCCGCGTAAGAGGCCGTGCGCTGAGGCATCGCTTGCGATGCCGACTTAGAGGACACGCCGGCTCTGCCGGCGTGTCCGTCCAACTTTGCACGCGCGGCCGTCCTCAACGGGTTCCGATCTCCATCCGGAAGAGCCGCGGAAGGGCGGCCCCGAGGCGCGCCGCGAGCGGCGGCGTCCGGCCCTCCTCGTCCGCGCGCTCGCACGCAAGAATCGAGGAGCGCACCAGCCCGCCGCCAAGCCGTTTGAGCGGCTCGGGGGGCAGCGAGGGAACTCGGCGGGTGGCGAGGGGCAGCGCACTCCACTCGTCCTCGAGACCGAGTGCGAGCGACGCGAGGACTTGACCGCCGAGCCAGCTCGGTCCGACGCCGTGCCCGGAGTAGCCCAGGCCGTAGTGGATGCGCTTGCCTTTCACCGTCCCGAAGAACGGCAAGTGGTCGGCGGAGACGTCGATCGGTCCTCCCCACGCGCGCTCGATGCGCGCACCGCCGAGGCCGGGCAGGAGGCGGCGCAGCCCCCGCTCGGCGCGTGCGGCAGTTGCCTGATCTCCCGTGAAACGTCCGTCGAGCCGGCCGCGGAACCCGATCGGGCCCGAGCCGCTGCCCATCAGCACGCGTCCGTCGTTCGTCGTGCGGAAGTAGTGGAGGAACATCCGCCCGTCGACGACGGCTTCCCCGCCCGTCCAGCCGATCTCCTCGAGCAGCTCCGGGGCCGGCTCGGTCAGAACGACGTACGAGCCGAAGTTCGTCACGTGACGCGCGACCGGCCTCCAACCTGTGGCGGCCGCGTTGACGGCCACGACGATCTCCGGTGCGCGCACGCAACCGTGCGGCGTCAGCACCTTTCCGTCGCGAATGCGGTCTGCACGAGTCCGTTCATGCAGCGCGACACCGGCGTCGACGACTGCACTCCGAAGTGCCTGCACGAGCCGCGCCGGCTGCACGGTCGCGGCGTCGGGGAAGAAAACGCCCCGGCGGAAGACCGGGGAACGGATCCGCGCCGCCACGTCGCCCGCGTCCAGCGGAACGGCCTGGTCGGCTGCGCCGGCCGTCGCAGCCGCGGCCACGGCATGATCGATCGCGATGTCCTGCGCGGGGGCAGCAGACAGCATCAGCATCCCCGCCTCCCGCAGCCACACGTCCTCCCCGCGCGCTTCGCGGAGGGCGCGCACCGCCGGGATGATCTGTTCGCCTGCCCGCGCGAGCTGCACGGCCTGCTCCCGACCCAGCAGCGGCACCAGGTCCGAGAGCGAGGCCCAGTAGCCGTGCAGGAACCCGCCGTTGCGTCCGCTGGGACCCGCGCCGCAGGTCTCGGCCTCGACGAGAACGACCTCTATAGAGGGTTCGCGTGCCTTCAGCGCCAGCGCCGACCAGAGGCCCGTGTAGCCACCGCCGACGACGCACACATCTGCGTGGACGTCGCCCTCGAGCTCGGGCGCGGGCTCGAACGAGCCCGCCTCGTCCCACCACCACGGAGGAAGGCGTGGCTCGACGCTCAGGCGGTAGTGGCCGATCGCTCCCGCCGCATCTGCGCGAGGACGTTCGCGACCATCCCCGTCACCGCGACGATGAAGATCACGCTGCCGATCACGTTGACCTGCGGCGGCGCCCCGACCCGAGCGGCACCCCAGACGAACAAGGGGAACGTCGTTCGCGGACCGGCGTTGAAGTACGTCACCACGAAGTCGTCGATCGAGATCGCGAAACAGAGCAGGAGTGCCGCCAGGATCGCCGGCGCGATCAACGGCAGGGTGACCTTGCGGAAGGTGGCCCACTCGTTCGCACCGAGATCCATCGCCGCCTCCTCTAGGTGGCGATCGAAGCCGACCAGCCGTGCCTTGACGGTAACGACCGCGAAGCTGATGCAGAACATGATGTGAGCGATCAGGATCGTCGAGAAGCCGAAGACGACGTTCAGGTTGAGGAAGAGCGTCAGCAGCGAAGCACCGAGCACGATCTCCGGTGTCGACAGCGGCAGGAAGATGAGCAGGTTGGTCGCACCGCGCCCGCGGAACCCGTAGCGCACGAGGGCGAGCGCGATCAGCGTTCCGAGCGCGGTCGCGACGAGGCTCGCCAGGAGCGCGATCTCGACCGAAAGCACCATCGCGCTCCGCAGGCCGGGAACCCCGTCCCAATGTCTCCAGTTGTCGAGGGTGAAGCCCGACCAGACGAAGTTGAAGCGGCCCTGTGGATGGTTGAAGGAGAAAGCGATCACGACGCCGATCGGCAGCATCAGATAGGTGAACGCGAGCAGTGCGTACACGGTCAGGACGTGATGGCGAACGAACGTCCACGCCAGGGTCCACCCGCTTGTCCGCGCAGGCGCAGATGCCGCGACGGCGGTCATCCGGTCAGCTTCTCCGTTCCGACGGCGCGAGAGTAGGCGGCGACGAACACGAGGATCGCGGCCATCAGAACGAACGACATCGACGCCGCGGCGGGATAGTCGGTCAGCTCGAGGAATTTGGACTGGATCACGTTTCCGATCATGTGCTGCTTCGGCGAGCCGAGCAGCTGGGCGTTGATGAAGTCACCCGCGGCAGGGATAAAGGTCAGAAGGGTGCCCGCCACGACACCCGGCAGCGACAGGGGCAACGTCACTCGCAGGAACGCCTTCCAGCGACTGGCGTAAAGGTCCTGCGCCGCCTCGATCAACCGGTGATCGATCTGCTCGAGCGAGACGTACAGCGGCAGAGCCATGAAGGGCAGGAAGTTGTAGGTGATGCCCGCGACGACGGCGACCGAGGTGGCAAGCAGGCGCCCGTCCGGGTCGAGGATGCCGACGTCGCGCAGCACGCGAACGACGAGCCCGTGGTCGGCGAGGATCGTCTCCCAGGCAAGCGTCCTGATCAGGTAGGTGACGAAGAACGGCGCCACGATGAAGAGGAGCAGGAGGTTCTTCCAGCGTCCGCCCCGAAACGCGATCCAGTACGCGAGCGGGTAGCTGAACAGCAGCGCGAGGGCGGTCGCGATCCCCGCGTACTCGAGCGAGCGGATGAAGTGGCCGCGATAGCCGCGGATCGCGTCCCAGTAGTTTCCCCAGGCCCACGTGAAGGCATAGCCGACGTCGAAGTTCCCGGACTCGAGCGACTGGTACGCCAGGAATCCGAGCGGGACGACGAAGAAGACGCCCAGATAGAGGAGTCCCGGCGCCAGTAGCAGGTAGGGCGTGAGCCCGCGATGCCGGTGCAGGAAGGTCAACTTACCCCGAGATGAGGTTCTGCCACTCGGTGATGTACTTCTGGTTGTTCAGCGCGTTCGCGTCGAAGTTGTGCGCGTTGTCGAGCATCTCCTTCGTCGGGAAGATGAGCGTGTTCTTCGCAATCGACGGGTCGCCCTTCAACAGCACCTGCTTCGCCCCGACGACTGGGCAGATGTAGTTGACGTAGTCCTCGACCTCCGCCGCGACCTTCGGGTCGTAGTAGTAGTTCATATAGACGGAAGCGGTGTACACGTTTCCGCGCTTCGGGATCAGCATGTTGTCCGTCCAGATGCCCCCACCGTCCTTCGGCAGGTTCCAGTGCAGGTGCTTGTTGTCGGCCTGCAGCTGGACGACGTCGCCGGACCAAGCGAAGGCGGCCTTGAGGTCGCCCTTCGCGAGCGGCCCGCTGTAGTCGTTGCCGGTGAACTGCCGGATCTGGCCCGAGTCCACCGCCTTCTGCACGCGCTTGATCGCGCGGTCCCACGAGGCATCGGTCACCTTCGTCGGGTCGTCGCCGTTCGCCGCCATGATCAACGGCATCGTGTCGCCAACGCCCTCGAGGAGCGTGACCTTGCCCTTCAGCTTCGGATTCTCGAGGAGGTCGGGCACCGTGAGGACGGCGTCGGTGAGCTTGTCGTTGTAGGCGATCCCCGTGAGACCTGACTGCCAGGGAAGGCTGTAGTCGCGGTTCGGATCCCAGTTCGGATGCTGCAACGTCGGCTGCAGGTTCTTGATGTTCGGGATCGCGCTCTTGTCGAGCTTCTCCACCCAGCCCTTCTTGATCAAAAGAGATGGATAGCGCGAGTTGTCGGTCATCACGATGATGTCGCGGTCGATCGACTGCCCGCGCGACAGCGGACCCTGGATCTTCCCGAAGTACGTCGCGTTGTCGTTGATGTCCTCCGTGTACTGGACATGAACGCCGTACTTCTTCTGAAACTGATCGAGCGACGGATGGCTCTTCGTCTTCTCGTTGATGTCGATGTAGAGCGTCCAGTTCGAGAAGCGGAGCGTCTTCGCGAGCTTGTGCGAGCCGGATGTTCCGGCGCTCTTCTTGCCGGTGCCGCCGCAGGCGGCGAGGAGCCCGGGAACGGTGAGGACTGCGCCGCCCTTGGCGGCCCGCTCGAGGAGTTGGCGTCGGGTCAGGACATCGGTCATTCGGATCCCTCCATAGAGTCGACGACGAACGTTGAATCTGGGCTCCAGCTGAGCGTGAGACGTTGGCCGGGTGCGGCCCCGTTCAATCCCGGCGACGCGTTCTGCCGGTAGACGGTCAGTCGGCCGCACTCGGTGTCGACGATGTACTGGGTTGCGACCCCCACGTATGCCTGCTCGACGATCGTGCCCTCGAGCGTGTTGGCCTGTCCTTCTCCGAGCTCGATCTTCTCCGGCCGGATCCCGACGGCGACCTCGCCGGTGCGACCTCCGAGCGCGTCGGGCCGCACCCGCACCTCGGGTCCACTGTGAAGACGCACCGTGTCCGAGCCGCTCACGGTGCCGGAGATCAGGTTCGACGCGCCGAGGAAGCTCGCGACGTATGCAGTCGCCGGCGTCTCGTACAGCTCGTTCGGCGTGCCGAGCTGCTCGATGCGGCCGCGATTCATGACGGCGATCCGGTCGGCCATGGTCATCGCCTCTTCCTGGTCGTGCGTGACGTGGATGAACGTGATGCCGACGTCGTGCTGGATCGACTTCAGCTCCAGCTGCATCTGCTTGCGGAGCTTGAGGTCGAGTGCCCCGAGCGGCTCGTCGAGCAGCAACACGCGCGGCCTGTTGACGAGAGCGCGCGCGAGCGCCACACGCTGCTGCTGTCCGCCGGAGAGCTGGCGCGGCTTACGCTTCTCCATCCCCTGCAGGCCAACGATCCGGAGCATGTCCTGGACACGGCCGCTCAGGGTCTCGCCGCGCACGGCCCGCCTGCGCAGACCAAACGCCACGTTCTCGAACAGCGACAGGTGCGGGAACAGCGCGTAGGACTGAAAGACGGTGTTGACGTCGCGCTTGTACGCCGGCAGGCCGCTCACCTCTCGGTCGCCCAGGAAGATCTGCCCCTCGGTCGGCTGCTCGAAGCCGCCGATCATCCGCAAGGTCGTGGTCTTGCCGCAGCCGGAAGGCCCGAGCAGCGCGAAGAAGCTGCCGCTCTCGACCTCGAGGCTCAGCCGGTCGACGGCGGTCATTTCGTCGAAGCGCTTCGTGACGTCGACGAGCGTGACGTCGACCTTCTGGGTCGTGGCCGGCGGCGAAGCCTCGCGCTCACGCGCCACGGTCACTTCTGCACCCGTGTCCACGCCTCCGCGAGCACGTCACCGAGGATCGACACGATCTGGTCGAACTCCTGCTGGCCCGCGACGAGCGGTGGAGAGATCTGCACGACCGGATCGCCACGATCGTCGGAGCGGCAGATGAGTCCGCGCTCGAACATCCGCGGCGAGAGGAATCCCCGCAGGAGGCTCTCGCACTCCTCGTCGTCGAAGGTCTGCCGGGTGTCCTTGTCCTTGACGAGCTCGATTGCGTAGAAGACCCCTGTTCCCCGGACGTCGCCGACGTTCGGGAGGTCGAGGAGCTGCTCGAGCGTCGCGCGGAACGCGTCTTGCGTCTCGGCGACGTGCTCGACGATGCGCTCGCGCTTCATGATCTCGATGTTCTTGAGCGCGACGGCCGACTGCACGGGATGGCCTCCGAACGTGATCCCGTGCGCATACATGCTCGTGTCGTGCATGAACGGCTCCATCACACGGTCCGTCGCGACTACCGCGCCGATCGCCGCGTAGGACGAGGAGAGCCCCTTCGCGATCGTGATCAGGTCGGGACGGATGTCGTAGCGCTCCGAGCCGAACCAGGCCCCGAGCCGCCCAAAAGCGGTGATCACCTCGTCCGCGCAGAGCAGGATCTAGTAGCGGTCGCACAGCTCGCGGACGCCGCGCCAGTATCCCTCCGGCGGAGTGAAGGCGCCGCCGGCGTTCTGCACCGGCTCCATGATCACCATCGCGACGGTGTCCGGGCCTGCGGACTCGATCGTCTGCTCGAGCTCGTCCAGCAGGAAGGCGGTGAACTGCTCCTCCGTCTCTTCCGGCGGACGGTGATAGCGGTTGGTGTTGCGAACGTGCAGGACCTCGGGCACCAGTGGCTCGAACGGAGTGCGAAGCGCGGGGATGCCGTTGATCGAGAGCGCGCCCATCGTCGTCCCGTGGTACGCAATGTGGCGGGAGACGGCTTTCCAGCGACGACCTGCGGTCGGTAGTGCGTGCGCTTGGTCGACGCGCGTAGGCGTCTCGCCGCCGGTTGGCGCGATCGCGGCGCGGACCCGCTGCCCGCCGCGGGCGGAGTAGTACTGCCGCGCGAGCTTCCAGGCGGATTCGACCGCCTCGGAGCCACCGGAGACGAAGAACAACCGGTTCAGGTCGCCCGGGGTGAGCGAGGCCACCTCGGAGGCGAGCTCGATCGCGCGCGGGTGGGCATAGCCCCAGTTGGTGTAGAAGGGCAGCTCGCGCATCTGCGCCGCGGCCGCCTCACCGACCTCCTCGCCGAAGCCGTAGCCGATGTTGACAGAGAAGAGGCCGGCGAGCGCGTCCAGGTAGCGCTTGCCGTTCGAATCCTCGAGGTAGCACCCGTCGCCGCGGACGATGATCGGGACGTCCGCGTCCTCGTACGCCGACATACGCGTGAAGTGGAGCCAGAGGTGATCGCGCGCGGCGCGCTGCAGGTCGAGCGCGGTCGGGGCGGCCGTGGTCAACGCCCATCCTCCACTCGGGTGCCCCAGTCGTACAGCTGCTTCACGAGGTCGAGATAGAGAAAGGTCTCGGTCGAGACGACACCGTCGAGCGCGCGCATGCGGTTCGTCAGCTCCAGGACCTCTCGGCGATCGGCGGCGACGACCTCGACGACGAGGTCGTACTGCCCAGCCGTGACGACGACGTAATCCGCTTCGGTCCAGCTGGCGATCTCGTCCGCGACCGGCTGAGGCGAGCCCGCAGTCTTGACGCCGATCAGGGCCTGCTCGAACCCGAGGCCGAGCGGATTCGTGACTCCGACGACCTGGAGGATGTCGTCCGCGCACAGACGCGCATAACGCGCCCGGACGGTCGCCTCGGAGACGCCGAGCCGCGCGGCGATGGCACGGAAGGACTCGCGGCCGTTCGCCTGGAGCGCCTCGACGATGCCCTGGTCGAGCGCGTCGATCCGGCGCGGCGCGCTGACGGGGCCGCGGCGCCCCTCCAGGACAGCGGGCGCCGGCTGAGTCGCTCTACGCAAAGCGAGGCGATTCGTACCATGCTGTACGCATTCGGTCAACGCAGGGTCGTACTTGAACTCGCAATGCGAATGTTGGATGCTCCTCCCGCAAACCGAGGGGGAGGCTTCGGCATGGCAAGGACACCGCTTCTTCGCGCATTTCAGCGGCTCAGTCGCGATCACTCGGAGGCGGCGCGGCTGGGGATCACCGCAGCCGAGGTACGCGAGCGACACGCGGAGGCGGCGTATTCGCGCGGGGAGTTTCTCAAGCGGGCCGGAACGGCAGGTGCCACGATCGCCGTTGCCGGGCCCGCCGCCCTGGCGGGCTCCGCGCGTGCGGCGGCCGGCCCCCGGATCGCGATCGTGGGTGGTGGCATCGCTGGTCTTTCGGCTGCCCTGACCCTCGCGGACAAAGGCGTTGCTTCCACCGTCTACGAGGCGTCGAACCGGGTCGGCGGTCGCATGCACAGCGACGCCAGCGGCTACTGGGCCGGCGGACAGACGAGCGAATTCTGCGGCGAGCTCATCGACACGAGCCACAAGACGATCCTGCAGCTCGCGCAACGCTTCAAGCTCTCGACCGTTGACCTGCTCGGGGCGGAGCCGATGGGGTCTACCGACACGTACTTCTTCTTCGGGTCCTACTATCCCAAGGAGCAGGCGGACAAGGACTTCCAGCGCATTCACCAAGCGCTCCAGCGCGACCTCCAGGATGCGAGCTACCCGACGACGTACAAGATCAACACCCCCGGCGGGATCGCGCTCGACAACATCAGTGTCTACGAGTGGATCGAGTCACGCGTACCGGACGGCCACCGCTCGCCGATGGGACAGCTGCTCGACATCGCCTACAACATCGAGTACGGCGCCGAGACAACCGTCCAGTCGGCGCTCAACCTCGTCTACCTGCTGGGCTTCAACGCAAAGCCGGGCAACTTCCAGATCTTCGGCCTTTCGAACGAGCGCTATCACATCGTGGGAGGTAACGAACAGCTCCCGCAGGTGATCGCCGCGACGCTTCCGGACGTTCGGCGCGATTGGAGGATGAACTCGATCTTCCTCAACCGGGACGGAACCGTCGGGCTCGCGTTCGACGGCCAGCCGAACGTCACCGCCGACCACGTCATCCTGGCGATGAGCTTCGCCGTCCTGCGGACGCTCGACTACGGCCGAGCCGGCTTCGACGACCGGAAGAAGACTGCCATCACGCAGCTCGGCGTCGGACGGAACACGAAGCTCCAGCTCCAGTTTCGTGATCGCCTCTGGAACGCCGCGGGTCCCTGGGGCCTCTCGAACGGCGCGTCGTACGCCGACACGGGCTACCAGAACACGTGGGATGTCACCCGCGGCCAGGATGGGACGACCGGAATCCTCGTCGACTACTCGGGTGGAGACGTTGCCGGTTCCTTCACGCCGTCGACGCCGTATTCGAATGCGGCCACGAACCCGCAGGTCAGCACGTATGCCAAGCGGTTCCTGAAGCAGATCGAGCCCGTCTTCCCCGGAATCTCGCAGCGTTGGACGGGCAAGGCGACTCTCTCGGTTCCGCTCCTCGACCCGAATCTGCTGACGTCGTACTCGTACTGGAAGGTCGGGCAGTACCACAGCTTCAGCGGCTACGAGGGGGAGCCGCAGGGCCAGGCGAAGCAGATCCACTTCGCCGGCGAGCATTGCTCTCAGGACTTCCAGGGCTTCATGGAGGGCGGTGCGTCCGAGGGCGTGCGCGCCGCCAACGAGGTCCTGGCCGCCCTGAAGTAGGCGTGATGGCCGTCCGCGAGCGAACAGAGTCGGAACGGATCGCAGCCGAGCGCGATCGCTTCGTCGCGCGCGGGATCGCGACGACGCCGCTCGTCGTTGCCCGGGCGGAAGGAGCACGAGTCTGGGATGTCGACGGCCGCGAGTACGTCGACTTCGCCGGCGGCCTCGGCTGCCAGAACACCGGCCACGGCTTCGCCGCGGCGGCGATCCGCGAGCAGGTCGACCGCTATCTGCACCAGTGCTTCATGGTCGGGATGTACGAGCCGTACGTCGAGGTGTGCCGGCTGCTCGACGAAACGTGGCCCGGCGAGGCCGACACGAAGTCGGTGCTGCTGAATTCAGGCGCCGAAGCGGTCGAGAACGCGGTCAAGATCGCGCGCGTCGCGACGGGGCGTCCCGCGGTTGTCACCTTCGACCGTGCCTTCCACGGCCGCACGAACCTGACAATGGCCCTGACCGCCAAGGTCGTCCCCTACAAGCAGGGCTTCGGGCCGTTCGCCCCCGAGGTCTACCGCGCACCCGCCCCCTATCCGTACCGGGGCGTGACCACCGACGACGCACTCGTGGCTCTGAGCCACTTGTTCAAGCAGGACGTCTATCCCGAGCAGGTCGCGTGCGCCGTGCTCGAGCCGGTCCAAGGGGAGGGTGGATTCATTCCGATGCCCGGCGACTTCCCGCCGCGGCTCAAGGAGATCTGCGAGCAGCACGGGATCCTGTATGTGGACGACGAGGTGCAGTCAGGTGTCGGGCGGACCGGTCCGGTCTGGGCGATCGAGCACTACGGCATCGAGCCAGACCTGATCGTCAGCGGGAAATCACTCGGCGGCGGGCTGCCCCTGGCAGGTGTCACCGGCCGCGCCGAGGTGATGGACGCCGTTCCTCCCGGTGGGCTGGGTGGGACGTTCGGAGGCAACCCGGTTGCGTGTGCGGCGGCGATCGCGGTGCTCAACGACGTTCGCACGGACCGGTTCCGCGAGCGCGCCGCCGAGCTCGGGACGCGCATCCGCGCGCGCCTC
>Ga0137373_10005485_pt1 | contig 13695 bp, 15 predicted proteins | sample SagtaG_5_FD_104912 | JGI IMG/M metagenome (GOLD analysis project Ga0137373, IMG submission 104912) | Vadose zone soil microbial communities from Sagehorn Ranch, Mendocino, California, USA - Sage1_R_80_16 metaG | ecosystem: Environmental > Terrestrial > Soil > Vadose zone | place: USA...
CGCGTCTTGCCGGACCCACCAGGGCCGATCAACGTCAGGAGCCGGGTCGACCCCAGCAGTTCCCTGATCCGCGACAGCTCCCGGTCGCGGCCCACGAAGCTGGTGAGCGGGGTGGGGAGATTAGTCCGGACCTCGAGGGTCCGGGGCGGGGGGAACTCGCTGGGGAGCCCGTCGATCAGGAGCTCGTGGAGCTCCTCAGGATGGGGAAGGTCCTTGAGCCGGTGACGTCCGAGCGAACGCACCGACACTCCTTCCGGCAGGCCGTGCTCGATCAGGGCCCGGGTGGTCCCGGAGACCAGGACCTGCCCGCCATGGGCCGCGGCCGCGATCCGGGCCGCTCGATGGACCTCGACCCCGACGTACTCGTCGCCGCCAGGGACGCCCTCACCGGTGTGGAGCCCCATCCGGACGCGAAGCGCGCCCGGCTCTGGCAATGCGGCGAGCTCCCGCAGGGCCCTCACCGCCGCGGACGTCGCGGCGGCGGCGCTCTCGAACACGGCGAAGAATGAATCCCCCTCCGTCCTCAGGTCCAGCCCACCCTCGCCGCGGATCGCCGACCGCATGATCGCGTTGTGTTCCTCGAGGATGTTCTGCCATCTCGGTCCCAGTTCCTGGACGAGGCGCGTGGAGCCCTCGATATCGGTGAAAAGGAACGTGACCGTCCCCCTCGGAAGCCGTGGCCTGGGCATGGAGGTCAGCGTATTCCAGGTGGGAGCGCGGCGTCCTCTGTCGAGCGGCTACCGACCGAAGCTGAGGGGGGCGATGTTGCGTTCAACCGGAAGAAGCTCGTGGGGTCGTATCGATCCTCCAGCGCCGTCAGGCGCCCCAGCCGTACCCCGTACGCCGCGTCGATCCTGCGGCTCCCTCGTCGGAGAGGAAATTCACGCGCACGCCCGTGCTGTGCGGGCGCAGATCCTCCCATGCGCGGCGGACCCACTCGACGTGACGCTCCGGGTCCGGATCCGAGGGTGGCCACCCCGCGCGATGATCCTTCTGCGCCGGTTCCCCGGCGGGCGACAGCTCCTCGGGATCCCGCTCGGGTTCGCCGGGGTGGGGACGATTGCGCCGTCGGCCGTGAGCAGCGAGCCGAGCGCGCTCGGCGGCGTCGCGTTCCTGGGTCAGCCGCGTGTAGCCGCTGATATCGAGGAAGCAGATCGCGGGCAGACGCTCGAGCCGACTGTGGATCCCTGCTTTCTCCATCAGCGTCTCGAAGCCTTCGATGATGTTGGCGGTCCAAGCGCGCGCTTGCAGCATGTGATACATGGCGAGGACGGCTTGCTCGGCGAGTGGAGCGCTCCGATCGGCGAGTTCGACGTTCGCGATCCCCTCCGGGCCCTTGCCCGCAGCCATCGCTCGCTGGATCACCTCGGAGTTCCACCAGGCGGCCTCTTGTTCGGTCATCCGACGGGTGCTGTCGCCGTGGACGCGGAGCAGCCTCTCGATCGCGGCCGGCCGGAACCCCTCGGCCACCTGGAGCTTGATGAACGGCACGATGGCCATCTCGTCCTCGCGGAGCCGGTCATCCGGCGACGGCGACGCCATCCCGATCTCTTCGCGGATGGCCGTGAGCAGCTCGAGTGGGATCCCAGTCCGGTCGCTGACCTGCCGGAACGTCTCGGGGGCGAGAGCAGTGAACCTCTCGTAGCTGGCGGCGTCAAGGGAAGTCGAGCGACAAGGCACCATGGTGGATCGCAGCGGCCACACCATCGAGCGGGATCCCAGCATCCTCGAGCGACTTGGCCATCATCACGCGGCGCACATCCCCTGGTGAGAAGCGATCCGGCTCCTCGGGGACGAGGACGCCGAGATCCACCAGTCGAACTAGGTAGTCAGGCTCGACCCCCCTCGCTCAGCGGCGTTCTCGCGTGAGTACCAGGTCACTTTGGGGTTAGGTTACTGCGGCTGCCTGCTCGCTCGGACCAACGGTTCTTGCACCTCAGCGCCTCAAGGACCTTCAAGGCCGAGACGGCCGCGCGGACGTCTGCAAAATGCTTGCAAGTAGCCGGTTTTGGCGTCCTTGGAGCCCTTCGACCAGGGGCACGTCGACGCCAAGACCGCTGGTAGCGGAGGCGGGCGGGAATCGAACCCGCCATCGCGTTTGCACGCGACCCCCTGGTTTTGAAGACCGCGCATCTTGCCATACCATGCACATTGGTCGGCTGCTGCCGATCATCCCTTCGTGAGCGATAGAGGCTAGTTGCGTCAAGCGATAGGAACGACGCCAGCGTCTGTCTGGCCTTTGTTTCTCCTCCGCGCGGCACCAACTGCAAACGGATTGCAAACGTCCCGCGTGTGACGAGCCGTCAGGAGGCGTCACCCACCGTCATGGAGGCTCGCCTGGAACTGCACGTCAGCGCCTTGTTCGGCACCCGCCGGCAGCCGGCATCAGGACGCTTGGGAAGCTCATAACCCAGAGGTCGCAGGTTCAAATCCTGGCCCCGCGACGGACCAAACCGCTGGTCAAGCGGCAGATTTCGTCCGGCCCCGATCGGGGCCGGACGAAACTTTGTACCAACTTTGTACCAGCGAGGGGAGGTCTGTTGGCCTCGGGCTCCAGATGGCGCAATCGCGTTGCCCCGACCACGTCGCACACCGGTCGAACGGCAAGAGGCCCAGCGACCACGTGAGCCATAAGGGCGCCGAGACTGTCACCCGGGTCGTCGAACTCGACGCGACGACCGGCGAAGCCTTCGAGTGGATGCGTCGCGCCTTCCGGACGAGTGGGTGTCAGTGGCTCCCGGCCCTCGCCATGGCCTCCGTATGCGGTCGGCGTGTCGTCGCCGCCGGAAGGTGTCTCAACGTCCTTGACAGGTTCCCCTCGTCTCAGATCACCACCCGGAAGCTGTCGCTACTGACCGTCGCGCCAGTGCTGTCGTAGACGACCAAGGTGTAGCTCCCTGGCTCGTCGGGCGTGGTGAAAGAGGCGTACCGGTAGCGATCGTACGGCGACGAGCACTGCTTGAAGTGGAGTCTGCCTGAGTCCACGAGAACACCGTTGTCGTAGACGGCGTACGTATAGCCCCTCGTGGAAACGGACGGATCGATGTTCAGCCACACGTAGGCCGTTGTGCTCGGAGCAAGTGAGTTGTCTTCTCGGATCGGATCGCTACAGACCTTGTCGCTGTCGACCTTGACAGCGCCTGTCGCTGCCCGGGCGGCTGTGGCCACCAGAGCCAGCGACATCATGGTGAACAGAACGACCAGCCCACCCCTCGTGATCCGCTTGAGCATCTCTTCCCCCGATCTCTAGCTCCCCGCCCGGCCCCCGACTCCCGTGGGCATAGACTCACCTCCCCTCCAGACGTGCACCGCGGGCACCCCTCCCGCGCCCTCGGGGGCTCCTGGTTGGTTCTATACCCTGTTCGGCCATCCGTCGAATGGGGGACTCCCTGGTGCGTCCACGGACGGGGGAGCGCATCGCGGCTCCCCGCATGCTCCCGTCGTCCTGAGGTCGAGGAGCTCTCCCCGTCGCATGCCGGTGGTCGCGGCGGTTCGCCACAGGGCGTAGAGCCGAGCGCCACGGGCGTGCTCGAGTGCCTTCCGCAGAACCAGGTGGACGTTGTGCACGGCCTTGGGGTGCATGGGCCCATCCCCGCCGGCGCTCCACCTCGGCGTAGAACTGTTCTGAGCCCCGGGCGGGTCAGCGACCAGAGCGGCGCCGTGCCGATCCCGTAATCCGGGTAGCATCTTTGGCGAAACTTTGGCCCGACTGAGCCGATCTCACGTGATCTCAGAGAACCTCAGATGACTTGTGACCAGCGAAAATGACCTCAGGACACCCCGAACCCGTACACTCATAACCCAGAGGTCACGGGTTCAAATCCCGTCCCCGCGACGAAGCGAAACCGCAGGTAGATGGAGCTGCGCGACTCAGCGGGGGATCGGCCTGATAGCGCATTCGGACGCCCTCTGATACCCGTCTGATGCCGGCAGCTCTCGACCACGCGGCCTTCGCTCCCTCCATGAGTGCGGCGAACCGGGCGATCGCCTCCTCCTCCAGACACGGCACGGCGTGCTGGCAGAAGACCTGCGTGATCGCGGGATTCCGGTGCCCGGGGATCCGGCTGACGACCTCCGTCGGGATCCCCGCCTTCGAGCTGAGCGCGGCGAAGGTGTGCCGCTGGGTCGTGGAAGCGGATCACCGGAAGGCCGGGGGCGGGCGGCCAGTCGCTCGAATAGCTGCGTCACCCAGTCCGGGTCGAGAGGCTCTGATACCCGGAGCCCCAAGCGCGGTCGGGCAAGGAACGGCTGGGGCACCTCCTGAGCATCCAGGGAGTTCCAGTGGGGGAGAAGTTCTCAGCGCGGCAGAGCCAAATTAGCTGGCAGCCTCGAAGATGCCGCGGGCCACGGTCATCGAGACCACCCAGTTGGGCACGTCGACCGCCTCGCTGATCTTGAGGTCCCCGGCCACGCTGCAGATGGCGTAGGCCTCGTGAAGACTGAGTCCCTGGTCCCGCACCAGCCAGTCGATCATGTCGCGGACGGCCCTCCCCGCGTTGTCCATCAGGTCCGGGCCCATCCCGGTGGTGTGGTAGTAGCCCTGGGCCAGCATCTCCGCGGAGAGCCCGAGCTGGCTGGGGTCGGCGGCCGGGACGATGGCCCGGGGGGACTCGATGACCGTGTTCTTGATCACCCGGAAGCTCACCGTGACCGCCATCAGGGTCTCGATCGCGGTGACGCAGACCTCGCCGTCGCCCTGGGCCATGTGCCCGTCCCCGGCCGAGAACTTGGCGCCTTCCACGTAGACCGGGAACTGGATCCGCGATCCCTTGACGAACTGCTTGACATCGGCGTTGCCCCCCATGCCGCCGCTGACGTTGGGCGGCACGGTCCGGTACATCCCCTTGCGCAGCGGCGCCACGCCGTAGATGCCCATGAACGGGGCGATCGGGATCCGGGCCCGGGTGCCGGTGTCGGCGCCCAAGAACGTGGCAAAGCCGCTGCTCTGTCCCCGCTCGAAGGTGAACAACTGGACGTACGGGGCGCCAGCGTTGAAGGGCTGCTCCGCCGGGATGGCGCCGGGCACCGGTCCGGCGCTCGGATCGGAGAGCTGGGAGGCCTCGGTGAACGGGTGCAAAGGCGAGAGGACGCTGGGGCGGAGCGCGCCGAAGAGCCCGAGCACCGGGGTGATGACCACGTATCCGAAGTCCACCAGCGGGCTCACGTCCAGCACCTCGACCTCCAGGACGTCACCCGGCTCCGCTCCCTCAATCTCCACCGGACCGGTGAGGGGGTGCACCAGGGCCAGGTCCAGCGTGAGCACGCCTTCCGGGGTCAGCGTCCGCGCTGCCTCTCCGATGTCCAGGGCGTCGCGGCACAGGAGCTGCACGGGTTCGCCCTCCCGAACCCGGACCGCCGGGGCGAGGTCCTGATTCCAGCGGTTGTGCAGCACCGTGCCGTAACCGTCCACCACCGGTGGCTCGGGGGCGCCGCCGCTGATCACCCGGTGCGGCCCTCCCGCGCGTCCGGCACGGATCCCGCCGGCCGCCGACCGGACCCCCGAGGCCGCTTCGCCGAACGCTCGGGCGGCCGGCGGGTCGAGAGGGACACGCTGGACCAGGCTCTGCCTCGGGACCAGGCCTTCCGAGTGGACGAAGCACATGGCAGCATCCTCCCTTCAGGGACCCCCGATGGCCCTGTGGCCGCCTCCCCGGTGCGGCCCAGGCCGCTCCCCTCAGCCCGACGTGAGCGGTCCCCCACCGTCTCTGGCCTCCATGCGGTGGAGGCGAAGCAGATTCTCCCAGGATCGTTCGCTCGGCGCTCTTGTTGATAACCATCGGTCGACCCGTGTGCTTGCGCGGCCTCTTTCCGGGGTTCTTCACACCAGGGCGAACTCAGGGGGCGACCTCGTACTCATGCACGAGACCGCCCAAGCCGCTGCTCCCGACGGTCGCTATTACTGCACCCCTCAGGCTACCGCCCTCACGTCCTGAGCCAGGGCTCGACCACGTGCGGTCATTGCGCGAGCGTTTCGCGCCATCTCGTGCACGCGGCGGGTCCGCAGGCGTGAGTTCTCGAGCAACGAAGTCCTTGAACCAGAGACCAGCGTCACGTCTCGCGCTCAGGCCGGAGCGAGCACGTCGATGGTCTTCGATGAGGCGGCGCCACCGAGGCGAACGTCGTAGGCGCACAAGGCTCCCAGGTCCACGCCAAGAGACATCGCCGTCGCCAGATGGATGGCGTGGAGGGTTCTGAGCTCGGGCAGGTCGAGGGCCGCCGCTCTCTGTACAACGTCCTCGTCGAGGTCGACGAGGGCGATTCTCGAGAGGACGCTTCGCGCCCTTCGGACCGCGACTGCGCCGATGCGTCTGGCCACCTGCTCCACCTCGATCCGGGCCACCCCACTCGACACCCGCTCCGGCCAGGATCGCAGGAGCTCCCGAAGGGCCCTCGTCTCGGGCTCTGGTACGACGAGCTTCACGATGGCCGAGGAGTCGAGGTACAGGAGCTTCCCGGCCACGGGTTATCCGCGGTCTTCGCGGAGCTCCCGGAGAGCGTCGCTGCTCTGCGTGGTGACCGGCCCCCTCGATGGGGCGAGATCGAGGAGGTCTCCTGGGGGCGGCCTCGTCCGTCCCGAAGCGACCAGCCTCCGGAGGGCGGAGGCGGACTCATCGACCGGACCAAGCACGGCCACCGGTTTGCCGCGCTCGGTCACCTCGAGTCGCTCGCCCCGCTCTACCCGGCGGAGGTACCGGGACAGGTTCTGGCGAAGCTCTCGCACTCCGACTCGGGTCGGTTCCATGTGTACACACACTGTAGCATCTTTGGCCAAACTTTTGCCCCACCGAGCCGACCTGAGGGGATCTCAGAGAAACTCAGATGACCTGTGAGCAGCGAAAACGATCTCAGGACACCCGAAACCGATCAGGGTGGCGGCCTCGCAGCGGAGGCTCCCGTCCGAGGAGGCACCGTACACGTACAAGGAGGTCTCACAGGTTGGTGCGGGTGTGTGAGGGTCGGCCTCTCGAGGATGGTGGCTCCCCCTTCGGCCCGTCGGCGAGGTCAAGGGCGGAGCTCTGCAAGGGCAGCAAGTCCCGAGAAGAAGGGGCCGATGGTCCCTGGTGGGATGGAGAGCCGCCGCGTAACGTAGGGCATGGTTCCGAGAAATCGGTAGGAAACGGACCGAAAGGTCCACCGACGATACGGGAAGCCGAAGGGCCGAACGGACAGTAGGAGGCCGAAAGGCCAAGCCGAAGGTTACTCGGAACCGCTTCTCTTTCTTTCCGCTCCTGCCGGGCGATGACCCATCTAGCCCGATCGGTTCTCCTGTTGGGCGGCTCCGGAGCGGCGATCGCTCCGATTCTTGGTCCGGGAATCGAACCCGCCAGCGCGTTTGCGCCCGCTCCACGATTTTGAAAGTAAGATCCGGCGATCTTACTGCCTTCAGGCTTGAGACCAGGGACTTTGTCTTCAGGCACCCTCCTCGAACGTGCAAAGACTCGTGAGCTCGATTCGGCTCGAAGACTTGTCCGGCGACTGATGAAGACTTGTCCGGCACCACCCCTTCCGATCTGCCCGCACCATTGGACACAAGTCATCCGACAAGCAAGCTTGAGCGCCAGGCGTGGGGTGGCTCCGCGACCTCGCCGCAAGCACGGATTCCGCGACGCCTGTCGAGAAGGCTGACCCGGGCGATGAGACTGGGAGGTCGCTCTCAGGGTAGCCAGCATGTCGGGGCCCCGGTAGGAGGGAGCCGCACATCTGAGCACCCACCGGGCGCGAGGTTCGCAAGAATGCAAGACTGACCGGGTGTCGGCCACAAGGCGACGAGATCGAGTCGCGACGGGATCTCGGCCTGGCGCCCCGGCGCGTCGGGCGGATATTGTTGCCATGGTCGCAGGAGCCGCCGCTGCCGTATTGCTCGTCGCCGCAATCTACTTCGGGAGCGGCCGACTCCAGAACTTCGACTCCGCCCTCATCGGCTATGCGGTGGCCACCGTCTTCCTGGCCTTCGGCGTCGTCTACCGCTACACCGTCTGGGTTCAGAGCCCACCGACCCGCCGGTACCTCGTGCGCGGGTGGCGAGCCTTCCTGTCGTGGAGGAACTTCCTCCTCTTCCCCACGCTGGTCCCCCGGGAGCTCCTCTCCCATCTGTCCTTCCAGATGTTCATCCGGAGGCGTGGAAGAGGCCGGTGGCTGGCTCACCAGGCCGTCTTCTGGGGCGTCGTATTGGCCATCCTGATCACGTTCCCCCTGGTGTTCGGATGGATCCAATTCCGGGCCGACTCGGACGAGCCCACCCAGTACGTCATGTTCCTATGGGGGTTCCGGACCTTCACCTTCGACCCGCTCTCCTGGTTCGGATGGATCGTCTTTCACGGGCTGGACCTCGCGGCCGTCCTGGTCCTGGCCGGATGCGGGTACTTCCTCTGGCGGAGGTTCCGGGACCGGGAGGCCACCACCGGCCAGCGCCTCGGCTACGACTTCATCCCCCTGCTCGCCCTGGTGGCGATCTCGGTCACCGGGCTCTTGCTCACGTTCTCAAGTCTCCTGCTCGACGGGCGGGGCTACGACTTCCTGGCCATCGTCCACATGGCCACCGTGGTCCTCGCCCTGGTGTTCATCCCCTTCGGGAAGTTCTTCCACGTGATCCAGCGCCCTGCCCAGATCGGGGTGGACGTCTTCAAGCGGACCAGCGCCGAGCGAACCGGGATCATCCGCTGCCGGCGATGCGGAGCGCCGGTGGAGGCGGCGGAGTTCGTCTCCAACCTGCAGGAGACCATGGAGGAGCTTGGCCTAGGGTTCTCCGAGTGGGTGGAAACGTGCCCCCGTTGCAAGCGGGTGCTTCGCGGTGAGGCCTACCTGAACCGAGTGAAGCGGGGATTCTTCAGGTGAAACGCAAGCTCCCCTACCCGGTGCTCGCCCCCGGAGTGGATGACTTCAGGGACGGCGGAGCGGTCCCCGCCCGCTACTGGGAAGCCCCCGAGCGCGGGGAGGAGCGATTGGTCCCCACCCACTGCTCGTTCTGCGGCGTCCAGTGCGGGATGTATCTCCGGGTGGACGCGAAGGGCAGGGTGTTCGGGGTGGAGCCCCGCGACCATCCCATCAACCGGGGGAAGCTCTGCCCGAAGGGAGTCGTCGCTTATCAGCAGGTCAACCACCCCGACCGTCTCCTGAACCCGCTCGTGCGGGACCGGCGGAATGCGCCCCTGCGTGGTGCGAGCTGGGAGGAGGCCCTGGACCGGGTGGTCCGGGAGATCCGGAGGATCCAGGAGGCCCACGGTCCGGACGCCTTCGCCACCCTCGGGGGGGCCAGCATGACCACCGAGAAGGCCTACCTCCTGGGCAAGTTCGCCCGGGTGGCTCTTCGGACCCGGCACACCGACTACAACGGCCGGCTCTGCATGGTCTCGGCGGCCGCCGCGAACAAGCTGGCCTTCGGCATCGACCGCCCCGGCAACCCGTGGGCCGACATGTTCGAGACCGAGGTCATCCTCCTGGCCGGCGCGAACGTGGGGGAGACCTTCCCCGTGATCACCCAATACTTCTGGGGGGCTCGCGATCGGGGAGCCAGGCTGGTAGTGATCGATCCCAGGGAGACCCCCATCGCCCGCACCGCCGACCTCCACGTCCGCTTGCGGCCGGGCACCGACGCGGCGTTCTTCAACGGTCTCCTCCACGTCATCGTGCGGGAGCGTCTCACCAATGAGGAGTTCATCAGGGAGCACACGGATGGCTGGGAGACCGTTCGGGACACGGTCGCGGCGTACCCACCGGATCGGGTGGGGGGGATCTGCGGGATTCCGGCCCAGCAGGTGATCGACGCGGCCCTTCTGTGGGGCCGGGCCCAGCGGGCGATGGCGTTCCACGCCCGGGGGATCGAGCACCGCATTCAGGGGACCGAGAACTGCCTAGCGGTGATCAACCTGGTGCTGGCCACGGGCCAGATCGGCAGGCCGGGGGCGGGCTACGGGACGATCACCGGCCAGGGCAACGGCCAGGGAGGGCGAGAACACGGGCAGAAGTCCGACCAGCTTCCCGGGGGACGAGACATCGAGAACCCCGACCACCGAGAGCACATCGCCAGGGTCTGGGGCATCGACGAGCAGGACCTGCCTCGGAAGGGGACCTCGTTCGTGGAGATGATCGGGCAGATGGAGCGGGGGGAGATCCGCGGGGTCATCGGGTTCTGCAACAACCCCCTCGTCTCGCTCCCCGACCAGGCCAGGGTGAGCCGGGCCTATGACAACCTGGAGTTCCACGCGCAGGTGGACTTCTTCCTCTCCGAGACCGCGGCCCGGGCCGACGTGGTCCTGCCTTCCACCTCATGGGCCGAAGACGAGGGGACCCATACCAACGCCGAGGCCAGGGTGGTGAAGATCAACAAGGCCTCGGAGCCTCCAGGGGAGGCGCGGACCGATTGGTGGATCTTGTGCGAGACCGCACGGCGGTTGGGGGCGGGGGACAAGTTCGGCTTCGCCAGTCCCGGGGACATCTTCGAGGAACTCCGGGTGGCCTCCCGCGGGGGGACCGCGGACTACTACGGGATCACGTACAAGCGGCTCGAGGACACAGGCGGGATCTTCTGGCCGTGCCCGGACCTCGACCACCCGGGGACGCCTCGGCTGTTCGAGGATCTCCGTTCCCGTTACCCGGACGGCAGGTTCAGGTTCCACCCCGTGGAGTGGCGGGAGCCGGCCGAGCCTCCCGACGAGGAATTCCCCCTCCGGCTCACCACGGGCAGGACCGTGGCCCACTACCTGTCCGGGAACCAGACCCGCCGCCTGCCCGGCCTGGTCGAGCAGACCCCCCGGCCCTGGGTAGAGGTCCATCCGTCGCTGGGCTTCGAGAACGGGGCGGCGGTGCGCGTGGTGACCAGGCGCGGGAGCGTCACTTACCCCGCTCTGGTCACCGAGACCATCAGGGCCGACACCGTGTTCGTCCCGTACCACTGGCCGGGCCCGGCCGCGGCCAACGTCCTCACCATCGAGGCCCTCGACCCCATCTCGAAGATCCCCGAGTACAAGGTGTGCGCCTGCCGGGTGGAGCGCGGCGACCGGATCGACCCCATCTCATCCCCGCCGGTCCCCCCATACATGGAACCGTACGGCGAGGAGGTCGAACCCCTGGCCGACCGTCGCCCGCCCACCGCACCGCAGGGAAGGGGGACCTCGGAAGGATGATGGGGCGAACCATGTTCATCGATCCCGCTCGATGCATCGGGTGCCAGGCCTGCGTGGCCGCCTGCCGGGAGTGCGACTCGCATCGGGGGAAGTCCATGATCCACCTGGACTACACGGACGAGGGGCACAGCGTGGCGGCGATGCCGACCGTGTGCATGCACTGCGAGGATCCCGTCGCTCCCTGCGCCGAGGTATGCCCGGCGGACGCCATCCTGGTCACGGCCGACGGGGTGGTGCAGGAGGCAATGAAGGAGCGGTGCATCGGGTGCGGGAACTGCGTGCACGCCTGCCCCTTCGGTGTCCCCAAGCTCTCCATCGAGGAGATGCTCCAGTACAAGTGCAACCTCTGCTACGACCGGACCTCGGAGGGCCTGGCGCCGATGTGCGCCACGGTCTGCCCCACCGGATCCATCTGGTACGGCACGCTCGAAGAGCTGGAGCGGGAACGGCCGGGCGTACGGGTCACCGACGTGTTCGCCTTCGGGGATTTACAGGTGCAGACCGGGGTGGCGATGGTCCTCTCGCCCGACTACCCGGGCGAGGCGGCTCCGGGAGGGATGTGATGGGGGAGCCCTTCGAGGTCCGCCGGCGGGACGAGGCATCGATCGGTGCTCTGCTCGACCGCATCCGGGAGGACGCTCCGATCACCCGCCGGGATTACCTGCGGATACTGGTGACGGTGTCGGGCGGACTGCTCATCGGAACCGGGGTCGTGGCGGCGGGGGCCTTCCGCCGCCATGGGGTCGGCTCGGCTCCGGCCAGACGCATCACCGCAGCACTCCAATCCGGGCGGGCCGTCTACTTCAACTACCCCCGGCCTGACGACCAGGCGATCGCCCTGCGCCTCTTCGACGGGACGCTGGTGGGCTACTCGGCGATCTGCACGCACCTGGCCTGTTCGGTGGTCTGGCGGCCGGATCGTGAGGACCTGCACTGTCCCTGCCACAACGGCCTGTTCGATGCGACCACGGGCGGTGTCCTGGCCGGGCCTCCACCCCGACCCCTCCAGAGAGTCGTATTGGAGGAACGCCCGACCGGTATCTGGGCAGTGGGAACGGCGGAGGGCCCGGATGGCGGGTGACCGCTTGACCCAGGAGCGTCGTCGAGGGCCGCGGAGAGCGAGGATCCGTTCCACAGGGCCGGGCCCAGGTGCCGGGTGGGACCGGAGCCCCTGGCGAGCGGCCATGCTCCACGCCCGGATCGCCATGGTGGCCACGGTGGTCCTCGGGCAGCTTTGGGGCCTGACCGTGGCGCTCGACGCTTGGCTCAGGGGAGAGACCGGCCAGGTGTGGTGGTTGCTGGGATTCCAGGCCCTCTCCTTCCTGATCGCACTGGCGGTGTGGCTGACCGTCCCTCGTCAGGCGCGATGAGCACCGAGAGCCGGTACCCGCTCGGAGGCCGGATGTCCGACGTGGTCCTGGGGCTGGCCCGCCGGTTCAGGCTCGGGCCGCTCATGGCCCGATACAACTCGACCCTCGTCCTCGGGCTGTTCGCCTTCATCAACGGGTGTCTCTCCATCGGGATCATGTCCCTGGCCGCGCTCCTCACGGGCCAGCCGTTCGTGTTCCCATCCCTCGGGCCCACCGCCTTCCTCCTCTTCTACACGCCCCAGGCCGCTACGGCGTCGCCCCGGAACGCTCTAGCCGGCCATCTCGTCGGGGCCGGCGCCGGATACCTCTCGCTCTGGGTCTTTGGGCTGCTCGATGCGGGCCCCGCGCTCTCGGTGGGGGTCTCGGCCTCTCGGGTGGGGGCGGCGGCCCTGTCCCTGGGCCTGACGGCCGGGCTCATGGCCTGGCTGAGGGTGCCTCATCCCCCCGCCGGCGCCACCACCCTCATTGTGAGCCTCGGACTCTTGACGGAGATCGACCAGCTAGGCGTCCTCATGCTGGGCGTGTTCTTCCTGGTGGTGCAAGGGTTCGTGATCAACCGGCTGGCCGGGATCGATTACCCAATGTGGTCACCCCGCGGCTCGTAAGCCTCCAGGCAGGCACCGGTTTGAGTCGGACGGGAAGGTCAAATGCGGGCGATCCCAATGTGAATGAAGCGCCGGGAGAGGTGTGGGGGTCGAAAACTCTGATCCGCTGAGTTGCGTGTTACCGGGAGCGACTCATTCTTCGAGCTCATCGTCTTCGAGCGGAAACTCACCGGTGTCCACCACGACGGTGTGGAGCTCGAACGAACACCACTCCTGCAGCATCTGGACCGACGTTCCCGCGGCCACAGCGCCATCCGCTTAGCTTCCTCAAAGAGCTCTTGGTGATGGCGGGCGAGCCACCGGGCGAGCTCCGCCTCGTCTTCGACCTCGATCAGCTAGACGGTGTGCTCTTGGTTGACCTCGGCCAAGGTGAAGGCATGCGATGTGGGGGAGGGATCGGCGGCGTTGATCCAATCGACGAACGGCTCTCGTGGCGCAGGACAAGTACCTGGGCCTCGGCGTCCGAGGAGATCCCACTCAGCCGGAGAATGACCGCGTAGAGGAGCGCATAGAGCATGGCGGGGGATGTTACGAGATCGCTGGTCCGCGCACGAGTCGAGTTTCAGTGCCCCACAGGTGATCTCGCGTCCTGCTCAA
>Ga0137373_10005496_pt1 | contig 13677 bp, 15 predicted proteins | sample SagtaG_5_FD_104912 | JGI IMG/M metagenome (GOLD analysis project Ga0137373, IMG submission 104912) | Vadose zone soil microbial communities from Sagehorn Ranch, Mendocino, California, USA - Sage1_R_80_16 metaG | ecosystem: Environmental > Terrestrial > Soil > Vadose zone | place: USA...
GATCTCGGCTCCCTTCGCAGCACCGCCGTGGCCGCGAGGTCCAGTTGCTGCGCAGCACCTGCTCGCTGACCAGCTCGCCGCCCAGCACGCCGAAGTTGTACCCGCCAGCTGTAATGGGCCGTGGACCCGCGGGTTATGGTCGCGATCCGCGTCTGGGGAGGGGGTCAGCGCCGGCCCCGCGGAGGTGTGGTCGGCTGTCCAGCGCGGCGGCGACGGCGGACGAGCAGCGCCGCGCCGGCGCCGAGGACGATCGCGCCGCGCAGGGCCAGGCCGGCCTGGCCGGCGATGCGCTCCGCTGTGCGGTACGCCTGGCCGGTGGCGTAGCCGAGGAGCACGAACCCGGTTGCCCACAGCACGCCGCCGGCGACGTTGTAGACGGCGAAGGTGCGGTAGGGCATCGCCGCGGTCCCGGCCAGGCTCGGCACCAGCGCCCGCAACACCGCGGTGAAGCGTCCCACGAAGACGGCACGGCCACCCAGCCGGTTGATGGCGCCGCTGCCGCGCTCCAGCCGCTCGGGCGTGACCAGCCGGCGCGGCCCGTGGGCGAGCAGTCGCCGGCCGTAGCGGCGGCCCAGCGCATGCCCCACGCTGTCGCCGATGACAGCACCCAGCACGACGGCGACGACGGCCCCGGCAAGGGGGACCCGGTGGTTGAAGGCGAGCACGCCGCCGAGCAGGGCGGCGGTCTCGCCGGGGACGACGACGCCGACGAAGGCGGAAGCCTCCAGGGCCGGCAACGCGAAGACGACGGCGAGTGCGGCAACCCCGTGGAGGCCGAGGACCAACCGCACGATGGCAGTCATGGAGTCAGCCGTGCTGTTGTCGCCGCGCCGGTCGGGCTGACTGGCTGGCTCACCGGCCAGCGCGGCCAAGGCTGGTCCCGACCACGACCACCGCGGCCAGCGGCGGCAACCACCACAAACGCCGCGGCCGCGCCCAGCAGGGCGCTGCCGAGCGCCTGGGCCGCCAGGCCGAAGCTGACCACGATGAACGCGACCTCCAGGCCCTCCAGCAGCACCCCCTTGAACGACAGCACGAACGCGGTCCAGTCCACGCCCTGGGCGGGCACGCCCGCGGCGGAAGCGGTCCGCTCGCCCATGCCGCGCAGGCCATTGGCGCTCACCCGGCCGATCCCCTTGCGCAGCCACTGCAGCCCAAACACCAGCAGCAACGACCCGATCACCAGCCGCAGCGCCTCGATCGGCACGGCCCCAAGCGCCGTCCCGAACGCCAGCACCAGCACCGCCAGCACGGCCAGGCCGGCGCCGGCGCCGAGCCAGGTCGACCGCCACCCGCGCACGCTGCCGACCCCAACCACGATGATCACCATCTCGATGACCTCGACAGCCGAGGCCAGGAAGGTGGTGACGAAAACCGAAGGGTTGCTCACGCGACCTCCCTTGCGTCGGGTCCAGCCTTCAGATCATCGCTCCGCAGCCGGGTGCTCACCGATCGCCCCTCTGGCGCTGCAGCTGCTTGGCGCGGGTGACCTCAGGGTCTCGAGGGCCAGTGGGAGCACCGGCTCCCGCCGCCGGCGAGTGTCCGCCGTCCGGCGCTGCTTGCTGATTTGCACCTGTGGCATCCCGCACCCTCCGATGGTTTGGGCCGGTGTCGATCCTTGCTGTCGAGGATCGCGCTGGAGCGGCCGGGTGTCTTCACGGGCAGCACCCGTCCGCGCTCCCCACGGGCCGCCATCTCGGAATACCAGCCACCTGGAATGCGCCGCGCAGTCGAGCCAGCCGTGATCCTCACCGACTGACAGGCACATACACGGGACGTCCGGCTGGAGGGTCCCGATGCCGGCTGGCAGGTAGACGCACATTGCCGCTGGCCACGACGACACCTGGCCCTGTGATGGCGAAGCTGGGAAGCGTCAGGAAGCGCAGCTTCACAAGCTGGTCAAGCAAAGGGAGTGACGTGATGAAGATCGACCTGCGCAGGGCGTTGCATTCGCAGGATCTTGCGTACCCGCCAGGGGCACTGGCGCGCGTCAAGCAAGGGAGACCTCCGATCCCGGCTACCCCCAGCCGCAGGCCGCCGAAGTCGAGAGCGCACGCCTTCTGGCCAACCAGGCCCGCCACACCCTGCTCGCCGCAGGGTTCTCGGACCAGGAGATCGACCGGCTGGCCGATGACTTCATCGCCGAGGACCGGGGCGACGCGACCGAGGACTTCATCGACTGGGCCCGCCGGATGCGAGCGAGCTGATCCTCCTCATCACGGTTTCGTCCTGGGGACGAGCGACCCCTGGCCGTGTCTCGTCTAGTTCCTACCGGGCGGAGACGGTCACCTCTCACCGGCGCCGCCCGCCGTCGAGTCCGCGCTCAAGACCCATGGCAAGGGCGAGCAGGGCCAAGCCGGCGGGCAGCGCCAGGGACCACACGCCAGCGGCCGCGAACAAGGCCGCCCCGAGGGCGGCGCCGGCGGTGAAGCCCACGATCGTCGGCCAGGCGCGCGCCGCGCGGCGCCGGGCCTGGGCCAGCTCGTCCGGGTCGCGCCCCAGCAACACCTCACCGACATCCATCACGAAGCGGGTGATGTTGGTCGTCATCACCGCCGTGGACGGCGCCTCCCGCAGCGAGAGCTGCACCATCGCGTTCTGCACCGCCATGGCCGCCACGCCGAGCATGCCCGCCACGATCGTGGCCGCCGCGTTCGGGTCGATGCGCGGACCGGCGGCGACGCCCACGGCCAGAAAGCCAGCCAACAGCAGCAACTGCAGCAGGAGCAGCGGCCGCAGCGAGGCGACCCCGATGGCCTCCAGGCCAGCCGCCAGCAGTCTGGTCAGCGCCAGGACCAGGATGAAGACCGGCACCGACAACAGCAGGGCGACCTCCACCCGGGTCCCGGTGACCAGGTGCGCGGCGAGGATGACCAGGTTGCCGGTGATGTGGGCGACGAACAGGCCGCCGAGCCCGAGGAAGCTGCTGACGTCGGCGCTGCCGGCGATCACGCTGAGCACGGTCGGAAGCAGCTTCAGGCCGAGTGAGCTGTCGACCGACGGGGCGAGACTTCGAGGTCGCGGTGGGATGGAGGTCGCCATTATGGGTGTTGCCTGGTTGGGCCTGCTGGCAGGTCGCCGGTGCCGGGGTGGATCAGGTTCTCCGGGACGACCCGGTCAAACAGCTCCTCGCTGACGCTGAGCTCGAGCGCGGCGTGCTTGACCTCCTGTCGTGGCTGCGGCGTCTCGGGCCGCCTTGCGAACCGAGAGGCGCGGCCCCAACGATCGTCGCTCCGCAGATGGGTGTCATCACCGCCAGCCACCGTCTCGCCTTCCTGCTTGCTGGAATCCCAAGCCGGCCTGCGGGTGCCAGATATTGCTGTCACCTCATGCGGCCTGCGCATACTCATGGATCGAGCCACCCATCCCTTGCATCAGCCTCCGGTGGTGTCCTTCGAATCGGGCCATGGACAGGCATGCTGAATCCGGCCGGCTTCAGGCTGGGCCCATGATGAGGGCCGGACTCCGGTCGTGGCCTCGGAGCCTCGCCCCGCGTCGGCCCAGGACGGCGACCACGAGCCCGGGGCGGGACAGCCCAAACATCGCCGTTCATCGGGCCGCGACCTGGGCGGTCAGGCTATCGACCGCCGACAACGGAGCGGCAAGCTCGGTGGCTAGGCCATGGCGGGCAGCCAGCCAGGCAGCGTCGAGGTAGCTCATCCAGACGGCGCCGTCGTCATCCATCCACACCAGGACCTTCAGTGGGAGGTCGAGCGCGGCCAGCGGCGACGCCACCATGGCCGGCGTGCCACCTACCGGGTTCCCGAACACCAGCAGCTTGGTGCCACGCAGGGACATCCCTACCCGCTGCGCCTCCCCACTGTGGTCCACCACGAAGAAGAGCTTGGCGCCGGCGGCCGGATCGCCGCGGCGAGCCGATCAACGGTCTCAGCGACCGGCCTCGAACTCCGTCTGTGGACGACGCCGTTGGTCGGCCGCGTTCCCGCAGGCCCCGCATCCGATTGCCAACCCATCTTGTACCTCCATCACCAGCACGACGCTCCTTTCCATGCAACCACGTACCCGGGGCTCGCCCGTGTAGTTGGGCGCACGCACGGCGTCCCGCGGCGGTGCTGTTTGCGATTGAGGTGGCGACCCGCGTCCGTCTGCGCCGGTCAGGCCGCCTCGATCGGGAGCTCGACGTGGATGACCGTCCCGCTTCCGGGCGGGCTCACGAGCTGCATCGTCCCACCCAGCGCCTCGACGCGTTCCGCCAGACCGGTGAGCCCGGACCCGTTGGCATCGGCGCCCCCGACACCGTCGTCCTGGATCGACACAGCGAGGAAGCCGTGGCGCAGATCGACGGAGACGCGGATAAGCTTGGCTTTCGCGTGCTTGGCCACGTTCGCGAGCGCTTCCGAGACGACGTAGTACGCGCCGATCTCCACGGGATCAGGGAACCGATCCCCCAGACGCGTATCGAGCTCCACCGGGACGGGCGAGCGGCGGGCCAGCGCCCTGATCGCGGGGCCGAGGCCGCGCTCGGACAGGATCGCCGGATGGATCCCTCGGGAGATCTCCCGAAGGTTGTCCAGCACATCCATCAAGCCTTCCACGATACGCGCCAGCTCCTGCTTGAGCTCCTGGTCCTGGGTCGGAACCGACGCCTCCGCCAGGCGGACCTCCAAGCCAAGCGACACCAGCCGCTGTTGCAGTCCGTCGTGCAGGTCGCGCTCGATGCGCCGTCTGGCCTCATCGGCGGCCGCCACGATCCTGGCCTTGGACGCGGCGAGCTCGATCACCCGAGCCAATTCCACGCGTGACCGGACGCCGAGCTTGCGGAAGATGCGCCGAAGGTGGAAGTCGATGGTGTGCGGCGACACCAACATGCGGGCCCCAACCTCGCGGTTGGTCAGGCCCTCCGCGACGAACTTGGCCACAGTGCGTTCGGTGGCGGTCAGGCTCGACCACCCAGGCGGGACCATCCTCGCTTGCCTGTCCTGAAGGTCCACCCCGGCGGCGCCTTCTCCAAGCCGCTGCCCGATGTCCCAGGCGGCACGCTTCACCAGCGGCAGCATCAGCGGGCTGAAGTCGTCGGCGAGGCAGGTGAGGTCGATCACGCCGATCAGCCGACCGGTGGGATCGGCGATCGGGCTGGCGGTGCATGCCATGCGGGTCAAGGCGTCGACGAAGTGCTCGTATCCCGTCACCACACAGGGAGTGTGCTGCGCGATCGCGGTGCCGATAGCGTTGGTTCCGACGCGCTCTTCGCTGTACAGGAACCCTGGGGCGAGCTCGATACGGTCGAGCGAGCGCAGGATGGTGGATTCCCCTGCTGTCCGGTCGATGACGTGACCCCGTTCGTCGGTCAGCAGCAGACCGATCCCGCTGCCTTCGATATCCTCCGCCATCCGGTCGATAACCGGTCCCGCGGCCCAGCTCAGCTGACCACGGTCATCGACGTCCGGCTGATAGGGGACCTCGAGGCGGTCGGGGTGAAGCCCGGCGGTGATACACCGCTGCCATGAGGAGACGATCTCCCGGCGCACCGCGGCTGGCTCGCCCTCGGCTCTGACGAAGCGGTCGAGCTCCTCGCGGAGATCCCTCTGCGAGGCCTGAAGATCCATGGCGCCATCCTCGCTCGAATGCCTTCGGAATGAAAGACCGCGTTGGGTTCAGTAACCCGGCCGGATGCGCTGAGCAGCGATGACGGGGTCAAGGGATCATCCGCCGATGGCTCTGTCCTTTCTCTACCTCGCTGACCACGTGGTTGCGCTGATCCTCAGCTTGGTCCACGCGGGCGAGGACGTCATGGCCGCGCCGGCCGCTTGCGGTCCAAGCGACTACAGTGCCCGCGCGACCACTGCGTGAACGGATTTACGCACCCCATGGTGGAGGTCTGACCCGCCGTCACGCGAAGCGGTCGGCCCCGGCGAGGTAGCGACCGGGATACTCGGGCTCGAGCCGGCTGGGCACATCCAGCAGGCGCAGATGGGCTGGTTCCAGGCGCCAGCCGGCAGCCCCCAGGTTGTCCCGGAGCTGCTCGAGGGTGCGGGCACCCAGGATCGGAGCCGTCACCCCGGAGCGGGTCAACAGCCAGTTGATCGCGACCTGGGCCATCAAGTGGCCAGTCTCTTCCGCCACCTGCCGGACGGCGTCGACGATCGCCCAGTTGCGCTGTGTGGCCCGCCTGGCCCAGGCCTCCTCGAGGTCGTCGGCCGCATTGGCGATGCGGCTGTCGGGCGGTGGGGGCGCGTCCCGGTGGAACTTGCCCGACAGGAAGCCGCCCCCAAGCGGGCCCCAGGGCAGCACGCCGAGCCCGGCGTCCAGCGCTGCGGGCAGCACCTCCCGTTCGATGTCGCGGGTGACCAGCGAGTACTGGGGCTGGATGGTGACGAACGGCGCCCAGCCGTGGTGGCGCTGCAGGCCGGTGGCCTTGGCCACCTGCCAGCCCATGAAGTTGGAGATCCCCACGTAGCGGGTCTTGCCATGGTGGACGAGGTCGTCCAGGGTGGCCAGGGTCTCCTCCAGCGGCGTATACGCGTCCCAGGAGTGAACCTGGTACAGGTCGACCCAGTCGCTCTGCAGGCGCCGCAGGCTGGCCTCGATCGCCCGGGTCAGGTGCATCCTGGAGCTGCCACGGTCCCCTGGGCCGCTCCCGGTCGGGAAGTGGCCCTTGGTGGCTAGCACGACCTCGTCCCGCCGGCCCCTGAGCAGGCGCCCGAGCACCTCCTCGGAGCGGCCGTCGGCGTAGACGTCGGCGGTATCGATGAAGTTGCCGCCCGCCTCCAGGTAGCAGTCAAGCAGCGTGGCCGAGGTGGCCTCGTCCGCCTCGCGGGCGAAGGTCATCGTGCCAAGGCACAGCTCTGAGACGAACGTGCCGGTCTGGCCGAGCATCCGTTGGTCCATGCAGCTTCTCCTCATAGCGGGCGACGCTGGGTGCCGCCATCGCGGCGGCCACGCCGAGCGCGCCTGCGAGGTCGCCGGCCGTTGCTCGTGGCCCGCTGCGGGCGGCCGGCGCCGCGTGATGGCATCCGATGATGCCCCGTCGAACTCCGCGATGTCAGCCCGGACTGACGTCGGCGTGGTCATCGCCACCAGGGGGACTGGGCGGCGGCGGCCACGGCGGCCAGCGGTTGGGCAAGCTCGCCGCCGAGCCGGGCGAGCTCCACGTTCCAGAACCAGGCCGTCGCCAGGGCGATCGCGGTCGGGCCGAGTGGCGAGTCCGGGGCTCCCCGCCAGGCTCGCAGGCACCCGATGACGGCGTCGCGGGTCTCCGCCGCCGCCTGGAGGCGCGGGGCAGGTGGGACGCGGCGCTCCTGGAGCTGGCTGGCGAAGCCGCTGAGCACGCCGACCATCTCGGCGACGTCGCGGCGGACCCGGTCGGCGCACCGCTCGCAGCCGTTGGTCCGGTAGCCGAGCAGGCCCATCGCCTCCATCGCGTCCGCGGCCAGCAGCACGTCGTTGCCGGCCATGGCGACCCGCCCCCAGGTGACCGTCGGCGCCATCCGCGAGCCCCGCTCGGTGAGGAACACGTCGAAGGCCTCGGCGGCTCGCGCGACCTCGGCGTCGGCCGCCTGCCGGCTGGCGTCGACCTCCCGCTCGCTGCGACGCCCCAGCAGGTACCCGAACGCGGCGTCCAGGCAGGCGGCGTCGGCCCGGTACAGGGCGGCCAGCGCCGATCGGAGCTGGCCCGTGGCGCCGCGCGGCCACAGCAGCACGGCCACGACCAGGCTCACCCCGATCCCGAGCGCGATGTCCTCCAGCCGGACCAGTCCGATCCGCCAGCCCTGCGGCTGGAGCAGATCGAACAGGACGATCACGAACAGCGTGAACCCAGCCTGGCCGACCAGGAAGGACACCGCCGTCGGCACGTACGCGGCGAGGAACGCCACGATCGGGAGCGTGATCCACAGCGCCACCTCGTCGGTCCCGATAGCGAGCGTGAGGACGGCCGCGATCGCGAACCCCACGACCGTTCCCGCGATGGCGAGCAGGGCCGTCCTGCCGGTGCCCAGCGCGTTGGAGCGCAGCACCGACAGCGTGCCCAACACCACCCAGAAGCTGTGGTCCACGCGGGTGATCCTGGTAACCAGGACCGCCAGCCCCAGCGCGAGCGCGGCCCGCAGGCTGTTGCGGAACCAGACGCTGGTCGGGCGCAGGTGCGTCGCGAGGGTGCCCGTCACGCGCTGGAGCCATGGCGCCGGCCCCGCCCGCGGCGCGTTCCAGTGTGGCAGGGGCGATGGCGCGTGGTCGACGTCCAGGCCCGCCACCACGGTGGCGTCGACCGCGATGGCCAGCGCGGTGTGGGCCAGCAGGCGCGGCGCGACGCCGCCGCTCAACCCGTCGAGCACCGACTCCGCCGGCTCTCCCGCCCGCAGCCGCTCGGCGGCCCAGCGGTCGAGCGCCTCCCGGTAGGCGACTCGATCCTGATCCAGGGCGGCCAGGTCCGGACGGGCCGTCTCGCCGCCCAGGACGTCCGCGCTCGCCTCCAGGACCTGGCCGGTCGTGCGGCGCAGGGCGCGTTCCTCGGGAATGGTCCCTGGGTGGCGGCCCGCGCCGGCGACGCGGCCGGCGAACTCGTGTGCCCGGTCGAGCTGGACGACCAGGTCGATCAGGGCGCGGTCTCGTCTCGCGGGGCCGGCGGGGCGCAGCGGCGCCTGGTCGTAGGCCCGGCGGGTCGCCTCGACCCGCTCCCGGGCCTGATCCCCAACCGCCGGGGCTTCCGGATCCGCCAGCAGCGCGGCCAGCGCGCGGCAGGCGTCCCCGGCATGCTGGCGCACCTGCGTGCGCGCGTGCCGGGGCCACAGCAGCACGCCGGCGGCCAGGGAGATGCCGCCGGCCAGCGTCCAGCCCGCGACCCGAGCCCAGGCTTGGCCGGCGGGGGCGGGGATGGACGCGGCGACCACGAACGCGAGCAGCACCGCGGTCTGCGCGGCGACCACGTAGCCGCCGAACACGCCCAGGATCTGCACGACGAACACCGCCAGCATGGTGCCGGCCACCGCCGACCAGGCAGTCGCCGACGCGAGCGTCCCGAGCAGGACCAGCCCAGCCCCCACCGCGGTGGCGCCGGCGTAGGCACGCGCCCTCGGGATCGTCGGCCCTCCGAAGTCCGCCAGGCCCAGTAGCGCGAAGGCGCCGAACACGGCGAACACGGCGGCGGGATCCCCGACGATGGTCCCGGCGAAGGCGGCCATGGGCGGCACCACGATGGCTACGCGCAGCGCACGCCGCAGCGACGTCCCGCCCGGGTCCCTGCCCCAGAGCGCGCGCAACCCTCCCCACCGGGCGCTGGCCGCACGGGACCCGCCCAATCCAGAGCGCATCCTCGTCGCCATCGGCCCCTGCCTGCTCAGCTCACGGTGATCTGGTGCGCCCCTCGTCGGGAAGCGCGACCTTGGCGAGATCGATGCGCGGCTCGGCGGTGTCTTCGGTCATCGTCATTTCCTGCTCCTATCCGTGCATGCTCTCTCCTACTAGCATTGCACGCTGGACCGGCCCGCCGGCGCGATGAGGCAGCGCAGGATGATCTGCTCGCCGGACGAGCTGGCGACGCCGACGAGGTTGCCGGCGCCGATCCGTGCGGCGAGCTCACGGTAGACCGCCAGGCTCTGCTCGATGGCGGTGGGAAACGCCGCCTCCGGCGAGAGCGTGTAGTCGACCGAGTAGACGGTCACGCCCAGCTCGGCCGCGGCGAGCAGGGCGGTGCGTTCACGCGCCGTGCCCATGACGAACCCTGCGCCGTGGATGTTGAGCACCGCCTTGCCGCGCATCCGCTCCGCCGTCTCGTGTGGACCCACCACGACCACGGGAACGCCACCGATCGTGTCGTGCTCGACCCGCAAGCCGTGATCGGCGACGAGCTTCTCTTCGACGATGTCCTCCTGCGCCTGGAACTGCGCACGGAAGGTCGGGACCTGAGCCGGGGGCGCCCTCTCGGACGATGAGTCCTGCGGCGCTTCCGGTGTGGTGAACGCCGGTAGGGGCAGTGGTCCAGTCGGCCCCCACCGACTCGAACCCTGACATTGCTCGCTACATAGATGCGGAACTCGGGTCAGACGACAGCCCGGATTTCCCTCCACCTTCCCTCCGCCCGACGCCCAGCCGCGCGGGACGGGGCGGAACGGATGGGGACGCGGGGTGACGGCTGAGGCTGTCGGCGGGCCGTTTGTGCTGGTCACGGCCGTCAGTCGGGGTCAGCAGGGGATGGGAGGGGACCCACGGGTAGCCGGCCCTGAGACCTGTAAAACCGCTGGCATCGCCTACATCGGGATACGAGCAGCCGCCGTCCAGCAGGGTTCGAGCCTCGCCGAGAGCGGATTGGCTCGTTGTAAGGGTTACAGTATCTATAGCGCCAGGGGCGTGGTGCCCTCTGGTAGACCCAGCGGTCCAGTCGGCCCAGCGACGTGAACTCCCATCGCCAGTCCACCGCGAGGGCCGCGCTTGCGGTCGTGGTGCTCGTCACTGGCTTCGCCGCGCCCTGCCAGGCAGTGCGATCTCCGCGGTAAGGCGCACGACCTGCCGTTGCAGCTCTGGGCGCATTCCTGTACCCGACTCCACCAGGGCAACCCACCGGACGCGCCGCAGCTGGTCCCGGCGGTCAAGCAGGTCATGGCGTCAGCGGCAGGCCGCCCGGGACGGTGACCGCCGGCCGTGGCGTTGGCACCGCCCCCAACGACCAGGCACGGCAGGCGCTTGGGGTCAAGTTCGTGCGGACGTCGATCCAGCGGGCGCCGGTGTGGGCCGCCAAGATCACCTGGGCGCGGTAGCGGGTCGAAGGCGCCGCCGAGGCCTGGAGCTGAGGGGGCTGGGCCAGGTCATGCGCGGCAGGGACGGCTGGGCCGTGGTTGCAGTGAGGGTCGCAGGGCGGCGGCGACCCGTAGCGATGACGGGGAGGTTGTCCGGGTCGCCGTCGTTGACGGCGGCGTTGCAGACGGTGCCAAGCAGCGACAGGTAGGCCGCGATCCTGCGGGGCGAGAGTCCCTCGTGGATCAGGTCGCGTTGCCAGCACTCCCGGACAGCATCGAGGGCGTGGGTGGGTGAGAGTTGGTCGGAGTATGCGACGTGATCTTGGAGTTCGAAGCCTCCAGCCTTGTCCGGAAGCGATCGGTGACCGGGCGGACGTAGGGGATGGTAGATCGCGGAGCACGCCGGGACGCCGGCTGCCGAGTTGATGGCTGGCCAGGCGGTAGGCCGTTCTCCGCCGCTGATGCCAGGGCCGATTTGGCAGGACGAGGGACGATGACGACCCCGAGTCCGAAGGATCAGGACCTTGTCAGTGGGGTGGGGTCAGGCCGAGGGTGGTGGGGGTGAGCAGGCCCTGGTCGACCAGTTGGTAGATGTGGGCGTAGGTCAGCTTGGTGATGAGCGGATTGGTGTGGCCGAGCCGGTGGGCGATGGCCGCCACCGGGACGTGTTGGGCGATCAGCCAGACCGCGTGGGTGTGGCGCAGGTCGTGGAAGTGCAGCCCGCCGTGGCGGGGCCAGGCGTGCTGGAGCCCGGCAGCGGCAGGGCGGGTTTCCAGATGCGGGCGAAGTTGTTGGCGGCCAGGGGGTCCCGCCGCGGCTCCCGCGGGGTGGGGTGGTGAAGACCAGGTCGAGGGGCTGCGGGTCGTCGGCGAGGCGTTGCCGGTGGTCGCGGAGGGCGTGGGTGGTGGGTTGGTCGAGGGCGATGGTGCGCTTGGTGGCCGGGGTGGTGGGGGGCTGGTCGCGCCCAGTGCCGCTGCGGCGGGGGTCGGCGAGCACGCGGCTGACGCGCAGGCGGCCGGGGCCGGTGATGGCGCCGTCGTCGAGCGGGTGGCGCAGGTCGAGGTCGTGCCAGCGCAGCGCGGCGAGTTCTTGGAAGCGCAGGCCGGTGTGGGCGGCGACGATGACCAGGGCGTGGTAGTGGGGATGGATGGCGTCGGCGAGCTGGGTGACCTGCTGGGCGGTGAGCCAGACCTCCCGCTGGTCGATCGGTTGCGTCTTGAGGGGGCCAGGCGGTGGGTGCCGCTTGGGGTGCGCATGGGGGAGTGGGCGAGTAGGCCGTCGGCGACGGCGGTGTTGAGGATGGTGCCCAGCAGCGAGAGGTAGGTGTTGATGGTGCGGGGCGAGAGCTGCTCGGTGAGCATGCTGGTCTGCCATTGGGCGATGGCGTCGGCGTCCAGGTCGGCCAGGCGAGTGTCGCCGAAGATCGGCAGGATGCGTTTGTTGAGCTTCTTCTTGGTGGCGTAGGCCGAGCCGGGATGGTCGCGTTGCCAGCGTGGCCACCAGGTGTCGCGGACGTACTGGCCGAACGGCTGCTGTGCTGCGTCGCCCAGGACCAGTTGCTGGTGGAATGCCGCCGGGTCGAACCGGCCGGCGTTCAGGTCGCGTTTGACGGCTTGGGCTTCGGTCTTGTTGGTGTAGATGCCGGCTGAGCGTTGGGTGGTCCCGTCGCGGTAGCGGATTTGCCAGCGGGGTCGCCGGTGGCGGGGGGTGGGATTTTGACGATCCAGGCCATGGGGTATCGTCCCGTGGTGGAGGTGGTGTCGGACCTCATCAGCAGCCGGTGCCGGAAGAGTTCCGGAAGATTCCCGGAAGAGTTGCTGATGAGGCCACTGTGAGTGTGTTGTGTTTGTCAGCAGGAGGTAGAGAATATAGGTTCTGAGCTGGGACTGTGAGTGCTTCGGGCGTGTAGCTCAGGTGGATAGAGCGCGTCGCTTACAACGAAATACCTGAGCTATTTCTCACCATCGGAGACCAGCAGGAACTCGCTTTTGTACAGGTCGCGGTTATGATAGCGCATGCAGCAAGTAGCAGCGAGTGGACACGAGTGGTATCGGCTGGGCGCATGAATCTTGATGAGTTTTCGGAGTGAGAGCCGGACAAATTGCCTCGTTCTTCTCTGGGATTGCTGACCGCAATTGCTACCTACATGCAGACTCCACCGCTGCGACGACCGCTTCGCGCGAGAGCTCCGGATAGGCGTGCAGGATCTGCTCCATGGCGTAGCCACCCGCGAGCATGCCGAGGATGTTCTTCACCATGATCCTGGTGCCACGGATACACGGCTCGCCACAACAGACCTGCGGGTCGATCACGATATGCTCCTGCATGGTTCCTCGCGTCTACGGGAGCAACTCGAACGCAGCGATATGCCGCGGCTCGATGGCACTGAAGTGGCGACGGTCGAGTGTAGCGATCCGGGTCTGTCGTTCCCGTTCCGCCAGCGCGACCACTGCGGCGTCGACGAAGCCGAGCGGCCAGTCCCCGTACTGCGCACAGCTCCCGCACCCGTGGGTAGTCATCCGTCGCCAGGTCCAGAATGGTGAAGACACCGTTCTCGATCCTGCGGAGCACCTCGTCGAACGGGCGATGGCTGCCGGTCAGCTCCGTGAGGAAGTAGTCCAGCTCAACCAGCACCGGCGCGGGCAACAGCAGCTCGCGGGTGGTTCGCAGCAGTTTGGCGCAGGCAGCATGGTTGCGGTCGCGTGGCGCCATCGCCGCATAGAGGACGCCGGTGTCGACGATCACCGGTGGCCGTAGACGTACTCGTCGACGCGCTCGGAAGCGTCCGCCGGGGCATCGAGGTCACCAAGGACCCCAATGAGGCCCTCGATGCCGTCCTCGGGCCGTTCGGGGGACGCTGGTCGCCTTGCGGGATGTGGCTCGACGATGACCGCCAAGACCGTGCTGTCTTCCGGCAGCTCAAGATCCTCCTCTCGCAAGACGCGGAGGAGCTCCCGAGCCAGCTCTGGGGAGATCCTGAGCGGGC
>Ga0137373_10005502_pt1 | contig 13671 bp, 12 predicted proteins | sample SagtaG_5_FD_104912 | JGI IMG/M metagenome (GOLD analysis project Ga0137373, IMG submission 104912) | Vadose zone soil microbial communities from Sagehorn Ranch, Mendocino, California, USA - Sage1_R_80_16 metaG | ecosystem: Environmental > Terrestrial > Soil > Vadose zone | place: USA...
AGGACCATGAGAATTGCCCCCAGTCAAAGCCGTAACGGCTTCACCCGAGAGAAGCAACGTGAGCGCGCCAGCGCTTCCCGTCACGCCGTAGCCTCGCGCGAAGGCGGATTTACGTTGCTCGAACTGCTCATCGTGATGGGCATCATAGCAATGGTGCTTGCTTTCTTGACTCCAGCCGTCACATCGCTCTCTAAGGCGGGAGGACGAAGAGCGGCAGTGAGCAGCTTGCTTGGCGGAATTGAGCAGGCACGAGCGGAGGCCATCAAAAGCGGCAGCAGCTGGATCGACAAGTGTGGGAGTACCCGCGGAGCTACGTACGTAATCTTCGCTGCTTTCGGCAATGATGCCGCACAAGGTACACTAGACCGCTACAACTATAAGTCGTACGCGATTTTTCAAGATACTCCGAATCTCGACACCGATCAGACGCACTGTTATGACGTGAAGCAGCTTTCCCCTTGGAAATCGCTGCCGATGGGAGTAGCGCTGCGCGTAGCAGGAACTGCCGCCTTATCGAACCTTCCTAGCGCGACATCCATTCCGGCATGGCGAAGTCCCCCGTCTCCAGTATTCGCTCCGGACGCAAACACGCGCCCCACATACTACTATTTTAAATTCAATTCGGAAGGACAACTGGAAATGCCGGCTGGCAACGTGCTCCTTGCTGTTTTTGAAGGATACGTAAACAACGGCACCGAGGTCGCGACGACAAAAGACGCAAGCGGCAATGCTTCTGCAGTCGAGTACGTCTTGGTTTCGCAATTCACGGGACGGGCAGAACCAACAGCCACCGCCACCCCATGAAGCGTGCAATTGTTTCCGGGCGAGGAGCGAGAACACGCGGCTTCAGTCTGGCCGAAGTTGTGATCGCCTTGGGCGTAATCACGGTCGGCATTGTGGCCGTCTTGGGCGTATTCCCAGCAGCCTTGCAAACCGGTCACTCGGCCCAGGACGAAACGCGCGCAGCGCACATCGCCCAGTCAGTTTTTGGCAGCCTCGTGGCGCAAGCGTCGTCGCAATTTAGTAACGTGCAGCTTGTCCTTTCCGACGGCTCGAGAGCATCAGGAATTAATTTGACCACGTCTGCAACCCCTGCGCTCGCACTTTATGCCGACAACGATGGCAAGCTTACGCAAGACGCGACCACAGCGACGTATGCAATTTTGATTTACACGAATAACTCGGTGCCTGGCTTCACCGACCCCGCCAGCGCTAACGAGGTCACAGTGCGAGTGGCGTCGCCGGCAAACGCGCCTGCCGCAAATCAAACCTTCCGCGACTACGTCCGGATCATTTCAAAGTACTAGGACCCATCGTTAAGCACGAATGAACCCGAATAACCGATCACTGATCACCGATCACCGATCACGAAATCGGCGCTCCCGCGCTGCGTTCACGCTAGTTGAGCTTTTGATCGCCACAGGCATCACCGCTGGAATGGTCCTCATGCTGGGGTGGATGCTAGGCTCGTTGATGAGCAGCGCATCACACACGACTGCGCGTGTTGATGCTTTCCGCGACGCGCGCGCCGCAATGCAAATGATCGAACGGGATTTGCGCAATCTGGTTCGCACACAATGGAACCCGGATCCTTTCACGAACCCTACACCGGCGCCCTGCGTGGCTTCGACGGTATCAACCACCCGCGTGACGTTGCCAGCTGCTTATTTTGCCTTGAAAAGCATCTATACGGATCCTGCAACGGCCGGCAACCAGAATCAGCAGCTTTATGCCCTCGTCGCTGACAAGACCACGGGTTCAACCGGTGATGTGTGCGCGGTCGGTTATTATTGCCAATGGGACAACCAACTTCATGCCTATACTCTCCGGCGTTTTTTCCGTGATAGCACAGCTATTTTCGCTTTGATGCAGGGCGCGGGAAGTTATGCGGCAGACTCCGTTCTATACGACCTGAACGCGCCTGATGCTAAGAATGACGTGCTCGCCGCTTACGTCTGGAATTTCAATATAACGATATACGATGCCTCTGGAAATCGGTACACGACGTATCCATGTGTTTGCGATGGGTCGGCGACGGCTGCCACACAATTACCTGCGGCACTGGAAATCTCCTTCAATGCGATCAGTCCGCAGGCTGCGCGCACGGTGATGAGCGTGTCGTCGAGTGCTAATGATTGGATGGATACCACAACGCAAAACTACCAGCGCCTGATCGCGCCGCACACTTATCAGTTTCGATCGCGGATCAATTTGCCATGAACGGTCGAGAGCATCTCATAACCACACCACGGATTACACGGATAACCCGGATGTTGTCCTGTAGAGGCAGCCGTGTCGGCTGCAATCGTCTGCCGACTATCAGCCATCAACTATCAGCTATCAACCAATCCTCCGGATTCGCCCTGGTCGTTGCCCTGGTGATGGTCGCCCTTGCAGCGGTCATTGCAGTCGGCGTTTTGACATCCGTCTCGCTGGAACGAGGCACAGCCACATCGTACAACAGTCGTTATCAGGCAGACCTGGCAGTTCAGAACGGCTTGCAAGCTGCTGCCAAGACACTGGCTGCAAGCCCTAATGGTACGACCCCTGTTACTGGCAAGGACACATTCCTGGTGGTGCGAGCAGACGGACCGGCTGACGTAAATGGCAACAAGGCAGCGTACTATTACGTTGCGCAGCCGTCGACAGGAACCGCTCCAACAATAACTTATTATCCGCTCTTTTCTGCTTCCACCGATCCAAGCAACCCATTCCCTGGGCAGACGCCACCTACAATTAATCTGGCCGCCGCCGCCGCGCCCACAGTACCCACTCCTGCGCCGCCGACCAACTCCAATCCAACTGACCCAGGTGCGGCGTGGAACGCAGCTGGAACGCAACGACTGCCAAGCCTCTACTCATGGCAGCAACCCGGTACGCCCTCCGGGCCGAGTGTGAAATGGGTCGAGATGCGCGACCCACAGGATACAGCGCCTCCTCCAACACATAACCTTTCCTATACGCGTTACGCTTATTGGGTTGAGGACCTGGATGGCTATCTCGATGCCTCTCAAGTGGGTGGAAAACAACGGACCAATGGGACGTCCCCGGGCGAGATTGCTATGTTTACCATCTTTAACCCGGTGGCTCAGACGGATCCTGGGAATACTGCTGCTACGACTTTGATTAACAATCGCCCTCTTCTTTTGACCGTTCCAACGATGCAGCAAATTGCGGCGACTAACCCTGACGTTGCAGGCCCGAATTTAGCAGTTCGTTTGGGACAGGATAATAATCCAGGAGAACAGGACCTCGTTCCGCTCGGGTATGCTTACGGCACCGAGGGACAGAGCAAATATCCCATCAACCCGGTTTCCCAGTTTGGTCCAAATGGAAATCATGTCGGTCAGTTTGCCGCTACCGTAGGCAACGCGATGCCGAATTTCCATAACCGCACCGGTACAGACGTCGGCCGCCACGGACATACGGGGGGGGTTAACTATCTTAACAATCTCACGGCGAATCTGCTCAACTATGCATTTCCGCTGGATGCTCCGACAGCATTTATGCCGCCGGGCAATCCGAATGCTCCTCCAGCGTCCCGCGGGATTGGCGCTTATCCGTTCGTGGTCTCGCTTTACGACTTGGATAACTGGGTTTACACGACACCCGGGACCAACCTAGTCGTGATCGAGACAACTACTTACGTTCAGCTTTGGAATCCACATAACTTTCCCACGGACGGTTTGGGCGGAGCGCTGACAATACATTATCAGAACTCCGAGCAGGTAAACGTCAACGGGACAAACCAAACTCTCAGCTCCCCCCCGGATGCAACAGTAATATTTACAGCCAATCCCAGCAATGATACACGAACCCCAGCTATTGTGAGCCCCCTGTTCGAAACGGGGAACGTGGGACAGCCGTTTAACTACCAAATCAAAGCGGCCAACGGTTATCAAGATCCAAAGGGAAAAATCAAACCCAATGAATACAGGGTCGTTGTTATGCCAGCACCAACGCCTTCCTGTTTTGCTGAGGGAAGAAATCATTACACCGCAACCGGCCTACCCCCGGGCCTTAGTCTTCGCGGAGGCGGAGCAAAAGCAGGATTGATAAGTGGGACCCCAACCGTGGATCCCAATACAACCTATACCAACGGCTACCAGGACTACAGCGTCGTAATCACCGAAACGACCTCCTGCGGGACGACACCCCCGGCAACCTTAACGATCAGGATTTACCGATGAAACGAATCCTCCCATTCGCTCTTTTGTTGCTGACTGGGGCCAGCGCTGTGCGCGCAGCATGTAACACGAACATTACGAGTGGCGATGCCACGGGTAGTGTGGGTGTTACGTTCACCTATCGAATCACGGCAACCGGCAATCCGGATAGCTTCGACGCAACTGGGCTGCCCCCGGGGTTAGTTCTGTCAGATCCAATACGGGGCGACATCACAGGCACTCCGACTGCCGTTGGTGTGTATTCCGTTACTCTAACCGCAATAAAAAGCGGCTGCCCCACGGTTACAAAGATCGTAACTTTCACGATCAATAATCCCGCGCCGGTCACAAGTTCAATCAGCCCGACGTGTGTAACCGCCGGCAGCACTGGGTTTACGCTGACTGTGAACGGCAGCAAGTTTGTTTCTGGCGCAACGGTGAACTGGAATGGCTCTGGCCTCACGACGACATTTGTTTCGTCCACGCAGCTCCAAGCCACGGTGCCAGCCTCGCTCGTTGCTACTGCTGGCACGGCATCTATCACTGTTGTGAATCCTGCTCCGGGAGGGGGAACCTCAAACGCACAGACATTCACGATTGCGGCGACGCCGGTGATCACGAGCCCGCTCACGGCAATTGCCGAGGTAGGTGTTGCCTTCTCCTACATGATTACAGCAACCAACAACCCAACCAGCTACACCGTAACGGGGACCTTGCCTCCGGGGCTACAGCTAGGCCCACCGCCAGGACAGCACCCCCAAAATGAAATCTGGGGTACACCCACCACGGCTGGAACATACTCCGTCATCATCAGTGCAAGCAACGGTGCAAGCCCGTGCAGCACCGGGAGCGCAACATTGGTTATAACAATTTGCCCGGACGCTCCTTCTATCACCAGCCCGCTCACAGCTACTGCGACTATCGGTACCCCGTTCACATATCAAATCACAGCCGACAACTTCCCGATCGGTTTCGACGCAACTGGCCTACCCGCAGGGTTAACTGTGGACAACACAACAGGGGTGATCTCTGGAACGTCGACCGCCGCTGGCGTTTTCCCGATCAGTATCAGCGCAACCAGTAGTGATACAGGACCTTGCGGCAGCAGCACGGCGACCGACACTCTATTGCTGACGATCAATTTGCCGGGGGGAGTTATCATTCCGCCTTTTCCGGGACAGGTTAATGTTTTCTACTGGGGTCCAAATCCGCCGGATGCCAACGCTACGATCACGTTTCCGAACTCCTCGACGGACAATTATTACGTGTTGTACTGGAACGCGGGTGGAAGCGTTACGAATCAGCATATCGCTGACTCGGCAAATGGCGGGTTGCAACGCAATCAGGACCTAACTGGTATGCGACAGAATTACTACACGTCGCCGGCGCCGCCTGATCCGAATAAAAACGTCTGGCGCGGTAATCCTATCCCGCCTAACGACAATACGTCGGGGCAATTCGGCGACCCGAGAGCTTCATGGTATATCACTGCTCCGTGGCCTACAGCCGATTATGTGACGGGTTCTTACTGGGGAGGCCCCAACCCGAACGTGGTGCCGTTAAATTGGCCAGACTCAGGACATGCCTTTGGCTATACAGGAGTACAACCGACCGGGCCGGGGCAATATCCTACTGACATTATGGCGAGCCCTACGCCATCGCCAGATCCAACAAAAGGAATTTCGCTGTTATCCACTTCGAACACTGGTTTTCTCACATCGATAGCTGAGTTGGGAAATGTTTGGGACCCGGCCCAGTTAACGTACAGCGTCACATATCAGGATCCGGAACAGAGGATCCCGGACATTCCCAATAACGCGAATCGAAGTCCTAGCGGAGGAGGAGGCCATACACTTGCCATTGGTCGACCTGAGTTCTCCATGTTTGATCAAAACGGAATGCGCGCCTGGCAACTGCTGGATGTATTTTCTACCGCAACGGGTAACAGCAACAATGTGACAAAAACAGCCGGGCTGGTGAACATCAACACCGCCTCGCGTGATGTCCTGCGCTCGCTCGCTGCAGGCATCCTTCAAAACCGCGATCTGGCGCTCCAACCGTCGTCGCTGCAAAATAACCTTTACCCACCGACCACCGATTCATCCGGGACGAGCACAACAACATCTGTCCAACAGGCGGATCGATTCGCTGATGCTGTGATCAATTCGCGACCACTGCTTTCTACCGCCGCATTGTCGGCCATGAGAGACTGCGGTCAGAACATCCCATGCCCTGGTGGACAGTTGCCCCGGCCGTTCTTCGGTAATCCCAACCAGTATGAGGGCGACTACAACACGAACAACACGCCACCGACCGAATGGAATGATCCCGGGCGCGAAGAATTGTTCGCGAAAATCTACAACCTGGCTGCGACGCGCAGCCGCAACTTCCGTGTCTTCGTCACCGGACAATCGCTCGATAAGAACGGAAATGTCCTGTCCACCGTGACAAAGGTGTACCACGTGTTCATCAAGCCTACACGCGACCCGACGACGGGGGCGATCCAGCTAGATCCCGTCACTGGGGTGCCCTTGCAGCAGGTCCAGGTTAAATACGAAGGATCCATGTAGCCGCTAAGTTGCACTTGCCGAGTACTGATTACCATTAGCTTCACGTGCTTCGGCGTTGTCCGCGGCGATGAATGCGGTGATCTGCTCCAAATCGGCCAAAGCTGCCTCGGAGTAGATTACCGCGCAGTCCATTCGGCGATCCGGGAGCGTATTTCTGCCGCGGAATAAGTCTTCTCTTCGCGTATTGAGCGCAGGCCCTCCCGAATGGCCTCTTCCATTGCCGGCGTCGGGTCAAAGGTTTGATCCAGGTTGACCAATTTCCGCAGAATCAGCTCTCGCTCCGCGTCCGATAGGTTCGGCAATTCTGCGATAATCTCATGCACACTCATGTCTACCTCCGAGAATAGTTTCACTTCTCCACTTTCAACCGTCAATCCCTCACATCACGCAAGCGGCATGACATTGCCTGACTCGATTTCCGCGCGGATCTTTTCGAGCGCCTTTTCTGACGGAGCTCGCCGAGGCGACCAAGGATCTGTTCGCTGCCATTTCGCAGGTCGGTCCGCACCGCGCGGGGTGAGCCTGCATTTTGAGAGCGATCCCGTATTGCAGCTGGTGTGAAGCTGCCACGCGATTTATCTGGTCAACGGGTCGTTCAGGCGCAACGACAAAGCGGGCGGGGTATCATCTCTGGACCTTTGAATCCTGAACGGCGACCACTGGTCGCGACGCCAGCCCGCCACGCCGTAGCACCGCGAAGGCGGGAGCCTTGCACGCAGGTGGGACGCGAGTCATCCGAGATCCGGTTTCCCTAAGAAAATAGCCAAGATTCCCTTAAGAAAATAGTTCTTGTCAGCCCCCTGGTTCTCGGTATGATGCCATCCCCCAAATGTTTATCCCCAGGATCACTGGCGGGGTTTGTGTGCAAGCGCAGCGCGGACATCTGCGCTCTATCCAGCGCCAATCACTCGTCTTTTCCCAAGCCGTGAGGCTCGTGTGTGGCAGATTGTTCACCGATCGCCATTTACTGGCGCGACGCAAACGCGCCGGCGCTCCCTGTCGCGCCGTAGCCTCGCGCGAAGGCGGATTTACGTTGCTCGAACTGCTGATCGTCCTCAGCATCATTGGCATCTTGCTGGTTTTGCTTGCTCCAGCGTTCACATACATTAAAGGCGGAACCGACGTGACCAGCGCCGCGTACACCATCAAAGGTGTGCTCGACACCGCCCGCACGTACGCGAAGGCTAATAACACCTACACTTGGGTTGGGTTCTTTGAAGAAGATGTCTCATCAGCAACGCCCGGCACTCAAGGGATCGGTAGAATTGTCATGTCCATAGTGGCATCAAAGGATGGCACGATGCTCTACACGCCACCGCTAACTAGTCTTCTTACGCTCCCGTCTGCCAGCTTGATTCAGGTCGGCAAGCTAACCAAGATCGACAACATGCACCTGAAGACTTTTTCAGATCCAACCTTGATTCCCCCTGATAATTTCAACACGCGCCCAACGCCTGGAACGCCTCCCAACGATCTAACCGCGCGAATCGGCAACGATACTACCGATCCAGCTACTGCTGTTGCTCCTGCAAATGCGTCTCTCCAGTTCCCGTATCCATTGGGCGGTACGCAGTATACCTTTCTAAAGATTATTCAATTCAGTCCTCGCGGCGAAGGCGTTATTGACAACAGCAATTATACGCCGAAAGCGGTCTCTGAAATAGGAGTCGAACCCACGCATGGAGCCACTGCGCCTGCTTCTATTCCTGCGAACGTTGTCGCTGTTCAGTTTACCGGCTTAGGAGGCAACGTAAAGATCTACCAACGATGAAAAAGCGATTCACATCTGGGTTCTCGCTTGTCGAACTGACTCTCGCCCTTGGTATCGCCGCCTTTTCCCTAATTGCCGTCTTCGGTTTGATCCCCGTCGCCGCGCTGACGAATCGTAACGCAACGTCTCAAACCGCTGCTACGAACCTCATGGCTGCAGTAATCGCCGACCTGCGCGCCACACCGCGCACGAACAGCACTTCCTTGCAGTTTGCGATTCCATTTGGGACTGACACAACTCGTTACTTTGATAGCCAAGCACAATGCTCGTGCGATAGCGCGGGCTTGCAAAGACCTAACCCGCTGACCAGAAACTGCTCATTGACTTGGAATCCTGTCTTGCAGCCTCGTTATCGATTGGACATAACATGGAGCTCTGCTCCCACCGGATTACGTTACGCGGATGTGAAGGTTTGGTGGCCAGCGGCTGCAACGGCCGCAAATGCGAGTAGCTCTGCAGAAATGTTTGCTGCGTTCGACAGGAACTGAGCCATGTGCTCGAGGACTACAATCGAACGAGACAACTCGACTTCTGTAGAGGCGGAGCCTGCCCTGAGCGAAGTCGAATGGGTGTCCGCTGCGACTTGCACGCGACACGCGTGCCACCACAACTGTAGAGGCAGCCGTGCCGGCTGCGTTTTAGATTTCGCAGACGGATTCACCCTGGCAAAGCAACGTGAGCGCGTCAGCGCTTTTACGTTGGCTGAACTTGTTGTCAGCGTTGGCGTACTCGTGGTGCTCGTTCTGCTTTTCACACAGCTTCTTAAAAGCGCCGCAACTATCACGACTCTCGGCCACAAACAAATGGACGTCGACGGGCAAGCACGACAGCTCCTTGATCGAATGGCCATCGACTTCGCACAGTTGGTGAAACGAAATGATCTTGATTTTTTTGCCAAGGGAACAGTCGCGCCAAACTCGGTGGGAGGTGCGATGAGTGGAAACGATCAGATAGCGTTCTTCAGCGCGGTTCCGGGTTACTATCCGGCAGGAAGCTATCAAAGCCCCGTGTCGCTTGTCGCTTATCGAGTAAATTCGGACTCCACTTCCTCTTCGTATAATAAGATGGAGCGGCTGGGAAAAGGCTTGCTATGGAATGCAGCTGCGCCAACTCCCGCGCCGGTCGTTTTTATGCCGCTGACGATAGGTCCGTCCGCAGCAGTGCCTTTAGGGACCTGGCCGGCTGCGACCAGCACTTCGGCAACTGACCCAGACTACGAAGTGACCGGGCCGCAGGTCTTCAGGTTTGAATACGGCTATCTCCGCACAAACGGTACTCTTTCGATCACACCCCCGTTGGACGGTAACTCACACGCAGATCTTTCTCAAATCGCCGCGATTATAGCGGACGTCGCGGTGATTGATCCCAAGAGCAAACTGCTTCTTACCCCTGCGCAAATCGCCAGCTTTAGCACGTCCGGAAACGACAATTTTCTAGCTGATTACAGCTCGGGCATGACTCCTGGCCAGTTGCGCACTCAGTGGCAGAACAAAATCAATGCAATTACAAGCTTGCCACGCCCGGCGCTTTCCGGTGTTCGGCTGTACGAGCGCTTTTTTTACTTCTCTCCGCCTACTCTATGATCACTTCGCCTTCTTACTTTTCCAAAAGAGCGCTTAACGGCACTCCATTGGACCGAGAGCCGCAGGCTGGTGCGGACATAACCCCCTGTCAATCGTTCGGGCAATGGCAGAGTACGCTCGAGGGCAATTCGAGCTTGTCACATCCTGCCATTTCCGGTGTTCGGCTGTACGAATGTTCTTTTGTCTCTGCTAGGAACCCCTCCAACCCAATGAGAATTTTTACCCTATGAAAAAGTTCCTCCATTCTCGTGATGGCGCACCTAAGGGCGCTGCGCTGATCATTGTTCTCGCCCTTGTCGTGCTTGCTACTGCCTTAGGCCTTACGTATCTCACCCGCACCACCACCGACCGGCAGCTTGCCCAGTCGAGCTACAACGATACCTCCGCGGATCTGCTCGCCCGTACCGCGCTCGACATCACCGTCAGCGATCTTAAGCAGGAGATCGCCAATAATCCGACGATAACCGCAGCCAATATTCAGCCGTTACGATACGGCGTTCCACCGATCACCGATCCGTCGCCCATCCCGAATTTAATCCGACGGAGTTTTTCGGGAGACCCTACAGGCCGGACATCCATTGTCAGATCTGACCTTGCCGCGGCGAACGGGCGCATCATTAGTCTTGCTCGTTGGAACAGCCATTACTTGATCCCTCGAGCGAGCACAAGCACTACGATTGACTCCACCCCTGTGTTCAGTTTCACAGCGCCTTACTGGGTGCTGGTCACTGCTCAGGGTCCAACTCCGTCGCCAACGCCCAGCGATGTGATCGGAAGATATGCGTTCGCCGTCTATGACGAAGGCGGGCTGATGAATATGGACCTAGGGGGATTCCCCACCTATGCGAACTTAACTCTGCCTACCCGGCCTACTCGGCCTACTCGGCCTACTCGAAGGCTGCCTGCGAAGTATCCTTCGGAAGAGAGCGAAATTATGCTAGCTGACTGTCAGGCCCCAAACTTTACGCCGGATCATACAAACGTAACTTTAGCCACGGGAGTTCCGTGCTCTCTTCTGTTTAATACAAATCATTATCCGACGAGCTTCGGAGTGAGTTCTCTACCCCTCGGTTTATCTATCGATACAACCAACGGTAACATTTATGGCACACCGACTGGCCCCGGACAGTGGAGGATCACGCAAACCTGTTCAAACGAGTGTGGCAGTGGTACCGCAATTTTGAACCTGACGATCATCGGATTCCCATCCCCTGAGACGACTCCCTGGCCGGTAAACCTCGCGAGGAAAGGAACCGTCGCTTTCGCCGATGTCACAGCTCTTCCAGCGATCCCAACCGTGATAACCCCGACAACCCCGGTCGGTGACATGAGCGGTTTTCCTAGCCCTCCACCAATCAACAAGTTAATGGGCTGGCGAAATTATGCCACGACGCAACAGACTGGTGCCTCTTTCGATAACCCCTCATTTCTTTTGGCGTCAGCAAATAATTACGCGCAATATTTCCTCGGGACTAAAGCGCCTTTCGGCACACCTTTCACCACAGTGCCCGTAACGGTGCAAAACGGACGAACCGACCAGGCGATGATGACTCGGCAGGAATTAATAAGGCTTCAAAGAACTCTTTGTACAGACCCTGTAACAGGTTCCTACGACGACACTAAGTTTCCCCAGAGCCTGCTCCAGTACCTCGGCACGTTTTCCCGGGAATGGAATCGGCCGGCGCGCGATTGGCCCCCGGACCCCGGGAGCGGTAAACGCTTAACCACAAGGTGGGACATGAATAACCTGCAAATAGTGATACCGGCTCCCTGGTTTTACCCCGGTAATCACGGTGTAGGCCACGCGTACGGCAAGCAGAGGGTGGGGAATGGCGACCTCCCGACGCTATTTGGGTTAGTGTGGGTACCCGGAACCTTCGCAGCAGGTACTCGCTTCACTGACCCCAACTATTACGGTCATTGGCAATATACCCACACGCTCGACCCGTTGCCAGACGACCCGGACTTTTTCCAGGTCATCAACTATGCCATAAAGCAAAAGAACGGTGGCGTTCCCGACCCCGCTACGGTGTTCAACATCGGAGCGGCGCTGATCGATCAATACGACACCGATGATCTGCATGATTCGCCGCCAGAGGGATCACTGACTGGCAACACTATTACGATCATCGACTATCTCAATAACGGCAACGCCTTCGCCTACGCCTATGGCATAGAAGCCATGTCATTTGACGATCCTAATCAGGATCTGGACCGACCGCCGTTCGCGCCATATCCGCCGAGGCCAAACTACGTACTTCTGAACCGGCGTTTTGAGAATGTCGGCGAATTTGGTTACGCTCGTAATCCTGCTTCCACTGCGCCGAGCGGGACCCTGGATTTCGCGTCGGTGGCAAGTCGTGACACGGCGATACTCGACTTCTTTACTTACAACAGCGCAGGCAACCGCGCAGGCATTGTCAACCTTAACACGAGAAACGTCCCTGTTCTTGCCTCGATTATCCGAGGGGCGTGGTTACATGATCCCGGCTTCGAAATCCTGCCACCAAACGCGACCTATCTAGTTCCTCAAGGAGACGCCCTCGCCGCAGGGCAAGCGATTGTTCAAGAGACGACGAGCACCGATGCGGGGCGTGGTCCCGTGTTGACCAGAGCCGATGTTGCCCGGCTGGCCGCTGCAGCGGCTGCCGCGCTGCATGGGGTTCCCGGAACACCGCAGGACGAAACAAAGCAGACGATCGCGCGCGCGTTGGCGGAGGTAGGTCAAGCGCGAACCTGGAACTTGATCATCGACGTGATCGCGCAAACGGGGAAGTACACTCCGGGGACACCAGATCTTACCGACCCGGCAAGATTCATCGTCCAGGGCGAGAAACGGTATTGGCTGCATATCGCGCTTGATCGCGACGACGGAACTGTGCTCGGCACGCAGCTTGAAGAAGTCACTGAGTAGTTCCGGAGAGTTGATGGTTGATAGTCGATAGTCTGTCAGCTGTGGAACATGCTCGGCACGCAGCTGGAAAAAGCGATCCAGTAAATCTGTAGAGGCAGCCGTATCGGCTGCAGGCTCGCACGCGACACGCGTGCCACCACAGTGTGGACACGCGTCAGGTGCTCGACAAACAGATCGAGGTCGTCAACGAATAGCTCGCGGAGCGAGCGGACCACTGACTACCCGCCTTCGTCCGCGCAGTCGCGGGAATAGTTCTGGAGAGTTAGAGCGTTAACACGCTACAACCTAGAACCGGAACTTATTGTATCCCGCGTGTGTGCCAATCCAGAACCAGTAGTAGTGGCCGTTTCGCTCGCGCGCTAAGGCACGATAGTTCCGGCCGATCTCGACGGTGTAGATTTCAACCTTTTTGCTAAAGCCCAGAGAGGGATGCCAGGGATTAGCCTTGAACAGCGCGAAATTCTTATCCGCGAGCTTCTGAACGTGCGCAGGCAGCTGGTCGTAGCACTTTCAGAATGACTTCAGCGCGTGCGAAGTCACGGAAGCGGCGTGAAATTCCCTGAATCGATTTCGGCGTCGATCTTCTCGAGCGCCTTTTCGTGCTTTCCGCCTGGAGAAAAATCTTCTTCCAGCTCTCTGTCCCAAGCGAGCTTATCGCGCCGCGCGA
>Ga0137373_10005506_pt1 | contig 13664 bp, 9 predicted proteins | sample SagtaG_5_FD_104912 | JGI IMG/M metagenome (GOLD analysis project Ga0137373, IMG submission 104912) | Vadose zone soil microbial communities from Sagehorn Ranch, Mendocino, California, USA - Sage1_R_80_16 metaG | ecosystem: Environmental > Terrestrial > Soil > Vadose zone | place: USA: California...
CCACCCCGGCATCGAAGCGACCGGGACGAACGCGGACGAGGCGAACACCAGCGGGGCCATCACGGGGAAGGCGGCCGCCTGCGCCGTCTCGGGGTCGCCGACCGCCAGCCCCACGGTGGCGAAGACCCACGACAGGGTGTAGCCGAACAGCAGCACCAGGCCCATGGCGACGAAGAACGCCAGCGCGCCGGTGTACACCCGGAAGCCGACCGCGAAGCCGACCGCGGCCATGAGGGCTACGACGAACACGTTGCGGGCGAGGTCGGCGAGGGTCCTGCCGGCCAGCACGGCCGAGCGTGCCATCGGCAGCGACCGGAACCGCTCGAGCAGGCCGCTCTTCATGTCGGTCGCCAGCCCCACCGCGCTGCCGATGGCACCGAAGACGGTGGTCTGCACGAAGATGCCCGGGATCAAGTAGTCGACGTAGGGCACGCCAGGGATCGACCGGACGGCGCCGCCGAAGACATAGCGGAACAGCACCACGAAGATCACCGGCTGGATGGTGGAGAACACCACCAGCTGCGGCACGCGGCGGTAGGCGATCAGGTTGCGGCCGGCGACGGCGAGCGCGTCGCGCACCGGCCGCAGCGGGCTCCTGGCGACACGGCGGGTGCCGGCGGCGTCGGTGGTAGTGGCGGTGGTCATGCTGCACCTCGAGCACGGGCGCCCCTGCGGCCGCGCCGGGCGCCGTTGGCGGCGGTCTCGGCCTCGGCGCGGTGGCCGGTCAGGGCGAGGAACACGTCATCCATGCTCGGCTCGCGCACGGCCAGCGTGGCCGGCGCGAGGTCCTGGTCGTCAAGCAGCCGCAGCACGTCCATGAGCAGGCGCGAGCCGTCGTCGGAGGTCAGCCGGACGGTCGCGCCGTCCCGCTCCGGGTGCGCGTCCAGGCGCTGGGCCAGCAGCTCGCCGGCGCGGGCGGCGCGGGCGTCGTCGCCCATCCCTAGCTCGATCACGGTGCTGCCGAGCTGGGCCTTGAGCGCGGCCGGGGTGTCGTTGGCGATCACCCGCCCGCCGTCCACGACCGCGATGCGGTTCGCCAGCCGGTCGGCCTCCTCCAGGTACTGGGTGGTCAGCAGCACCGTAGTCCCCTCGGCGACCAGTTCGCGGATCATCTCCCACAGCGCGTTGCGGCTGTAGATGTCCAGCCCGGTGGTCGGCTCGTCGAGGAAGACCACGGGGGGACGCTGCACCAGCGCGGCGGCGACGTCGAGGCGACGGCGCATCCCACCGGAGTAGGTGCGCGCGGGCCGGTCGCCGGCGTCGCTGAGCTGGAAGCGCTCGAGCAGCTCGTCGGCGCGCGTGCGGGCGTCGGCGGTCGGCAGCTGCGCGAGGCGGCCGGTCAGCCGCAGGTTCTCGCGGCCGGTCAGGTTGGGGTCGATCGCGGCGTACTGGCCGGCGAGGCCGATGCGGTAGCGCACCTCCTCGGCCTGGCGGACGACGTCCAGGCCGAGGACCTCGGCGCGGCCGCCGTCGGGCCGCAGGATGGTGGTGAGGATGCGGATGGCGGTGGTCTTGCCGGCGCCGTTGGGGCCGAGCAGCCCGAACACGGTGCCCACCGGCACCTGGAAGTCGATCCCGTCCAGGGCGACCACGTCGCCGAAGCGCTTGGCCAAGCCCTCCACGAGGATGGCGTTGTCGGTCATGGCCGCCGATGGTCCCACGATCCTTCAAAAAGTTCAAGTATCCGAGTACTTCAATCATCGAGGTACTGGAAACACACGCGGCGACCGCCTAGGATGAGGGCATGGACGGCAGGCGGGGCAGCAGCAAGGCGGCGGTCGCGGCCGAGGCGTGGGGCGCGCTGCTGGACCTGACCATGGGCCAGCGCAACCGCTTCTTCCGCATCCTGCAGGAGTTCGGCCTCACCCCCGGGGACCTGCGCGCGCTGTTCGCCCTCGACCAGGAAACCCCCCGCCCGATGCGGACCCTCGCGCGGGCGTGGGCGTGCGACGCCTCCAACGCCACCTGGATGGTCGACCGGCTGGAGAGCCGCGGCCTGGTCGAGCGGCGGACGCCGCCGAGCGACCGGCGCGTGAAGGCGGTGGCGCTCACCCCCCTGGGGGCCAGCACCAAGCGCGGGCTGTTGACGCGGCTGAACGAGCCGCCCGCCGACTTCCTCGCCCTCGACCGCGCCACCCTCGAGGCGCTGCGCGACGCGCTGGCGCGCCTGCCGTCCTCCCTGCGCGCCCCCGGCCGCTACGACTGGCCCCCCCACGCGCCCGAGCGGGCGCACGCCACAGCGCCCGAGCGGGCGCACGGCAAGGCATAGGCCGGCCGCGCGGCACTGTTGCATCTGGCGATCACCGCCCTCGACGTCCTCCACTAGAGCCCCTGAATGCCGCCTTCGACACTCGCGATTGATCGCTTTGAGCACTTTCTCGTAGCTCTTGGCGGGAAGCGGCCTCCACTTTGCTACTCGCTGGCGACGCCCTTCGCTCAGATGCAACAGTGCCGGGCCGCCTGCCTGCCAGGGGACAGAGGCTGGAGGTGGGGCTAGCCTACGGTCTACACCGCGGCCGCGATCCTGTCGTTCTTCTGTCCCGCGATCAAAGCGCTCGACGAAGAGGATGGAAGGAACCGGAGGAGCTGAGGACCTAACCTGGCGGGCCTCGCCCGCCGACCGGCCGGATGGGGGCCATGATGGCGTTCCAAGGTGCGATCTTCGACGTCGACGGTGTCCTGGTTGACTCGCCGCACGAGCTGGCCTGGCGTGAGTCGTTCAGGGTGCTGATGGAGGGCGAGTGGCGCGACATCCGCGACCAGACCAGCTGGACCCCTGAGCGTTTCTCAACGGGGGTGTACCAGCAGGTCATGGCTGGGAAGCCGCGGATGGCCGGCGCCCGGGCGGCCATGGAGTACTTCGGCGTGCCCGGCATCGATGACCGCATCGAGCAGTACGCGGCCGCCAAGCAGCAGCATGTCGTCATGCTCATCGAGCAAGGCCGCTTCATGGCCTTCCCGGACGCGCTGCGGTTCATCCTGGCCGTCAAGCACATGGGGATCAGGGTCGCGGCGGCATCGTCGTCCAAGAACGCCAAGCTGTTCCTGGAACGGATCCGCCTGGACACCTTCGCCGCCGAGCAGCGGCTGGACTACGACTTCATCCGCCCGGGGATGACGCTGGCCGAGCTGTTCGACGCCGACATCTCGGGCCGCGACTTCCCCAAAGGCAAGCCCGACCCGACGATCTTCCTCACCGCGGCCGAGGAGCTGGGCGTCCCCCCGGGTGACTGCTTCGTGGTCGAGGACGCCACCAGCGGGATCCAGGCCGCCAAGGCGGCCGGGATGGCCGCATTCGGCGTGGCCCGGCTGGACGACCGCGACCTGCTGAGCGAGGCGGGCGCCGACCTGGTCGTGGCCACGCTCGACGGCGTCTCCCTGCGAGCCCTGGCCGCCGGCTGGGTCGAGGAGCGACGGGCGGCCGCGGAGCTCCGGCGGCGGCACACGCAGCGGCCACTAAGCGTCTGGACGCTGGTCTACGACAGCTTCGACCCCGCCCGCCAGGGGCTGCGCGAGGCGCTGTGCGCGGTGGGCAACGGCTACTTCGTGACCCGTGGCGCCCTGCCCGAGGCCGAAGCCGACGAAGTCAACTACCCGGGCACCTACGTGGCTGGGCTGTACGACCGGGCCAAGACCACGATCGCCAGGCGCACCATCGAGAACGAGGACCTCGTCAACGTCCCCAACTGGCTCCCCCTGCGCTTCCGGATCGCCGGCGGGGAATGGTTCGACGTCCAGCAGGCCGACGTTCTCGACCACCGCTTCGAGCTGGACATGCGCCATGGAACCCTCAGCCGGCACCTGCGGTGGCAGGACGCCGAGGGCCGGCGCACCAGCGTGGTACAGCGTCGGTTCGTCAGCATGAAGGACGAGCATCTCGCCGGCCTGGAGACGACCTTCACCGCGGAGAACTGGTCGGGAACCATGGAGGCCCGCTCCGGGCTGGACGGCAGGGTCATCAACGCGGGGGTCAAGCGCTACCGCGACCTGAACGGCCGCCACCTGCAGGTGCTGGGCCAGGCCGAGATTGACCAGGAGACGGTCGACCTGCAGGTGGAGACCATCCAGTCGCACGTCCGGGTCGCCCTCGCGGCCCGCACCAGGCTCCTGCGCGACGGCCGGCCGGTCGAGACCGGCCGCCGGCTGGTCACCGAGCCCGGGCTCGTCGCCCACGAGCTCACCTTCCAGCTGGAAGAAGGGCGCCCGGCAACCGTGGAGAAGGTCGTCGCCCTCTACACCTCCAGGGACCGCGCGGTCTCCGAGAGCCGCGCCGACGCGCGGCTGACGGTGGCGGATGCCGAGGACTTCGCCGGGTTGCTCGCCCGCCACCAGAGCGCCTGGAACAGCCTGTGGAGCCGCTTCGACATCGAGCTGGACGCCGCCAACGAGTGGACCGAGACAGTCCTGCACCTGCACATCTTCCACCTGCTGCAGACCGTCTCGCCGCACACCGTCCACTTGGACGTTGGCGTCCCGGCACGTGGCTGGCACGGGGAGGCCTACCGGGGCCACGTGTTCTGGGACGAGCTGTTCATCTTCCCGTTCTTCAATTTCCAGCGGCCGATTCTGGCCGGGACGCTGCTGAACTACCGCCACGCCCGCCTCGGCGCCGCCAGGGCGGAGGCCCGGGCGGCCGGGTACCAGGGCGCGATGTTCCCCTGGCAGAGCGGCTCCAACGGGCGCGAGGAGACCCAGGAGGTGCACCTCAACCCGAAATCCGGGCGCTGGCTGCCCGACCACTCCCGCAACCAGCGGCACGTCAACATCGCCATCGCCTACAACGTCTGGCAGCACTACATGGTCACCGGGAGCACCGCGTTCCTGCGCTTCACCGGTGCCGAGCTGCTGGTCGAGATCGCCCGCTTCTGGGCCAGCATCGCCACCTACGACCCAGAGCTCGACCGGTACGAGATCCACGGCGTCATGGGCCCGGACGAGTACCACGAGGCCTACCCGGACGCCGACGAGCAGGGCCTGCGCAACAACACCTACACCAACGTCATGGTGGTCTGGGCGCTCGAGCGGGCGCTGGAGGCGCTGGAGATCCTGCCGCCACACTACCGTCAGGAGCTGGTCCAGGAGCTGACGATCCGGCCCGAGGAGCTTGATCGCTGGCGCGACATGGCCCGCAAGGTGAAGGTCGTCTTCCACGCCGACGGCGTGCTCACCCAGTTCGAAGGCTACGAGCAGCTGCTGGAGTTCGACTGGGAGGGCTACCGGGAGCGCTACGGCGACATCCAGCGGCTGGACCGGGTGCTGGAGGCCGAAGGCGACAGCACCGACCGGTACAAGCTCGCCAAGCAGGCCGACATCCTGATGCTGCTGTTCCTGCTCTCCCGCGACGAGCTGCGCGAGCTGCTGGCCAAGCTCGGCTACGACGTGACCGCTGACCAGCTTGCCCGCACCGTCGACTACTACCTCGAGCGCACCTCGCACGGTTCGACGCTGAGCGGCGTGGTGAGCGCGTGGGTCCTGGCCCGCTACGAGCCCGAGCAGGCGTGGCAGTTCCTGCTCCGGGCGCTGGAGAGCGACGTGGCCGACGTCCAGGGCGGCACCACCGCCGAGGGCATCCACCTCGGGGCGATGGCCGGCACGGTGGACATCGTGCTGCGCTGCCTCACCGGGATGCGGGCCCGCGGGCCCGTGCTCCGGTTCGACCCCGCGTTGCCGACCGCGGTCAAGCAGCTCAAGTTCAGCGTCCACTACCGCGGCCACCGCATCGACGTCGAGCTGGCCGAGGACCACATGCGGCTCAGCTCGCGCCCCGGCCCGGCGGAGCCGATCCAGGTGCTCGTCCACGACCAGACCGTCCAGCTCGCCCCCGGGCAGGCACGCGAGGTCTCGTTGGAGCGCACGCCATGACCGCCGGCACCTCGCTGCTCGGAGGCACGCTCGCGACCGAGACGACGCCGAGCGGCTTCCGCGTCCAGCTCATCCGGGTGGGTTCGGGCTGCATTGCATGCCCAGGCGAGCGCACCCTCACCGACGTCCCAGGCGCCTAGCGGCCGACCTGCCGATCCCCTATTGGGTGGGGGGAGCGCCCGTGGGCAGCAGCACCTGGAAGCGGGTGTCGCCAGGGGTCGAGGTGACACGCAGGTCGCCGCCGTGGCGCTGCACCACGATCCGCCAGCAGATGTCGAGGCCGAGGCCGGTGCCCTTGCCGACCGGCTTGGTGGTGTAGAACGGCTCGAAGATGTGGGCGGCGACCGGCTCGGGGATGCCCGTGCCGCTGTCGCCGATCTCGACCAGCACGCGGTCGCCGTCGAGGCGGGTGCGCACCGTCAGGATGCCGCGGCCATCCATGGCGTCGACCGCGTTGTCGATCAGGTTGGTCCACACCTGGTTCAGCTCGCCCTCGTAGGCGAGGAGCTTGGGCAGCGACCGGTCGTAGTCGCGCACCACTTCGATGCCCGTGCCGAGCTTGTGGTTGAGCATCGTCAGCGTCGACTCGAGCCCGTCGTGCACATCGAGGTGTTGCAGCGGGCTGCGGTCCATCTGGGTGTACTGCTTGGCCGCGCCGATCAGCGTGGAGATGCGCCTGGCCGCCTCGGCGAGCTCGTCGAGCAGGCTCTCGGCCTCGCAGGTGACGGCCAGGACGCCAACGGCATGCGGGAGCACCTCGGCGGGGACGCTCGCGGCGACCTGCTCGAGCCGTCCGGCATCCACGCCGGCGGCGACGAGCGGCGGCGTGAGCTCCCAGCCGCCAGCGACGCCGTGCTCCTCCAGCCAGCTTCCCAGCTCGTCCTCATGGTCGGACGCCTGCAACGGGGTCAGGGGCGCCAGCTCGGCACGACCACCGAGGGCCCGGCGGACGAGGTCGAGCAGCGTGGCGAGCTGGCCGGCCGCAAGCCCACCGTGGGTGAGCGCGGCCAGCTCCTCCCACAGGTCCGCCAGCAGCTCACGGAGGGCGGCGGTGGTGCGGACGGTGGCGGTCGCCGGGTTGTTCAGCTCATGGGTGAGGCCGGCGGTGACCGTGCCGAGGGCGACCAGCCGCTCGCGCGTGCTCACCGCCTGCTGCGTGGCGCCTCCCTGGACGGCAAAGCCCTGCAGCATGTGCGTGGCCATCGGGAACCACTCCCGCATCGCCCGGCCGAAGTCGGCGGCGGGCAGCTCCCAGAAGCGGCAGCCGGTCACGGCACGGAGGCTGCTGTCGTACGAGCGCGGGGGCTCGTCCAGGTAGGCAAAGTACGCGCCGGCGTAGGTGCCGCGGTAGTCGGTCCGGTTCACCTCGATCTCGGTGCCGCCCGCCCGGACCGACAGCGCCAGCGTGCCGTCCAGCAGCACGAACAGGCGGGTCACGGGCTCACTCGCCGTGTACACGGTCGCGCCGGCCGGGTAGCTGCAGACCTCGCCACGCTCGACCAGCCAGGCGAGCTGCTCGTCGCTCAGCTTCTCGAACAGGAACAGCTCCCGGAGCGCGTCAGCGCCGAGCCGCTCGGTCACTGCGCTTCCAGGTAGCGGTGGACGAGCTGGATCGCCATCGCTCCCTCACCGACCGCGGAGGCGACCCGCTTCACCGAGTTGGCGCGCACGTCGCCGGCCACGAAGATCCCTGGCACGCTGCCCTCCAGGTAGTAGGGGTCCCGGTCCAGCGGCCAGCCTGCCGGCCGCTTCCCGCCGACCAGCAGGTCCGGGCCGGTCAGCAGGAACCCGGTAGGGTCACGCTCGATCACGCTGTCGAGCCAGTCGGTGCACGGCGCCGCGCCGATGAACACGAACAGGAATCCCGCCGGCATCTCCTCCACCGTGCCGGCGCGGGTGTCGCGGAGGCTGAGCCGCTCGAGGTGCTCCTGGCCCGCCGCCCCGACCACCTGGATGTGGGGTCGCACCTCGATGTTGGGCGTGTCGCGGATCTGGCGGATCAGGTAGTACGACATGGACCGCTCCAGGCCGTCCGCGCGCACCAGCAACGTGACCCGCCGCGCGTGCCTGGACAGGAACACCGCCGCCTGGCCGGCGGAGTTGGCGCCCCCGACCACAAAGACGTCCTCGCCAGCGCAGGTGGGCGCCTCGGTCGCGGCCAACCCGTAGAACACCCCCCGGCCTGTGAGCCGGTCGGCGCCGGGCGCGTCGAGCTTGTGGTAGGCGACACCGGTGGCGAGCACCACCGTGTGGGCGGCGACCTCGCTGCCATCGGCGAAGCGGACCACGCGGGACGACCCGCGCACCTCGAGACCGGCAACGCTTCGGGCGGTGAGGACCTCCGCGCCGAACTTGTGGGCCTGGCGACGTGCCCGGTCGGTGAGCTGCGCGCCACTGACGCCGTCGGGAAAGCCGAGGTAGTTCTCGATCCGGGAGCTCTGGCCTGCCTGCCCGCCGGTGGCCTGCCGCTCGAGCAGGACCATGCGCAGCCCCTCTGACGCGGCGTACACGGCCGCGCCGAGCCCGGCGGGTCCACCGCCGACGATCACCGTGTCGTAGAAGTCGGTGGCGGGCGTGGTCGACAGACCCACCCGCGCGGCCAGCTCCTCGACGCTCGGGTCGACCAGACAGTCGCCGGAGGGCGTCACCACCAGCGGGATGCTGGCGGCGTCGAGGCCGGCAGCCTCGAGCAGTCCCTGGCCCTCCGGCTGCTCGACGGTGAGCCAGCGGTACGGCACCGAGTTCCGCGCCAGGAAGTCCCGCACCTCGAACGAGCGCACCGACCAGCGGTGCCCGACCACCTGGGTCTCGGTGACCGGCTTGTCCCCGGCCGCAAGCCACAGCTCGATCAGCGCGTCGACGACCGGGTAGAGCTTCTCCTCGGGCGGGTCCCACGGCTTCAGCAGGTAGTGGTCGAGGTCCACCACGTTGATCGCCTGGATCGCGGCCTCGGTGTCGGCGTAGGCGGTCAGCAGCGCCCGTCGCGCACGCGGGAACAGGTCCATGGCCTGCTCGAGGAACTCCAGGCCGCTCATCTCCGGCATGCGGTAGTCGGCCAGCAGGACCGCGACCGGGTCGCCGCGAAGCTTGATCTCCCGCAACGCCTCCAGCGCCTGCGGCCCCGACTCGGCCCGCACGACCCGGTAGTCCTGCCCATAGCGGCGCCGCAGGTCCCGCGCGACCGCGCGCGACACCCCCGGGTCGTCGTCGACCGTGAGAAGCACCGGCTTGCTCGCCTCCATAGCGCCCCTGATGGTAGGGGATGGGGGCAACACCGCAGGATCGTCGGAGCTCGCCGCTATCATGACGCCCCTGCGCGCACGCATCGTCGAGAACGTGGTGGGCATATGACACTGTTGGGGCACGACCGCTACTGCGACGAGGTCATCACCCAGACCGACCTGCTCAGGGACGTCCTGAAGGGCGCCGACCTGTCGGTGATCGTGCCGACCTGCCCCGACTGGACACTCGCCCAGCTCGTCAGGCACATCGGTGGCAACCTCCGCGCGGCCGAGATGGCCGTGCGCACCGGGACGGCCGTCGTCGAACCGCACAAGCAGGTCCCGGAGTGGGGCGGGCCGGCCGGGGACGACCCGGCGGCCCTGGACGCCTGGCTGGCCGAGGGGGCCGCAAGGTACGCCGGCACGCTGCGCCAGGCAGGCTCCGCCGCCGAGGCGCAGATCTGGATGTTCCGGCGGAGCACGGCCTTCTGGACCCGCCGGGCAGCCAATGACCTGGTGGTTCACCGGGCCGACGCGGCCGGCACGGTGGGCGCCGACTACACCGTCGCTCCCGAGCTGGCCGCCGATGCCGTCGACGAGTTGCTGGAGCTGATCAGCGACCCGCAGGTCGCCGCCGCCTCGCCGAGCCTCGCGGAGCTGCGCGGCCCCGGCAAGAGCATCCACCTCCACGCGACCGACACCGTGGCCGGGTCGGCGGCCGAGTGGCTCATCGAGCTCGGGACGGACGGCTTCACCTGGCGCCACGGCCACGAGAAAGCCACCGTCGCCCTCCGCGGCCCACTCGCCGACGTGCTGCTGGTCTTCTACCGGCGGCTGCCCGCCGACAGCGAGCGGGTAGAGGTGCTCGGCGAGGCCGCGTTGCTGGACTTCTGGCTGGAGCGCGTCTCCCTGCAATGACGCGGGCCGCCTACCCGTTGGCGGTCCGCTCGTCCAAGTGGGCCTGGAGCCTGGCGGCGATGCTGCGGACGGCTTGCTCGAGGTTGGTGATCTGACCGAGGCCGGGCTCGCCGCCGAGCCGCACGCAGGCATCGGCCATCGTGGCCAGGCGCTGGATCATGACCTTCCAGGCGGCGTGCCGGTAGGGCAGCAGGAACTGGGATGGGTGGACCATGAAGAACGCCGGGCCGGCCAGCTCCCCGGGATGGTCGGGACCCAGCGGCAGTGTGGTCAGCATCGACCCCAGCGGCCGGAGCACTCCCGCCATCAGCTCGATCGCGATGTCCGCCAGGGTCGCCACCTCCTCGTCGGTCTCGTCGTCGTGGACGAACAGGCGGCACAGCGCCTGGAGCAGGGTCTGGTGGGCGGCGTCGAACAGGTCCGCCACCTGCGCGGTGAGCGGGTCGCTGATGACGGTGGCCTGGGGCTGGTCAGGCGGACGGCGGACGTAGGCCGGCCGCGCCGGCCGGGCCGGCGAGAAGGTCGGCTCAGCCCGGGTCACCGCCAGATAGTCGTCGAGGACGGTGGAGAGGCGGCCGAAGTGGGCCTCCCGCCAGTCGCCGTCCGCGCCCTCGCCTTGCTCGACGATCGTGGCGATCGCGGCCTTGGCCGAGGCCAGGTCGGTGACCGCTCGCAGCTCCGGCCAGCCGAGCACCTTGCTGGTCGCCTGCGCATCAGGCGACCCGATGAACACGTCCGCTTCGCCGTAGCGCTCCACCAGTCGCGCAAAGCCGTGGTCGATGCTGCGGTACAGGTGCCCAACGGTGGAGTAGTCCAGCGGCGCCGCCATCAGCGTGGTGGGGGTCGCGGTCAGCGGTCGGCATTCGCACACCGCCGCGTAGGCCTCGGTGTCCTCCACGTCGACGTGGTCGGGGCGCTCCAGGTACAGGAAATGGCGCAGCGCCGCCTCGCCGAACGGCACCAGCGCGATCTGAACATCTGGTGGGTACCACTGGCAGCGGATCGGAAAGTTCGGCCGGTGGAAATGTGGTGCCGCGCCGACCGCGGTCAGCAGGTTCGTGGCCAGCGTCAGGTGCAGCATCTCCTGCACCGCGATCTCGGAGAGCGTTCGGCCCCAGCGGGTGACCTGAGCGACCTGCTCGGCGCTGAGCCCGTCCTGGGGATCGCGTTTGAGGGAGTACAGGGCGAACAGGTACTCGCACAGAATGCCCTGCTCCAGCTCGGAAGCCTGCGTCAGCAGGTAGACGAGCTGCTCGCGGCTGTCCACCGGCAGCGGCGGCCGGGTGGTGGTGGTCGTCGCACCGGGATACAGGGGGACGATCCGGTTCGCGGGCGTAGCCGTCGGGTTCTGTCCCTCAGCCGGTGTGGGCACGGGCGACCTCCTTCACCCATCCACGCATTCTGCACGGCTCACATGGATGCACCGTCGACACGTTCCGCGCGGATGGCGGTTGGGCTGGATCCTGCAGCCTTCCAGCAACGGCGCTGGCTTGGCAACCACACGCTGGCCGCCGACTGGAATCCACTGCGGCGCTCTGGTCGGTGCACCGGTAGCAATCCGGTGGTCCGCCGGATGTTGGCGCGGTTCGGGGACGACGTTGAGGGAGAGGACGACCGCTACGGCAAGAGGCTCCTCGGAACCGCTGCCCGTACCGTGACAGGACGGCCTCGTAACGCCCATGGGATGATCCTTTGGGAACCTGGCGGGGTTAGCGTTGAACCCCGGTGCCGGGTGTGGGGGGACCATGGATTCTGTAGGACCTCCGGTCGGACGCCCAAAGGGGGCACCCGCCGCCGATGGTGCCCTGTGGGTCGTCACGGTTACCTGGGCGGCCACCGTAGTGCTGGTGGCCATGGCGCTCGTCCTGCTGGCCAAGAACGGTCCCGCGCCCAGCTTCGGTCGGATCGCTGCCGCCCACGGCCAGCGAACCGTCGCCGCCATCGCGGGCGCGTCGTGCACGCTCGCGTTCGCCACGGTCGGCGCGACCATTGTGTGGCACCACCGCCGCCAGCGGATGGGCTGGCTGTTCTGCCTGGTCGGGCTGGCCCTCGCCGTCCAAGCCTTCGCCACCTTCTACGCCACGCATGCGTTGGTGGCCCGGCCCGGCTCGCTGCCAGGCGGTCAGGTGATGGGCTGGCTAGGGACCTGGGTCTCTGCACCGGCGCTGCTGTTGATCTCGCTGTTCTGCTTCCTGTTGTTCCCAGACGGTCGGCTGCCCGCGGCGCGGTGGCGGCTGGTCGCGTGGCTGGACGGGCTGACTCTGGCGACGGCGACCGTCGGGCTGGCCTTTCGCACAGGTCCGCTGGCGGTCCTGCCGTCTGTGGCCAACCCGCTCGCCGCGTCTGGGACGGCGGCACGGCTGGCGAATGGGCTGCTCACCGTAGGTGTGCTGTTGCTGCCCGTGGCGGTGGTGGCCTCGGTCGGGTCGCTGATCGTCCGTCTACGCCAAGCCAAAGGCGTACAGCGCCAGCAGCTCAAGTGGTTCGCCAGTGCGGCGGCGCTCGTGGCCGTCATCGCGGTCCCTGTCCTTCCCGGCCAAGTCATCGCCCCGACCGGGTGGGCCGCCGGGGCCCTGGTGGCGCTGGTCATTGCGATCGCCTGCCTGCCGGTGTCGGCTGGGATCGCGATCCTGCGGTACCGCCTGTATGACCTCGATGTCCTCCTCAACCGCACCCTGGTCTACAGCACGGTCAGCACCCTGCTGGGCGTCGCCTACGCCAGTATCGTCCTCGCCGTCGGGGCGCTGCTCTCTGGCGCCGGTGTGAGCGGCGCCGGCGAGCGCGGCGGCGGAAGCGTGTCGTCGCTGGCAGTGGCGGTCGCCACGCTCGCGGTCGCGGCGATGTTCCAGCCGGCACGGCGGCGTGTTCAGGACGTGGTCGACCGACGGTTCAACCGGCGGCGCTACAACGCCCAGCGCACGGTTGAGGCATTCGCTGCACTGCTCCGCCAGCAGACCGACCTGGACGTCCTCGCCACCGAGCTGCTCGCCGTGGTTGACGGGACCATGGAGCCGACGCAGGTGTCGCTGTGGCTGCGACCGACCGCAGACGGCCGCTTCCGGTCCTCCCGGGCCACCGGAGGTGGACGGTGAGCATCCGGGTCCGCACCGTCGTCGCCGGTGGCGAGATCGCCGGCATGGCACCGCACCGCTGCTGGCAAGGCGGGGGCGTCGGTCACCATGATCGAGTCGGAACCCGCCGCGCAGGCCGTAAGCAGTCAAGCTGCGCGGGATGCTGACCTGGGCCCCGGACCCGTCGCCGGCCCGCCGCTCGGGAGTGACATGGTCGATCCGCTCGGCGTGGTAGGCGACGAATCGGCGAGCGACCTGTACCAGCGCGCGTCGCTCCTACCGGCGCGCCACATCGCGCTGCCGCGTGACCCGAATGGGCATTTTCGCCGCTAATCGGACCACGCACGTTGCGAGGATCTGGTCCGTGCCCTGGCAGGACTCGAACCTGCGCTCCCGGTTTAGGAAAGCCCTGACCGGCACCTCAGTGGAGGATCGCACCGCATCCGCGCAGCTCAGAATGCATCCTCACCCTCGCCGGATGACTGTGGTTCATTGCCAAACTCATTGCCAAGGTCGCCCCTTCGGAGGCGGACCTACCACGGACCAAGCATGACCACATGGCGGCATTGGATCGGCCGGCCAGCACGCAAGG
>Ga0137373_10005540_pt1 | contig 13618 bp, 10 predicted proteins | sample SagtaG_5_FD_104912 | JGI IMG/M metagenome (GOLD analysis project Ga0137373, IMG submission 104912) | Vadose zone soil microbial communities from Sagehorn Ranch, Mendocino, California, USA - Sage1_R_80_16 metaG | ecosystem: Environmental > Terrestrial > Soil > Vadose zone | place: USA...
GCACCGTCGAGCGGGATGCCGGCGTCCAGAACGGCGCGCACCGCCTGCGCCAGGGTCCTGCGATCCGGATAGCGGATCGCGACGTGGAAGAGTCCGGTCGTCCCACGAGGCGGCGGAGAGCCACCTTTCGATTCCCACGTGTTCAGTCCTAGGTGGTGGTGGTACCCGCCCGCCGAGATGAACACGGCCTGATCGCCGTAGCCCGCCATGACCTCGAAACCGAGCACGTCACGGTAGAACTCGAGCGCGCGCTCGATGTCGCTCACCTTCAGGTGAACGTGTCCGATGTCCACCCGTGGGTCGATCGGCATCACCCGTCAAAGCTACCGGCGCCAGCCCGATTCCGGCCAGAGACCACAGGCAGTACGCTATCCACGGATCGCCGATGACGTCCGTCTGCACGGCCAGCACGAGCGCGGCTCCGAATGCGGCTGCGGCCCCCGCGGCCGCCCACCAACCGGTGCGGCGCGCGGCAACGACGAGCGCGGTCAGGATCGCGAGACCCCAGGCCGTCCAGAGCAACGAGCCGAAGAGACCTGTCTCGGCGCCGACCTCGGTGTAGTTCGACTCGCCCGCTCTGACCGGTGTCTCCGTGCGCGACGCGGTCTGACCGGCGTTGCCGAGCCCGTAGCCCTGCGGGTGATGGACAACGGTGCGGACACCCTCGCGCAGGCTCACCCAGTGGCTGTGAATCGACGGCTCGTCGATGCTCCCGGCGCTACCGCTCGCACCCGGCTTCTCGTGCGCGGTGTTCCGCTGCTGAACGAGATCCTGTTGCGTCCACTTTCCTTCGGGCGCGATGTGCGGAAACGCGTAGACCCAGCCCGCGCTGGCGGCGATCGTCGCGGCGGCGGCGACGACGGGCCACCAGCGACGCGTGACGAAGCCAAGCACGACGAGGCCGGCCGCGAGCGCAAGCAGTGACGAGCGCGAGAACGTGAACAGGAGCGCAACGGCGATGACGAGCGCCCCGATCGCGACGAGCCGCAAGCGCCGCCAAAGAGCGGCGCCGACGAGCAGTGCGACGACGAACATGTACGCGCTCGCGAGCGGGCCGAGGAAGACAGACACGAGACGCCGCAGGAAGTGATCCTCGGACCCGGTGTTGTAGATGAAGTTCTCGGGCAGCCCGCCGGTGCCGTTGTAGTCGTAACCGAGATGCTTGTGGAAGTAGTCGACGACGGCGGAGTCACGCCACCACGAAATCGGGATCAGGAAGTCGTCCAGGAGACCGAGCACGGCGACCGCGGCCGCGGCGATGAGCAGGGTCCACCCCAGCCGGACGAGCTCTTCCCGGCGCACGAGCAGCGAGCGGCCGAGGAAGTAGGCGCCGACGGGAATCAGATCGTGCTTGAGCGCGAGTCCGATCGCAGAGCGGTCGGCGGAACCGTCCAGCCAGCTCTGCGGCAGCACCGCGTAGACGCACACGAGCGATCCGAACGCAAGCGCCAGCAGGTCGACGGGATGGACACGAAACGCAAGGCGCCGGGCGCGCAGAGCGTCGAGACCCACGCGCGCAAGCGCGATGCCGAGCAGGATCTCCTTCCACGCCTGGATCGCCGTGAGACCGCCGTCTCGAACTCCGGCGCCGTACAGCGCGGCCATGACTGCGTTGTGCGCGGCCAGGCCGACGACCCACCCGTAGAGCGCGAGGGCAGGCCTCCGCCAGACGAGGGCCGCGCCCGGGACGAGCAGGAGCCCGTAGATCGCGAGCGCGATCCCCGAAGCCATCAGCCGAGAGTAAACCGGGCGGGGACGCCGCGGCGTCCCCGCCGAACGAGCGTCACGTTAGGTGCCCCAAGGCCACATTGGCGCTCCCTCCCTTCCCCTCCTCCGCAAGTTGAGGGGACTCATGTTGCCACCAGGAAGCGCCGATTGACTATTTGACTTATGTATGAGGAGGCTTTAATGATGACGTCCACTGTGGTGGAGGGCAGTTCGGCAGAGAGCGTAGGAGCCCGACTCAAGCGCCTACGGCTCCAACGCGGCTTCTCACAACGAGACTTGTCGTCCCCTGGGGTCTCGTACGCCTACATCTCGCGGATCGAGGCGGGTGCCCGAACGCCGTCCGTGAAGGCGCTTCGAAAGCTGGCCCAGAAGCTCGGCGTCTCGGTCGAGTACCTCGAAACGGGGAAAGACATCCGAGAGGTCGACGACCGCGAGCTGCGCCTCGCCGACGCCGAGCTCGAGCTTCGCCTCGCGGAGAACACGAGCACGGTCGAGCCGAAGCTGGCGGCAATCCTCGAGGAGGCCTCCGCGGCGGGCGATACGACGTCGGCGATCCGGGCCAGGATCGCGCTCGGTCTCGCAGCGGCGCAGCGAGGCAACCATCTCGAAGCGGCCGAGCAGCTCGAGGCGGCGACCCGGGACGAACAGGCGCCACCGCCACATCTTCGGCCCGACCTCTACACGACACTTGGGCAGTCCTATGCAGCCCTCGGCGCGCCCGACCGGGCAGTCCAAGTGTTCGAGCGCTGTCTCAGCCACGTGGAGGAGGCCGTGCCCGATGACGTGGCGGCTCACATCCGCTATGCGACCTTCCTCAGCTATGCACTGACGGACGCGGGCGACTACGCCCAAGCCGCTCAGGTGGTGGGCCACGCACTCAGCCGCGCCGGCGACCAGACGGATCCGTACACGCGCGTTCGTCTGTACTGGTCACTCGCGCGCCTCCGTGGCATTGCCGGCCGGTCGGCCGAGGCTCTCGAGTACATCCGTAGCGCGATCGCTTTGCTAAAGACAACCGACGACGGCATCGCGCTCGCCCGGGCATACCTCCTCGCGGCCGGAATCGAGCTTCGGCGACGCGCCCCGACCGAGGCCAAGCAGCATTTGGACCTTGCCGAGCGGCTGCTCGGTTCAATCCCCGAGCCCGGCGACGTGGGCATGCTTCGAATCGGCCAATCGCGTCTCGCGGCACTCCAAGACGACGCCGATGGGGCCGTGGAGCGAGCCCGCGACGCGCTGGCTCTTCTCGGTGATTTCTATGGAGGCGAGCAGGGCAGTGCCGTTCACGCGCTTGCAACCGGCCTTGCACTTCAGGGCGACGAGAAGGGCGCCGAGGACTCCTACCGCAGGGCCGTCGACCTTCTGACTGTGCACGGCCGGCGAGCCGATGCGGGCGCCGCGGCGCTCGAGTGGGCGAGCTTGCTGCGTGAGCGTGGGCGCGATGAGGAGGCCGAACTCATCCTCCGTCGCGCATACGATCTCGGCGTGGACGCCGAGACAGCACCCGTACCCAAGCATTGACCCTCGACCGGGTCGTACGTCCCGCCGGTCCCTTCTCGCTCGCTCTCTGTACGAAGCACGCGAGCGACGCGACGCGTCACGTCCGCGACGGGACGTTCACGACAACGCTCCGTCTCGGTGAGCGGGTCGAAATGGGCTCGGCGCGCCAGACCCTGGATGGTCGCGTGGTGCTCCGTGCGGACAGCGAAGATGGGCTCGACCGGCTGCGATTCGTTCTGGCGGTTGACGCCGACCACTCCGAGTTCCTGCGCCGTTTCGCGCGCGATCCGATGATCGGAGACGCGACGCTGAAGTTCCAGGGGATGCGCCAGCTGCGGTTGCCGACAGTCGCGCAGACGCTGCTGCGCGCCTTGTGCGGACAGCTGATCGATTCGCGGCGCGCGCGACAGCTGGAAGTTCGAATCGTCCGCGCGACCACGCCGCCGATCGAGGGAACTGACCTGCACGCACCGCCGACGTGCGCCTCGTTCGCGGGACTCCCGCCCGCGCGTCTGCGCCAGCTTGGACTGCATGCCCGGCGCGCCGCCGCCCTTGTTCGAATCTGCCGCTCGGTCGACCTCGAACGTCTCCACAGCCTGCCCACGGCGAAGGCGGCTGAGTTCATCGAGCGGGAGCGCGGCCTTGGGCCCTGGTCGGCCGGCGTCGTCTGTCTGGAGGGGCTTGGCCGCCACGAGCGCGGGCTCGTGGGCGACCTCACGCTGATCAAGTTGATGTCGCGTCTACGCGGCCGCTGGGTGGACGGCGACGAGACGGCCGAGCTGCTGGCGCCATACGGGGAATGGGCCGGGCTCGCGAGTCTGTACCTGGCGATGGGATTCAAGCACGGGCTCATCCCGTTGCCCGCCGAGAAACCCGTGCGGTTCCGTCCCGCTCTCGCGTGATCGAGCTCGTCCTCGGCGACATCACCGAGCAGGAGGTCGACGCGATCGTCAACGCGGCGAATTCCACCCTCCTGGGCGGCGGCGGCGTGGACGGAGCGATCCATCGAGCTGGCGGTCCGGCGATCCTCGAGGAGTGTCGCGTGCTCGGCGGCTGCGAGCCGGGCGACGCCAAGGCGACGACGGGCGGGAACCTTCCGGCGGGCCACGTCATCCACGCGGTCGGCCCGATCTGGCGCGGGGGCGCCCGGGGGGAGGCGGACCTGCTTGCTGCCTGCCACCGACGGGGGATCGAGCTCGCCGCAGAACTGGGTTGCGCAACGGTTGCGTTCCCGGCGATCTCGACCGGCGCGTACGCCTATCCGGTGGAGCTCGCCGCGCCGGTCGCGATCGCTGCAACGAAGGAAGCGCTCAAGGCGTATCCGCTGGTCGAGCTGGCGCGCTTCGTGTTCCGCGACGAGCAAACCCTCGCCGCGTACCGCGCAGCCTTGAGCTCGCCCTAGACTGGCGGCGTGCCTGCGAACCGCCGGATCGCAATTCTCGGAGCCGGAAAGATCGGCGAGTCGCTGCTGGCCGGACTGCTGAGCTCCGGCTGGCGCAAGCCGAGCGACATCGTCGTCACCGGCCGCCGCGAGGAGCGCTTGCAAGAGCTCACCGAGCGCCACGGTGTCCAGAGCACGCTGTCCAATGCCGAGGCCGTCGCTGACGCTTCGCTCGTCGTGATTGCCGTCAAGCCGCAGGACTTCGACGTCCTGCTCGGCGAGGTCGGCGGGCTTCTCACTCCAGACCAGACGGTGCTCTCCGTCGCAGCCGCAATCCCGACGGCCCAGATCGAGGCGCGCCTGCCGACGGGCGTTCCCGTCGTGCGAGCCATGCCCAACGCGCCGGCCTTCGTCCACGAGGGAATGGCCGGCGTGTGTGGCGGTGCGCACGCCGATGACAAGCACCTCGACCTCGCTGAGGAGGTTCTCTCGCATCTCGGCGCGGTCGCACGCGTCCAGGAGCAGTACATGGATGCCGTGACCGCCGTCTCGGGATCCGGCCCAGCCTACTTCGCGCTGCTCGCTGAGGCGATGATCGAGGCGGGAATCTTGCTCGGGCTCGGGCGGGAGACCTCGACCCAGCTTGTCGTCCAGACGATGCTCGGCACCGCCAAGCTCCTCCGCGACGAGAAGATGCACCCGGTCGAGCTCCGCGAAGCGGTCACTTCGCCCGGCGGCACGACGATTCGCGCGATCCGCGAGCTCGAACAAGCAGGCGTGCGCGCAGCGTTCCTGAACGCCATTCAAGCTGCAATGGAGCGGAGCAAGGAGCTCGCGGCCGGCGAGCTGTGAGCGACGTCGAGCTCGTCATCGTCGAGAACGCCAAGGAGGTCGCTGCGGTGGTCGCTGAGCACCTAGCCAGCGCTACGCGCGAGGGCGGCCACGTCGTCTTGACGGGCGGGACGACTCCCGAGCGGGCGTACGAGGAAGCGGCGAGGCTCGCACCCGATTGGGACAAGGTCGAGCTCTGGTGGGGGGACGAGCGCTGCGTGCCTCCGGACCACGAACTTTCCAACTTCGGGATGGCCAAGCGCGCACTGCTCGACCGGCTCGAGCGCGCCCCCCGCGCCGTCCACCGGATCAAGGGCGAGCTGGGGAAAGACAGGGCGGCGGCCGAGTACGAACAGGAGCTTGGCGCCACACAGCTCGACCTTCTGCTGCTCGGTGTCGGATCGGACGGCCACGTTGCATCGCTGTTCCCGAACGCACCGACCCTCCAGCAGCGCAAACGGGTGCTCTCTGCGGAGCCGGATCTCGAGCCGTTCGTCGATCGCGTCACGCTCAGCCTGCCCACGCTCTGCGGCGCGCGCGAGATTCTCTTCCTCATCTCCGGAGAGTCGAAGGCTGAGGCCGCCAGGCGTGCTTTTGCCTCGGAACCGACTCCGGAGACGCCGGCGAGCCTCGTCCGGGCGGCCCACGGGCCCACGACTGCAATCCTCGATCGCGCTGCTGCAGCCATGCTCCCTGCTTGACAGGGCCGTCTCTATATGTAGAACTGCCTCCGGACCAGAACCAGGAGGGTGGGTGCAGGAGACGCTGGTACTCGACAAGCCTGAGCAGCTGAAGGCTCTCGGCCATCCGCTCCGGGTTCGCGTGCTGGAAATGCTCGGGCAAGAGGGCGACTGGCAGTTGACGAATAGGGAGCTTGCCCAGCGGCTCGGGGTCGACCCCGGCCATCTCCACTTCCATGTCCGGATGCTGCTCAAGGCGGGGTTGATCGAGCTCGCCGAGGCCGACGGCCGCGGGCGCGAAAAGCCGTACCGCGCCGTCGCCAAGGTCTTCCGCGTCGCGCCCGAGTTGCTCGCCGCCGGGGGCGCGAGCGACATCCAGGCAGCGATGATCGACCAGGTGCAGCGCGCGCATGCGCTCTACTCGACGGAGGGTGTCTTCCGCGGCGCGCAGCTCGAGGTCAAGCTGACGATGGAGCGAGCGACCGAGCTGATGGCAGCCTTCCTGACCGAGGCGCGCGATCTCGAGGACGAGAAGGCGGACAAGGTCGTGTTGACGATGTTCGCGCACCCGCCTGCCCAGGGCTAGCCGGGCGAAAGCGCGCTTTCGCCCGGAGTTGGGTACGCCGCTTCGCGGGGAACGTGCGCGGGCCGAGCCCGCGCACTCCTACGGGGCCACCGCTTGGCGAACGGGTGTGGTCCGCGCGCAGCGGCGCTGCGCGGTCGCTGCACGCGTGAGTTCGGCCTACGATTAAGCGGCTTCGCTCGCTTAACCTCCGGCGCCTGGGGGTCTCGATAATTCGGAGTGGCTAAGGCGCCTGCGGCAGGAGACTTGAGCTGAGTTCCGCGGCCATGTCGCGGCGCGCCGCGAGCGCCTGCAGGACGAGGACGGTATCCGCGACCGGAATGTCCTCCAGGTACTCGTCACGACTCTCGAAGGACTCCAACACCGACTCGATCGCCTCGATATAACCAACCGGATCCTTCGCGGCGATGAACGCCAGCGCATCGCCGACCGAGGACGGGAAGTCGGCGTGCGTGCGTAGCCCGTCCGCGAGCGGGCGCGTCTCCTCATCGCGGCCGAGAACGAGCAGGGCGAGGCACGCCGCGTACCGACCGATTGGCGACCCTGCCTCGGCAGGATGCTGCTCCAGCGTCCAGCGCGAGTCCACTTCCGCGCCATCCCAGTCACCGGCGAGGATGCGCGCCTTCATCATCCCGATCGGACGGCCCCAGCTTCCGGGCGGCGCCAACTCGTAGCTCTCGCGATACCGCCCGACAGCTCGGTCGAACCACTCGCGAGCATCGTCGCCGGCACCGTCCATCATGTGGGCGAGCCCCGCTCCCGCCGCGGCATTTCCCATCCGAGTCAGCTGGCGTTGGCGCACGTCGCCATCCTCCGCCTCCGGCAACCGTGCCTCGCCGTCGCGATAGCGGCCTTCTTCCCGCTCGACGTGCGCGCGCCAGTCGGCCACCGGCGGAGCTTAGACTGCGCCCGTGGAACGCCGGGAGGTCGTATTCATCGACGGCGTGCGGACGGCGTTCGGCCGCGCGGGACCGCAGGGGATCTTCTGGAAGACCCGCGCGGACGACATGGCCGTCAAGGTCGTGCGCGAGCTGTTGCGCCGCAATCCGGCACTCGCGCCGGAGCGGATCGGCGACGTCATCTTCGCGGCGACGGCGCAGGTTGGAGATCAGGGCCTGACGCTGGGCCGTGATGTAGCCCTGCTCGCGGGTCTACCGCAGTCGGTCCCCGGCTTCGCGGTCGATCGCATGTGCGCAGGCGCCCTCACCGCCGTGACGGCCGGCGCGGGCGAGATCGCGCTCGGTGCATGCGACCTGGTGCTCGCCGGAGGCGTCGAGCACATGGGACACCACCCGATGGGCGACGACGTTGACTTCAATCCTCGGTTCGTCGCCGAGCGCCTCGTCGACCCGTCCGCCGTGACGATGGGCGCTACCGCCGAGAATCTCCACGACCGTTTTCCGCAGATCACGAAGGAGGACGCAGACGCGTTCGCGGTCCGCTCGCAACAGCGGGCAACCGCCGCGTGGGAGAACGGTGTGATGGGCAAGACCGTCGTCCCGATGACGGTGTTCACCGACGAAGGCTGGAAGCCGGCCGATCGAGACGAGTTCCTCCGGCCGGACACGTCGATGGAAGCGCTAGCGCACCTGCGCACTCCGTTCCGCCCGGGCGGCCGCGTTACGGCCGGCAACTCCGCGGGCTTGACGGACGGTGCGACCGCGTGCTTCCTCGCCGCAGAGGAGACAGCGGCCGAGCTTGGGCTCGAGCCGAAGATGCGCCTCGTCGGATTCGCATTCGCCGGAGTCGAGCCCGAGCTGATGGGCATCGGGCCGATCCCCGCGACAATGCGCGTGCTCGAACAGGCAGACCTGTCACTTGACGACGTCGGACTCTTTGAGCTCAACGAGCCGTTCGCCGTGCAGGTGTTGACCTGGTGCGACGGGTTGGGCGTCGATCCCGCGGACGAGCGTCTGAACCCCTACGGTGGTGCGATCGCGTGCGGGCATCCGCTCGCCGCGACGGGCGTGCGGTTGATGGCGCAGCTCGCGTACGGCTTTCGCGAGCGGCCCAACGTGCGCTACGGCTTGACGGCACTCTGCATCGGTATGGGCATGGGGGCGGCAGTTCTCTGGGAGGCGGTGAAGCCGCCCGTCCGCGCTAGCGGACCGGTGGAGGGGGTTCGGGGGAACCGGGAGGTTCCCCCGACGAGAGACAACGATGCCGATCACTGAGTTCAAGCTCGCGCGCGCCGGCGACGTCGCGCTCGTCACGATCGACAACGGCGAGGATTGGACTAAGCCGACCTTCTTCGGCGCGGCCGCGCTCGAATCGCTCGACCGCCTGCTCGGCGAGCTCGAGCACGGCGACTTCAGCGTGGCGGTGCTCACCGGCAAGCCGTTCCTCTTCGCGGTCGGCGCCGACATCACCGAGTTTCCCGACATCACGCCGGAGCGCGCTGTCGCAGGCAGCCGCGCAGGGCACGAGCTGTTCGGACGGTTGCGGACGCTTCCGTTTCCCACGGTGGCGGCGATCAACGGCGCCTGCCTGGGCGGGGGTCTCGAGCTAGCTCTCCACTGCACGGCCCGCACGCTGTCCACGGCGGTGCGCCACGTCGCGTTCCCGGAAGTCTTCCTCGGCCTCTTCCCGGCGTGGGGCGGAACGCAGCTCCTGCCGCAGCTCGTCGGGCTAGAGACGGCGATCAAGGTCATCGTGTCGAATCCGCTGCGCCAGAACCGGATGCTTCGCGCCGCAGAGGTCGCGGAGCTCGGCATTGCGGACCGTCTGCTCGAACCGGCCGAGTTCGTTGACGAGTCGCTCGCGTTCGCACGCGCGTTGGCCGAACAGCCGCTGGAACGCGTCGAGCCGGACTGGTCGAACGCGGAGACGTTCTTCCGGCGCGCGCGCACGGCGGTCGACGATGCAGTGCACGGGGCGGCGCCGGCGCCCTACACGGCGCTCGACCTGATCGAGGGCGCAGGTGAATGGACCCTCGAGGAGGGTTATCGGAGGGAGGAGGAGGCAATCGGCGAACTGCTACCGGGACCGCAGGCCCAGGCCTCGATCTACGCCTTCCAACTCGTCGAGCAGCGCGCAAAGAAGCATCCCGCCCGCCCGACGGCGGCACCCCAACGCGTCGGCAAGGTGGGGATCGTGGGTGCCGGGCTGATGGCCCGCCAGATCGCGACGCTCTTCCTGCGCCGGCTCGAGGTGCCGATCGTGATCCGGGACGTGAAGGGAGAGATCGTCGAACAGGCGCTCGGCGACATCCGGGCGGAGATCGACAGCCAGGTCGCGAAGGGACGCTACGACGAGGGGAAAGGGCGTTTCCTCGCCTCACTCGTCTCGGGCACCACGGATTACGACGGCTTTGCCGACTGCGATCTCGTGCTCGAGGCGGTGTTCGAGCAACTCGAGATCAAGCAGCAGGTCTTCGCGGAGTTGGAGGCGGTCGTCGGCGATGCGTGCGTCCTCGCGACGAACACCTCCGCGCTGTCGGTGAGCGAGATGGCGGCCGGGCTCCGCCGCCCGGAGCGAGTCGCCGGCATGCATTTCTTCAACCCCGTCGCGCTGATGCCGCTGCTCGAGGTCGTGCGTGCCGCGGAGACGGATGACGTCGCGCTCGCGACCGTCTGGGATGCCGGCGAGAAGCTGGGCAAGCGGCCCATCCTCGTCAACGACGCGCCCGGGTTCGTCGTCAACCGCGTGCTGACGCGGATGACACGAGTGATCATGGATGCTGTCGAGCACGGCACACCTGTCGAGGACGTGGACGAGGCCGTGCTGTCGCTCGGGATGCCGATGGCGCCTTCGGTGCTTCTGCAAATGATCGGACCGCGTGTGGCGAATCACGTGCTCGAGCGGATGCATGACGCGTTTCCGGACCGCTTCCCGCTCTCGCCGGCCTTGGCGGCGCTGGCCGGCGGCGGCGAGCCTGTTGTCATCGAGAACGCGCCGCGCGGGCGCGAGCAGATCGTCCAGGACGTCCTCGAAGCAGTTGCCGACGAGATCCAGCGACTGCTGGACGAGGGCGTTGTCGCGGAAGCCGCCGACGTCGACACGGGCCTGCTCCTCGGCGCGGGCTGGCCGTTCTTCCTCGGCGGGATCACGAAGCACCTCGACCAGATCGGATTGTCGGAGCGCCTCTTCGGCCGCTCCTTCGCTGACATGGCGCTCCCGGCCCTGGCCTAAGCAGACAGGTCCGGTGCCAGGCACGGCCACGAGACTCCGACGAACTATCCACAGGCGCCCTTTGTAGGCTTGTCGAGATGGCGTACGACGACTGGCGGATCCGGATCGAACTGCCCGACGAGGAAGGCGCCCGCGGATTCCTGGAGCGCCTCGGCCTCGCGCGCAGTGATGCGCAGGACCTTGCCGACGAGTTGCGCACACAACGGCTCGCTGTCTCGCAGGACGGCGACACCGTCTTCGTCTACGCAGCGAGCGGAATGCAAGCCGAGCAGGCCGGCCGCATCGTCGAGCGCGAGCTGGAGGACGAGGGCGTGACGCCCAAGCGCTTCGTCACCGAGCGCTGGCTGGCCGAGGAAGAACGCTGGGACGACGAGCCCGAGCAGCCCGACGCCGAGGAGGATCTGATCGAGCGCGGCTACGCGCCCTGGGAAGTACGGGTTGACTCCAAAAGCCTGCGCGAGGCTCACGACCTCGCTGAACAGCTCCGCGCCGAGGGGTACGACGTCTCACGGACCTTCACGTACGTGATCGTGGGGGCCGAGAGCAGAGAGCAGGCGATCGAGCTGGCTCGCCGCGTCCGCGGCCACGTCGAGCCCGGCGGGGAGCTCGTCTACGAGGTTCAGCCGCAGAACCCATTTGCCGTATTCGGCGGACTCGGCGGGTGATTACATGGGAATCGAACCCTGCGCGGTTTAGACGGACGAGCGGCAGAGCCCGCTCGTCCTCCCTGCGCCGCCCAGTCGGCGCCTGAACGGGGGTCTCGGCGGCCAGTCGAAAGGCCGATATACTTAGTCGAGCGGCTCCCGCCCAGGGGTTCGCGGGGTCGCCCTTTTTTTCACCCGTGCAGCGCACCGCAAGCGCTGCGTTCATGCAGGAGATCACAGAGCAGCCGACCACAGAGTCGGAGGCAACGGACGGCCTATCGGCTGCCGCCCTCCGAGCCGAAGCCTGGGCAGGCGAGCCCTTCCTCCGGGAGGGCGAAGATCCAGCCCGGGTGCTCGCGCCTGGGACCTCGCGCCGCCGCGCGCTCGATGACGCGCTGGCTGAGATCGACGCGGGCCGCCGTGACCCGTCACCGCAGTGGAAGGTGAGCTACGGCCTCATGCTCGGGCTCGAGCGCGTGCTCGCCGACGAGCGGCCACACCTCGCCTCCGGCACCGAGCTCCGACGACACCAGGTCGACGCCTTGGCCGGGATGCTCACCGAGCTGATCGCCTCACACGAACGGCAGGCCGAGCTCGAGAACGGGAACGGCGCCGGCGTTGTCCAGGAGGAGACGATCGAGGAAGAGGAAGAGCCGGTCGAGGACTCCACCGAAGACCCGCTCGACGTCGACGAAGAGCCTGACCACGAGTACACGGCCCCCGACCCCGGTGCCGTGCGCCGGTACCGGTTCCGTCATCCAACCGCATCGGGAAAGACGATCGCGGCCGCTGGCTTCGTCGAAGCGGCGCGCACGCTCGGCGTCCTGATCCTCACGCACCGTCGCCTCCTTGTCTCGCAGTTCCATCGCGATCTCACAGACGAGGGCTACGGCGACCGTTTCTCGCCGCCGGTCGAGGGCGGTAAGGAACCGCTGCGCGGCGGGAACCCGCTAACCATTCAGACCTACGCGTGGTTCGCCCGGCATCAGGCGACGCTCTCTCGCGAGGCGTACCAGCTGGTCATCTGCGACGAGGCGCACACGGCACTCGGGGAGAAGACCAGCCAGGCAATCCGATCGTTCCCGGAGCCCTTGTACATCGGGATGACGGCGACCGAGCAGTTGATCGCGAAGCAGGTTTCGGACGTCTTCCCGGCGTCGGTCGACGACCTCCCACTGCAGGACGCCGCGCGGCGCGGACTGATCGCGCCACTGCGCTGCCTGCGCGTGCCGCCGGTGGCGGCGATCAACTCGGTGCCGATCGTCGGCGGCGACTTCGACCAGGAGGTTCTGGCCAGGACCCTTGACCATCAGGCATTGAACCAGGCCGCGGCGAGTCTCTACCGCGAGCGTTTCGACAACACGCCCGGAATCGTGTACGCCGCCGGCGTCGAGCACGCGTACAACCTCGCGCAGGAATTCCGGGCCGCGGGCCTGAAAGCCGAGGCGGTCTCCGGACGGACGCCGCCGGTGCGGCTCGCGGAAACGCTTGCGGCATACGAGCGCGGCGAGATCAACGTCCTCATCAATGCCATGCTGCTCGCGGAAGGGTGGAACTCACCCCGCGCGACCATCTGCATGCACCTCGCGCCGACCGCATCACGCCGGGTGTACCAGCAGCGCATCGGACGGATCATGCGCACTCAGCCACGGAAGGAAGCCGGAATCGTCGTCGACTTCGTTCCCAAGGCCGCGACGCACAACGAGCGTGTCGTCTCTCTGCACTCCCTGCTCGACGCCGACTTCTATCGCGAAGGTGCGCGGGTGACGCCCGCGCCGCGCCGCCGCGTTCAGCGGCGCGCGCGACGCAAGCTGACGCCGGCCCCGTGGCTCGTTCCGGTCACTCCGGACGTGCGCCGCCGGCTCTCGGTGATCACACGCGAATGGCAGCGAATCGACCCGAAGTACCTTGACGAGGACGAACAGCGTTACTGGGCGACGATCGCGGGTAGGCAGATCCGGTTCGATGAGCGTGCAGCTTTCGTCGAAAAGCTGACCGCGCGCGGCGCGTCGAAGGCGTGCCTCGAGCAATTCCTCGCCACTTGCGCCGCCGAGAACCCAAACCGGCGTCTACGCATGATCGCGCTCTCAGACCGCGTCTCGATGATGGTCGAGCGCGCCGACTTCGACGACCTCGTCAC